>APMI01021065.1_pt1 | contig 12158 bp, 10 predicted proteins | sample 667938 | NCBI WGS metagenome assembly APMI01 (sample SAMN01084076, study PRJNA167559) | wastewater metagenome | biome: Wastewater | place: Denmark: Ejby Moelle, Odense | collected 2011-11-28 | reverse complement strand
CTGCCATAATTGATCTGGGTAAATGTATTATTACTTCCGCGTACCTGGGCTGCATCTGAGGCACTTTTATACTCGCGCGGATAAGCAACAATTATTACCGGCAACTTACCATCTTTTTCAGGATCATAATTTTTTGCTGTATATAAATTAGCCGTAAGCTGAATGCCATCTTTACGGGTATAAATAATTTTTTCTTTTTTTAAATTGCGCAATTCCGGTTGCGGATCGGGAAAATTGGTCAGCGCTTTTTTATCCTCGCCGTTGGTGGAAACTATAAAATAATTGGGAGCCTCTGTATTGGTTTGCTTACTCGTTACAAAACGTATACCATTGGTATAAGATAAAAGTTTTACTGCTACTTCATAATCCGGATCGGTACTTTGCCAAAGCTTTTCTTCTTTTAATGTATTAAAATCAAAAATGCTTACAAAAGGATAATCGCCTTTGGGAGAAGCACCCTGGCCCCGCATAATAAATTTATTGTTTTGATAAATGAGCGGCACATTACGGCCAAAAGCATTGCGTACCATAAAAGGGCTGCCGATATCTCCGTAAGCATCATTGCTGCTTCTGTCACTAAGCGTTTTTAACTCATTATTCTTCAAATATAGTAGTTGCCATACACGACGTTGCCTGGCTGATGAACCCTGGTTAACCAGCGCTATATCGTCATTCACAAAGTTTACACCGTAAATACGTAAGGGTGTTTGTACGACGGTTACGGTTTTACCTGTAAAAGGCGCGGCTAATGTGTAATAGGCATCATGACTGGGTACATCTTTTTTTATAAAACCACTGTCTAAAGGTTCTATCCAGCCAAGGGTAGCTGGTTTTGTAGCAATCCAGTTAAATCCGCGGGGAGCATTTAATACATTATCAAATCCGCTGGGCGCCAGTTCCGAGGAGGGCCTTTTTGCAACCTGTTTGACCAACTTGCCTGTAGCATCCCATATTTCAATATTTTTTGCAAAACCAAAGAAGGGAACAAGATAAGAAAGCTCACCACTTAGCTTTTCCACTAAAAAATATTTTTTATCAGGAGATATATCAACGCTTGTAAAATAGCCAGGCTGACCAATCTTTTTTTCAACACCGTTTTTGTTGGCCACTAATTGGGATTGAGCAAAAAACCGGAATAAGTCTTCATCATATTTATTTTTTATCAAATCCTGATAAGTGCGGCTGGCTGCTACTTTACCCAGGTTTTGCTGTACTACAGGCCCACCGGGAGCTACAGGTTGTTTAGGCATTGCAGCGGCGGCGGCAGTAGCTGCATGGTAAAGAATCGTTTCATTATCTATCCAGTCGAAACTATTACCTGTCGCAGTATTCAACGGTTTGGTATTTAGCTTTTTTGCTGTAGCTGTTTTTATATCTACTACATATAAGTCTATAGCAGTGCGGGTTTCCTGCAAAAAAGCAAGCTTGCTACCCGCTCTGTTCCAGGCAATAGCAGATGCTTTAAGATTGGCAGGAAGATTTTTTATGGTTACATCTTTACCTGTATTTACATTTTTTAAGGAGAGGTTTATAAAGTAAGATTGTCTGCTGGGACTGAAATTGGCCGGATTAATTCGCAGGCCGGCAATGCGCAGTTCCGGCTGGGCAAGATCTTCGATTGTAGGCGCTGCACTTCTTTGCATTATAGCCATCCAGTCTCCGGTTTCATTAAAACTCACACCGGGATTAAAAGTAGCCAGCACTAATTTTTCAATATCAGCCGGTGGCTTTTTGTATTGAATACTTTCCTGCGCCGGACAGGTAATGACAAACAGTAATATTACAAGCAAAAGCAGGTTGCGTTTCATACTAATAATTTTTAAAAACAAACAATTCATCCTAATATAGTATTTCTTTTTGAATACTATTAGCAAATAGCAGAAGAGTTAGTATAACAGGGCTTGGAAAAATAAAACGTCTGAAACAGTAGTATTTGCCTGTTGGTTTTAACTATCTTTTTTTTGACTGCTATGAATTTTATCTAATAAATTGCTCATTTGATCAGCTTCCTTTTGCGATACATTGCCCAGGAATATTGCGATCTTCTCTTCTACATCATCAAACTTTTTAAGCAGGGTGAGACCTTTTTCGGTAATATGCACATCAACCAGCCGGTTGTCGTTTGGACAAACCTTTTTTGAGACCAGCTTTTTAATCACCAACCGGTCAACAATGCGGCTTGTGTCGCTCATTTTATCCATCATGCGTTCACGAATTTGCAATGTAGAAAGAGGCGTAGGTTTACTGCCGCGCAAAATTCTAAGTATATTGTATTGTTGTAAGGTAATTTCGCCTTCTTTAAAAATATCTTTCAAAAAAGCTTCCAGCCTGCTTGTTGTATACATTAAATTTACGGCTAATTTATGGTAGGCGCTTTTAAATTGGCGCTGCCCGATTTGTTCTTCTATTGTCATAAAATAAATTTGGAGGGAACAAAAAATATATTCAGATTACAAACATGCCACTTAATTTAATCCTGTGCCTGCAATTGCGGTTCGTTTATTGCTGAAATTATTCAGTAGTTATTAAATATTTCTCAAAAATTTAAATCTTTAAAAATGCGATATAAAAATTTAGACAAAACAGATATTCTGGTATCCCGGATTGGGTTTGGCTGTATGTCACTTAGCAAAAATACTGAAAAGGAAAGTATTGATTTGCTTCAGTATGCTGTAGCTGAAGGAATTAATTATTTTGATACGGCGGATATATATGATAAAGGAGCGAATGAAATATTAGCAGGTAAAGCGCTAAAGCCGGTAAGAAACAAAATTATACTGGCTACAAAAGTGGGTAATCAATGGCGTGCCGATGGCAGCGGCTGGGACTGGAATCCGCGTAAAGACTACATTTTAAAAGCTGTGGAAGAAAGCCTGAAAAGATTGCAAACGGATAGAATTGATTTGTATCAATTGCATGGCGGCACAATTGATGATCCGATAGATGAAACGATAGAGGCTTTTGAGTTATTAAAACAGCAGGGGAAAATATTAAACTATGGCATCAGCAGTATTCGTCCCAATGTGATACGCGAATATGTGAAACGCTCTCATATTGTAAGTGTAATGATGCAATACAGTTTATTGGATCGCCGGCCGGAAGAAGAAATATTGAATTTGCTGCAACAACAGGGTATCAGTGTTATGGTGAGAGGTGCCTTGGCGCAGGGATTATTAGTTGATAAGCCGGCTACAGCATACCTGAAGCACTCAATGGATGAAGTAAATAAAGCAAAGGAAAGCTTAAAGAAAATCTCTGGTTCCACAGAAAATAATACACAAGCTGCTATTGATTTTGTACTAAACAATAATGCCGTAACCAGCGTGGTAATTGGCTTCAGAACCAAAGAGCAAGTGGCGGCGGCTTTAACACCTTCTTTTTCATTAAACGAAAAGGGGTTTGAGAAGCTTTGCACATCTGTACCAGTATTAAAATATGAGGAGCACCGTTGAAAGAAAATTTTTTGAGGAAACTTGTATTTAAAACAGATAATATCCTTATTTTTGCACCCCTTTAGTTGGGGAAATTCCTCCTTAGCTCAGTTGGTTAGAGCATCTGACTGTTAATCAGAGGGTCGCTGGTTCAAGTCCAGCAGGGGGAGCTATATTATAGCCTTGCAGCTTTTGCAGGGCTTTTTTGATACAAACCCTTATCCAGACCGCATATCAGGCTAAAAACTTTGTTGGTTTTTGTGGTGTAATACCAATTACCTTTAAACATTAATTTTTCTGGAAATATTAAACATTTGAAGACAGCTTGCCAACGCAAAATCTTAAAAGTATAAATATTAACTTTTCGGTAATTCCAGTGAATCCCTATTTATTTCATCCAAAACACGATCGCTATTTTCAATGACCGGATCGTACCAGTCTGCTTGTTGACGGAGGAAGCTAATTTCTTATTTAAATTGGTCGGTATCAAGCATCTTTTCAATTGCTCTTTTCGTATGCATTGATGAAACTCCTTGGCTTATTGGATTTAGCCATCTTTCTGATCTGGTTAAAGTTTTTTTTAATTCAATGCAGAAGGCCTTTGTATGTTCTTCTTTCTCAAGGAGAAAATAAATGCTATGAAGCAAGATGAAAGAATTTGTAAGTTTTGAGAAAGAATAGTTTCTTCCACATTTTGTTGCAGCCTATATCTTTCTGAGCATTTTTGCTTTAATAAGACTAAACAGCCTGCAAGCCCAACTCCTTAGCTTTATTGATAATAAAAACATAAGCCGCTTCGTAATTATTAGGAATTTCTCCGTCAAGAATTGCATCTTTTAAAGAATCTTTCAATTGGCCAACTTCTCTTGACGGCGGTATATTAAAGATCCTCATAATTTCAAGTCCGTCAATAGGTGGTTGCCAATTACGAATCTGATCTTTTTCTTCTACTTCTCTGCAACGTTCACGTACCAGTTTAAAATTCTCCAGGTAGCGTTTTACCTTATATTTATTCTTACTCGTAATATCTGCTTCGCAGAGTATCATTAAAGATTCAAAATCTTCTCCCGCATCAAAAAGCAGGCGGCGTATGGCTGAGTCGGTAATATTTTCTTTGGTGACACTTATAGGACGTAAATGCAGTTCAACCATTTTTTTTACAAAACGCATTTTTTCGTTTAGCGGCAATTTTAATTGCGCAAAAATCTTAGGTACCATTCTGCCTCCTACCACTTCGTGCCCGTGAAAAGTCCATCCATGGCCTTCTTCAAATTTCTTAGTAGCCGGCTTGGCAATATCGTGTAAAATAGCAGCCCATCTAAGCCAAAGATCGTTTGTGTTTTTAGCAATATTATCCAGTACTTGCAGGGTATGATAAAAGTTATCCTTGTGTCCTACTCCATCTTTATATTCAGCACCGGCCAGCTCAACCATTTTTGGAAAGATGATTTTTAAAAGTCCGGTTTTGTACAACAGATCAAAACCAATGGAAGGTTTATTGGCTAAAATAATTTTGTTCAGTTCATCGGTAATTCTTTCCTGCGAAATAATTTTTATTCTTGCAGCATTTCTGGTAATAGCGGCAAGCGTTTCAGGAGCTATTGTAAAATTTAATTGCGTGGCAAAACGAATAGCACGCATCATGCGCAGCGGGTCATCGCTAAAAGTTTGGTCGGGCGCTAAAGGTGTAATAATCAATTTTTCTTTTAGATGCTGTACGCCGCCAAATGGATCCAGCAACTTTCCAAAATCTTTTTTATTTAGGCTGATGGCCAAAGCATTGATGGTAAAATCACGGCGGTTTTGATCGTCTTCTAATGTGCCGGGTGCTACTGCCGGCTTGCGGCTATGCTGTTGATAGCTTTCTTTTCGCGCACCTACAAATTCTATATCAAAATCGGCTGTATGAATATGTGCCGTACCAAAATTTTTAAAATAATTTACTTCAGGCACCGGTGAAAATTTTTTCGCAACGGCTTTTGCCAGTATAATTCCATCACCTAAGCAAACAATATCGGCATCTTTTGTAGCACGACCCAATATTTTGTCGCGCACAAAACCACCAATCAGGTAGCTTTCCATATTAAGCGATTGGGCTGCCTCTGCCACCTTATCAATAATTATTTTTTCTTTATCGCTTAACTGAATTTCCATGAGCCGCCAAAGATAAAATGTTTTAACAATGCATTACTACACCCTCAATGCTTTACCTCAATTTTATAACTTCTCCCTCCTTCCATTTTATTATAGATGAAGGCTGAGCAGGCGTTTCATCATTCTGGCGATGACCGGCAATATAATTAACAGCAGATTTTATTGCAGGTGTAATAGCTTTAAAATTTATAGGAGTTGGCTGGCCGGAGATATTTGCGGAGGTAGATACTATCGGTTTACCAAATCTTTTGATAACCGCTTTGCAAAATTCATCTTTGCAAATTCTTATGGCAATGCTGCCATCCTCAGCTAACAAATTTTCTGCAAAGCCTATGCCGTGCTCGTAAATTACGGTTGTAGGTTTTGGATTTTCGTTTAAATAATCAAACAGGCTCAAATCCACAGCCGCTGTATGTTGCATCACATCCCGTTCGGTGGCAACCAGCACAATCATTGCTTTACTATCGCTTCGTTTTTTTATAGCATAAATTTTAGCCACAGCTTCGGCATTTGTTGCATCACAGCCTAATCCCCACACCGTATCAGTGGGGTAAAGAATTACACCGCCCTCTTTTAAGGTTTTTATACAGTTTTGTATGTCGGTTTCAAAGTTCATCATGGCTTATATTTTCCGGATGTATGCTCTAAGATTTATTTCAGGATACTGCGGCTAATACCGATAAGTACATGTTCATTACTCTTTTTACATATACTTCCGGCGCAAAATTTTTAGCATGTTCCCAACCCAGTTGTTTCATATGCTCTGCATATGCTGCATCAGCATAAATTTTTCTGAAACCTTCAGCCATTTCTTCCGGTTTTGAAGGATCAACATAATACGAGCCGGGGCCGCCGGCTTCTGGCAGGCAGGAAGTATTTGAAGTGATCACCGGCACACCGCTGCAAAGCGCTTCCGCAACAGGTATGCCAAAGCCTTCATAAAATGAGGGATAAATCATAGCCGTTGCTAACTGGTAAATAGCAGGAAAATCGGCTGTGGCAACAAAAGGTTTTTTGCCGGCAGCAGCTAAATTATCTGAAAGAAAAATAACCCTGTCTTGCAGATGCTGTTCTTTAATATATTGCTTCACTTGTTCTTTATAGGCTTTGCCTTTGCCTACAACAACTAATGGTAAATCAATTTCGTGGCGTATCAGCTGCATGGCTTTACAAATATTCAACAAATTTTTTCTTTCAATAATAGCGCCCACATGAAGGAAAAATTTTTCAGGAAGACCATATTTTTTTCTTACAGCTTCTTTCTCCGCTTCTGGTTGTATTACTGAAAAAGCCGGGTCGCAGCTCTGGTAAATTACATCGATTTTATCCGGATCAATTTGGTAGATATCAACAATATGTTTTTTTGTTTCCCAGCTGATGGCCATTATTCTATCAGCTTTTTTACAGGCATGCCTCGATTTGCGGCGATAGATTTTTACGTCAACCGGTTTAAACTGGTGAGGGTAAATTTCAGGAAACATATCATGCATGGTAACCACGGCCGGAATACGTGTTTCGCGAATGCCAAACGGTATTTCATGACTGAGGCCGTGAAAGAGATCAATTTTTAACTTTTGCAAATCTTTTGTGAGCCATTTACTGCGCCAGGCGCTTTTTAATATTTTGTGCAAAAACTCTTTCGGCAATACCTCCTGTACATTAGAATATTGTGGCGTAAAAAGTTTGCCCTTTTTGGGGTTAAAAAGATAATATTCGTTATCAGGATAGTGTGCTGCCAGCAGGCTGATCAAAACCCGGCTGAAAACACCTAAACCCGTATCATTATGGAAAGCCCTTTTAGCGTCAAATCCAATATTCATATCAGCAAATATAAACAGGTTTTATGTTGGTTGGGCTAATCAGCAGGGTAAGCAAACGGGCTGGGTTTGAATTTTTCGCATATAACAAAACTTAATCTCAAAAGCGAGCCTGCTATGAAAACTTAGCGACAACTTGACCTATTCTTACCGAAGTAAATATACGCGGCAGAAGCCTGCATCTTAAAACAAAAAACTTTCTTTTATCTTTGGCACAACAAAAATTATTTATGCAGAACCAGGTTATTTCGGCATGGGCCGACAGGGAGTTATTAAATTATAAAGAATATAGTGATGCCGTACATGCGGTAATTGAAGAATTGGATAAAGGCCGCCTTCGTGTGGCACAGAAAAAAGGAACTAAATGGGTGGTGAATGAGTGGGTAAAACAGGCAATCCTGATGTATTTTTCCATACAACCTATGAAAAAATGGGATATTGACCCCTTCCAGTTTTACGATAAAATGCTGCTGAAAAAAGATTATGAAGAAATAGGAGTGCGGGCAGTGCCACATGCCGTAGCGCGCTATGGGTCGTTTTTAGGAAAAAATGTAATATTAATGCCATCGTACGTAAATATCGGCGCTTATGTAGGCGAAGGTACAATGGTTGATACCTGGGCTACAGTAGGTAGTTGCGCACAAATTGGCAAAGGCGTGCATTTAAGCGGCGGCGTGGGAATTGGCGGTGTATTAGAGCCTTTGCAAGCTGCGCCCGTAATTATTGAAGACGGTTGCTTTTTGGGTAGCCGCTGTATTGTGGTGGAAGGAGTTAGGGTAGAAAAAGAAGCGGTGCTGGGTGCGAATGTAGTGCTTACAAAAAGTACAAGAATAATTGATGTAAGCGGCGCTGTAGCTATTGAAAGCAAAGGACACGTTCCGGCCAGGAGTGTGGTGATACCGGGAAGTTACGCTAAAAAGTTTCCGGCGGGCGAGTATCATGTAAACTGCGCGCTGATTATTGGTAAACGCAAACCCAGTACTGACTTAAAAACCAGCCTGAATGATGCGCTTCGCGATTTTAATGTGAGCGTATAAAATATCAACATCACAAATAGAACACATGGTTTATAACTTATTCTATGAACCGCTAAATTTCAAACGATAAAAGCAATAGTTTATAAATCTACTGGTAGCTGGTACCTGGTAAAAGATCAGCAAGGCAATTTTCATAATGCCCGTATGAAGGGTGTTTTTAAAATAGATGATATTACCAGTACCAACCCTATTGCTGTGGGCGATGAAGTGGAGATGGAAGTTGAAAACCAGCTTGAAACCACCGCTACTATCACCGAAATTTTACCAAGAAGAAATTATATCAACCGCCAATCGCCGCGCCTCAAATACCAGCAACATATCATTGCTGCCAACCTGGATCAGTCCATGCTGGTGGCCACTTTAAAAGATCCCCGTACTTCGCCGGGTTTTATTGATCGCTTTTTAGTGGTTTGCGAAATGTATCATGTACCGGCAATAATCGTTTTTAATAAAACCGATCTTTTCAGGAAAAAGGAAACAGACAAGTTTGAACATATTTCCGCGATATATAGAAAAGCAGGCTACAAAGTATTTGCTATCAGCGTTCAGGAAAATAAAGGAATTGAAGAAGTTCAGCAAGTATTGAAAGATAAAACCACTTTGATAAGCGGCCATAGCGGTGTGGGAAAATCTTCTTTTATAAATGTATTAATGCCGGCGCTGGATTTAAAAACACAGGATTTAAGCGGCTGGAGCGGCAAAGGCCAGCATACCACCACTTTTGCCACCATGTACGATTTGCCCCAAAGCGGTAGTATTATTGACACACCGGGTATTAGGGAGCTGGCAATCACCAATCTTGAAAAACAGGAGCTTTCGCATTATTTTCCCGAAATGCGGGCGCGCCTTAATGATTGCCAGTATAATAATTGCCTGCATATAAGCGAACCGGGTTGTGCTATAAAGCAAGCCGTTCAAAACGGAGAAATTGTTGAGGACAGGTATATGAGTTATGTAAATATTTTAGATAGTCTGGATGAGACTAAAATGTATTAACAGCACTAAGGTTTCAGGCCTTCAATTAAATGTTGTACCATGTTTTTTTCCATATCTTCTGCACTGTGTGTTTTAGCGCTTTTTTGCCAAAACTCTAATCCTCTTACGGCAGATAAAATATTTAAAACTACAACGTAAGGAAGTAAGGGTTTTACTTCACCATTATCAATGCCTTGTTGTACTATTGCTTCCATTCGCTTCACATATTGCCGGCGCTCGGCAACAAAAGCAGCTAATTTAGAGGTTTCAAGATGCATCCATTGGCTCACCATTACAGAGTATTCTTCAAAATGAAACATCATCATTTTTGTATGAAACCGAATGATCGATTCCACTTTTTGTAAAGCGGTGTCCTTGCTTGCTTCCAGCTCCTCAAGGTGTTCATTGCATTTTTGGGAGATCCTCAAAATAATGTCTTCTAACATTTGAGACTTAGAATCTATATGATTGTATAAACTGGCAGCTTCAATTCCAATCTTTTCAGCAAGATCGCGCATTGAGGTTGCGGCAAATCCTCTTTCTCTAAACATTGTAGCAGCAGTTCTAAGTATTTGTTCCTTTTTTGATGATTTTTTACGGATGGAGGTGCTGGTGGCCATAAATCAAAACTATGCATTTTTATAATAATATGAGTAATGCTAAATAAAAAATACGTTGCCATTTCATTAGTAATAAAACAGCTACATTCATTAAATAGGCTTAACCTGTTTAAAAACAACTAACTTTGCGCGCGTATTTTTCATCCAAATAATCAAAATATGTCTTTAATTACAGTAGGTACAATGGCTTTTGATGCTATAGAAACTCCTTTTGGAAAAGCCAATAAAACTGTAGGCGGTTCCGCAATGTATGCGGCTTATGCAGCCAGTTATTTTGTAAAACCTGTACAGCAAATTTCTATCATTGGTTACGATTTTCCGCAGGAAGAGCTTAATTCACTTACTGCCCGCGGCGTGCAGCTGGATGGCGTGGTGACCGTAAAAAATAAAAAATCATTCTTTTGGAAAGGGCGGTATCATGAAGATATGAACAGCCGCGATACATTGGTAACAGACCTGAATGTGCTGGCCGATTTTGATCCGCGCGTTCCCGAAAAATACCAGGGCAGCGAGTTCGTAATGCTGGGAAACCTGATGCCCAAACTGCAATTAAGCGTTTTAGATCAGTTAAAGAAAAAACCAAAACTGGTTGTTTTGGACACAATGAATTTTTGGATGGATACGGCTATGGCAGATTTGAAGCAGGTTTTGAAAAGAGTGGATTTATTAATGGTAAACGATGCAGAGGCGCGCGAACTGACGAATCATTACTCATTAGTAAAAGCGGCTAAAAAAATAATGGAGATGGGGCCTAAATACCTCATTATTAAAAAAGGTGAACACGGTGCTTTGTTGTTTTATAAAGGTAAAGTGTTTTTTGCCCCGGCATTTCCCTTGGAAGATGTTTTTGATCCTACGGGTGCGGGAGATACGTTTGCCGGCGGCTTTATTGGCTACCTGGCTAAAGTAAACAGCATCAGTTTTGAAAATATGAAAAAAGCTATTATCATGGGTTCGGTAATGGCAAGTTTTTGTGTGGAAAAATTTGGCAATGCCCGTATAAAAGAACTTACAAAAGCAGATGTTAATAAGCGCATTAAACAATTCAAAGCGCTTACTAATTTTGAAACTACTTTTTAAATAACCTCAGCTGGCAGGATTAAGGTACTTGTGCTGTTTTATTTAGCTATTACAAGGCATTTTGTCTGATCATTAAAATTAATACGGTCATTTACCGTTTTTACTAAGGCTTTACCGCCAGCATACAACTTTGGCGGTTTTTCTGCACTCTTATAAAAAAATAAAATTTATAAGAAAAAATGACAAACCTTCAAAAATCTCCTTCGCTGCTGTTTTGTATCATTATGGATGCCATCGGCTGTTTATCTTATGCAGTTCCCGGCATTGGTGAAATTTCAGATATTGTATGGGCACCTCTTTCCGCCATCATTTTTGCCAAAGCTTTCGGTGGAACCAAAGGTATGGTGGGCGGGGTTTTTAACTTTATAGAAGAAGCTTTACCGGGTATGGATTTTATACCCTCATTTACCATCATGTGGTTTATTACCAACAAACTGAATGTTTTCAATAAAAAAACCACTATAATTCCTGTAAAAAGCAGGTAAGCAGCCAGCAGATTTAAGTTATTCTCAATCCCGGTAATCAAATTATCGGGATTTTTTATAAGCAGTCTGCTTTGAACCATATAAAAATTGTAAATTGTTGCGCTTTGCTGTTTCAAGTATTAATGTATGAATAAATCAGAACAAGCTGAAAGTAACCTTAGCTTTCTTTCCGGCGGTGGAGAAATGGGCAAGATAACCCGCGAACTTGACTGGTCAAAGATCCGCCTGGGAAAGCCGGAGCAATGGCCAAAAAGTTTGCAAACCACTGTTGGTATTTTATTGCATTCAGCCTTTCCAAAATACTTGTGGTGGGGAGATGATCTTATTTGTTTTTATAATGATGCTTACCGGCCCAGCCTTGGAAAAGAAGGCCGGCACCCATCTGTGGGTAAAAAAGGAAAAGAGGTATGGGCAGATATTTGGGAAACGATTAACCCTTTGATCGAAAGCGTTTTAAAAACCGGAAAACCAGTTTGGTTTGAAGATGCCTTAGTGCCTATTTACAGAAACGGGAAAATGGAAGATGTGTACTGGACCTTTAGCTATGGCCCTGTATTTG
>APMI01011732.1_pt1 | contig 12165 bp, 6 predicted proteins | sample 667938 | NCBI WGS metagenome assembly APMI01 (sample SAMN01084076, study PRJNA167559) | wastewater metagenome | biome: Wastewater | place: Denmark: Ejby Moelle, Odense | collected 2011-11-28 | reverse complement strand
GCGCACAAGGCAACCCCACCGGCGGCCATGCGCCGCTGTGGCATGCCGCCGGAGCGGGCGAAGCGAACCACCGCAACGCGGGTGCGCTCTCCGGCATCCGCAGCCGCGCCTGGGGAGGTGGCGGCTGGAGCGAGCTGGTGTTCGACGACTCCGACAACCAACTGCGCACCCAAATCAGCACCACGCAGCAGGCCACCAGCCTCGCGCTGGGTCACCTGATCCACACCAGCGACAACTACCGCGGCAGCTTCCGCGGCAAGGGTTTCGAGCTGCGCACCGACGCGTTCGGCGCGATCAACGGGGGACGCGGCGTCCTGCTCTCCAGCTACACGCAGCGCAGCGGGGATGTCGCGGGCGACAACGCCGCCGGGGTTGCGCTCGCGCGTCAGGCACAGAAGCTCGCCGAAGCGATGAACGGTGCTGCGAAGACGCACCAGACGGTGCCTTACGCGAGCCATGTCGGCAACGCGAAGGCCAACGCCTGCGCGCTGACATCGCAAAAACCCCTCGCAGCCGCACTCACCGAAGCGCTCTCCGGTTGCGTCGCAGCCGAAGACCTCGGTGCCGCCTACACCGATGCCGCGCTGCCGATCAAGAAGCAAGGCGTGCCGCACAGCGCGGCAGCACTGCTCGCGGTCTCCGCCAAAGCCGGCGTCGCCCTCACCGCCGCCGACAGCATCACGCTCGCCGCCAACGAAACGGCGCTCTTCGCCACTGGTGCGAATCAGGAATGGGTCACGCAGGGCAACACGCGGCTGCACACCGGACAAATGCTCGGCATCCTTGCCGGCGCGGAGACGGCCGGCGAAGGCGGCATGGGCCTGTCGATGATCGCAGGCACCGGCCCCCTGCGCCTCGAAGCCCACAGCGACATCCTGCAGATCGCCGCAAAAGAGGATCTGAAGGTTCTCTCCGCCAACGCCTCAGCTGACTTCGCCGCGGCCAAGAAGATCCACCTCGCCACGGCAGGCGGCGCAGCGATCACGATCGAAGGCGGCAACATCACGGTGCAGTGCCCGGGGACGCTGACAGTACATGCGAGTCAGAAGAGTTTTGGTGGAGGCGGAAACGTCAGTGCGAAATTGCCGGAGTTCCCGGCGGTGGCGCTGCCCGATGTGCCTGCACGCTTCTCGATGCTGCTCACCCACACACCGGGCCCGTCAGGCAAACCACTACCGAACGTCGCGTGGCGCATCATTCAAGCGAGTGATGCCAACGGCGCTCGACGCGCCTCGGAAGTCATGCTGGAAGGCGTCACCGACAGCACCGGACGACTCGCTTTGTCCGATGAGCAGGCCAAGGCCCTCAAGGCCGCCTACGACGAGGCGCCCTCCCAGATCTGGGTCCGCTTTGCCGGGCAGGTTCGCAACCTTCGTCTCACCCGTGAAGATCCGGACTGGACGGCCATCCAACGTAACGAGCATGCACTCGATGCGCTCGGCTACACCGATCGTCGCGCCCAGGTGGGCGAAGAATCCTCGTCTGAATCGGGTCATGAGCGCTGGGCACGGCGCAACGCTGGCTCCATCGCCCAAGACGCTCTGTATCGACTCATCGCCAAGCAATAAGCCATGTCCTATTCGTCGACCGCCCTCCGCGCACCCGCACCCGCCTACGTTGAGCCCGTCCGGACGCTCCACCAGATTGTGGATGCGGAGGGCAATGCGTGTGAGGCGAACGGCACCAGCAACATCGATGTGCACTACAGCCAGGTGTTCTCCGATCCGGTCGGCGGTAACACGGTTACCCCACTCCTATCGGGAAAGGCGTATTTCGAGGCGCTGATCAAGGCGTTGCGCGCCGCGACTTCCGAAGTGTTGATCGCCGGTTGGCAGATCAACTGGGACGCGCAGCTCACGCGTGAATTGCGTCTCTACGACGTTCTGCTGGAAATCGCGAAAAAGGACGGCGCGCCGAAAATCTATGTGATGCCCTGGGACAACCCTTCGGCGGTGAATACCTACGCGAAACCGACTGAGCTGGCCCTACTGGACATCAACGCGATTGTCGGCAAACAAGTCATCTTCGTTCATCGCTCACCCACGCATTCTGACGAAGACGCGCTGTTCTTCAGTCACCACCAGAAGCAGGTTGTCGTAGACCGCAAGATCGCATTCGTGGGCGGCATCGATATCGCCTACGGCCGCTTCGATGACGAGACCTATTGCCTGCAGGCCGATGCAGAGGGGCGTGACGGTCAGAACCGCTACAACTCGTGCGTCCCACCGTGCGGCTCGATGAAGGCGCCCGAGGTTGATCCGGATCTGCTCAGCGGGGGCTACGACGCACTGAGCGGCAACCGGAAGGAGACGCGGACGAAGATTGCGCACGGAGGACTGCAGGCGCTCGCGGGCGACGCCCCGCGCGCGTCGCTTGATCCGAGCACCCAACCGCGGATGCCCTGGCAAGACCTCCAACAGCAAATCGAAGGTCCCGCAGCGATCAATCTGGCCGCCAACTTCGTACTGCGCTGGAACGCAGGCGCCACGCCCAAACTAACGGTGCCTGCGCTGGCCACCACACCGCTACCCGGCAAGTCCGGCTGCTCCGTACAGGTGCTGCGCAGCGCTTCGGCCAAGCTTCGTGCTGCAGAGCGCCTGCCGTTTGCAAACATGAAGCCTGAAGTGGCCAAAGGTGTGTTTCCCAACCAGAAGGGCGCCCCTGCCGGCAAACAGGACGACATCCTGCGGGCGATGCTGCAGTTGATTGAACAGTCCCAGCACTACATCTACATCGAGAACCAGTTCTTCACGTCGGCGTTTGGTACGGACGTCCCCGGCCGAGCCAGCCCACTCTCTGGGCCTGCCAAACTGATTCACGACAACAACGCTTGGAGCATTCGCGCCACGCGCGTCATGCCGGGCGATGCGGATGGCCCGATCCGCAATGCGGTTTGCGAGAAGCTCGGTCAACGTCTCTACAACGCGGTGATCGATCCCGACAAGGAGCCGTTCCACGTCTATCTGGTGCTCCCTGTGCACCCCGAAGGCCTGCTCGACGGGGGCCCCACGATGACGCAGATCCACTGGACCATGCAGTCTCTGGTGTTCGGTTCGAACAGCCTGGTCAATCAGGTCAAGTGCGCGCTGAGGGAGGTCAAACGCGAGGAGAGTGAGTGGACGCAATACCTGACGCTCTTGAACCTGCGCAACTGGGCTAAGCTCGGTGATCGATACGTTACAGAACAGATCTACGTCCATACCAAACTGATGATTGTGGATGACCGCTATGTCCTGCATGGCAGTGCCAACATCAATGACCGCAGCCTGCTGGGCAGCCGTGACTCCGAAATCGCAGTGCTGATCCACGATTCAGAAGATGAGTTGGTTGATCTGTGCGGCAACGGCCGACCCGTGCTCACGCTCAAGCACGCACGGAACTTGAGAAAGGCCGTATGGCGCAAGCTCTTCGGTTTGGAGCTCACGAGCTGCCCAGCAACCGGCGGCGCAACGTCCGCGGGGAGTCTTGCCGCATTCTTGGATCGGCCGGCCGATCCCGCTACCGCCCAGGCGATCCAATCCATTGCGAAGGCGAATACAGGTCGTTACGAAGCGGCGTTTTCGTGGATTCCACGCGGCCGTTCACTATTCGATGAACGCGCCGAGGCGCCGAGCTCAATTTGGTCGCAATGGAACGCAAAAGCCAGAACTGGCGCGGAGAAAGTGCCCGGCAGCATGCCCTTCGAGTCTGCGTTCTGGAAGGCGCCGCACTTCAACATCGACGGAGCTAAAGATCTCGCCTTGGTTCAGGGGTTCATCACCTCTCTCCCAGTCCTGTGGACGCAGAACGAGAACAACAACGTCGGCTATCACACGAATCTGATGGTCCGCAACGAAACACCTGCTCGCGATCCTTTGGGGCCATCCGACCGTCGCGAGACCGAAGTCGCTCAAAATGAAGCACTCGCTTCCGAAGAGGCCACATGACCCTGAGCACCAACCGACTTGCCCTCGCAGTGATTGCGACTATCAGCCTGTTGCAGTCGCCTCTGGCGCGAGCGAAAGGAACACTCGGACCGTGGCAGCGCGAGTGCGTCGGTCGCTTCAGTTTTGAGCTTCCCGGCGAGGTCGAGGTGGCGATGCCTGACTACCAGAGACTCTTGTCCGCTGGCGGCTTGCACAACATGCCCTATACCTTCCCTGGTGAAGCGCTCCCAGAGGGGCAAACCTGGGGCGACAAGCAAATCGCCGGCTACCAGATCGAGACTGGCCCGGAAGCTGACCTAACCGTTTTCGCTGCCGCGTCAAAGGATGTGGATGCTCGCTATGCGGCACGGATTCGCGAGATTCGAGCCTTGTATGGCGAACAAGACGCTGAACGATACCGATCAGTCGAAAGTGAATTTCCGGCGACGCACACGTGGGCGATCGGCCCCGGTTTGCATCACCTGATGCACCGCGACGGCCGGCTTTTCAGCCTGACGGACGATGCGGCGCGCGACGCAGCCAATCACGAATGGGTCCGCCATGTGTCGGCCACCGTGCGATCCCGCAAGGTCTTTGAAGTCCCTGCGGAGTCAGGTCTTTGCCTACACTATGGCTTTCTGCCGGACGACGGAACCCTGTGGCGCGACATCGGTGTCACCTACCGCCTGAAGAGCCACCCAGAGATTGAGATTCTGTTTGTCGACCGCACCGCATCCCAGACCCCCGTGGGGTACAAGGAGAAGAGCGCTTCACGTGAAGTGCAATTTTTCTGGGAAGACGACAATCCAGTGCGCGGCAAGCAGGTTCGCCTTTTAAGCCCGCACTTGCCCGGCTTGATGCAATTTCCGGATGTGAAGATCGCGGGCTACACAGGCAAAAGCAGTTTTGTCGAGATGACCCGGCAGAACGGCATCGTTGACTACGGCTACATGGCTTTCGTAAAGGGTGACAGCAACGCCAAGGAGGACAAGCCCGACCTCCTGCTTTATGTAATCCGGAATGCCGAGAGGGCCCGCGGCACCCCGCTGAATCGCAATGAAGTCGAAGCGATCGCCAATCATATCGCCGCGTCAGTCCGGCGCCGGTAGCACCGGAGATCCTCGAATGACCTACGACGAATTCCTTCGGCATCTCGAAAAGGCCGGACTGACTATCTCCACATTTTCCGAGTTGCTCGGTATGAACCGGCATACGCTTTACAACCGCCGAAAGCTTGGTTGGATGCCCACGCATATTGCCGTCATCGCGGCTCTACTCGGCGAGATGGCGAACAAAGGGCTGGACTATCGAACAGTCCTCGCGCCACTGCACATCGAACGAAAGCCCGCCCGCGGCATAGCGGCAACCGGCGTCTTCGCCGGCCACAAACAGAAAGGCCACGGCGCACTTATCGTAGCGTTGAGCGACGAACACGGCGACTTTCCTGGGGCATCGAAGCCCCGTCAGAACGATGCGCTCCTAAGCTAGATATGGTCAAAGATGGACTGATTGATGCACTGCCCACCGCAATTGCCCATGACAAATGGATGGGAGACGCCAAGTTGTTTGTGCCTCGGGTTGTAGAGGGTCGCGTCGTCAAATGCGCTGAAATGCCGCTTGGGGATCGTATGCGCACTTGCCTCGCCCACCTAGCGCTTGACGCGATAATCGGTCGCATGAACTCCGTAGTTGGATGGAGTCCCATTTGAAAGCACCAATTCGCTTCAGGACATCGGATCTAGTCCAAACAGTTCCTTAGTGGGCGACCTCGGCCGTCTGCGCACGGCGACGTCCCGGACGGCCGCAATAGTCTCAAGTGATGGTCGCACGATGAGGGGAGACCGGCCTTGGGACTTTCGTCCGTAATGCTCGGCGGCAGTTTCGGGCGTGGCATGCCCAACCAGCGCGGCGGTCAGACGACTAGGTGCGTCTGAACTCTTGGCATCGGCAACCAACTGGTGACGACATGAATATAGGCAGAGCTTCAAACACTGCACCTTCGCCGGCCCAGTCAAGCCCTCGGCAGCCCGCTTGCGGACGCTGCGTAGCAGCGACCGAAGCCGACTCAGCGCGCGCTGCAGCGCATCCTCGGTCGTCGCCTCTCGACGCATGAAGCAGATGACCCGCTCAATGCATGCGACTGCACCTTGCGAAAGTTTGTCAACAAAGATCGTCCGCTCCGCACCGCACGCGCGGCCGTTCGTCGCCTTTGCATTCTGGACCACAAGGGCGGCGGGTTCGTCTGTGAACATCACGAGTTCGGCGGTCGCCCATTCACGAGGCCGGAGCCCGGTAGCCAGAGATCCAACGAACATGTCGGCGAGGAGGCGTGCGCTAGCGGCTCCTCGTCCATGCTTGGTATCGAGCACCGCAAGCACAGCGGTCTGGGCTTCGACGCTGACCCCCTTGGCTTTAGAGCCTGATGTACGCTGCGAACGTGCCGGCAGCCCTCCTGAGCCGATTGGGGTCAACCGCTCAATCGCGTGTTCGTCAAAGTCCCTGTAGCGCTCCAGCCCCCAAAGTGCGGCTGCCTTATATACCCGCCAGGTACGGGCAGCAAGGGTCGGCCGGAGGGCTATCAAGGCTTCGACAAATTCGCCAGCCGAGATCCACTGCTGGCCAGCCTCGCGACAGAATCGCCTGTCGAGCTGCAGAAATCGCCTCTCATACTCAGCGCATGTCCTTGTCGTACGCGACTGGCCGCGGCCCAAGGGATCCAGCCGCTTTCCGAATGACGAGGCCATGCTCACCCCCGGATCCGCGGCGCCTTATGGGGGCGTCCTCGGCGCGTCGCTCCGGCGGGGCGCCCGGCAGCATCGCCACAGTCAATGCCGTCGACCATGGCCGCAATATCGCGGGCGTCGAAAAAAATCCGCCGTCCGTCTACGTGCCGACGCAGCGGCCAAGAGCCCAGCGCAAGCCGGTTTCGGATCGTCTGCGCCTCCAGACCCAAAATGCTTGCCGCCAGTTTCAACGGGACGCGCAATGCGCCCCCACTTTGGCGAAGCACTAGCTCAAGCGTCAACGTTGATTCCACCAGCATCCTCCAGTCGATTCCTCAATCTCGCTGGCCGCACTTTAGGATGCGTTCGGAATAGCCACAACGGTCAAAACGAAAGTCAAATTCCTATCAATTTCGAATAGAAATTATCATTTAAGCGCCAACCATCACCGATTTATTAATTGGCTCTACGGATGCACCATTCACTCGGCCAAACAATACCCCGCAAAGCACAGAACACCAGCCAGAACAACCCGTTCTTGTCAAAAATCCGATCAATTCTGCAGCTCCGCTCTCGCCATCCGAGCAGATCAGCTGTCACCGACGCCGACGCGCAGGTCGCCACGACCAGACACGGCCGCCACAAGGTCAGAAATAGGCTGCGGTTCGCCGCTCGGATCGAACTCGCCCCCGTCAATACACATGCGGCGTCGAGGCGCCGTTTGGACGCATCATTGAATCGCGAAGCCACATCGCTACGGACTCGACAGCCGCTCTTCGGCCTTAGCCGACATTCAGGTAATCGTGTTCCGTCAGCACGCGAACTTCGGCTTTGAAATGCCATGGCTGCAAGTGTCCAACGCAAAGCGGACGTTCAAACCTGTCACAGCAACAAAGCGTTTGCAGTCCTTCGCAGTGGACGTCCGACTTCACGGTCACGGCGCCACTTCGGTCACTGAGACTCTATGGCATCGAGCCGATCTCGGGAGTCGCAGGCGGCCACCTCCACTATCATTCAGTGGATTGGGCGCGTGTTTTCCGCCTGCTCGGCGGCCTCGGCGAGCGTTTCAGCAATGCTGGCGTGACGTCTCGCCGCTGCGGCGGCAAGAGCATTGAGACCATCCGCGTTGGCTGCATCATGTTGTGCACCGTGTGCGAGCAATAGCACCACAATGGTCGGAAAGCCTTTCCATGCAGCGACCATCAGGACCCGCTCACCGTCCCGGCTCTCGAAATTGGGATCGGCTCCGAAGCGCAGCAGGAACGCTACAGCAACTTCTTGACCGTTGAGGACTGCCCAGAACAACGTCGTCCAGCCGTTCGGCAAACGCCGATCCACCTGCGCGCCAGCTCGAACCAGAAGTTCGGCAATGTCGAGACGGCCTTTGTCGACAGCCCGAAACAGCAACGGAAAGCCATCACAGTCGACGTCGTCGGGTTGCCATCCACTAGCCAACAAAGCCTGCATAAATGCTTCAGGCGGCTCTCGATTGAGTGCGTTGATCAATACTTCCGGCATTGATTCGTTTTTCCGCATTGACATTTCACCACCCGTCGTTCAGGAGAACGCCCTGGGGCAGTCGCTCGCAAAGCGCAAAGCTCATGTGGTCGATTATGCTGAAGTGACGTCTATGAGCTCTCGCCGGGCACAGCTCCATTTCCCACGCAGGCTCCGTATTTCGTTCCAGCACGGCGTTGGCAATGCAACGGCAACGGCAACGGCAACGGCAACGAACAGGAGCTTTGATCTTTTTCATGCTGACCGTTGTGCTCTTCGCAACACGCGCGGCAACCTCCAACCCCGCCCTTGGCGGCGCGTTCGGATATGGGTTCTGCCCGATAACTGCCCATCAGTTTCATCTCAGAACGTTGGTTCTGCTTCAACCGATGGCGCACTGGCCGCGCCCTCAGGAACAGGACTACGACGGACCGCAATGGCGCGGCCCGTCTTTCCGTCAAGGTCTGTGGATCAGTCCGAATCAGCAGTGATACGCCGTGGAACGGCGGAGCAGGCACTGTCGTCGAAGCTGACCCGATCGCCCACTGTTGCCTGTTGCCCGCTGCTCGACGCGAAAACCCGAGTCCGATACCCCACCGGCGAGCGGTACATCACCACATAGCCGCGCTGCTGATCGAACTCGGCGCTTGGTTGCGCGCAGCGATCCGGACGCGTCGGCTGCAGTTCGGCGAGCAGACCGACCGCGACAACATTGCCAGTTCGTACGCGCGCCGAATCCCTCTCGCCAGCACCACTCGAGGTCGAGCACGCGGCGAGCCAAGACAGCATGAGTGCGGCCAGCCACAGCCGACCTCGCCTCGCCACGCGACGAGGCCGATTCCCGACGCCCGGACGGATCATTCGATAGGCTCCGCCGTGAGCACGTCAAGGACATAGACCCACCCGCAACAGCCTCCGCCGGTGCGTGCCGTCGTCTTGATCAGGTCGACCAGTTCAGCGACGTCGGCGTCGTCGCACACGAACTCCAGCTTGTATTCGTCGATCACAGCGTCACCCAGATCCAGCGAGTAGTGCTGCTCCTGCTGGTCAAGCGCCTTCAGCGAGCCCTTCACGACGTAGGCCGTCAGGTTGTGTCGGTGGGCGCCCTCGCGACCCTTGAAAGGATTTGACTCCTTGAGCGCCTGCATCACGTCGGCGATGCGGCTGCGATGCACGTAGGCCTTGATTTCCTTCATGTCAGGCTCCTTCCTTGGCGAGGTCGAGCGCGGCCACGCGGCGCGCCTCGGCGCGCTGTTCGGACCATTCATAGAGCAGCGGCAGCAGCAACAGCGTCAGCGCCGTTGAGGTGAAAAGCCCCCCGACGACTACCGTCGCCAGCGGGCGCTGGGTTTCGGCGCCCACGCCGGTGGACAGCAGCATCGGTACGAGACCCAGGATGGCCACGGTGGCCGTCATGAGCACCGGGCGCAGGCGCAAGGCGGCCCCCTCGCGAACCGCGTCGCGGATGCTGCGGCCGCGTTGTCGCAGATCATTGAGGAAGGACACCATCACGATGCCGTTAAGCATCGCCACGCCGAACACGGCGATAAAGCCGATCGCCGAGGGCACCGACAGGTACTGCCCGGTCACAAAGAGGCTGACGACGCCGCCGATAATGGCGAAGGGCACGTTGGCGATGATCAGGGTCGCGTGCCTCACCGAATTGAAGGCGGTGTAGAGCAGCAGGAAGATCAGCCCGATTGTCAGCGGCACGATCATTCCCAACCGCGCCATCGCACGTTGCTGGTTCTCGAAGGCCCCGCCCCACTCGACCCAATACCCCGCCGGCAACTTCACCTGCTCGCGCAAGCGTGCATCGGCCTCTTTCACGAAGCTGTCGACATCGCGCCCTTTCACGTCCATCTGCAGCACGGCGTAGCGCTGCAGCGCCTCGCGGCGCACGAATGAGTAACCCTCGTCGAGTTCAATTTTCGCCACAGAGCCGAAAGGCACCAGAACGCCTTCTCGCGTACGCAGCGGAATCGCCGCAATCTGAGCTGGGTTGGCGCGGTAGTTCTCAGCCAGGCGTACGGCGATGTCGAAACGCTTGGTGCCGTCGATCAGCGTGGAGACGGCGCTGCCACCGATGCCGGACTGCACGATCTCCAACACCTCGTCCGCGTTGACGCCAAAGCGCGCTGCGGCTTCGCGATCCACCTTGATGACGAGTTGCGGTTTGCCCTTGTTGGCTTCCGCCGAGAGGTCCGCCACGCCCGGCACTTTGTCGAGCACCGCCTTCACCTGCCCGCTGAGGCGGTCGAGCGTCGCGAGGTCCTCGCCATAGAGCTTCAGCGCAAGCGTGGCGCGCACCCCGGAGATCAACTCCTCAACACGCATCTGGATAGGCTGCGTCGCGCCGAATACCGCTGTCGGCACGGTTTCCTCCAGCACCGCCTGCATGTCGGCCGAAAGCTTCGCGTAGGAGACCTTCGCGGGCCACTCGGCCTCGGGCTTCATGTCGAGCAGCACTTCCATGTAGTTCACGTCGGAGGTCTCACCCTTCTCGGCACGGCCGATCGTGGCGAGCACCGAGCGCACCTGCGGGAAGCGCTGGCGCAGCGTCGTATCCACCACATTGGAGACGCGGATCGACTCATCGAGCGAGGTCGAGGGGATGCCGGTGATGCGGAACATGATCGTGCCCTCCTGCAGCGTGGGCATGAACTCCTTGCCCAGCAGCGGGAAGAGCGCGAGCGAGCCGACCAGCAAGGCCACCGCCCCCGCCATCACCTGCTTCTTGTGCCCAAGCGCCCAGTCGAGCAGCGGCAGATAGGCCGCCTTCGCCTGACGCACCACGAAGGTGTCCTTCTCCTCCTTGGGCTTGAGGATCAGCGCGGCGAGCACCGGCACCAGGGTCAGCGAGAGGATCAGCGAACCCGCCATCGCGAAGGTGATCGTCAGTGCCATCGGCTTGAAGAGCTTGCCTTCGAGACCAGTGAGCGAGAACAGCGGCATGAACACGACGATGATGATCAGGATCGCGAACGCGATCGGGTTCGCCACCTCGCGAGCGGCCTCGAGGATCAGGTGCGTCTTGTTGATCGGTTGGCCCGACTCCTTCGCATGTGCGAGCAGCCGGAACGCGTTCTCGACCATCACCACCGCGCCGTCGACCATCATGCCGATGCCGATCGCAAGCCCCGCGAGTGACATCAGGTTCGCCGACATGCCGACCTGATTCATCATCAGGAAGGCCATCAGCATCGCCAGCGGCAGCGTGACGATCACGACGACCGCCGAGCGCACTTCTCCGAGGAACAGGAACAGCACGATGGCGACGAGAAGGGAGCCTTCGACCAGCGCGCTCTCCGCCGTCTTCAGGGCCTTCTCGACGATGTCGGTACGGTCGTAGATCGGCTTCAGACTCACGCCCTCTGGCAGGGCGGCCTGCGCGGTGGCGAGCTTGGCCTTCACCGCGTCGACCACGCTCTTCGCGTTCTCGCCGACGCGCGAGAGCGCCATGCCCAGCACCGCCTCCTTACCGTCGCGCGTCACCGCGCCGAAGCGCAGGGCGGGCGCCTCGGTCACCGTCGCCACGTCGCGCACGTAGATCGGCGTGCCGTCGCGCTCGGCGAGCACGATGGAGCCGATGTCACGCGTGTTCGACACGAGGCCGAGCCCGCGCACCAAGTACTGCTCACGGCCGATGTTCAGATACTGCCCGCCGACCTGCTTGTTGTTGGCGGTGAGCTGCTCCATTACCTCCTTGAAGCCCAGTTCGTACTTGATGAGCTTCGCCGGGTCGATCTGCACCTGGTACTGCTTCTCTTCGCCACCCCAGGAGATCACGTCATCCACACCCGGCGCAGTACGCAGGATCAACCGCACCGTCCAGTCGTGCAGGGTGCGCAGATCCATCGCCGAGAGTTTCTTGTCGGCCGACTCCACGGTGTACCAGAACACCTGGCCGAGACCGGAGCTGTTCGGCCCCAGCACGGGTTCGCCGTAGCCTTGCGGCAGGCGCCCTTTCGCCTCTTGCAGCTTCTCGCCAACGAGCCGGCGTGCGAAGTAGATGTCGACGTTGTCCTTGAAATAGACAC
>APMI01037840.1_pt1 | contig 12177 bp, 11 predicted proteins | sample 667938 | NCBI WGS metagenome assembly APMI01 (sample SAMN01084076, study PRJNA167559) | wastewater metagenome | biome: Wastewater | place: Denmark: Ejby Moelle, Odense | collected 2011-11-28 | reverse complement strand
CGGACACCCTTGAACGGGGTCTTGTCGCTCGTTTTGACATCCATGAAGCGGCCGCTATTTGCATCACGCTTCACCCAGTGGCCAGACGGCGTTTGTGTCTGACTGCGCTCCCGAACTGCGCCAATCCGGTGCCCATCACCGGTCGGGGGATTCTTTGCCATTGATTACTCCAGATTTCTTTTGTTTCAAGATCATTTACCGAACAGGCACCAGCCTGGGCCGCGGGGATACAGCCATCCGATGTGCGTCACCTACTCCATGAAAGGTTCCGCTCGGACAGCAGAGAGCGCAGCCGTCAAGAGCTCGCTTCCTAGTTGTGCAAACCAATCCTCGGTCAGCTAATCCCAAGAAGTCATAGCGCTCGAAAAGTTCACCCGATATCGGTTGAAGACCGGAGAACCATGCAAGGAGAACTTGAATTCCGCGGGAAGCGACCTGCATGTTGAAGGTCATCATGGCTGGCTCCCGTTCTTCTGCACCACGCAGGTACCCCTCCTTCCGACGACGTTCTCGAGCCTCTTCGTCTAAAGCTTCGTCAGCCAGCACATGCGCATTGACGTGGCCGATGCACTGCAGACATGCATCGCCCGGGCGCATCAGATTTACCTTCCCGATGTTGCTGACAATCTGCCCCGTGTTGGGATCAACAACAAATTGCACTCCGAGGTCTAATATTGGTATGTAGTATTGATGACAGAGTTGATTGAGATAGGCGCGACTTGTCGTATCGTCTGTGCCGCATACGATGGCATCTAAACCCGCAAGAGCCCCAAGAAGCGCTGGATTCTCCACGGGTAATTCGAAACGTTGAACTCGTGCGTCTGCGTTGATAGCCTTGATGCCTCGCTCAACGAGTGCGGTCTTTAGCACATGGTGATGCACATCAGCGGCGGTAGCCCCGAGTAGACGTGGCAAATTACTGGGCTCTGCATGGTCGAAATCCACGAGGGTGAAATCACGCACACCGCTGTGCGCAAGTAATTGTGCTGCGACAGTACCGACCCCACCACATCCGACAACCCCGATCCTCAGGGCCGCGATGATCCCTTGCCCAGCGGTTCCCAATAAGCGAGCTTGACGATCAAACACATTCTGATCGAACGTGCCATGGAGTGAAGATCGGTCTTTATGGCGATGCCAGTTATCTCCGCTAACCGTATCGACAGAGTCCAGTGCAGACCAAGTCCTGTCTGCGTGATAAATGCGCCCTGCGACATTTGAAAGATCGCCGCTCCAGACAAGGCAGCTATGAAGCTGCCCCGCTGCCATGCGATGAAAGAAGTCAAACGTCCGAGTATTTCCGATATCGTCGGCACGGGAGAACGCTACCCCACCAAGTGAGATGGGATGTGTATGGACCATACACACCGCAGCCTCCTTCGCTTGGGCTGCCCTTGCAATTCGCAACATGGCAGATGGTGCGACGCTGAGCTGATCGGGCTTATGTATGGCGAGATCGCCAACATCCAGAGCCAGGACATCCACCACCAACAGAAGAGTCTCGCTGCCTGCATGCGCTGGCCGGCATAGCAGGAAGCATGCTTGCTCCCTGCTGCGGTCTGACAAGAGCGCTTGCAGTTGGCGACGATGACTCGATTGCATACGCATCCGATAGATCATCGCCGCCTCCGTTACTTCGACTGCAGCAGCCGCGTGTTGATGAAGTGCAGATGCGTCAACAAGCTGCTCTTCCCAGGCAACCAGCTCTGAGGATTTGTGTAGTGCCAACTGAAACGCTGCCACATGTCCCCAAGATGCTGCTCGAAGTTATTTGCGCACTCGGCTTCACGGCCGTCACGTAGCCTGAGGAAGGGATTGACCCAAAACATGTCCAGCGCGGCCAGGGGGTAGCCGTTCGGGATCACGACCAGCAGCGTAGTGGTGGGCTTATCCCATCCGTCCGGAACGGGGTAGTCGGGAATAACGAGATAGTCACACTGCGGCGTGGGCTCAATTCGGACTACAGGAAAATGCAGACGTACCTCGTCAAGCTGTTGCTCAATCAGCGTCTGAAGACCGACGTTGCCGCATGGAACCGTCAGAAACGCCTCGGCTCGGAAGAGGATCAGCCTTGCTCCAGGAGGAAGCATCTCGTCGGCCAATCCTCGCAAGTCGAGCACAACGCCATCACTGACTTGAGCGTGCGGATCAAGGCGGCGGATGTCGTCAGCCGTTACCTTCGGTCGATGGAACGCCTGTGCATGCTCAATTTCTTGTCCATTGAGCTTGACCCGGATCGGATGCCGCAAGCACGGGTTATCGTCAACCGGGGGTACTCCATCACCGATGACAAACTGCTCTCCGCCACGGACCAAAAGGTAGTCATCGGCGGCGACGGGGATGTCGATTTCCCCGTCAAGATCAATCAACAGCTGAGCGGGTGCCGCGAGACCTCCCGCAAGCTCAAAGAGTTGGAGCCCTTGAATCAGGCCTGGGTGAACGACGTACGGGACATCGTCAATATTAATCGTGATCGTTTTCATCGAAAATCTCCTTGCGCACTTTCTACGTGCGCGTTTGAACGAGACCCATAAGGGCCTTGACATCAGGAGCAGATCCGATGAACATCCGAGTTCTCACACAGGGGTGGTTCATCGAATCGCTCCATAGCGGGGCAAGCTCTTTGGGCTTGCCCCGTTTTCATTTGTATCTTGCCATGGCACCTCCTGCCTTAGATTTTCTAGCGTTAACCTACTATATATTGATTATATTTTCAACAAACATACTACCCGCTGTGTTTTAACGGTCTAACTTTATCCAGATCAACACCAGAGTCACCAGCTACGCTTGGATCAGATTTCTTGACTAAGCTGAGTTTACAAACGACAATCAAACAAGTCAAATTGTAAACCAAACCGGAGGGGGCGATGATCGGAAACCGACTCAAGCGGTCTCGTGAAGCGCTGGGGCTATCACTCCGCGACCTCGAGGCGGCGATCCACGGGCAGGTATCGGCACAAGCGATCGGAAAGTATGAGCGGGATGAGATGATGCCCAGCTCGACGATCTTGCTTGCGCTCGCCAAGGCGCTGCATGTTTCACCCGAGTATTTACTGAGCAATAGAGAGATCGAGCTTACGGGCATTGATTTTCGAAAAACGACGCACGCCAGTTCCAAAGAAGAGCGCGCTGTTGAAGCTGTAATTCTTGATCACGTCGAACGCTATCTTGAACTGGAAGAACTTTTCCCGGGGGCGGACTCTGTGTGGGTTGCCCTTGAAGGGCCTGAGTTCGAGATCCAGACGATTGATGATGCAGAACAAGCAGCTGAGGCTCTTCGAAATCTGTGGTCTCTTGGAATGGATCCAATCCCCCTGATGGCCGAACTCTTGGAGGAAAGGGGGGTTAAGGTCATTGCTCAGGATTTACCTATGTCTGTTTCGGGGTCCAAGGCACTCGTCCGAAGAGACCAAGGGCCGGATGTCCCTGTGATTGTTGTGAACCAGAACCACAATGGGGAACGCCAGCGTTTTACCCTTGCACACGAACTCGCACATCTCGTGCTCCGGTGCAGCGGGTTGGATGACAATCAACAGGAGAAGGCAGCGGATCGCTTTGCAGGTGCGTTTTTAATGGCAAATGAGATGATGCTTAGACTTCTTGGGAAGCATCGCACGTCGATCTCGCTCGGGGAGCTTGCCGAATTGAAGAAGCTTTTCAAAGTTAGCATCGCATCGCTAGTCGTGCGATGCGCACAGTTAGGTGTCATTACGAAAGCGGTGTATGGCAAACTGTTTGCGCAAATACGGGGGTTGGGTTGGAATGGTCCCGCATCCAGTGAGCCCCATTTATTGCCTCCTGAGGTACCTCAGCGAATGGAGCGGATGTGTCTGAGGGCCGTTTCCGAGGGCGCAATTTCTGAAGCCAAGGCAGCTGAGCTGCTAAAGCTCAGCGTACGAGAGCTTGATCGACTTTTTATGGGACAGTTCGCGTAACTCAAGATGATCATTCTGGTCTCCGACACATCTATCCTGATAGACCTTGATAGAGGAGGGTTGTTGGAGGCCGCTTTCTCTTGTGGTTTTACGATGGTTGTACCCGATCTCTTATACGAACGGGAACTCGAATCCGAGAATGGGGCATACCTGAGAACTTTGGGACTGGGGGTCGTTTCATTGACGTCCGACGAGGTCGTTTACGCTCAAGAAATCAAAAATTCCCGCAAAGCGCTCTCGCTGGCCGACTGTTTCGCTCTTAGTTGTGCGATTCGCCCGGATCACGTTCTTCTGACCGGTGACAAAGGCCTTCGATCCGAAGCAGAGATTCGGGCAGCCACCGTTTATGGATTACTGTGGATGCTGGATCAGATGTCAGCCTCAGGAATGGTCAGTCACTCGGTGCTGTACGAAGGTCTGACCCGCATCAGCTCCCACCAACGATGTCGCCTACCGCACGTAGAAGTACGTGTGAGACTTGAACAGTGGAAGACTCCCTAAGGACAAGGCTTTTTTCAGCGAGCTATCCATACCCACTTGGTCCCACTCACGTACCGTTGTGTACGACGGTGTGGGGTGAGTTTTCCGCGATCACGCTCGGCCATGCAGCCCTTCCAACGCATTTTGCATAGCAAGCTTCTTCGGGGGATGCCTGCCTCCGAATAAGTTGGCCAGCCATCTCAGCCAAGGCCCGGACGCCCTCTATCCCCCTCACATCCAGCGGCGCGCAGAGCGCCATCCCGATCCCCCATCGATACCAACGCACAACCAGACTTGGGCGGACCTCGTAGTCGATTCCCTCATGACGCAGCCGCTCCTCGATAGTATCAACCCGCTCAAAGTACGCCTTCATCTGGTCCGACCATCCCTGGGTACGGTACGTGACCACCCTTTTCCTTGAACGGCCGACGGGCTTCCAGAGCCTCTCATCGTGCAGAACGTCGGAATCTTCTGGCATCGGCCCGGCTTCCTTGCAGGCTCGTCGGGCGATCTCGTCCTCGTACATGGCATGGGGGTGAATCCACCACACCATCACGCGGCGTCCATTGAGGATGAAGCCGACGTCATCCCACAGATTCACTTTGTCGAGCTCCGGATAGGCATGCGGGATGAACAAGCCGTTGGTCAGGCGCCAGGGGTGATTGCGGTGAAACTGGCGCATCAGGATGCGGAAACGTTCATATCGGGGGTTTTTCATGATCACTCCGGCTTGGCGAGGGTGTTCGAGTGGCGGGCGGGGGAAGACGGCGCTTTCCAATGCGGCTTCGTCCTCAGCTCACTCACAACGCACATTGGCGACACCGTAGAGGGCCTGTTCCAGAGTCAGATCCGTCCGCGTCAGGATCGTGTCCAGCCTCGCGGGCGGTATCCAGTGCCCCTTCTGGCGTCTGACCAGCTCTAGGATGACTTCGGCGAGGTAGTTCATGTAATGGACTTGCAGGGAGTCGAAGTCCTCGACATGCCAAGCCTTGCCCTTACTTTCGACGAGGAGCCGTGTGATCAACCGGAAAGGGGCTTCGGCGCGTAGTACGCCCGGATTTTCTGTAGTGGGCTCGTCGTCACTCAGGGCTTCGTAGATATCCCGTACGATCAGGTTCAACCACTCATCAGTCATGTTGACGGGCAGCGAGGCTTCAAAGGGACCACTAAGTATCTCCGCCTGCAGGCGGTTCAGATCGGTGTCTGGTAGGTCTTCATGGTTCAGCATTGCCCGACTCCTGTGTTTGGGGAGGTTGGTAAAGTAGATGCTCCACGTCACTGCGCAGGTAGAAGTACTGCCGGCATCCATCGATGGATGGCCCCACCACAGGGTGAACTTGCAGGCGGTGCAGGGCTTGTTTGGACGAAGTACCCAAGCGTTTGGCCGTCTCCACCAAGGTGATGTAACGCGCCTTGAATGTCGTGATCCTTTGCTGAGGAATCCGACTCACCTGAGCTTGTGGGGAACGCGTGCTCTCCAGAAGGCCGCATCGAACCAGGTGGTAGGCCACTTGAGCCTTGATACCCAGAATCGCAGCCGCGTCAGTGATCGAGTAGTCCCTGCCGCTGGCCTTACGCCAGTGCGCAAGCCAGGTCTGCACTCTTCGGCGAGGAAGCAGCATGTTCCCAAGCGCAGTGCGTTCCACGTTGTTAGTGGGAGCTGCAGTTAGCACGCCCGATTGAATCGCATGAAGCAGTGCAGGGAACGCCCCGGGCTCCAGGTGCCAAGCCTTGAGAATCTGCATGAGGGGAACGTAGTCTGGGTGTTCTTCCTCGGCAACCTGAGCCTTACACGCAGCACCTGCACGACCCAGGTCATCCAGTTGATGCTTGGAAAGCAGCCAAGCTGCAGCACCATGCCTTTCGGTCGAAAGAAGCGGTTTGATCAAGCCGGCCTCGATCAGCTCTCGAACGCGGTGCTTTGGAAGCCGCAGATATGCAGCCGCGTCCTTCAAGGTGAGGCCATCGGAGATCAGGGTAGCAATAGGTCCGACCTGCGAAGCAGGGAAGGACCACGCGCGACGGCCGCTGGGCTGGACCGCAATGTCGGCTTCGATCCAGCCGGCCAGGTGCAACTGCCTGACACGAGCGGGGGTTGTGCCTGCCGCTTCGGCGATGGCGTGGGTCGTCCTCCGACTGCCGGTGGTTCGGGTGTCGAGACGGCGATTGCGCCGACATAACAACCCCCACCAGTGTTCTCGCAAGTAGTCCTCGAATGCCTCGCGCAGAAAGGCGAACTCTTCACCCTCAAAATCCCGGTACAGCCAGCTATACAGGCGTCCAAAGGTCCGAACCAAGCTGAACGACGGCGCAGCACGGCGCTGCAAATACCCCAGATAGCGATGGAAGGCGGAAGGCCAGCCGGCGAGCAGCCTGGCGAGCTGTCGATTGACCGCGATGGCCCGATCAAGACGGTGGAGCCCTGCTATCTGCCCAGATCGAGTTTCGCGCTTGGCATCGAAGAGCGCCGCCACACGATGAAAGAGTGTGATCCAGGCAACCACACTCAGCGAAAGACTGCCCTCCTGGACCTGTCTTGCCAAGGCGTGCTGAAGGGCAATCTGGAGCCGGAGTTCGTCCTCGGCGACATGTTCCTCGGTGGCGCTGATCAACGAAGCGCCGCACGAACAGCGTTCGAGCACGGCTCGTTCTGCCCGTTGATACTGATGGCAGACGGCACAGGTATCCCGTAGGTAGCACTTGTGCTCGGGACACACGACGCACAGTTTGATTGCCCATTGGGCTCGCAGAAAGCGCTGCTCGGTAAGGCAATGGGGGCACCAGCGCAAGTGGTCATGGCAGTAATCGGATGCGGCCAACCCCTCAGCCAACACGTGCTCAAGACGACAGAAACGCGGCCAGGGTCCGGACAAGAAACTCCATTCAGTAGGAGACAGGCGCAGCGCGTACCTGACCGCGGAGACCGACCCCGTGCGCTTCGGCCCCAAACCGCGCCAAAGGGTACGGGGTGATTCGTAGCCGTTGGCCTCCGCGACCCGCACCAGATAACCGTAAGCCCACTCACCTGGATGAGGCCTCGGACGCACCGGAACACCATGACGCCGCCACCAGCCCCCACCTCCCGTCACCGAGACGGCAGCGGATGAATGGTAGGTCGGCTCAAACCGACGCACCGGTGACTCCTGCAGCGTGACACGCAAGTTCGTAGATGTACTGCAGGTGCATAGTGGATACCGTCCTTAGCTGTGCATCCAGCGTCTGGATGAAAACCTCGGGGCTGGCGTTTGCCGGCAGAGGACGGGCTGGCGGCCAGACGACTGCGAAACGGCGGAAGCACTGGGGAGAGATCCCGGTCCTAGCTGCATTGACGAGGAGGTTGATCAGCTGCATGCGGAACCGCGCATCGAGACTGTCTAGGTACTGCGGCGGCGAGCGTGGGGACTCTGCTAACGCTTCCACAACTTCCATCCAGTCGCGTAGATCGGACCACCAATCTCTCAACGATGTGAGGCGTTGCTGCCGTTCTGAAATGCTGAGCGCTGGGTTGAAGATCAGCGTTGGTGCTGGGCCGATGGGCGAACCTAGATGCTCAATCACTGCCCGCGCACTCTGGAGCAGGTCTGCCGGTAGTACCGATGCCAACTTCCCGGAGTTGGCCAGATAGTCGAGCAGCCGCTTGGTCGGATGAGCATCGTCGAGCAGCAAGACAAGACTGTTCTGGTCATGCCGGTAACGGAAGCGAAGCAAACGTCGAACCCGTACCTCCATCCCATCGGGCCAGTCACGAAGAAGGTATCCGACCCGACGCCCAGGCCGATGCTCTAAAGGAACCGGGATTCGGCTTGTTTCCGCGATCAACGCCACGAGTCCCTGCAACCAGAAGAGCACCTCATAGGTTTGGCGCAGGTTGTTGGCGATGCGCTCGGCTGAGTTGGATGACCCGCATGGGGAAGGGAGTCCGCTGGCTGCCGCAACTGTTTGCACGAGCAGCCTGAGCGATTTCGGAGCCGGTCGACTGGGCAGGCTTGAAAGGGGCTTCCCGCAGCGACAGGTCCAGTCCGGCCCCATGCTTGGCCAGGTCAGTTCATTCCCGCACTCGCAGCGATGCACGAGCAGGCAGCCGTGGCGCGGGCACGCATCCACCAGAGGCAACTCCCAGATCGCCAGGTGAACACCGTGCTCCACTAGGCAGTAAGGACAGACGCGCACCTTCGACGAGTAGGCGCGCTGCCAGTGGCGCCCCTTACGTCTCGGCGCGGCTTCAGGCAGGGTGAAGCGTTCCTCCACCCATATCTGGCGATCCGCAAGGGAGGCCTGGCCGGTGAGGCTGCAGATCAGCTCCCAGGCCTCCTCGCGTGCCGAGGCGTCCTCGGAGCGGTACAGGGTTGAAAGCGCACGGTGCAGCGCCTCCGGCATCCAGTGACCGTTCGTGCCGAAATGCCGGCTAACAAACCCTGCCAGACTTTCGCCAGGCTGGCGTGTGGGTCGGAGGGGATAGCCTGCCAGTTCAAGCAGCATGGGCACGTCTCCGCGAAGGTCGATTCACCAGTGCCCCCCGCTCAAAGGGCTCCCCTGCCCTGTCCAGACGCCGAAAATCGAAGTTCGGACAGAAGGGATTGAGCGCGCCAACCCCTTGAGGCCAGATCTCGGCAGTGAACGCAGTCTCCAACTCTGCCAGGGTGATCTCGGACACCTCTCGCTCGAACACCAAGCGAATCGCCCCGATCAGCAGAGACTTGACGTAGGCGACCCTTCCATCCGTGGCCGCGTGCAGCCGGTATGCGAGCTCACTCCATGTTGTTACCCCCTTGTTGAAGGGCACTGGCAGCGAAGGAGTCAGGGACGTGAACAGCCGCAGACACTGGGTTTCGATGGAGTTATCGGGATCCTGTCCCAAGGCCATCTGCAGGCGGCGCGTGAAGCGGCGCCGTAACTGCTCATTGACCCTCAGTAAGTCCTCGACCCGAGGCAGGCCCAGAAGCACTGTTGGCACCTGGACATCGTCCATCAAGCCTTTGAGCCAGTCCCCCACCATGTACTGGGTGGGCGACTGACCCCGGTCCTGGATATGGTTGGCTTCGTCGAACATCAGGAGCTCGACGCTGCAGGCTCGCGCAAGGCGTGCAGCGCGGGCTGTCTTGGCGGAGGTCGTGCCCGTCGTCGGTGCCGGATCGCCCAGGCGGGCCAGCATCGCCTCGGCCACGCTGGCGATGGTTGCGGCAGGTGGAATCGGTACGACGAGCACCGGCACCACATCGCGCTCCGGCAAGGTCGCACGGGGATAGCGCTCCACCAACGCCTTGCAAAGCGTCGTCTTGCCGGTCCCAGACTCCCCGGTCACCAGCAGATGTTGGGCGACACTGGTCTGCCGGTAGAGTTGGACGAGCCTGTCGATCTCGTTGAAGGCCGACACGAATGGGGGAAACTGCAGGTACTCGCTGGTGAACACCCGCAGAGCTTCGAATTCAGCGAGGTTCATACGCGCCTCCCTCTCGAGAGTTGGAAGGAGGATAGCGGTGCGGGTGGTTCGTCGAGGGCCGCCTCTGGTGTCGGGATGGGTTTAGTGACAGGCTTGGGAGGCGTACCGGGGTTGAGTCGGGCCTCGGGATGAGTGCTGGTCTTCCCGTGGATGTTCGCCGCCCGGCGCCGGCCGCGCTGTTTGCGTCCCTTGAGCAGTTCATCCACCGCAATGGCGAGGTCGTATTTGGCCTTGGCCACGGCGTCGGGGTTCTCTGCTGAGTCACCGTTTTCTCGCACCTGCTGTTGAATGAGCTCGTGCTGGAGGAGCGTGAGCCCCTTAGCATAGGCCTGGTTCAGGGCCGGAACGGTCACCGGATCCTGCTGCTCAGGTGCCCAAACCTGAATGCTGCCCAGATCCTCTGCGTCGAAAACGAGCCGGAGCTTTACTCCCGGTCCCCAAGTGCGCAGGATGGGATCGAGATCGGGTCCAGCGTAGCGGATCCCTTTCAGGACGATCCCATCTCGACGCAGGGTGCGCTCCTCGGCCATGCCGATCCGGCGCTGCAAGTCGTCCAGACTCACCGGCAACTCCGGCGTGTGACGCTTCAAGCCTTCGTGCCACTTGGCCCAGGGCGTCGTACCGATGCCCCGGTGGACGGTTTGGGCATAGATATCCAGCAGCCACTTTTCGAGGAGGTGCTTGAATTCGGCGAGGGTCAGGAGTGCGTGCTTCTGGGAGTCGTAGTCGCCTCGGTCTTCCAGTCTGGAGAGGCTGGTGCCCGGTAGCTGGTGGCTCAAGGTGAAATTGAACGTCTGAAGGAAACGCTCGATAGCGCCTTTGAACCAAGGCTGCCGCTTTGGGCAATAAATGATGCTCATACCCAAGTCCATAGCGACGCTATCCAAGGCCGTGGAATAGAACTCCAGACCGTTGTCGGCAACCAGTACCGCGATCAAACCGTAGCAAGGCCACGCGTGCTCCACGGGCAAATCGGGTATGACTTCCTTGACCGGGGTCTTGGGCAGAATGGCATGGCGCAGACCACCGACAACAGCGGCGGCGGAAGTGCCACCAAAACTGAGGTAGTAGCCGACTGGGAAGCGGCTGTAGACGTCGATAAACAGCGTCAGGACCGGTCGGCCAAGGGGGAGGCCCGTGATCTCGTCGATCAGGAAGAGGTCGAGGGGCGTGTGATCGACCTCAACCCGCATCAGGATGCCGTCAACGACAGGCCCCGCTTTGGCGACCCGATAGCGGCGATCCGCAACGTGCTTCCCTTCGGCAAGCCGCGTCTGGTCATAGGCTTCAAGTCGCCCGAACAGACGATAGACCGTTCTCACGGAAGGGAGGCGGAGCTGGTCAGCCGGGAGACGCTTGGCGTTCTCGGCGCGGATTTTGCCCTCGAGGCGGGTAAAGATTGACTTGATGGTTGCCGATGGACTTGCCCGAAAGGCCTCCTCGGCCGCCTCCCCGAAAAGCTCGCGAATCCTCTCCGCTTGCCGCGTTCCTGCACCACCTCGTCGGTCAAACCGGGGAATCAGGGCGCGCGCATCCTGAGCCCGCCGGTAGGCTTGGTGCCACCTGTAGACGGTTGTCGGAGATGGGGGGTGCGGGTCGCTGATGCGTTTTGAGACCTCGGCAATCACCGAAGAGAGGTGATACGACGTCAAGGGAACCTGCCCGGCTTCGCGGATCGCGTCCAGGTAGGTCATGCGCGTGCTCACCTTCGCTTGAATGTGGCTGGGAAGGTCTGCCAGCGGGCGTCGGTACCCCTTGGGAGCAGGCGCCGTGTCCGCGTTAGGTATAGACAGTTGCCCTGCGCCAAAGACAGCCAAGAGCTCCTGGCGGGAACTCAGCACAGTCTGCCCGTCGCCTAAACGCTCCAGAACAACCTGATCACCTGCCCCCAAGCGCTCAATCCGGTGAGCAGCGCCGTTCCACTCAAAGGTCAAACCGGTCCGAAAGGCGAAACCACGCATGGTCGCTCTCCTGGGCAAGATGAAGCTGGGTATCGAAGTCCACGGGGTGGTCAAGGTCACAGATGAGCCGTCCCGCTATCAGTAATGAGTAAGGATCCAGGCCAACTGGAGTAAGCAGATCCTTCACCACTCGAATCGACGTCGGAAAATGCACGGCCAGCCGATCCAGGGCGACGTCGCATTTCAGCAGGGACGGACGGATACGCGGGGCCTGGTGGTAAATCCAGCGCAAGTTGCCCAAACGCGGCTCAACGCGGAGTTGCCGGTCGGTCAAAACGGCAAACACACGACCAATCCGGGTGAAGTGTTCGGCAATACGTTCGAGCTTGTGTTTGGTCTCTTCCTTGGCGGCAAGCTCCGC
>APMI01020613.1_pt1 | contig 12179 bp, 10 predicted proteins | sample 667938 | NCBI WGS metagenome assembly APMI01 (sample SAMN01084076, study PRJNA167559) | wastewater metagenome | biome: Wastewater | place: Denmark: Ejby Moelle, Odense | collected 2011-11-28 | reverse complement strand
GCCCCGCGCGACGACGCCGAGCACTCGCCCGCCCGTCGCGATCCAACGCCCTGCCTCGTCGCGTGCCGTCGCGGCGTGCACGAGGTGGGTCTGCTCGGGCGCACCGGCCAATTCTCCGTTATCGGCAATTCCAATAACCTCGCGGCCCGTGGTGACGTCGCCCGGGTAGCCCTCGCTCGCAAGCACGACAACCACCGCGACATCGTCGCTGAACGACGGGTCGGGCAGCTCGTCGAGCCGGCCCTCGGCCGCGGCGAGCAGGTACTCGCTGAGCGCCGACGTCATGCGCGGCAGCACCACCTGAGTCTCGGGATCGCCGAAGCGGGCATTGAACTCGATCACCCGCGTGCCCGCGGCGGTCACAATCAGCCCGCAATAGAGCAGGCCGACAAACGGGGTGCCCTCGGCCTCGAGCTGGCGCACGGTCGGCAGCGCCACGGTATCGGTGATCTGCTGCACGAAGTCTTCGCCCACCCATGGCAGCGGCGAGTACGCGCCCATGCCGCCCGTGTTCGGGCCCTGGTCGCCGTCGAAGATGCGTTTGTAGTCCTGCGCCGGGCTGAGCGGGCGCACGTTGTGACCGTCTGCGAAGAAGAAGAGCGAGACCTCTTGGCCGTCGAGAAATTCCTCGATCAGCACCTCGCCGTGCGGCGCCCAGGTGGCGATGTGATCGAGCGCGGCCTGGCGATCCTCGGTCACCAGCACACCCTTGCCCGCGGCGAGGCCGTCAGCCTTCACGACGTAAGGTGCACCGAACTCGTCGAGCACCCGAGCGCCCTCTGCGGTGTCGGCGACACGACTCGCGCGGCCGGTTGGCACGTCGGCTTCGGCCATGATGCGCTTCGCGAATGCCTTCGAGCCCTCGAGTTGTGCGGCTGCCTGGTCCGGTCCGAAGACAGGCACGCCAGCTGCGCGAAGAGGATCGGCAACGCCCGCGACGAGCGGCGCCTCTGGGCCGATCACCACGAGCTCGAAGCCGCGCTCGCGCACGAACGCGAGCACTGCGGAGGGGTCGGTGTAGTCGAGAGCCGGAGTCTCGACTCCAGCGGCCGAGATGCCCGCGTTTCCGGGGGCACACACCACCTCATGCGAGGTCGACTCGCTGAGGAGCGCTTTGACGATGGCGTGTTCGCGGGCGCCGGGCCCCAGCACGAGAATCTTCACCCCTCAAGCCTAAGCGATGGCGGGCGCCCCGTAGCTCGGTATGCGGCAGTGCGAAGCCGACGGCGGCTCGAAGACGAGGGCGGCTAAGCTGGTAGGCGGCGTGCACAGTGTCGAAACACTCCGATCGGCGGGCGTTGCCGTTGAACAAATTGCGAGTGGATCACGCTGTGTTTGCACAGTCTGTCAAAGGGATTCGCCAGCGACCAGACGTCCAGTTGGAAATATCTTATGCTGGCGGTACATTCCACAATGATGTGCCGATGGCGATCAAGCAACGAATTCGAGGAAGAATGGTCAAGCAGCGCGAAAGCGTCACGCAGTTGCCCGCGTACGTGCAGGGAAAGTCGATTTCCGGCGCCGTCAAACTCTCGTCAAATGAGAATCCGTACCCGCCACTCGAGTCGGTGGCGCAGGTCGTGCGCGACCAGGCTGCCTCGATCCAGCTGTACCCAGACATGGGCGCCGTCGCGGTTCGAGAGAGGATCGCAGAGCACTGCGGCGTGCAGGCCGAGAACGTGGCTGTCGGAGCCGGCTCTGTTGAAGTGGCGAGCCAACTGATCTCTGCGGCAGCGGGTGAGGGCGACGAGGTTGTCTTTGCATGGCGCTCGTTCGAGGCTTATCCGATTCTTGTGCGCATCGCGGGTGCCACCCCGGTGATGGTGCCGCTGACCTCTGACGATCGTCATGACCTGCCTGCGATGGCTGCGGCGATCAACGATCGCACCCGACTCGTGCTCGTGTGCAACCCGAACAACCCGACCGGCGCTGGCGTGACGACCGCCGAGCTCGATGAGTTTATGGCGCTCGTGCCGAGCGACGTACTTGTTGTGGTTGATGAGGCCTACGTGCACTTCAACGACGACCCGAACTCGGCGGACGGGCTGGACTTCTTCAACCGCTACGAGAACGTTGCCGTGCTGCACACCTTCTCAAAGGCATACGGTCTCGCGGGCCTGCGCATCGGTTATGCGATCGCACGTGTCGACGTTGCAGAGAACCTGCGCCGCGTCGCAGTGCCGTTCGGTGTCAGCTCGCTCGCTCAGCAGGCAGCCATTGCCTCACTCGACGCCGAGGCAGAACTCGACGAGCGTGTGCAGGTGATCGTCGCCGAGCGGGCGCGCATGATCGAAGAGCTTCGTGGCCGCGGTTGGACGGTGCGTGAAGCACTCGGCAACTTCGTGTGGCTTCGCACCGGCGAGCGCACCCCTGAGATCGATGCGGTGCTGCGTGAGCACGCGGTAATCGCGCGGGCGTATGGCACAGACGGCATTCGTGTCACGATCGGCTCAGCCGAGATGAACGATCGCTTTCTTGCGGCCATCGCGGGCGTCGAAGCCGTCTAACAGGTCATCCCTCGCTGCTTGCCTCGTCTGCGGGGCAAGCGGTGTCTTTGCGCGCGGGCGCGAATCAGTTTTCATTTCACCAACAACACAGTAAGTAAGGAACAAGCACATGAAACGTCAGCTTCTGACAGGCATCGCACTCGCCGCTGCGGGCGCACTTGCGCTCGCAGGCTGCAGCAATGGCGGTGGCTCTACCGAAGGTGGCGACACAGCCACTTACAAGATCGGGATCAACCAGCTGGTGCAGCACCCCGCACTCGATGCGGCGACCGCAGGCTTCCAGAAGGCGTTTGATGATGCCGGTGTTGACGTCGAGTTCGACGTGCAGAACGCGAACGGTGAGCAGGCTACCGCCGTCACCATCGCACAGACATTTGCCTCGCAGGATCTTGACCTGGTGCTCGCCGTTGCGACCCCTGCAGCGCAGGCTGTGGCCCAGGCAATCACCGATAAGCCGGTTCTGTTCACCGCCGTCACCGACGCGGTTGCTGCCGAGCTGGTCGACTCGAACGAGAAGCCGGGCGGAAACCTCACGGGCACCAGCGACATGGCTCCGATCGACGAGCAGCTGAAGCTCCTGCAGCAGATCGTTCCCGACGCCAAGAAGGTCGGCATCGTCTACGCATCGGGTGAGGTCAACTCTGAGGTTCAGGTAGAGGCTGCCGAGAAGGCTGCCCCCGAGTTGGGGCTCGAGATCGTCTCGACCACCGTCACCACCGCGAACGACATTCAGCAGGCAACCGAGGCGCTCGGCGACGTCGAGGCGATCTACGTGCCCACCGACAACATGGTCGTTTCGGGCATCGCCTCGCTTGTGCAGGTCGCTGAGGCCAAGCAGATTCCCGTGATCGGCGCCGAGTCGGGCACCGTCGAGGGCGGCGCGGTTGCCACCCTGGGTATCGACTACGAGCAGCTCGGCTACCAGACCGGCGAGATGGCGCTCAAGATTCTGCAGGATGGTGGCGACCCCGCGACCATGCCCGTTGAAGTCTCGAAGAGCTTCACCTACGTCGTCAACCCGGGTGCCGCTGAGCGCATGGGCGTGACGATCCCCAAGGAGATCCTCGACCAGGCTGAGACCGTCGAGTAACCCTCGGCAGCTCGACTGATCCGACTAAAGGAATACACATGATTGGCGCACTCGAAATTGGGCTTATCTATGGAGTGATGGCGCTCGGGGTCTACATGACCTTCCGCGTGCTCAACTTTCCAGATCTGACCGTTGACGGCAGCTTCACCACAGGAGCGGCCACCGCGGCTGCGCTGATCGGATCCGGCGTGAACCCCGTGCTCGCTACCCTCGCGGGTGGCGCAGCCGGGGTGATCGCCGGCATCATCACCGGCCTGTTGCACACTAAGGGCAAGATCGATGGCCTCCTCGCCGGTATTCTCACCATGATCGCGCTGTGGTCAATCAACTTGCGCATCATGGGCAAGGCGAACTTTCCATTGCTGCGGGCAGAGACCGTTTTCACCCCAATGAAAGACGCAGATGTTCTCGGCACATGGGCTGGGGTTGCCATTCTTTTGGTCGCCGTGCTCGCGCTGAAGTTCGTGGTCGATTGGTTCCTCTCGACGAACCTCGGCCTCTCGATTCAGGCAACTGGCGATAACGGCCCCATGATCCGCTCGTTCGGGGTCTCGACCGATTTCAGTACGATTCTGACACTCGGCCTCTCGAACGGCCTGGTCGCCCTCTGCGGTGCGCTGATTGCGCAGTACCAAGGCTTTGCAGATATCTCGATGGGCGTCGGCCTGATCCTCGTTGGCCTTGCGTCCGTGATTCTGGGCCAGGCGGTTTTCGGGCAGCGCTACATCTGGGTTGCCACCCTCGCGGTGCTCTTCGGTGCCGTGCTCTACCGCCTCATCATCTTCGGCGCGCTGCGAGTTGGGCTCAACCCGAACGACATGAAGCTCATCACCGCTGTGCTGGTGATCGCCGCGCTGCTGCTGCCGCGCTGGGGCTTCCTGAAGAAGCTGCCCTCGTTGCGAGGTCGCGGCGGGCGTGTGCCCCCGCGAGAGCAGAGGAGCGGTGATCCAGCGGTTGCACTCACCGCGGGCGTCGGGGTAGTCGAGGCAGCCGCTGCCAAGGGAGCGAAGGAGTAGCTCATGCTGAAGATCGACAGGATTTCAAAGACCTTCTTTGCAGGCACCGTCAACGAGCGTCGTGCGCTCGTCGAGCTAGATTTGCATCTCGCGGAGGGCGACTTCGTCACCATCATCGGCTCGAATGGTGCGGGCAAGTCGACACTGCTGAACGCAATCTCGGGCCGCTACTTTGTCGATTCGGGAGCGATCGAGATCGACGGACGCAAGGTCAACAAGCTGCAAGAGTTTCAGCGCGCGAAATACATCGGGCGAGTCTTCCAAGACCCCATGGCGGGCACTGCGCCGAACCTGACTATTGAGCAGAACCTTGCCCTCGCGCTCCGTCGAGGACAACGTCGTGGTCTGGGCCTCGCACTCGGCGCAAAGCAGCGCGAGCGCTTCCGCACTGAACTGCAGTCGCTCGAGCTCGGTCTCGAGAACCGCCTCTCTGCCAAGGTCGGTTTGCTCTCGGGCGGCCAGCGACAGGCACTCTCGCTGCTGATGTCAGGGTTCACGCACCCCAGCATTCTGCTGCTCGACGAGCACACGGCTGCGCTTGACCCTCAGCGTGCGGCGCTCGTCACCAACCTGACCGAGCGCATCGTGAAACAGGGTGGGCTCACGACCCTCATGGTGACGCACAATATGGAACAGGCGTTGCGCCTTGGCAACCGTCTCATCATGATGCACGAGGGCCGCATTGTCTTCCAGGCCTCTGAAGAAGAGAAGAAGACGCTGACCGTACCCCGACTTCTCGAGGAATTCTCGAAGATCAAGGGAGCGTCGTTCGATGATCGGGCGCTGCTGACCTAGGGCCTGCGAAACTGCTGAGGGCCGGCATGCCGAAGTGATTCGGTGTGCCGGCCCTTCTGCGTGCCGGAAGGCCTAGCGATCGCGAGACAGCGTGCTGCTCGTGATCTGAGTGTCTTCGAAGATGATCTGTGTGCGCGTGCCGCGAACCGCCGGAATCGACTGGATCTCTTCGAGCACGACCCGTCGCAGGTCGCGGTTATCGCGAGCCCGCACGAGCACGATTACGTCGAACTCGCCTCCGATCAGCGCAATGTGATGCACCTCAGGAATCGCCCCGAGGCGCTTGCGAACCTCTTGCCACTGGGGCTGTTCGACGGCGAGTGTGACGTAGGCCGAGGCGTGCTGACCCGCGCGAACGGGGTCGATCTGCACGGTGAAGCCTGTGATTACCTGAGCATCGACGAGGCGCTTGAAACGCGCGTGCGCGCTCGCTCGTGAGATGTGAACCGCCTCGGCGAGCTGGGTCATCGAGACGCGCGCATCTGCCGAGAGTACGCCAAGAATGGCAAGGTCGATGTCATCAAGATCCATGAAGTGGGGCCCCATTGAGTCACTCGGTCGTGCAAAGTGTCGTCTGCTATATATGGCAGGTTATCGGAAATTTGTCGCGGAATGAACCAAATAGCGAGCTCTTGTCTGCCTACGCTGCTTCTGGGGAAGCAAATTGCACTCGAGACGTGACCTTCTCGCAGAGATTCGGATCATACGTCCGTGGAAAACATCGAAGCAAGGCCAAACTGTCAGCACTCTGGCGACAAAGAGTCAGATCCCGTCAATACGGTATGCGGCCTCGATACGTTTGAGGCGAGGCGCAGGGTTGCGCCTTAACAACCCCCGCTTTCATCACTGAACTTGCCGCTTGACGAAGACATCCTCTCTCACGGACGAGACACCACCAGCGCCTTGTCCGAGGGGCGAAGCGCCCGATCGGCGCATACCTTCTCGAAGTGCGCATGGCCGGTATTGAGGCGAACAACCGTTGTCAGAGAGGACATCTGTTCATGCTTTCTAAGCAATCTTCGCCAAGCGCGATTTCGCGCTACAGGCGACCGCTCTACGCGATGGGGGCCGCGGCCCTCGCAGCTCCGCTCATGCTCTCGTCGACGGCGGCGTATGCTCAGGCTGCGCCTCCCGCCGACGCCATCGAGGCGCTTACCAGCGGAAACCTGCTGCCAGACTTTCAGAACGATTACCTGTCGCAGGTGATGCCGGGAAACATCTGGCAGAACGACGTCAAGCTCTCACATGAGATCGGCCCTCGCGTGCAGGGAAGTGCGGCAGAGTTCGAAGCCGTGAACTGGGTTGCCGATACTTTTGAGTCGTATGGCATGCAGACGACGATCGAGGAATTCCCGGTTGCAGCGCAGATCTACGCTGATGTGGTGCCGAGCCGGTACACCGACGAGTTCGCAAGCTGGCAGTTTCGGCCCGCGACCAACGGCGTGTTCACCGGACCTGACGCGCCGGTGAGCGGCCAGCTCGTCGATATCGGCGCCACACTTACCGGACTCGTCGAGCGCACTGATCTCGCCGGAAAAATTGTTCTCGCTGACTGGAATGCTACGTCAGCAACTCGCACGCAGCTGCTCACCGATCTCAAGACGGCCGGCGTCGCGGCAGTGGTGCTCACCAAGGTTGACGGCATCTCGAGCCCTGAAAACCTGCCGGCGGTTGGCAATCTCGCGGATGGTCTCACCGACATGGTGGTCGTCGGATCGTCGAACAACCAGGGCAAGCGCATGCGCACGCTGCTCGCAGGCGGCGACCTGTCGTTGAGCATTGCGACCGTGCGCGGTGAAGCGACGAGCCACAACGCTATCGGTGTGATCCCCGCAGCGAGCGGTGACCCCGATGCTCCGATCATTTACCTCGGCGCGCACATCGATTCGGTGGTTGGTAGCCCCGGCGCCAGCGACAACGGTTCGGGCGTGAGCATCATGCTCGAGATCGCGCGCATCATGAGCCAGTACTCTTACGACGCCGAGATTCGCTTCGGCGCATGGGGTGCAGAAGAATCGGGCTACAAGGGGTCGAACTACCATGTGAAAACCGTGATGACACCCGAAGAGCAGGCTCGCACTCTCGGCGCGTGGAACATGGACATGGCGGGCACCTCGTTTGCGGGCAACCCGGGCCAGGAATTCAAGTTCTGGGCGCTGACCGCCGACACGAACCGAGCACCGCTCGCACCACACGAGAGCGCCGTGCTCGACTACTCGAATCAGGTTTCGCTTCTCGCAGGCGAGGGTGACCTGCCGATCGGCACCGTGAGCCGAAGCGACCACCAGCCGTTCCACGATGTGGGAATCAAGGCTGCGGTGTTCAGCTGGATGCACTGGGCCGGCGGCACCAACATCATCCTCGAGCCCGCATACCACCGCACCGATGACACGCTCGAGTTCGTCTCCGAGCCGCGCATGGGCCACGCAGCCCGTATTCTCGGCGGCGGTGCGTTCCGCGCGGCGCTGAACGAGGCCAATGTGGTTGTGACTGATGCGAACGGCGACCCCGCAGCAAACGCGAAGCTCGCGATGAGCTGCGAGGGCGACGAAGGCTGGCGCGATGCCGGTATCACCGATGCCGAAGGCAAGGCGACCACGCTCACCCCGAACACGAGCTGCGACTTCGTTGCGCTGACCGATGATGGTGCACGGGGTTTCACTGCCGATGTGGCGATTTCGGCTGCTGCGGAGGATATCGCTATCGATCTCGAGGCCAGCGGCGACCCCGTGATCACGTTCTCGAGCAACCCGGCTCCTTCGGCCTCGGGTTGGCTGCAGGCTTCGCCCGCGACCGTATTCGTCTCGGCATCGAACGAGTTCGGCGATGCAACGCAGGTCGAGTACTCGCTCGACGGCGAGACCTGGCAGCAGTACGTCGACGGTGTCACGTTCACCGAGCAGGGCGAGCAGGTGCTGTTCGTTCGCGCGACCGACCAGTTCGGCAACGAGAGCGAGTCTGCGCAGGCAGTAAACATTGACTCGGTCACCCCTGCACTGCAGGTGACGGCAGATGCGAAGCAGAGGGGCGTTGTGACCGGCACCTCGTCTGACGACACCTCGGGTGTTTCCCTGGTGCAGTACCGCATCGGCAACGGAGACTGGATCGATGTCGAGCTCGCTGAGCAGAACGATACAGTCGCGGTAGCTGCGTTTGCTCCAGCCGCGAACGCTTCTGTCGACTTCGCTGTCGATCTGAGGCTCGGTGCCGGAGCTTCGACGGCGCAATTCCGCGCATTCGACGTCGCAGGAAACGTGACAAGCTCGGGCTTGCTGAACTTCGCTGCGGTGCCAGGCGGGCTCTCGAACACCGGTGCTGAGTTCGGCATGTCGGCGGGTATCGTCGCAGCCACGCTGCTGCTCGTGAGCGGTGGTGCGATCCTCGTCGCTCGTCGAATTCGTTCGCAGCGTGTGAACGAAGAGGCGTGATCGAAGCGCTGACAGAGAAAACAGCCGGGGCCGTCGCGAGCGATCGCGGCGGCCCCGCCCTCGTCTGTGGTGCGGCTAGTGGCAGCATGGCGAAACGACGAATCAGCGAGGGCGACGGCATCGCGGCGCTTCGTGCGGTGCAGGGAGGCAGCACTGAGCGGCAGCAGCTCGCCACTGCGGTGCGATTTCTGCTCGAAGAGCTCGCGGCGCTCGCACCGGGCAACTCGGTCGAGGTGCGCGTGCCTCCCTTCGGTGCGACGCAGTGCGTCGCCGGCCCCCGTCACACCCGCGGCACGCCGCCGAACGTGATCGAAACCGACCCCGTCACCTGGGTTGCGCTCGCGACGGGTGCGCTCGGCTGGGACGATGCGGTTTCGGCGGCGAGGATCAGCGCCTCGGGCACGCGGGCGAACCTCGATGGGCTGCTGCCGCTTCTGCGCACGCCGAGCTAGCGGTGCGGTGGGCATTCACTCAGCGGAACCCTGAAAGAATAGGGGGCATGTCCAATGCTTCCAACCTTCCCGACGAGCACGCGACCCCCGAAGAGGCCGTTGAGGTAGTTGAGAACGTGCACCAACCCGTGCAGGTCGAGCTGCGGCGCTCGGTACGCTACGGGCGAATCATCGTCGGCGCGGTCGTGCTCGGAATCGTAGTCGGCGCTGTTGTCAGTATGTTTTTTCCGGTGCCCGAGGGCGCGAACTACGAGCTCGGCCAGGTTGCGGGCCTGATGGCGGTCGTCGGCGGTGCGATCGGTCTTGTAGTCGGAGCCCTGCTTTCGCTGCTGCTCGGGGCCGTCGCCGGGCGCAAGCGAGGCGCTGCGCTGGCTGTGCAGACTGACGTAAGATAACAGGCATACTTCTCTGATCGAAAGCGATATACCAATGGGAAATCTCTTTCACGGGCCAACTCCGTGGATCTTGCTCTTCGTCGTGCTGTTGTTGTTCGGTGCTCCGAAACTGCCGGCGCTCGCGAAGAGCCTCGGCCAGTCGATGAAGATCCTGAAGAAGGAAGTGTCGAACCCCGAAGAACAGAAGAAGGCTGAGGCCGACGTCGCCTCGACCCCCGCCGCTCCTGTCGTTCCGGCAGAGGCACCCGCTGCTGCCGAGCCGAGCATCGAAGACGAGCTTGCGAAGGCAAAGGCCGAGGCCGCGGCAGCGAAGGCCGAGGCCGATGCGCTTCGCGCCGCAGCTGCCGAGCGTGCCCAGGGCAAAGACGACGCCTAAGGGTCAGTGCGCGAAGCGCTGATCCCACGCTTTACCGCAAAGAACCCGGTACCACCGAAACGGTACCGGGTTCTTTTGCGCGTATTGCGCATCGCTCAGCTGGTCTGCGTCGCCTCGACGTATGCCAGGTACTCGTCGCTGACGTTGCCCGCGAGGTAGTTGCCGGTGAAGCAGCTCTCTTCGAGCTCGGTAACGGTGCTCTGACCCGCGAGGATCGCGCGGTTCATGCCCTCGACCGTCTGATAGACGAGGTGATCGGCACCCATGACCGAGGCAATCTCGCGGTTCGTGCGACCGTGCGCGATGAGCTCGTTGCGAGTCGGCATGTTGATGCCGTAGACGTGCGGGAAAAGTACTGGGGGAGCGGCCGAGGCGAAGGTGACCGACGCGGCACCTGCGGCCCGCGCCATGTCGACGATCTGGCCCGAGGTGGTGCCGCGCACGATCGAATCGTCGACAAGCAGCACGTTCTTGCCGCGAAACTCGGTGCTCATCGCATTGAGCTTCTGTCGCACGCTCTTCTTGCGCACCGACTGCCCCGGCATGATGAAGGTGCGGCCGACGTAGCGGTTCTTGAAGAAGCCTTCGCGGTACTCAACACCGAGCTTGCTTGCCAGCTGCATCGCACTCGGACGGCCCGAGTCGGGAATCGGCATGACCACGTCGATATCGCCCTTTGGCACCTCTGCCACGACCTGCTCGGCGAGCACGTCGCCGAGGCGCAGGCGCGCGTCGTATACCGAGATACCGCTCAGCACCGAGTCGGGGCGAGCGAGATAGATGTACTCGAACGAGCAGGGCCAGAGCCTGGGGTTTGCGGCGCACTGGCGTGAGTGCATCTCGCCGTCGGGGGAGATGAAGATCGCTTCGCCGGGGGCCACGTCGCGCACGATCTCGTAGCCGCCCGACTCGAGCACGAGCGACTCGCTCGCGACGACCCACTCGTCGCGCCCGTTCTGGCCGCTGCGGCGACCCAGCACGAGGGGGCGAATGCCGAAGGGATCGCGAAACGCGAGCAGGCCGTAGCCAGCGATGAGCGCGATGGCCGCATACGACCCCTCGACGCGCTGGTGCACGCGAGTCACGGCATCGAATACCTTGCCCGCGTCGAGCGTCGGGCTGCCCGACGCGTGCTGCAACTCGTTCGCGAGCACATTGAGCAGCAACTCGGTGTCGGAGTGCGTGTTGAGGTGGCGACGGTCGACGTTGTGCATCTCAGCGTTCAGCTCGCGAGTGTTCGTGAGGTTGCCGTTGTGCACGAGGATGATGCCGTAGGGGGCGTTCACGTAGAAGGGTTGTGCCTCTTCTTCGCGAGCAGCCGAGCCGCTCGTCGCGTAGCGCACGTGACCGAGCCCGATGTTGCCGAGCAGCGAGCGCATGTCGCGGGTGCGGTAAGCCTCGCGCACCTGGCCGCTGGCCTTCACCATGTGAAACTGACTGCCGTCGGCGGTCGCGATGCCCGTGGAGTCTTGGCCGCGGTGTTGCAGTAGGAGCAGGGCGTCATAGACCTGCTGGTTAACGGGTTCGTGAGAGACGATGCCTACGATGCCGCACATGTATTCGTGATGCTCCTGCGAGTCGACCGAGCGTCGCCTGCCGCGACCCGATAAGTCTACTCTGCCCGTGCGGGCAGGTAGGCTTGTAAGAGTGAGCGAACAGAGCAACGCATACGCACAGGCCGGAGTAGACACCGCGGCGGGCGATCTCGCCGTCGAACTGATGAAATCGGCGGTCGCGCGCACGCACGGTCCCGAGGTGCTCGGGGGAGTGGGCGGCTTCGCCGGTCTCTTCGACGCGAGCGCGCTGCTGAGCTACAAACGGCCGCTGCTTGCCTCGTCGACTGACGGCGTGGGCACGAAGGTCGCGATTGCGCAGGCGATCGATAAGCACGACACCATCGGCCAAGACCTCGTCGCGATGGTCGTAGACGACATCGTGGTGGTCGGCGCGAAGCCGCTCGTCATGACCGACTACATCGCCTGCGGCAAGGTGGTGCCCGAGCGCATCGCCTCGATCGTGCGCGGCATCGCCGAGGCCTGCGAGGCAACGGGCACTGCGCTCGTCGGCGGTGAGACCGCCGAGCACCCCGGTCTGCTCGGCCCCGACGACTACGACGTCGC
>APMI01009269.1_pt1 | contig 12179 bp, 11 predicted proteins | sample 667938 | NCBI WGS metagenome assembly APMI01 (sample SAMN01084076, study PRJNA167559) | wastewater metagenome | biome: Wastewater | place: Denmark: Ejby Moelle, Odense | collected 2011-11-28 | reverse complement strand
AGAACCCGTTCTGACCGTCTATCAGCACTGCCGACACAGGTGTTCGGTAGAGCATATACAAGAAGTTCCCTAACACACTAATTGAGATAAATGCGAACAGCATGGTTCGCATGGGAAACTTTTTGACCAGAGTGCCATAAAATGCTGCACCTGCAATCCCCATCGCGCCGCTGACTGAACCTAAGATGCCAATAAACTCTTTGCTAAAGTGAAGAACGTCGGATTGGCGGAAGGTTAATAATGTTCCGAAACCGGGAGCAAAATAAAACAGACCGCTAAAAATGATCGTCGCCCACACGGTCTTGCTAGAAAAAATCGTTTTAAGTTGTGTACCTGCAAGTTGGAATCTTTCAGTCGAATCAATCTGTTGCGGCTTTTCACGTAACAGGAAAAACACGACCGGGACCAGTGAAAACACAAATAACGCGCTTGCACCACAAACCCAAGCGAATGCCGCAGTAGCAAAAAAACCTCCCAAAGGGCCGATAATCATCGAACAGGTGTTCTGCGTCATTCCTCGGACAGAGGTCAGTCGCCCAGTGGCACCCATTCGCTGCCCTGCTTCCACAAGAAAGGCTCCGGTCGCTGTTGACGCAATCACCATAAAGAAATTGATGATGATCGCCATGTACAGCAAGTTCGAGTGTGTTTTTGGCACTAAGGCTAGGGCTAACCAACTGACTGCCGATAGTCCAGCTCCGAGCATCATGTACCAACGGCGACGAGTTCCATAGAGAGGAAAAGCATCGACCAGGATTCCAGCGAACGGTTTGAAGTACCACGCCAAACCGCACAAGAAAAAGAACTGCCCAATGTCACCTGGACTCATATGGAGGTGCTCTTTCATGTAGAAAGTGAAAGGCAACCTACCAAGAGTTTGTGGCTGCGCCATCGTGGTCGCAAAGATGCCAAAAATGACCACAAGGCTCAAAGCAAGAATATTCTTTTCTTGCGGGGCGCTACCATCAGTTTGATTTCCGGAGGATGGATTTATCGATTCGCTACTCATTACGCAATTTCAACCTGAACCGAAATATACACCGTTCAGGCTTACCCGCGAACAAGAACCTTGCTAAGTTCAAGAGACTTGAATAGCTGACTGCCTCAGCATGTGATCAACCAACACCAAAGCAACCATTGCTTCGACCATAGGGACGGCTCGTGGAAGAACGCATGGATCGTGACGACCCCGTCCTTTCAGAGTCGTGTTTTCATGCTCCGTCGTTACCGTATGCTGCTCGCTCATAATCGTGGCCGTCGGTTTGAACGCCGCTCGTAGCGTAATCGGCATTCCGTTTGAAATGCCCCCCTGAATCCCTCCGCTTCGATTCGTCGGAGTCGTTACGTGTTTGTTGGTCGCGAAATATTCGTCGTTGTGCTCTCGACCGGTTAACAGTGTTCCCCCGAAGCCGCTTCCGATTTCAAATCCTTTACAAGCCGGCAACGACATCACTGCCTTAGCTAAATCAGCTTCTAGTTTGTCGAAAACAGGTTCACCCCAACCTGCAGGAACTCCTCTTGCCACACAACCAATGACGCCTCCGACCGAGTTCCCGTCTTTGCGGATGCTCTCAATGAGTTCCAGCATTTCCTCAGCCTTTTCTGGGGCTGGGCATCGAACAATGTTCGCCTCGACCTGATCTACCGTAACCGCATTGGTGTCGATCTCGGCTCGAATTGATTGAACCGTTTCCACGTAAGCGATAACTTCTACTCCAACTGAAGCCAGTAGCTTCTTTGCAATCGCTCCCGCGGCAACTCGACCAATAGTTTCTCGCGCAGAGGCTCGTCCCCCGCCGGACCAAGCTCGAATTCCATATTTCTGATCGTATGCAAAATCCGCATGAGAAGGACGATATTTGTCCTTCATCTCGTCGTAATCGCGAGAGCGTTGGTCTTGGTTTCGAACGACCATTGCGATAGGCGTTCCAAGAGTTAAACCGTCAAGCACGCCACTTAGGATTTCAACTTGATCAGACTCTTTTCGTTGAGTTGTGATCTTAGATTGTCCGGGGCGTCGACGGTCGAGCTCAAACTGAATTTCTTCTACTGAAATGGGAAGGCGTGGCGGACATCCATCAACAATAACGCCAACCGCGGCACCGTGCGATTCGCCAAAGGTAGAAATGCGAAAGAGCGTGCCGAGTGTGCTCGCCATATTGGGAACAGTTTACCTCTCGCTCAGATCGGGCTAGAACTCGTGTCCCTTGGCGCCGCCTGCTGCATCGCCCCGTTTGGTATTCTGTATTCGAGATGCCAGAACTACTCGCCGCAAAGCTTATTCGCGACGTTCCAGATTTCCCCAAGCCAGGGATTCTATTCAAAGATATCACTCCTGTGATGAGCGACGCCGTCGCATTCCAAGAGGTCTGTGACCTGATGGCTGAAGACGCGAAAGCGAAAGGAGCTGAGGTCATCGTAGGCATTGAGAGCCGAGGATTCTTGTTCGGTGTCCCGATTGCTCTGAAGCTGGGTCTTCCTTTCGTGATGGCACGCAAACTCGGCAAGTTGCCTTATGAGCGAATTAGCGAAGAGTACGCTCTGGAGTACGGCACGAACACCGTCGAAATGCATGTCGACGCTGTAAAGAAGGATGAGAAAGCTTATATCGTCGACGACCTTTTGGCGACTGGCGGCACCGCTGCTGCATCAGCAAGGTTAATCGAAAGGCTAGGCGGCAAAGTTGTCGGATTTGGGTTCATGATCGAGCTATCGTTCCTGAACGGAAGAAAAGCTTTGCTGGAATATCCTGTCAAAGCCCTCTTGGAGTTCTAAGCATGAGAGCACTTACTTTTGCATTTGCCCTAGTTCCCGTTCTGACAGTAGCCGCGCCGATCAAGGCCACGATCAAAGAAATCGTTCTGAAACCAGAAAAGTTTGACGGTAAAGAAGTGATCGTTCAAGGCAAGGTAAAAGCAGTTCTCACCGGCGAGAACTCTCTAAAGAAGCCCTTCTTTGCCATCAAAATTACTGATGGAAAGGGCGAACTTGCGGTATTCGGTCGGGTCAAACTTGCCAAGATCCCAAAGAAAGGTGACAAGGTCGAAGCCTTTGGAACCTTTGGGAAAGAAGTTCACAGCGGCGGTCGAATCTTCATGAACGAGATTCAGATTCTTCGCGAAAAGAATCCAAAGCACGACGTCAAAGTTATTAAGTAAAACGATGAACGTTGGCCCCTTCATGCTGGCCGTGATGGGGCCAACGGCATCTGGAAAATCGGCATTAGCCGAAGAACTAGCAGACAAGTTCGACGCGCAGCTTATCAACGCAGACGCGTTCCAAGTCTATCGTGGGATGGATATTGGAACCGCAAAACCCACAAACAAAGACCGGTATCACCTCCTAGATATCAAGTCCCCCAATGAATCCTTCAGTTCGGGTGAGTTCTGTCTGACCTGTCTTCCCATACTCGAAGACCTCTATGAGCATGGGAAAAACGCGATCGTGGTCGGCGGAACTGGACTGTATATCCGGGCTCTCTTCGAAAGTTACGACGGTCTCGCTCCAGCACCAGATCCAGCCTTACGAGAGCAAATCAATGCTCGATATGCCAGTGAGGGACTCGATTCCCTCGTGTCAGAGTTGGTCAGTTCTAACCCAACCGCTGCCGAGAAGATCGATTTGAAAAACCCGGCCAGAGTTAAGAGAGCGCTGGAACGCACATACGACAAGACTCCTCCAATCCCGTTCCATTTACCCCCCTTTAGGAGACTGAAAGTCGGCATAAATGTCGATTCGGCATTGTTAGTCCCACGAATTCATCAACGAACGCGAAACATGATGCACAATGGTTGGGTCGAAGAAACTCAAGATCTCTTGACACAAGGTTACGGACCAAGTGATCCAGGATTTCGTGCGATTGGCTATCAAGCCATCGTAGAGTATCTAAGGCAACAAACGGATTTGGAACAAGCTGTCGCGACAACGATCGTCGACACGGAACGGTATGCCAAACGGCAACGGACCTGGCTTCGTTCTGAGCCGGACCTAATTATGCTAGACAGTCAGGAAGGTTTATTGCCAAGAGCAATGAACATACTAGGCGACTGTTTGCAATAGGAGTAATTGTACTAAGATGGGCAAAGCTATTAATCTTCAGGACATGTTCCTGAACCAGGTACGAAAAGAAGGAATCGGGGTAACGATCTACTTAACGAACAGTGTTCAGTTAAGGGGTCAAGTCCGCGGTTTCGATGCATTCACGGTTCTTCTGGATACCCCAGGGAAGCCAACTCAATTGGTTTATAAGCACGCAGTCGCCAGTATTGTTCCTGCTAAACCGGTGGGCACTTACCGACCCGCCAACGAACACGAGGGAGACTTTCGACGACCGGAAGAATGATCTCGTTTACTAAAATGCAAGGCATCGGCAATGACTTCGTCATGATCGATGCCCTATCCGACGGGCTCCCCAAAGGAGACCTCGCCGAGCTTTCCCGTAAGATGAATGACCGCCGATTTGGTATCGGTGGGGATGGCCTGATTTTCCTCGAAAAGGGAGAAAAAGCGCCATTCAAAATGCGGATGTTCAATCCTGATGGAAGTGAAAGCGAGATGTGTGGCAACGGTATACGTTGCTTTGCCCGCTTGCTCAAAGCTCACGGACATATCGCTGCTGATTCCTTCGACTGCGAAACTGGCGCGGGAATCTTGACGCTAAACCTTATTGGCAACAAAGTTCGAGTCGATATGGGTCTTGCCCGGTTAAGCCGAGGCGAAATTCCAATGTCTGGACTGGCCGACGAACAGTTTATCGATCGACCAGTTGATGATCTGTATCGAGGGACAGCTGTTTCGATGGGAAATCCTCATCTGGTCATTTTCGTCGATGATGTTTCGTCGGTAAAACTAGAAGAGATCGGTCCTAAGCTAGAGCACCATCCCCTGTTCCCCCGGAGAACAAATGTTCACTTCGTTCAAGTCATCGACCGTAAGACGCTCAAGATGCGAACATGGGAAAGAGGTGCTGGTATCACGCTTGCGTGTGGAACAGGTGCTTGTTCGGTTGCAGTTTCAGCCTTCCTAAATGGTCACTCAGAACGCTCAGTACAGGTTCAGCTTCCTGGCGGAAACCTGGAAATCGAGTACCTAGAATCTGGAAAGGTCATGATGACTGGCCCTGCCGAAACTGTATTCGAAGGTGAATGGGTGCTCAACTAGCGTAATTTGCCAAACCTGTTTTAAGGGCCCTGAACCTCACAAGAGGTCAGGGCCGTTTCTTTGTGTTTTGTTATCAGCCTGTGAGATCGAATAAACGTCTGGCCCTAATTTTCATTTGTCGCTAAGGCGCACAGACGGCCAGCCCTAACTCGATTAGGTTGCTGACCGTCTACTCTCTACTGTTATCTAGCGGCCACCTAGTCCAGTGAGTGCATTGCCTTCTACGATATATTTCTGACTGGCAAAGAAGAGTGCCAGCACTGGAATGATCGTCATTGTAGCAAATGCCATGAGAAGTCCTGGCTCGCCGCCACGGTCACCCATGAAGAGCTGAAGTCCGTAACTCAACGGCATGTGCTCCGGAGAGTTGATGTAGATCAGCGGCCCCATGAAGTTGTTCCAAGTGCCCATGAAGGTCGTGACCGCGATAAAAGCAATGGCTGCTTTTGTCTGCGGCATCATGATCTGCCAGAACGTGCGGATGTAAGTACATCCGTCGATTTTCGCAGCATCCTCAAGCTCCATCGGAACCTGTTTGAAGAACTGCCGAAGCAAAAAGATCGTGAACGCGCTACCGAAAAAGGCGGGCACCCAGAGTGGGTACAAAGTGTCGACACCGTGAAGAGTTCGCCAGATTAGGAACTGCGGTAGCAACGTCACTGCACCTGGAAGCATCATCGTGCTCAGAAGAATTGAGAACAAGACATCTCTTCCTGGGAATACCATTCGCGAAAACGCATACGCGACGATTGAAGAACTCAAGATAGTGCCGATGACCGTCAGGACAACAAGGATTAGTGTGTTCTGAAGGTAAACGAGACCGTTATGCGTCTCGATCGGCAAGTATTCTAGCGCTTCGGGGTAGTTCTGGAATCGCAGTCCAACTTCACGAACTGGGGTCACCTCTGCTGGAGGATAGATTGCTTCCTTCCCTTTGAGTGATGCAGGCTCAAGAACAGAGACTCGTCTCTGGCCATCTTCCATCTCCTCGATGACGATTCCCTTCACCACTGATCCGTCCATCTTAACAGTCACAATGGGGACGTCCTTTGGCACCAATTTGAAGGCATCCATTTTGGCTTTGAAGGTCTGCCCGCGCAACGCCATTGGACGCTGAATGTCCGCTTGCGCGGTCCCATCGGTGTTCATTTCGATCAGATTTACCTGAACCGTCTCGCCTTGATAAGAAGCTTCATAGAGCGGAAACTTCTTGTCAATGTACTTCATCGTTTGCTGCACCTTAGGAACCCAAACGATCCCGTTAGGCGAAGACATGTCTCGGTCTTCTTTGAAAGAAGTGATCAGCAAGAAGGCAAAAGGCAAACCAAAGACTACCGATCCGGCGATCAAAGTGATCTGGATGACGACTGCTTTAACCATGCCTCGACCCGCAGTGGCGCGGCCAACGTAGATCATCGCCGCCATCGAAGCAAGAGCCAGCAGAATGATCGCAACTGCAGTTCCTAATGAAAGCGGTATGCCGCCTTTGATTATCTCGATCTTGTTCTCAGAGTCCCGCAGATATAGGAACAAAACGACTGCGGTAGCAACAGCCCAAATACCTGCCGCTCTTAAGCGCTGAGACCGTTCCTGAGCATTCATCGCTAGCCAAGCCTGAACCAATCTTGAGATCGCCACGACCCCAGAAACAAGAACGGCCCAAGCCAGGAATGGCATCGCAAACCAAACTAGCGGGAACTTGAGTTCTTTTCCATCTCGAACTCCCGGCATTGCCAGCCCGACAAGTAACAAAACTGCACCGAGGATGCCCGACAGAATAAGTCCACGTTGAGCCTTTTTCGCATCTAGACCAGGCGACTTAGCCGCCAAAGAGATACCCAAGAAGGCGAAGCGAAATGCACAGCCCCATCCCGCCCAGCTCAGCAACGTACCGACGGCAAACAGTAGTTTGTCGTTCATTTGTCCACCTCGTAGTGCACCCAGCGAGGGGCAAGCTTAAATTGCGTAAAGGTCAGAAGCAAAATGATTGCGAAGATCATCCAAGCTAGTGCCGAAGCATAGCCCATCTTAAAGTAGCCAAATCCGTTGCGGAAGAGATGATACACAGGGATGAGCATCGAATCATCCGGCCCGACTGAACCATCCGACGCGGGCTTCATGATATAAACCCGGTCGAACTCTTGCATCGCGCCGATGAAACCCATGACCGCATTAAAGAAGATAATCGGACTCAACTGAGGGAAGGTGATGTTCCAAAACTGCTGTTTCGGCGTCGCTCCATCGATGGAAGCAGCCTCATAAAGCGTCGTAGGGACACCCTTTAGTCCAGCGAGCCAAAGAAGCATTCCGCTTCCTGCTCCCCAAACTCCCATCACGATGAGTGCGCTCTTTGACCAGTCCGCCGACTGCAACCAAGCAGGTGGAGCTAAACCTAACCAAGGTGTAATCGTTTGCTGCCAACCCGCATTGATCAGTCCTTTGTTAGGGTCTGGGGTTAAGACCCATGTCCAAAGAACGGCACTCGCAACGCCTGGCACGATCGCTGGCATGTAGAAGAATGTGCGATAGAAGCGCATTCCACGGCTAGCAGTGTTCAGCAGGAGGGCAATCAAAAGCCCGGTGGTCAAACCAAGGGGAACACCAACCGCCGCCAAATAGATGGCATTTGAGAAGGCTTTGATAACCAAGGCTCGGTCTGTCCCAAACATATCGGTGTAGTTCTTGAGACCTATCCAACGAGCCTCGTTCAGCACGTCATAGCGAGTGAAGCTGAAAAAGAGCGATGCCAACATAGGGCCAGCCGTGAAGACGACAAAACCGATCACCCAAGGCGCTACAAAAAGATAAGCCCACAGTGCTTCGGTTCGGGCCAATCGCCCCATCTTCAATCGCGAGAACCAAACCAGGAGGGCTACCAAAACAGCGATGCCAGCGGTAATGCCGACCTTAACCGGAATCGACAGATCCAGAACGGGATACTTCTCTTTCTCGTAGTTAGCGTCCAGTTCTTGTTGCACAACTGCCTGCGCGGTTCTCAAAGCTTCAGACGGACTCTTCTTTTTATACAGAGCAGTCTCGAACGCCTTGACGTGTTGATCCCAAAGAAGCTGCCCCGCAAAGGTTGCCGGTCGAATTCTGCCATAAGGAAACATGTCGATGTGCATGCGCATCGCATCGGCAAACTTCTTGTCGGCAGGTTTGAACTTCTTGAAAATGGCTTCGTTTGCTTCGCTCGACGCCGTCAAAGGAGCGATGAAGGATCTGCCCTTATGTCGTTCCCAATCTCGCTGTGCATCACATTGGATGAGACGTCCTTCGGTAGACGTCGCAAATTTGATATACTCCCACGCCGCATCAACATGCTTCGCGTTTCGAGGTATCGCCAGCGAGAAACCACCTAACCAGGTGATGAACTTGTCCTTTTCGTTCTTAAACTCGCCTCTTTGATAGAATCGATCATCCGGAACTGGAGCTGGGGCAACGCCAAAGTCGATGTCTGGCGAATACCGCGACATATCGTTGAGAATCCAGTTGCCGTCAACTTTCATCACGACTTTGCCGATGGCAAAGGCATCATTTTCTTTCCCCAAGAAGCCCGAACTAAACTTGTTCGCGTTCTCGTATCCCCCTAAAATGTCGTAACCATCGACCATGAACTTCAGGGCGGTTTCGTTCTGCTTCGTATCCAGGGTGCAGGTTCGTCCGTCCGGAGTCATGAAGCTACCGTTCATCTGGAACGAATACAAATAGAGCCAGGTGTTGCCGTAATTGGGCATATAGCCCGCACGTTTCAGACTCCCATCCTTGTTTTTGGAGGTGAGGACTTTGCTATAAGAAAGTGTTTCGCTCCAAGTTCTCGGAGGATTGTCTGGGTCTAGACCGGCCGCTCGGAGCCTATCTGCATTCTCTCTGAATACCTTCTTGTTGTAGAGGAGGATTCGGTCATCGGCTCCGGTAGGAATCCCGTAGACCTGTTTGTCCCAGATCGTCTCATCCCAAGCTGCTTTATAGTATTGCTTCGGTTTGGGGCATAGCGGATCGGCTTGATCTCGCTTGAGCAGGTCGTCTAGAGATCGGAATGCACCTTTGTTCGCCCAGTCCGAAAGAGTAAATCGATCCTGAAAAATGACGTCAGGGGCGACGTCTCCCACAATGCTCGTCAGGAGCTTCTGAGGGTTCATTCCCCCCGCTCCCATATTCAGAACTCGAACTTTAACATCAGGGTGTCTCCGCTCAAACTCGGCGATGACGGCTTGGTCGCCTTTCGAGTCGGGTCCAAGGGCCACACCCCAAATAATGAGTTCTTGTTGCTTAGCATGTTCACTTTGGGTGGTCGATGCACATCCACCCAAAGCTAGTAATCCTAGCATCGTAAGAAGGAAGCTCCTTTGGCTCTTCATATTAACAATGCTATCTTACGCTCAACCCTGCAAAAAACGCGAGTTGTGAATACCTATTCTGAACCTAGCGATATATCTTTGCGCAACAAACGCAGAGTCAGTGCCACTCTTTACCCCTTATAGCCGGGAATATCCTGCAAACTGATCTCATACTTCCCTTCGGAACCTTGCCCCGTCAATACGATCAAAAAGGTAGTAACCTCGTTCACTTTCACTATCCCAAAGCTATTGGCATCGTCGATTCTGGTTAACCCAAACCCGGTTTGCGAGCCATTCTGATCGTAGACGTCAATTCCATAGTTACCTGAACGCCTCAATCGCATCAGCATTGGTTCGTTGGGCTTCACCGTCAACTTCCACACCTGAGTCTCTGATCCATTGATAGTTCCAATGGCTGCGACTGCCTTACTGAACTCTTTCGGCTGAAGCACAGAGCGAACGAGTTGATACTCTCCGCCCCCCCCGTTACCCATGCAGGAAACGCCAACCAGATACTTCCCAGGAGTTCGCACCACCATTTTCCAATTGCTTTCGGTTTGATCAACACCAAACTGATCGCTCCAATAGCCAGCACCATCTGCAGCCATCCTAACCGATGTCGATTGAGAAAACATCTTGTTTTGAAACTTGAACGTCATCACCTCACCCACTTGGGCATCAAAAGCCCAGTAGTCGTACCGTCCAATCGTTAGGGCGCCTTTCTGTGTTTCTCCCGCGGTGAACTTCCTTGTCCCTTCGTGGACGACAAGCTGGTATTTGCCGTCAGGAGCCCCCAACCCATTCGAGGAAATCCATAAAGTTGAATCCCGATAGACGGAAAAGAGCTTCGATCTACCATCACGATCTCTCGACGGTAAAAATCGAACCGGGCTGCTGGCTGATACCGACTGCCCATTTGCCTTTGGAAAAAAAGGATTTGTCTCGTCTTTGGATAAATCGAATTTCGAGAAATCAGGCTTCTCGTTTACATAAATCTGTGAGTCCGAGCCGAGGTTTCGTGTTTCGACTTCTAGAATCTGGCCAGCTTTGACATCAATTTGGACAAATTGAGAATTACCGTTGATCGCTGTCGTCGTACCGCTGTCTTTCAGGTTCAGTTGAACAGGCTCAACTGCTCTAGCTCCGATTCGCACAGTTTTGCCCCGCTCAAACATCTCCTCCAAAACGTAGTAGTCCCCGTCCACGGGGGCAATGATTGTGTTCGGAATGGGTGGATTGATAGCTCGTTCAAGGTGAGCATCTGGCAAGCCATATTGCGAAATCGTCAAGAGCCCCGATGGTTTTGTGTACTTTTGGTCGTTCGGGTTCTCCGAAAACAGTTGCGCAATTTGAGCTTTCTTCATTGGAACTCGCGCAAAGAAGCGTTGTCCTACCTCGATCTTCCGTTCTGCAACCGACCCGACCGTTACGTCTAAGCAATCGTTGACGGTGTACCTAATGGCCGCACCTCCTCCCGACTTATCGTGAAGAGCTCGTAATCTGAGCTTGTACTCTCCCGGAGTTGTGCAACGCCAAAACAACAGCGGTTTCTGCTCCCCTGGGTAGCGATCATCGTTCATCGCCACAACCTGCCCCTTAGAATCGACAATTTCCAAAGCTGGGTCAAAAACGTCACTCTTGGCCTCAGCTAATACCGTCTGATTGTCTTTAAGTTGCAGAGTCCAATCGCAAGGTTCGCCCGGAGTCAAAAGGCATCGCTTTTCATCGCCACCCAGATATCGAGATAATTCAGTTTCTATCGCTCGGGTCGAGTTGATAGAGTTATCACGCATCGAACCACCCTGCTGAACAACTGCCGATCGGGATCCTGCCGATCCAACGGTTAACACTGCAACCAAGATACTTGTCATCATTATCGCTTCACCAACTAGTCGGACGCAGACTTAGCAGGCAATGGTAACACACCATATTCGCCTGCCAATTCAACACTTCCCTGTGTTAGCTGACAGATGGTTCGCAAAATCAGAATTCTCGGAAGACATTCAGCGTATGAAAAAGTATCATGTTGAACGTGCTCGCAAGGTTGCGAGTACGCCTATGCCGAATGCCGTGAAAGCGGCAACGGGGGAACCGAAATCGGGGCGAATGCTGGGTAACCAGTAAGGATAGTTCTTGGTCCGAGCCCGTCAGCTAACTTCGTAGGCGCATGCAGGAACCAGGCTGAGCCTGGAGGAGGAAAATGAATGCTCACAGAGTTTGAGGTGCGTCAACGGATGGAAGACATCCAACAGTCGCAAGCCACGCCATTTCGAAAGGTGCGAATGCTCCTAAGGATTGGAAAGTCACTCAAAACTCAGGGCCGGTCACTTCGACTGGCAAAACGGCAATTAGCCAAACAAGCTGATCGAAATACATCAGCGATTTTAACCAGAATGGAGATGCGCACCAGCGTCTTGCATGAAGATGTGCGAGAGGCTGCTGACGACATTCTTCGTACAGGTGATAAGCCTCACGTTGTCATGATGTAAGGCTCTTCAAGAGGAGAGACTTCAACCGATTTTTGGACGAGTCAATCCGCTTCTGGCGTCAAAGTTGACAAAGGCAGCGCGAACAAAATTGGGCCTCAGAGTTGAGGCCCAATCTCAGTTTTCATCCTGCGGGATGTTATAGCTTGGTCGCATATGTTTCCAGAACGATTCCAGGTCATAAAACTGACGC
>APMI01073990.1_pt1 | contig 12183 bp, 14 predicted proteins | sample 667938 | NCBI WGS metagenome assembly APMI01 (sample SAMN01084076, study PRJNA167559) | wastewater metagenome | biome: Wastewater | place: Denmark: Ejby Moelle, Odense | collected 2011-11-28 | reverse complement strand
TAAAATCATCCGTTTTTTGCCACATACGCATCCAGTCCCAGATACCACTCAAAAAAACGGAAAGTCTCGGCTCTTGGGTATAATTGATCCTTACCCGCTCTGTTATCTTCCAGCAGGCGGGCATTAGGTACAGCGGAATCTCTCAACCGATCGCGGTAATTCCCATAGAGTCTTGCCCCAACCTGAAATTTTTCCGACTTGTCATATCCTGGTATTCTACCTGCTTTCTTAATCTCATTTTCTACTTCTCCACAATTTTGAAAGAGTTTACCCGTATGTACAAAATGAAGTAATATCCATAATTCAAAACAAGGATTATTCTCAAGCACAATTACCCCTCTTGCCCTTGCTTCCCCTTTTGCCTGTAAGTAAGCTGCATGTTGATTGTCCTGAAAAATTTTATCCATATCAATCAAAGCAAATACATTGTCATAGTCTTTATCGGCTAATTCCACCGCCCTTTTCAAAACCCCTGCGTAGCTGCCTATCTTTCGTGGATAGTCAGGGAATATTGCCAGGTTGGCGGGACGATCGGTATCCTTTACATCTGCAAAATATATGCGCTCGGTCTGCCCATCGCCTACAATTGCAACTGTCTTTCTTTTGTGCTGTATTCTTTGTATTCGCGCCATACTTATTCTGATAAAAATGGAGATCCAATATTTGGTTTACCGCCCAACTTGCCGGCCCGGTAAGCATTTATTATACTGGCATCTTTTCTCAAAACTGAACTGTCGAAATCAGCCGCAGAATATAATGTTGCTGAACCGTCGTCAATTTTTTCACTGAACCATAAGGCATCCCTTCGTAAGAAATCCATGTTTTCCATAATCATTTGATTATGGGTTGTTATCAGCATTTGTGAATTTTTGGCGTTGACAAGGAATGCCTGCAGATAGTATATCATAAGATCAGGATGTAAAGATGTTTCCAATTCGTCGATACATAAAAAATGTCCTTGGTGAATTAATTCATATAAAAGCCCTCCCAGTCCAAAAAATCTTTTGGTTCCACTGCTTTCTGATTGCATTGGTAAAGTATAATTTTTATCATTCTCCACTTTATGAATAAAATCAATCTTCCTTTGACTAGGGCCTCCATAAAATTTGGTAGGGGAAGCTTTTATTGATGTTTGCATAGAATAGCTTCCTTGCGGATAAATCCGATTACGGAAGTCCGAGGGGAAAGCTTCCTCCATGGAAAGAGGAACTTGTGTTTGAAAGTCAAAAACATTTACACCAGAAACCTGCCGGTCAGCTTTGTTTAAGAATTGATTAATCCATTGATTAATCGAATCATCGCGTTCAACTAAAGTAGCAGCGAATTCTGTTAAATTATTTGCAGAGGTAATCATCCCCAATAAATATTTGCTAAACCAACGGTTCAAAAGCTCTAATTCCGGAATATCGACGTTTGCTTTTGAAAATGCTCCGAAAACGGTATTATTATGAAGTGTATGACTTTCCAAAAGATCTTTATCACGGGAATTAATTTTAACCCGATTGCCAAACTGAATTCTAGCCAATCTTTTTTCCATGTCTGTCGTTCTGGAAAATAATTCTGTTGGCTTTGCTGACTTATAAAAAATTAATTTCTCATCAATAACTGCTGTTTTATTAAATTTCAAATCATAGATATATCTTACCTCATTTACATAGAAAGAAAATTCAATTCTTGAACTCTTTGAATATGGATCTGCAGAAAATAGAAATGGCTCGAAATCTAACTCAAACGTCTTATCGCTCAACGGCGATAAAAATAATTTGCGTAAAAATTCGAAGCTTTTTAAAACGGTCGTTTTACCCGAAGCATTAGGACCGTAAATGTATGCGAGCTTTAAAAGCTTACGATTGTCCGGCATGTTGATTATGTAATCATTGTCCGCATCTGTGTCCAACGCTTCAAAGTTCATTTCGACAGCTCCTTTATAAGGTCCGAAGTTTTCTATTTTTATGTAATGGATCATTATTTCCTCAGTTTTTGCAAATTATTCTCAAATATAGCAAAAATAATTTGTTTTATATCTAATTTAGTTATATTTTTGTGTTCTCTTAAGATTCTGATAACTCAATTATATTCTTAAAGGGTTACTGTTCTTTGTTATAAGGCATATGCATGACATAGCTGTTGTAGTGGTATCTCACCTAATAATCTTAAAAAAAGAAATTACGATGAAGAAATTATTACAGCACATTATGGTCCATTTGTTTGTTGCAATTGGATTAACACATGCAGGACATTTATTGTTACAGTCTGGTGGTGAGGTTGCTTTTTCCGGTGAGTAGCAACAGCGACGACTATGTGTGTGCCTGACGATAAAGAAATATAAACCTGGGAAAAAGCTGGGGTTCGACTCCCCGCCTCACCTCATTGGCCACGATAATTCATCGTGGCTTTTTTTATTTTCAAATTGTGATATCCTCTATTGCGGCCAATTGGTTATTTTTTAAGGATTCCAACTGCTCTTTTATCATTTCAAAATGTATAGTTTTTCAATTAGCTTTGTTTTAAGAATGGTCAGCTCTTTGGTCGATCAATTATCGTACAGAAGATTATCAATCGGTTTTAAGAATGGATATCATTTTAGATACTAATGCAATTAATAAGGACCATTTTCTTAAAGGCGCCCACCTGGATAAGCTGTGCATTGCCGCGAAGAATGGGGATCATACCGTTCTGATTCCCGAAGTGGTCGTTTTGGAAATGGCAAAGCACTATACCGAGGAAATTGAAGAGATTTATAAGAATATTGATAAGGCAACAAAAGATATGGGCAGGATATCATCTTTGGTTGGTAAAAATCCCTTTACCAAAGAGCAGATCAATAAGCAGATTAATGGATACAAAAGATTATTTCGGGGAAGACTTAAAAACCTTGAGATAAAGATAATTCCATGCCCTCCTGACTCGATCAAAATAATTGCTGAAAAAGCCGTAAAGCTTTTAAAGCCATTTAAAAATACTGGCCAAGGCTGCCCAGACGCTCTCATCTGGGCGTCTGTTATTGAGAGGATGAAAATATATGATGATGAATTGCAGATATCAAATCCCAGGATAATTTTCGTGTCCAATAATCATCAGGATTTTTGTGCTTCGAAAAAATTTGACCTACACCCGGATCTGATTGCAGACATTGAAGATATCGGCTTGGAGAAAGAAATTATAAAAATCGTTCCGAGTTTAAACGATGCGTTTGAAATAATCAAGACCCCCTCTGATAAAAAACTTAAACGGGATTATATACAATTTGTTACAGGTGCGAAATTCGACAAAACCGATCTCTTCGATTCCGTCGTTAAGGAAATCATGACATTTTTGCCTTACAAATCATTCGATAGTGATGAAGTCGGTTTGGGCGAAGCTTATGAAAGTCCTACTATAGATATGTTTGAGGAAGACTTCAAATTTGAGCTGGATTCACTGGAGATTTTGGGAGACAATGAAGTGCTTATCAAATGGGACGTTTCGGTTACCTGCTTACTTGACGTTTATATCCCGAAATTCCAGGTTCCTTATTTCGAGGATGATCCCCCAGCTATTTATGACTACGACTGGAATAGTCACTACGTGGCTGCGCAAAAGGAAAAATTGCTGTGGTTCACAGTAGAGGTCGTGGCAGACGAAAAGTTTAAGACTTTAAGAAGTTTCGAGATGGAGATCAATGAAGATAAAAACAACGAACCCTTTTTGGGTTTCCGCAGCAATGATTTATAGAATGCTTTAAAATGTCAACTGCTAGCGGTATTAAAATGTTGCAGCTTTGCGCCAAATTTTAGTTGCTTCATCTTCTTTTCTCTTATATAGTTGAGGACCTCCGACTTCATAAAATAAACTCGCCCCCTCTGCTTATGTGAGGGCAGACCTCTTTTGATCCAATCGGTAAGTGTTGGAAGAGAAACATTCAGAAGTTTGGCAATCTCTTTCCTGTTTTGAAGTTTATCTTCCTCCTCGGTTGATTTAAAATGTTCAAGCGAGTCCATGAAACATTCTTTTACTGCTTCTTTGATCCATTTTTTTAAATCTGTTTCACTTGGGATATATAGTGCTTCCATAAAATATCTTTTTCGCTTTTCTTTTTCACAATTTTATTAACGACACTTTACTGTAAGTAAAAGTATTTGGGGCAGGGATGTATATGATGTAACCAAATTCTTGAAGACCGTTCATGCATTTGTTATAGGTATATCTGGCATTTATTTTAGCCGTTTTCATAATCTTATTCCTTTCGATTGAAACCGGGTTTATACCTCCATTGACATTCCATTCTTGTAGTAGTGCTATGTATATGCTTATGTGTGCTGGGCAAATCCTGGGATCGTTACTAATTGCATTGCAGAACATGGTCAATGGAGGAAAGATTTCCATAGTTTTATTTTATTGCAACCTTGCTGTGATGCTTTTTGTTATTAAGTTTCCTTTTTTGCAGAAGTCCGGTCCCGGAAGAAGAGTCATTATTGGCAGAGGAATCAGCATCATTTATGGTCTCTTTTCTTTTTAAACTTAATTGCTTTTCCTGCCACTTATTATAAAGAAATCTAAACGCCTCATCGACTGAAATACCCGACTGGCCCTCGAAGAAATAAAACCGTTGTCCTATTTCGGACTTATCTTTTACCCGTTGTATAGATCCGCAAATTTCCTGATACGGATAGCCTGACCAATATTTTAATTTTAATCCGGCAGCAATTGACCTGCCCAATTCAACTTCTTCGATCCGATGCAAGTCAATTATAACTTTCTCGATCTGCTGTTCTTTTTCGAATTGTTCTTTCTCCTGAACAGGCGAAGTTCTGGCAGGCTCTAAATTAAAAGCATCCTGCCAGTTAATTTCCCTCATCGATATATCAAGACTATTAATTTCAACACCGTTCACAGAAAAATCCTTCACTTCGCTTTCCAAACGAAAAAGCGCATCATAATATATGAATGAGTATTCGTCTTGCCCGCCCTTCTTTTCAAAGAATAACTGGAAATTCAATTCAGCCTTATTTCTTGACACTTTTTTAGATATCGAAAAACTGGATGGCCTAAATGCTATTCTTTTAGCTAATAGGTATTCCATTTCCTCAAATCCAAGTTGCTTTAATTGCAATACAAGTGCTTTAATACTTTCAATGTTCATGACACTAATTTTTAAATTAAAAATGGATTTAGGGATCCTGCTAAGAAACCCCTAACCCTTTTTTAGTGCTTTCCCTTTTCTTAGGCAAAAGACTTTTATCATTTTTCTTTTCTACCTTTTCTTTCTCCGGTTTAACTTCCTGTTTCAATTCTTTTTTTTTATCATTTCCTACTTCTTCTTTCACGGCTTTAAATGCTTCAGCTTTCCCAACAAATTCGTATTTCTCTATTGATTCTTTTGCAACCAGCTTCATGTTTGAGTCATACAGATTCACTTTTTTGTACTGAGGATCGGCTTCAATAAACATCCTATGGCTGCTGCCATCTTTTTCAATTGTTACTGATTGAACATTTCCTTTTTGAAGCGATTGCATCAAAGATTTTTCTTTTTCTGGATCTGTTAATTCAACAACAGCAAGTTTTCCAACAGCGGCTTTAAGATCAAAGCCATAATTTTCATGATATTGCTTTACTTCGAAATTGTTGTTCTTGTCTTTATTTTCAAAGTCCAGTTGCATCCAGGCTTTGTAGGGCTGCCCTTCTTTGGTTACAAGGTCTTTATGTACAGACCGGCCATCCAGCAAGTTAAAAGCTTCTTTTCCTGTAACACCTTTGCCCTTATTGAGATAAAAAGTTTGTTCGGCTTTTTCGCCGTTGCTTTTTTCAAGGGAAGCATCATAGTTATTGAAGAAGTACATGTCTGTAGTGTCAGACTTCCTGAAATTCATGGTTACCTCGAAAGGCTTTTTGTTAATTTCTGCTTTGTAGTGTAATTGAAAATCAGCTTTACCTTCATTCAGGTTTTTTTCCAGATCTGCTTTCAGGTTTTCACCAAACCCCATGTATTTAAGATTGTCACTTAAATACTGAAAATTTTCGTTGTTCATAACGTTTGTTTTTAATTGTGAATTAGATAATGATTGTTGTTGTTCAATGTGATCTATCAGTGCATCCGTAAAAGCATTGCCTTCATAATTATACAAGCCGTTAGCATCCGGATCATTGATGACCCCGCCTCCTACTTTTTCGCCATAAGGAATTTGCTTATAGATGTCTAAAATGGAATTGAAATGCATAACCAAAAAGTTATCCTTGTCACTGAGATTATCGTTTGCGAAATCATTTGCTTCTTTCTGCGAAATGAAAAAACGAACGTCCGCTACATCTATAAAATATAGTGATTGATTGTAAGCCATCCAATGCTCACCTTTACTCAATGCAATATTCGCAAGCTCAATTACTTCATCTGATATTTGATTATTGATTTTCATTTTAAATCTGGCAATGTTATGGCCCGCATAATTTTCTTATTGTTTATTTTCATAAACAAATGCCTGCCGCCAGTCTTTTCCATTATCTGTACAGCCAGGTATTTCGCATCTGGAATAGTAAACTTCTCCAATGCAACAACTATGGTTGAATGACTATTTGCTTTTACCTGTTTGGTATTGCCTGACACATACAATGGCTTCAGTTCATTTTCCTGCACCGCTGTCCGTTTGCCTTTTTTCTTATCCCTGATGTAAAAACGCAACAAATCAATGTTGTAATCAATTGGACTTCTATTCGCCAGATATAGTTGATAATAAATCACATCAGCCTTGATGTATATGCCGGATACCTCTCCATCGATTCTCCATTTATGATCCTTAATACCCCGTATGGTATTGGGGTTGTCCAGAATGCCATTTGAATAAGTAGCGAGTGTTGCAGATTTATTGATCGGTAAATGATAAACCGATGTTACAGGATTGCTGTCATAGCAAACCATAAAAGAGTAAAGGCTGCCGTCTTCCGTAACAACGCTTAGATTGGTTTCAGGAAAACCCTTTGTAGCCGCTTTAACTAATAGAATTGTCGGGGATTCTTTTACGGGTTGGGCTAATACTGATTGGGTTCCTCTATCCACATGAAGGATTGCAAAAGGAAATACCAGGCTGGTCGTTTTTTCTGTAGAAATGCAAAGTGATGTTTGAGCTTTCGCAGAAACGAATAGCCAACTCAACACTGCCAGACACACAAATCGTTTCATAAAATAAAATTTAATAGTTGATAAATTATTGTTGAAGGTTCTTACTTTTTAGCAGCACTTTATATTCAGATTTAACCACAACTTTTACCTGCTTGACTTTCCTGCTCAATAAGTTCTTAGCTGTGCTGATGCCAGCAGCAGCAGCCTGCGCTTTTAAAGAAGGATCGACTGAGGTGAGTTCCATTAATTGTAAGCTGTTGTCTGCAGATTGCTTGGCTACATCACGTGTGATTGCGCCGGGAATATGTATCCCAGGCAAACCATCCATATCATACACTTGTAATTTGACGGGATACAAAGAATTGCCGTAACGAATAGAATTGATTTCTATTTCAAGTCGTTCATCGTTTAATAAAGTAATTCCGTAAACAAAATTTCCTTTAGGTATCATTGTGCCGCTGATATAAATATCTGTAGTTAAACGCAGTTTAATAACAGCCCCATTTACCAACGTTTGGTTTGCATGAACTACCGCTTCAACTGCGTTATCCTCTTCTGGCAAGTTGCTATTATCATCAGTGCCGTAAAAACCTGTGATCACTTTTGCCTTATGTTTTGATGTATCTAACAGGCTGATATTATCCTTGACTGGATTTTTGCTGATGCTAAAAACAACATCCCTTTGCTGCAATGATTTTTCTTTCAATTTATCTTTTACCCGTTGCGGATGCTGTATGTCTAATATTTTTTCAAGGGTGCCATTCAACTGCTGCATTTCAGGATCAGTTTCCTGTTTATCATTCATCATTTGCATCATCTCCTGCATCCTGTCTACGTCTTTTGAAAATTGCTCATTATTTTCGTTGGGTAGGCTGCTCATACTATTGTACGAAGTAGTTGTATTTTCAGGTTGAATGATCTGCTTGTTTATCTCGTTTATTTTTTGATAAATCTTTTGTTCATTCACATCTGCGCCTGTTTTATAGAATGAGGTGTTTAAGCTGCTTCTTGAATCTGCAGGGTTATACAAATTCCCGGTCACATCCATTAAGGTTTGTTTTCCCAGTGTTGAATCTTTATAATACGGATCATTCCGTAGGAGTTCTGCCCGTTTTAAGGAATCAGCATCTGCCTCCTGATAAAATGAAAGCTTGTCTTCGTTTTTATTATTTTTCAAGTTGGCATTTGGGAGTTGTAGGTTTAATCCGGCAACTTCTTTTGATTGACTTTCAGGATCAGTTCCCTTACCTCCGCCCAATGCCCAAAAAGCCATAGTGACGAAAGGAATTACCAATACTGGTAGCACCAACATCATTTTCCTTTGCCGCAGGAACCGGGCTGAATGTTTGTTTTCCATACACTTTATTTTTTTTGTGAATAATAAACTTGTTCAATCAGGCTGAGACTATCATATAGTCCGGGCCTTTCTTTTTGCAGGTTTGGATATTTACGTTTGTATTCCACAACCTGTTGAAATTCGTTTTCTGTAATAGTAAATTCATTGGTTTGCTGATGGATATTTTTTGGCACTGAAATGGATTTTGGTATCATCGCTTTGTCGGGTGCTTTTGTTTTAAAAGAATTTACTATTGCTGCAACACTTAACCCGCCAAAGACAAGGCACACCAGGTAAAGAAATATCCATTGCTGTTTTTGCTTCCAGCTTTTTGTCAAAGAGTACATCTGCCTGGCAAAACCATTCTGCGACTTTAATATGCCGCTGGCAATACCTTTTGCGGCCTTATCACTCATTGGGGAGCTTGTGATATTCTTTTTAAAAAGTTTCATCTGTTCTCTGTTTTTATATCCTTGTTTTCTGTTATTTCCCATCTTTCTATGAGGAAGCCGTGAGGGTTGTGATCGGATCGTGATGTGTTTCTCAAATAACCTTGTGTTACTAAATTCCTTGTAACAACGCTATTGGGACGGATAATTTTTATTGTGGCGTAACTGTGAAATAAGTACGGCTCTGTTTTCATGCTGACTGATATACTGTCAATGAATATCTGCTGGCTGATATTGCCTGAGATAATACCAGAGTAGTACGATGTTTCTTTTAGATTATCATATTGACGCTTCGCTGAACCATCAGCCAGATAGAGAGCTTTTGTGATATTGGTTTGAATTACTTTTTCGTCCGGGTCAAGTGTGAAGAAGTTCATGTGAAACATGCTGATATGGCTTTTTGCCTCAACTTCTAAATTGTCCTTTCTGGTCGCCGCATAAGCCTCCATTGCTTTGTCTCCGGATAGGATGTAGATTTTATCTTGTACCCTTGCTGACAGTTCATAGCTTTTATAAAGAACAAAACCACTCATCAGAAAGCAGCCTGTTATCAATATCAGAGAAAATGCTTTTATATGCCGGAAGGCTGTATCTATATTTTTTGTTTTCTGGAACATCACTCACACATTTACTTTTACCGGATTAAGTAGAAAGCAAATGTTTTTCCAATAACACATTAAGATGGGGTAAACGAGATAGGACTACCCTGGTAACGGGATTGATACTGAAAGATATTGGACTTTAAACTTTGTATGTCCTGTTTTAAAACAGGGCTTGGTAAATCAGCCCGCCGTTGGTCGTATTTACAAAAGCTTTTGTTCGTACTTTCGTAAATACCAACGATGGCTGCTACCTTTGACGACTACTTCACGAACCCAAATTCCATTTGATAAAAATGAGAGAAAACTTTAATAAACCAACAACACAAAAGCTTGCTGAAAGAGCAGGTTTTATTTGTTCTAACCCCTTATGCCATCGATTGACAGTTGGGCCTTCCGAAAAAGACACAAATAAATCGATTAGAACAGGTGTTGCATCTCATATTTGTGCGGCAAGTGCAGGAGGCCCTCGTTATGACATTTCACAATCAAAGTTGGACAGAGAATCCATCAACAATGGAATTTGGCTTTGTGCCACATGCTCTGTTATGATTGACAAAAATGAGGGACTTAACTATCCAGCAGACCATCTAAAAAAATGGAAGAAAGACCACGAAACATTAATAAAACAATGTTTGGAAGGTGGCAAAAGAATGATGCTTCAATTTATGACACAAGACAATCAAACTACTGAATGCCGTGCCATAATAAAATTCCTTGAGCAGAGAGGGTCTTTCTTTATGGACTATCATCACGAAGTTCCCCAATATGTTTTTGAGTCAATAAAGGAAACAAGAACTTATTTGACGCAAGTTTCAGCAAACCTTACGGCAGACAGCCCATTAGAGATTATTGTTGATTCAATGAATCACGGTTGCAGACATTTTATGAATACTACTCAACCGTCTATGACACTTATTGAGATGGAGTATAGCTTAGGTGCATTGAGAAAAATTATTGGCATCAATTTACTGGATATGCAAAAACTTTATGGAGTTACAATTAATGGTGGACTTGAAAATATTCTACCGACAAAATAAGTCAGCGGCCAACAGGCGCCTGCTATTTTATTGGGCACCTTTTAATAATCAAACATGTTTGGACTAGCACATAAAATTTCTGACAGCTCTCTTTACCTGCTGCACGACATGGTTGAAGGTATGTTACAGAATACTGGGCACATTTTAGAACAGACACCAAAAGACAAAACAGAAGAAATTGCTCATCTTCTCTTAACCATTGCCTACTATAAACAAGAATTACAAAATTTTGAACACGACATTTCTGAGCAACGAAAGCAGTCATTTCAATTTTCAGTTGAGGAATTATATTACATGTACGGACAGTATGATAAATTTGTAGGCATTGAATTTCACAAATTTTCGGATGCTGCAAAAAAATTTGGTCGCAATATTGGTGGGATATTCATTTATGGTAAAAATGAACGAAAGGATTTAGAAACAACAATTAATTCAGATAATATCCCAAGAACAAATGGATTGGTCAAAGTAGATGTTTCTTCTAACTACAATTTGACAGAAGGGCAAGTTAAAGAATTGATTGAAGTTGGTTTTAATAGTGGGGATGTTTACGAAATATTAAAATCAAATACACCTTTATCTAATGCATATACACAAAAGGGAAAGAAAGAAATTCCAAATGCCATCAACATCAATGTTGACTTTACCGGAACTGACCCATGCAAACTTGCATTGTATAATCTCAATATGAGACTAAGAGATGGAAGGATTTTAATTAAAGGAGAATGGGCTGAATATTGCGGGTATAACCTTTACTACTCCCCAGAAATTAAAGATGATGAAAATTTAAAGGACAAAATTTACAACGAAGACGGAACAAAAAAAAATGAAGTTCGGTTTTATGAACTTATAGCCAAACAAAGAAATTCCGATATTACGGAAGATGAATTAAGTGAGTTTTCAATTCTTCTAAAAACCAGAAGAATTGAAAGGTTTGAAATATTAAAAGAAGAACTTAGAAAAACGGGTATCAACTCTATAGAAAAATTTAAATCCGACCATCCCGATATATACTTGGAAGTTTATAAAACATCACTAATTTTTGATGATGATGTTTTGACTTATACAAAGTCCCCTATTCCAGTGTATTGGGATTTCAAAAGTTATCTTCATATATATTTAAGACATTGCGATGATTTACAACCGGCAGGACACTTCAAGGCTAAGACTCCATTTGCTTATAAGCAAAAAGACATTAGAAGAATTCTCTCGATTGCAGTAGAACAATTGGAAGATAAAATACAGGCGAGACTATCACAAGGACTTAACTTTAGAACTTACGGTGAAAAGGCTCTTTATTTTAACGGCAATTATTATTCAATGAGAATAGAAAGTAGTGGTAGGGTTGACAGTTTTCATCCTAACGAGCACAATTGAAAACGGTAGGCAACATTGGTGGCAAGGCTTATAGATACCAACTATGATAAAAAAAATCACCCCTGACTTCAATGGCAAAATTAAATCCATTGATATCGAAGTTGCTGGATTTGAATTGCAGGTAACTGCTACAGTTTTCTGTGTAGTAAACTCAAACGACACAAACAATATTGGGACAATACTGGAAAAATATAGGGCATCAAATTTAAATAATGAGTCTTTGATTATTGAACAAAAACCCAAACTGGAACGATTCGTACGTAATTTGACATCACCATTCGCAGAATTG
>APMI01005537.1_pt1 | contig 12183 bp, 13 predicted proteins | sample 667938 | NCBI WGS metagenome assembly APMI01 (sample SAMN01084076, study PRJNA167559) | wastewater metagenome | biome: Wastewater | place: Denmark: Ejby Moelle, Odense | collected 2011-11-28 | reverse complement strand
ATAATATTTCCAAAATGATGAGTCCAGTAAATACACATGTATAAAATGGATCATTACTCGTTAATCACTCCGGAAGACTGGATCGCTACCTATTCCAGAACTAAGCTTAAACAGCATGAGACTCTAGAATTAGAGTATCGACTTCAAACTTTTTACGGTGATCGTCTTAGCAACGACATTGGTAAATATTCTTATAATAGATTACTCAACAAGCTATTGTATTCTGGAGTGGAATATTCTCAAACGATGATAACAGATCAAGTTTACGACGTTGGTAAGGATAGATATAGACATTCACAAATCGTTTCTGCTACCGATGGTCATTCATCCTCTGTATACTTAATTAAGAAGTCGATTAAATCCGTGAATGACCCCAATTACGGATTTACTTTGAATATGTCTATTGAGGATACATCATTAACTAAAGAAGTATTTGATTCTTCCATGACGCAAGATAGCTCAGTTATTATTAGACATAAGAATCGTTATTCATTCAAAGTATCACCTTACATGTTGTATGATTTGACTCTTGTTACTTCGACAACCGAAGGAAGTACAAAAGAACGGTATGAGTTTGAAGTAGAGTATACTGGAACCACTACAGATGAGCTTAAGAAGTATCTCTCAAGAAGTCCCCGAGAAGGTATTTATTCGATTTTATCTTTTATTAGAGAATCAAGTATTCCCTGGTCTCGTAAACATATTACTGATGTTAATCGACTTTTGGTAAATTGCTTAGGTACTTCTAGTGTATGGGACATAATTGGCAAAGCTCGTAATTTAGATTGGGATGACCTTCTGGATGGAGGTATTGTGGGTAATAAAGTAGAATATCTTGCTAGTATCAAGGCAGATGGTGTCCATAAATTATTAATTATCTCAGACATTGGAGTATGGTTGGTCATGGGAGATGAATTTAACTTAATTGAGATCCCGAATAAGAAAGTCAAAACTATGATTTTCGACGGTGAAGAAGTACCTTTAGCAAACAGAGACGACAAAATAAGTCAATATTATTATATTATTTTTGACACTCTTTATGCCGATCAAATGGATTATAGATCTAAACACGGCATGCAAAGATATCAGAGATCACTAAATCATCAATTAACACAGACTCCATTACTAAGTATTAAAGTGATACCTCAGATCAAACTCACTAAATCTAATTTCTTTGCGACAATGAATTCTTTACTCGATGCTAAGTATGAATATCTAACTGACGGTCTGATCATCAAACCAGATCAAACTCAATATCAAATACCATTTAAAGCAAACACAACTCTCCTCACAACTCCGGCTTTATGTAAGTGGAAAGATCCCGAAGACATGACTATTGATTTAAAGTATGAAATTATGAGTGATGGTGGGATGTTGGTTACCTCTTCAGGTGATAAATTTAAGGGCTCTTCCAAATATCCATTTAGTGGTGCTGTTGATTGGAAAGAGTTTAGACCTATTAATGGTAGTATTTATGAGTTCAGAGTCAGATTTAATGATCTCGTTGCGATAAGAGTTCGTATTGATAAACTGTATCCAAACGCGAATCATGTCGTAGAAGATACTTGGAAACGAGCTCATGAAGGGATAGAGAAAGATGATATAACCGGTAAAAATAATGTATTGTTACACAAGACCATTAGTCATGATTTTTGGTCTACTGATACCTGGAACCTACCTCGAGCTTTGGTAACCACTCAGATACAATTTATTGACACACCGACTCCTATACTGTATTTATATCATCCTTTGACAAAAGAGTACTATCAAGATATTAATGATGAATGGATAACTGTAGAAACTCCAAAAGAGATGATTACTATGATTGTTGACACCACTCTAACAGAGTTTAAAGAACTTTCTGTAAATATTATTTCTGATTGCGTCAAAGAATTAACCCCCGGCTCCCAACTATTAGTCTTAGCATTAGATAAAGCTGTAGAACCCGAAGATTCCATGGCAGTAGACAGTTTTGATTTATCAGAGGAGCTATGTAAATATGGGTATGTTCAACGTTACGCTGTAAATTCCAATTATTCTCACTCTTTTGACGGACCCAGGCCTAGTTGGCATTATCAGAAATATCCTTCTTCGACGGTCGTCGTGAATCTTGGAGAGCCACCACTAGAATATACGATACCTGACATCAAGTCTTCCAAAAAGTGGCTTAGGGCGGGATATGATCGCGTATCAAGTTATCCGATTTACAAAGACCATAAAAAGATGTCTGAACGCCGACCACTCACTAGCGCCAGGCCGATCACTATTTCGAGACCAAGTGTCCAGCCCGTGGCCGCTTCTATTAGCAGACCCGTTGTAAGCAGACCACCAGTTATGACAACCGCTGCTCGTCCATCTATTATAAGTAGAACTCCTGTAGCCGCTACACCGAAAACTCCTCCAGCTAGACCTGTAGCAAGTAGCCTCCCACCGCCTAGACCTTCTGCAGTTCCTGTGAGACCGAGCGGCTTGAAGGTTCCTCCAAGTTCTATCAAAGCAGAGATTGTTGGACCTCGCGATGTTGATGTTTCCGGAATTGACGAGATAGAACTTATTAACTCAGTTAACATTACTTTTGATAATTCCAAGATGCTAACCAAACCGACATTCAACAAGATTTTGAATGCTCCCGATAGCATGTTCATTCAATATCCTTCGTCAGAAGATCGTAACAACTGCTTGATCCACAGTTTCTTGACTCTGATTTCTACCGAATTCAGGAGCTCTGATCGACTCGAAAGAAATGCCAGTGCTGTTAAGTTCAGGGAAGCTCTTGCCACTTGGGCCGAAGAGAATTACGATCTTTTGCCTGAGTACGCCCCGCTATCCAAAGAGAAGACTGTTGCTCAGTTGCGAAGCAAGGAATTTCTTGGTGATGAGACCTTCAGGATCTTAGTCAATGTATTCAATGTTGGTATGGTTTTGCTCTCTAGCACCGAAGCCGGATTGAAATACATTGACACTGTTGTACCCATGAAGTTCCAACAACAACCCGAACTCGCTCGGTATGTCATGATTGCTAATAATGGTTCCCATTTTGAGCCTCTTGTTAGAGTTCAAGGTAATGCTGTGTATCCTCTGATTCCCGGTTTTGATACTATCCTTGAAGTTATCAAGAGACCCGTCACTCTCATCACTTACTATTCTCGAGGAGACGACCAGATGAAGAAGTACCTTGTTCAATCTGTTTCTACTCATCTCAAGAGTGTCAACGTCAAGGAACCGGAAGAAGTAGCCATTGTCAAGCCCACCCCGATTGCTAAGAAGGTCGCCGCTGCTAAGCCACTCATTGCTGCTAAACCAGTTGTTAAGAAGACCGCCGCTAAACCCGTCTCAAAGAAACCCGCTAAAGATGACGTCTTTATGTCTGATAATGAGGATGATATTTTCGACGACAGCGATAGTGAGAGTGACAGTGATAATGAAAGTGATCAAGAGGAAGAAGATATTGTTTTTGGCGGCGACGACGAAGAGGATACTCTATTTGCTGATAGCGAAAGCGAAGGCGAAGAAGATACCGAACAACAAGACACCGACATCAGCGAAAACGAAGACGAAGAAGAGTTTGTCGATTAATCGCAACATAATCACGATACAGACTAATTCATTTCCAAAGGAAATGAATATTTACCCAATTCTAGAGAAGTAAAATGATTGCTCGTCCAGAAAATATTAGATCTTTCAGGCTGAGTACCCTAGCCCAATATGATCTATTTGTTATAGATGTTCCAGGAGATGGTAGTTGTTTGTTTCATTGTATTCTTGGAGCTTATACATCAACTTATTTCAAGATCCCGACTCATGAGAGGATAGCTATGGTGAAAGAATACAGAGAATCTTTAGCCGATGTATTACCTGATTACTATAACAAACTAGGTAAGGGGAACATTAAAGAGATAGCTAAAGTAATGTCTGAGTATTCTCTAGAGTCTCTCCAATCTAGAATCAGAGACTCTAGAGAGTATGTAGATAATATATTTAATGAGTATATATCAAATGTTTACGATATAGATATTTATATTCTTTCTGAACAAACGGGTGATGTTTACCCCATGGGTGCCGATATGTCTCTATTGTACAAAGATAGGGAAAGTATAGTTATATTGTATACTTCTCTTTCGGGGCCAGAAACGAGTAAAGAAACCGGACATTATCAATTAGTTTCTCACAAGAGATCAAATGGTGAGTATAGCAAATTATTCCCATCTAACTATCCTCTAATCATAGATCTAAAGAACAGATTGAAACAACTAAGTAAGTAATTTTCATTCTCTATGAATGAAAATGTGAAAGAAAATATCAATATTTTTGGTATTCCCCTTTTATCTGACTCGGTAGATGTTGGTCGTTTCTGGGAAATCAAATTTAAATGCGTCGTAAGGCATAGTTAGAGTCATTGTCCCTTTAGGATCAAATAGCCACATGTTTGTAGTATTGTGTCTCAATTCAATAAATATGGGATAATCGTACTTCAGCATATTAGTTCTGAATTGATCATCTCCTCTCATCCACTTGGCACACAAAAACTTATACAATTCTTGTTGATTTGGTTCGGCTTTGTATTCGATCCGGCCGTTGGTAATAGTAAATCCGGGTGGTAAATCTTTCTGGATTTTAGAAATGGACTTTTTGTCTATTTCTGCACTGAGGACTTCGCCATCTAAGTCGATGAACTTCCACTCAAGTCTAAGATTCAATATAGCATTAAACATTTCATGGATATACATTAACATACGAGATCATTTTCCGGGTTCTAAAATGGGGATTGTTATCTCTGTTATCCTAATACTAATTGTCGTTATAAGCATTGTGGTTCTTACAAGTATTTACACTGGTCAAACAAGAACAATTTATGAGCAGAGCACCCAACAAACTCTAGAGATAGACACTGCTCGGTGTAAGTATGATCTAACTAAATTAGCTAATATAACGACTCTCCCATGTTGCGAAGTCGGAGGAGTTCTCAGACCGCTTAGGTATTTACCTCCCGGAACAACCCCGATAGGAGATGTGATTGTATCCCCAAGTCCAACTAATTTTGTTGTTGCTTGTTCGGGATTTTGTGCTCAAGGTGTCGACCCTGACGATGACTCGGCATGTGTTTCCGGGATTGGTCAGTTAGATTATACTAATTGTATTAATACTATTAAACCTGTAGGGTGTTCTGATGCAGCACTACCAGTTGCCACAACTAATGCAACTCTCTATTATGTGTTTAGTGCGGGGAATAGCGGTTGTCCAGCGATCCAGCCTTGTACTGTATATTAATGATTCTCATACTCTAAAGTATGAGAATGAAGTTACATGTCATCAGTGATGGCGACGATCTCAGTCGGTTGAGCAGTCGCTCCGGAAGAACTTGACGCGGCGGGAGGAGGAGGCTGGAGAGGTGCTGGAGGTTGAACGATACCTGCCGATTGAGCTAGTTCATTCAACTTGTCTCTAATCTCGGGTTGTTTCAACATGCCCGTGACTCCGCTCAGCATGTTGGTAAGAAGATCCTTGTTCTTGAAGATCTCTCCGATACCCTCGAGTCCACTTTCTGATGATAGCTTCTGTGAAAGTTGCTTGACCGCTTTCTCCCCCGAAACGGGTCTACCAGACTTGAGTAGAGATTCGAGTTCACTCAAACGTTCCTTCATCTTTGGAACAAAATCAGTCTCTGAGGTTGTCTCATCAGTTGCGGCAAGATCAATGAAGAATCTCAGAGCAGCGGTTTCTAGACCCATTGTTGTGCGTCCCTTGGTATCTACGACTTTTGACAATTCGTAGAAAGAATTAAGCTTAAAGCATCTTTCTGTCTCAGTGTCATCACCTCCAGGATAGAAAACCACACCAGCCATCCAATCATCTGAGATGGGCATGTCTTCCATATTTGATTGCATGAAATCAACATAAGTGTCGAACACAGCCTTAGTGAGTTCAGGTTTCTTCTTGTTCTCGGCTAGGATCACGAACTGCTTGTAGATCTTAAAACTTTCTTCCAATGATTTGTTATAAGCTATATCTTTAGATTTGGCAGCTTCCAAGATGGCACGACATTTATCTAACAGAGTCTTGAGCTGGCGGAACATTTTGAGTTACTCGACTGTCTCTTAGGGAAATTCGTATTTCGCTTCCAGACTACTCTTGATGATGTAGTGATCGTTACAAATGCCATATGCAGTTGGTTCGAGAGATTGTGTTTCTTGAACGATGTCGGTCCCGTGTTCTTTGGCTAAGTCAAATAGAGTCATAAATCCCTCTGATTTGAGACACTCACCTCTCCATATATAAGATTCATTTTCTAGCATAGCACCGTGTTTATCAGCACAACAACCAAAATCGACGACCGACTCGTTAAGATGGAATACAGTGGGTGATTTGAGTCCCGAAACAGCGTAAATATCTTCGAAGAAATTAACAACACTCTCATGATCAGTGAAATTACACATCCCGTTAGCGAATATATGTTGAGTATCGGCACATATCCCTACAGTGTTTGAATCTAGAGCTTCAAATAATTTCCTTATTTGATCCCAACTACTGAATAACTCATTATTCCTCCCGGCACCAGTCTCAACAGCTATATATTTACCGGGATTTGTATATATATTTCTCGGGATTTGTAGATCATTAAGTCTTGTTGCCAAGCGCTCAGTGGTGCCAACTGTTCCGGCATGAAGTACACAACATCCCGGGAGATCACACACAACATCTAAATGTTCTTTAACACATTTCATGGATTTGTATAGTTGAGCTTCAGCCTCGGAAGATGAGTTAAGATCTCTACCTAAGTACACAATATAAGGAACGTGACAGTAAAATGTTTTGTTATGTTCCATACAGTGATCTAGGATTTTCCTCTTCTCAGCTTTACTAGTAGTTCTTGTTTTATACGATATCTTAGGAGCTATAAAGAACTGAGAGGTTGTAGGACTTTTCTCGATCGTCGATAATAAAGATTTCTCGACAGCAGTGTGTCTCCCGAACCTCAAAGTATCCGGAGTTGTGTGTTCGATATCATATTCTGGTATAGTGAGAGAATCATAACAACAACACAATTCTATATCAACCATTTCATCCCTCCCTGATACCGAGAAGTAATCATTTTTTGACCGGGAGATGTCTACTAATAATAGTATGTAGTTACTGAGAGTTGTAGTTACTGAGAGTTGTAATTACTGAGAGTTGTAATAATTATATTCTCATTGGAATATTATTGAGAGTTGTAGTTATTGAGAGTTGTAGTAATTATATTCCAATGAGAATATAATTGAGAGTTGTCCGACAATCCAGGGGAAAGAATAATTGAGATTCAATGAAATAACACATTTCATACTAAGAGTATGAAATTATACCAAGTGAAGAATCTTTAAATGCGACCGGGGCGGCCAGCGGGAGGGGCGGCAGTCTTCTTGGCGGGAGGGGCGGCAGTCTTCTTGGCGGCAACGGGGGCGGCAGGACGACCGGGTGATGTAGAGCGAGCAGGAGAAGCGACTCGGGCGTTAGAAGCGGGCTTAACGGCACCAGGGACGGGCTTGGGAGAAACCTTAGCCATAACGGGACCCTTAGCAACGGAGGGCTTGGGAGCAGGCTTGCTGGAAGACACAACCTTGTTCTTAGCGCTCTCGGCGTTAGCCTGCCACTGATCGATCAACTCGGATCTACCAACATGGTCGAGGAAAGCCAAAGCGGCCACACGAGAAGAGGCGACGACATCGCTGTAGGGAGCGGGGAGAGGGATCTTAGTCTTGATATTAGCGGGCTTGTTGATGGCCTTGACGAATGTGTTACCGTTGAACTTCTCGCCACGCTCGTTGACATCAAGCTTGGAAACATCGAGAACCTGGACGGTACCAGTTCCCTTCTTGTTGCGGATACGCATGTTCTCGAGCTGCTTGACATAGTCATGCTTGCGGGTTCCCTTACCAGAGACAACCTTACGGGCACGCTTGGGTCCGGCATCAGTGAAAACAGCAGTGATCTTGAGAGCATCACCTTTGGTGGGGTTGAGAGCGACGATAGAATCGACGAATGCATCAAAATCCATGTCACTCTTCTCGCCTCGGGCACTCTCAAGTGTAGCCTTGTGAGCAGCCAACATAGCCTTGAAGTCCTCGTTCTTCTCATAGTTTGCCTTAGTGACACGACCAGCCAAAGCCTTGTTAATCTCTTGAGCCGAGAATTCATTGGCAGCCAACCAAGCTCGGAGATCAGCCTCAGTACCGGCGATACCGATGGCGGGAAGATAGACGACGTTGTCGCCAGCACGGGTGATACCAGAGGGAGCGACGGGGCCGAATCCTACGCTGCCGTCCTTCTTGTAACCCATACGGAGGAATTTGTTCGTTTGCTTAACAGCATTGATGCGTTCGAGTCCGGGGTAGTTAACTTGAGCCATGTTGTCTTTTAATCTGGGGTGTCTCTCTTTTAAGGAAAATGGATTCGTGAAATTTTCAATCATTTTTGTGACCCGGCGAGATCTCCTGACACGATCTCCCTTAAGAGATAAAAACCCGGGGGTCTTTTATCCGACCTTGCACAATTTTTGACCGATTAAAAATGTCCCCATCTTACGTCGGGATGCTTCACGTCGTCGTGGCAGTTGTGATTGTGATTATATCCGCTGTGTTGGTCTATCAATTCTACAAACTCCGGTCAGGCGTGATCCCGAGTTATTGGACTTCCACGTTATTAATGTGGCTAAGTGTTATTGGTGTGTTAGTCGGATTTTTGTTGATTGCTTGGTTTGGCTGGAAGATGATGCAGTCAACTTCGATGGTGGTTCAATCTAGTAATAACTATCCTGTAGTTCCCTCGGGACCTCAGTTCGGATCTAGTTCCTTTGGGCTTAATGCTATTTAAGAACTTACTCCTTATCGCGCGTTTTCCGATCATTGATCGGAAAAAAATTACTTTGTCGTCGTGACGTACGCCGAGATAACCCGGCGTAATTCGAGGGGGAAATTATCTACACTACTATTAGTGATCCCGCTGCCTGTGGAGGGAGTTAAGAATCCACACTTGTAGGGTTGTTTAGTCTCATTAACATCTACTCCACTAAGTTTGGCGTGGTGGATGATCAAAGCATAGATAACTTCACGCTCTGGTTGAGATAGAGTATTAATGGTAGATGCAATAGTTGGCCAGCCTGAAGGGTCAAACTTATAATTCATAGCCGCCAGATCATCGTACAGTTTGAATTCCATTTTCCGATTATCAATCGGAAAATACTCAATCATTTTTCTCGGTTACGAGAACTTAACAATAGATCTAGTACTGCCGTACATTTTGTAGATCATCCTGGGTGTGTCGGCAGCGGGTGTCTCTACGACAGTACCGTCATTCATGACGCGTCTCTGGACGTCGGGGATCTTCTCGGTCGATGCTTTCGGAGTTTCAACTTGTCTCCTTCTCGATTCGGTCTTCGGCTCGGACTTCGACTTCTTCTTAGGTTCACTTTTCTCGTTCTCAATCGCTGTCTTCACGATGTCAGATATACTTCCAGTTGGTTTGAACACAAACATTCCATTATCAATTTGACCAGTGAGATTGTAGATCGAACCATCACTAGTAAACTGGCCTAAAGTAGGGAAATAATTGACCATGTTCAAAAATTTCATGGGGACGCCATAACGAGTTGAAATCGCATCAAATCCCGTGGCACCCTTAGCGGAAGAATCCTTAGTGGTTAGATGCATCCGCTTAGCCAAATCAACATGGATGAATTTAACTCCGGCTTTCTTGGTCTGGACCTTAAGATCATCAAGATAAGCTTGCTTGAACCCTACGCAAGCATGGCAATCATCAGCGGTCACTAGAACGATCGGCATTTTAATGGCTTTCTTTTAGTTCTTATGAACTTTATTCCAACAAACTCTCGTTCGCCGGATCAAATCTGGACATATGACGTCCCGACAAAAATAGCTCTAGATGAGGTTCAATTTCTGTTTCTCCGATACGGCAATAATTTTGTTTTTCTTGATCACTTAATGTAAGTTTAAGCCAGTCATTTGTTTCAAGTTTGATATCGATGAAATGAACCTCTGTTCCCGCTTCATCTATTGATTTTGATTTAATATGGAGCATGGATGAATCAAAAAATAGTTTCAATATATCAACAATATTTGTATCTTTGTAGCAATCAGAAACGGTAAAGACTAAAGTACCTCTCTGGATCCCGACACATTTAACTGGACACGGATCACTTATAGCACCGTCTGCATAAATACAACCTTTATATTTCCAGATGCCTGTAACACCGGGAATACTACACGATCCTATCACTGCATCTATAATCGAACAATCTGGATGAGTCTTCTTATCAAAATATTCTACTTTTCTTTGAGTTATGTTGTGACATACAACTATAAACCGTACTCCAGTAGAAGTAAATAATTCCTCAAATGTGGGTATTGTACCACACTTAGTTATGATCAATTCTGTTAATTTATTCTTTAATGGTGTTAGATCAACAAGAGACAATTTATTCTTAATCTCTGTCAATAACGTTCTAATAGAATCGAAATTTATATTAGTGTTTAGTAATTGTGAATTCAATGCAATACTTAATATTTCTATAGGTGTGTAACCAACGGCTAAAAGACAACCTATTATTGATCCGGCAGAAACCCCGGCTATCGTGGTCACATCAGTTAATATACCATGTTGTTGTAGTACTGAGAGACTTTTGATGTAAGGTAGAGTTTTGATACCTCCAGGGCCTAATACTAGAGCGGTAGGTTTCCACATTTTTAATGTGGAAACTAATTCACAGGTCTCACTTCTTGGGAACTTTCGCCAAAGTATCGAAGTAGTCAAACCATGCTTGATCTTCTTGAGAATAAGTTTCTCCAAACTTGGCTTGATGATATCTCTTCATACAGAGTTCATAAAGTTGATCCTTAGTGAGTTCGAGATCATCAGGACGAGCAGCATACACAGAGTTAGAATAAGTCATTCTCTTAACGTAATCGACGCTATTCTCGTAAGCTTGACGTTTTATGTACATCTCTTGTTGTGTCGTCACTTCTTCGTTGAGATCTTCATCCTCGCTATCCTCATCGTCAAAAACTTCGTCATTTCCTGATACAAGATCGGCCTCTGATTCATCACCCTCGATTTCACTCTCCGTTTCTTCGAGATCACTTTCGGACTCGGATAAGTCGTCAACTTGTTCGGGTTGGTCCTCTTCGTAATCGATTTGTTCAGAATCTGACATAGCTGTAGTTTTATTATCGCGAAAATAATAATTCAATCATTTTTGTGGCATTATAAGATTAACTGTTAATCAATAATAGGTTAATAATTTTGATTTGGGATTTATAACCATCTCGGGACCCCCTTAAGAAATCTTGCCACAACTTAAAATGGATTTTAAGGATCCCGCTATTTACATCTCCGCAGCGGCTTTGTTAGCTGCTATAGGTGAAGGTGTTTATTTCAAACGAGAGATAGATACTCTGACCAAAATTGTGAACGGACTCGCCGAAGAGAACAAGAAACGCAACGAAAGAGATAAAGAAATCTACGAATTGATCAAGAAATATGAACACAACATGAAGATCCATTCACAGACAATAGACGACCTCAACACTAAAGTTCGAACATTGAACACACATCTTAGTAACGTCCAGAAAGAACAGAAAAAGAAACTAGCTAAAGAAATTCCAGTGAGCAAAGGACGGAACAAATCAAAACAAATCCTAGAATCGGATTCCGAAAGCGATTCCGATGATGAAGAAGATGAAGACAAATTGGCTAAACAAGAAGCTAAGACTTTAGCAAATAAGTACGGATAAATTTAGATATTGTATTCTCATTAGAATGTCCCCCGGAGAGATAAGATTATATTCTAGTGAGAATATAATTGACAAAGAATTACTTGGAGTCTCGGAGAGTTAAGAGATAACTCATGGGAGAATTACTTAGAATCTCTGAGTTATTACTTGGAGTCTCGGAGAGTTAAGAGATTATATTCTCATTAGAATATAATCGAGATATCTTCGGAGAAGGATAGAGATAACTCCGGAGAGTTAAGATAATTACTTAGAATCTCAGAGAGTTAAGGGATCTTCGGAGATATACTCAGAGTCTCGGAGAGATAAAGATTATATTCTCATGAGAATATAATTACTCGGAGTCTCGGAGAGATAGAGATATAACTCAGAGTCTCGGAGAGATAGAGATATAACTCAGAGT
>APMI01033962.1_pt1 | contig 12184 bp, 2 predicted proteins | sample 667938 | NCBI WGS metagenome assembly APMI01 (sample SAMN01084076, study PRJNA167559) | wastewater metagenome | biome: Wastewater | place: Denmark: Ejby Moelle, Odense | collected 2011-11-28 | reverse complement strand
ATGGCATCCATCTCCGTGATCAATGAAATGATGTCATCGGGTTGGGGCCGTCGAACATGCGCCAATTCGTCGCGCACGCGTTTCACGCGCCGGCAAACGGTAACCGCCGCTTCCTCGTCACCGGTCAAAATGCCGAACCCCGCCTTAAAAAAATAGAACAGGTCATTGAATTCCAGGTCGTCCCGGGTGACCTGTACTATCTTGTCGCCCATCTTCTTCGGTAGTTCTCCAGTACCTCCGTGCGACTGCTCAAGGCGGTACAGCGGTCCGGACAAGGCCTCCAGAATGGCTGGGCGCCGTTCTTCGACCCAGGGAATAATGGCCCGCAAGCACGCGCGCCAGTAACGCCGATCTGAAGCGCGGCGGAATTTATCGGCATTCTCCCCAGGATGCGTCGCGACATACCACTCTCTCAATGAGTGTGCGTCCGGCATTGCCGTGGACTGCGTACCACCCACCCATGAATCAACCGACCAGCGCAGCATGTTGGTTGCCAGGAGAGGGGTCAGGCTTTCCGGCAAGCCCATGATCCGGCTCGGCTCCATTGCAATCAGAATTTCCGCCATTTCGGGATCGAATCCGGCGTATTCCGTAACCAGTTGCTTGGTCAAGCGCGTAGTGCCTGGTCCCTGGGAAGAAACCATGCGCTGCGTCACGTAGGCGTCCATTTCCGCGGCATTCAGGGTCCCATCGAAAGCAATGAGGTGAATCCCGTCAAGCTCCAGATCCTTCTGGTTTTGCCCGTCGTGGATGGCCACAATCAGGCGCACATCGCCTGAAGCATGTTCAATGGCCTCCACAAATGCCTTGGCGTATTGCTCGCAATGTTCCTGCGAATGCCGTCCCGTCGCCTTGAGGATGACCGTATGCTGATGACCGTGTCGATGATGCGCCAGGGATCCGGCGGGCATCGACGGCACGCTGAAATGCGTGCCGATTTCTGCGCCGACATCCATACCTTCCGTGATCGTCAGTTCGACCGGTTCGAAGATGTTGGCATCGCTCAATCCTTTCCGGACGCGATCCCACAGTCCGTTGGGCGGGTATTCCGTAAGGCTCAGGATGATGGCGCGCGCATTGCGGCTCGCATCGGTGATTTTCCCGACAAATTCTGCCGGACCAGGCAAGGACCAGTACAAGTTGGTGGAAATTTCAGACACGATGAACCGTCCTCACGAAATGAGCTGCATGTATAGGGCGGGAACACGCCACGTGTTGTCATTATTTTCCTGCAATAGCCCGATCCAGTTCAGGAACAACAGGTCTTCTTGAACCAGTCCGCAGGACTGCAGGCTTTCATCGACAACAGGCTCTCCCCGCTTTTCATTGTTGACCAGGACCATGAATTCTTCCATGCGCTTGCGCAAATCAGCATCGATGGCCTCAGGCATGCCGATCTTCTTGTAAAACGTGGCTAGGTCCGGGGCAAAATGTTCGTGTGCCAACTTCGGTGATTTCATTGCGGCTTCGTGCGTCAAATTACCGGCGCAGACAAACTGGATGATCTTGCCGAATCCGCCTGACGCATCAATGATGGCAGAGCATGCTTCCACGTTGTCGGCCACTGCCGCGTTTTCGTATAGATGAAAACGGACGGCATCCATGCTCCAAGGAGGCACCGGGACCACTTCCCACGACATCTTACTGGTCACTTTCAGTGATTTCGCTCTTAGCGCCAGGGCTATTTCCCACAGCCTGTCGGGTAACGCGATCAGGGCCAGGCGAATTCGATAGGCAGACGCCTTCATCGCCAGATTGGAAAATGAGTTGATGTTGCCGGCATTCCAAGACGTGGGCGTCGATGCCAACAGGTGCTTGACCCCCTTGATGGCGCCCGCCCCTGCTTGGCGGCGATACTTGTCGACAACGGTACTCGCCGACGTAACTGGCATGTTGATCGCACGGAACATACCGTTTTGCGTCAGTGACCAATCAGTTGACGAGCCACATAGGTCACTCAGCCCGCTCAGATTGTTTCCAGCCAATATCACCAACCCGCCATCGATCACATCCATGTGGGACGTTGTCCACGCAATCGGCATCGGGAACAGAAGGTGAGCGCTACCGTATTCCATGCTGGTGCGCCGGTCGCCGTGATTGCGTGTTTGTTCGGGAGGTTCGCCGGCCAGCACCTTGAGTTGATGGTTTATGCGCTCACGATCGCCGATCAGCATGGCAATGCTCGGATTGCGCAACCGGTAACTGGACCCATTCTTTTCCAGCACATTGAGCTTGCGCATCTCATCGACTAGGCTCTCGTAGGCGCCCGCGCTCATTCCTTTGAAATGCGCTTCGGCGACCATATGACAGAACTCACGGATTTCCCCGACCGTCAAGCCTTCGGTTTTTCCGGTTTCCACGCCGGAGTAGTAGACGTCGGCCAGAATCAAGGCGATGGCCTTATACCGCTTGTCCAAGTCGAGCGTCCAACCAAACTTGGTCTGCAGTTCCGTCAGCAGGTCGTGATCTTTTTCGACGGCATCCAGGTCGCCGGCCTCCACGTACGCAATCGCCTGGTCTTTGGGCCGCTTGTTGTACATGTGCTCCAGCAGCTTCTTGCAATACACCTGGATGAAGGCCGGGTAGTAATTGCAAATCGACAGGATGCGCAAGGGCAGGTCTTCGCTTCCGGGGCCGAAATAGAAGCCGAGGGCCGCCATCGGTTTCGTGATCAACTGGATTCCGCGCAGGATGTCATCGTCGGTGCTGAATGGCTCTAGTGCGATGACCTCGGCCTTGCCCAGCGCTGAATTGCTCTCCGTTGTCATCCGGGTCAGGTTGTGCAGGCCGGCAATCACATACCGGATATTGATTTTCGACTGGATGCTCTCAACCATCTGGTGAAGGCTGGCAATCAACCCGGTCGCTCCCGGCTTGAGATCCAGCTCGCGCCCCATCAGGTCATCAGCTTCATCGAAGAGCAGGTAGCATGACTTGATCTTTTGGGAAGGCGCCGTCAATTGCTGCTCCACCCAATTTCGGATAGGCACCCAGTTGGTTTCATCCTTTTGCAGCGGTTCGATGATTCCACGTGAAGCGAGCGCCCTGGCCAGGGTGCGCCAGGCAAACGTCACATAATCCCCGCCATGGTAGTCACGGTTCATCGGCATGTAGATAGCCACGGCGTCAGCGACATTGTTCATTTCCCGCTCGATCTGTGCCAGCAGGGATGATTTGCCAAGACGCCGGCCGCCATACAGAATGGCCAGGCTCTTGACCTGCCGCAAGCTGTTCAATTCACGCTGGCGACCGAAGAACATTTCTTTCGGCACGGACGTGCCATCGGCGCTATACGGCTGCGTATGAAACGTCAGCGTGCCAATTTCCATCATTCGCCGTGCCCGGTCGTCAGGGTGCAATGCCATGTACGCAATCAGGTTGTCATCGATCAGGATAACGGGCGCCTGGCCGCTGAGCCTCGCCCGCTTTGACAGCGTCAACCGGGTTCGCGCCAGGATGACCGTCGGCACGCCGGCGACATCCTGAACCAGTGAGGCAATATCGTTATCGGGTTGGTTGCCTGGAATAACAAACCCAGTGACACCCATCGTAAGCGATCCGAGAGCCGGCGGCACGAAACAGTCATTGGTGATCAGCGCGCCAAACGCTTTTTCCGCAAAGCTTAGCCGGGCATATCGCGTGTTGCGCGTGGTCTCGTGCATATAGACCGGTGGCAGAATACCCAAGGAAGAGAAAAATTTTCCAGCAAGTTCCGCTGCGGCCGGACGACTACGCTCGACACACAGATCCTTCCATTTCTGAATGAAGTCAGCGGCTTCGCTGCACTGTTCCGGGGTCAAATGCTTGAGGCATTTAACATCCTTTGCTTCATGGGGGGCGCACAGGCGTTCCTGCAATTCATCCATGAGTACCTGGTTGCCCCGCAGTTCATCCAGCGATGCCAGGAATCCTTCGTATTCCTTGGGAGCGGTCATTCCCGGTGACAACGAATAGGATGGAAGCTTGCCTCCGTTACGAAGAATCGTGCAGGCATCGTGCGCCGTTCGCAAGCTGGCCGGATTGTTCATGGCCAGCATTTCACGGATCCGGTTGACATCGCGCTCGGCATCATTGCCGTGATCGTCGACGAATTTCTGAAGATCCGTCAGCAGTTTGTCACGCGTTTCCTTCAACTGGGTGTCAAGGACCTGGAGTACCTGGGTGCTGAGCGCCGCCAAGGCATGCGGGAAATCAGGATAGGCACTGGAAAATCCGTCGGGATGTCCGATCGCTTTTTCGCCGGTATTGGACGTGTTCAGGCTTTCAATGATACGCAGCAGATTAGTTGCTTCACGCTGGTCAAGCGCCGACAGCGCCATGGCGTGTGTGACGCGTTGCCGGGCATCCTGTAGCTCGCGTGCCAAGTCCGCCTTGGCTTTCTGGTACTGCTGGAACAGGGGTTGTTCGAGGCGAATCGTTACCCCAGGGACAGCTGCAATGGCGAACGCCGGAAGGAACCGGCGCTCTTCGACGTGAAGTCGCAAGGCTTCGCACAACAGGGGCATTAAATCGGTTTCGGTCAAGTGATCGGGCAACGCGGATAAATCTTCATCCAACAGTTCGTCGATGACATGCATCACGTCTTCCGCCGAGCACAACGCACGCGCACCGGACTCTTCGGACGCCTCCATGGACGGCATGAAGGCCTTGTCCATGGGGAGTTGGATCAGAAGCCGCTGCTGGGTTTCCGGGACGCAATAGGCGGACGGCACTTCGTCGAACAAGCGCAGCACCGCCTTGAACACCACCAGGGCCAATCTGGTATAGGCGTAATCCAGTGTGTGCTCACAACGCAATGCTTCCACCTCATTGATGGACGCTGTCAGTAAGTTCGCCAGCGTGTCCAGGAACTCGCGTTCATTCTTGGCAAGGTCTACATCAATCCCGGCGCTGGCTTCCGCTCGCGCAAGGCATTCCTTGATGAAGTTTTCCGTGATCGAAATATTTTCGCAGGCGTTGACGTTGTAGCGCCCGTCTGGTTTGCTTCGCTCACCGGAAGCCTTGAATGCCTCGATAACCGTCGACGATGGTTTTTCAAACTTGCGGCGCGCGACCTCGTACGCTTGCCGCAGATACTTGAAGTCTCCTTTGGCTATCAGCGCCAGGCATTGCCCGATGGGGTGTCCGATTCCGTAAATGTACTCATGCATACGCAAAAAGCCCTGATGACTCCAGCTACTGTGCATGCTGGAGTCCGTCTTCCAGTTGATGGCGCGTTCGATGGACCGCTTGACCTCGGCTTGCTGGGCCAGTTTGTAGCCAATGCGTGAATTGGAGAACATCTCGCGGGTCAGCACGATCCGCTTGCTGTCCATGGTGCCGATGTGCGTGACCAGGTTGGATTGCGCTTTCAGTCCGGTGAGCGGATGGCGAATGCGGTCGATCACAGCCCACCGCACATCGTCCGTATCGGTGGCTGGCGCAGAAAACAACATACTGACCAGGCTGGCCGCGAGCACGCCCAAGGCGGAGCAGGGTGGACCGGCGAATGTGCCTCCTTCTATGGTATGTGCCTGCAGCATCTCCCGCAAATCGCGGTTCAATCGCGTATCCACGGCAAAATGGCAATCAATCGACTCCATGGCGTCACACAATGCGGACAGAATGACGCAGTGCATGTTGATTTCCGGTCCGCTGAACGCTTCACGCGTTGCCGCAACATAGGTAGAGGCCAACGCATAATGCCGCCGGTTGACGAGGTTGATCAGTTGCTCGAACGCCTTCTGGATCAGTCCCGCCTTGTGGCTATCGATCAGTGCGGTCAAGGCCGGGGCGGTCACGGCCGCCGGTGCGTGAGAAAGGGGTTCGACCGGCTTCTCGCGCACGGGAGCGCCTGAAACCACTGGAATCTCCGTAATCGCCGCAGGTGCCGCAGGTGCCGCCACCACCGCAACCTGCGGTGCAGCCGGGGCCGGTTCATCAACGTCCTTCGGGGCCACTTCAGGCTCAGGGAGTGGTGCCGCGGGAGAATGCTCCGTCTCCAGATCCATGTCCATGTCCGTGTCCGGTTCGGGAATCGCTACCGGTACCGGTTCCACAGTTCCGGCGGGAACCGCGGACGTGATCTCCGGGAACGAAGGCACGGAAGGCACCTTGTCTGTACGCGTATTGCGACCTTCCGTCTGGATGGGTTCGGGGCTATCCGGTGGTGCGGGAGGCGCCGTCGGTTCGGGTGAGTCCATGACAAAACAACAGGACGCACGAAGTGCGCGTCCCACCGTAGCCAGTCCTTCGTTGAATGAATCAAACAAGGCTGTGGCCTGTCTTGCATGTTTGGCGCGATCCGACATGGACGCCTTCGCCGGGAGCGGTTGGTCATAAAACCCATCCATCTCACTTTTGGCGGTCACAAGGTCTGTCACAGAGGCTTCGACGGCCTTTACATCGTCCCCGAGTTGCGCCCACTGTTCCTGAGGGGGTTCGACATAGCGGACCGTCCCCAGTACGTGTTCTTCGTCAATCTTTCGGAGGGTTTCCAGGACGGATTCAGCCGTCTTTCTTGCAACCTGGCTCAATTGCTGTCGAACTTCGGCTTCCCGGGCAACCAGGCGGTGGGCTTCGTCGGCCAACTTCAAGGCGCCCAGGATTTTGTTGACGACATCCAGTTCTTCGTCAAACGTGCTGCTTCCAGGGTTCATCTTGCCGATGTTCGCCAGAAGGTCGGATTTCATCTTTGTTGTCTCGTCGATGATCACCGCCGCTTCGCCATCCTTGCGTTCAAGTCCTGATTCCAGCGGACGGCTGTCTTCGTGAAAATGACGCTCGATATGGATGGCCTTGAACTTTCCGCCCTTCACGTCATCTATTTGAGCCAGTGCGCGCTCGCAGGCAATGGCGCAATTAATGTAGTAGATCAGGGCCGCTTGTGTCTTGGGACCGATCACTTCGATCACGGACGGAATAATGGTTTCCGCAAATCCGAAATTGGGCGTTTGTGCGGCGGCAAAGATCAGCCAGGCCAATGTATCGTCATCCGCGTCATCCAGTGCCTTCTTGACCACGGGTGACAGGTCAATGTACGGTGCGCCTTCGCGCCGCTGCAGTTCAACGCGATCCTCCGCCGTCGCGTTGTACCGGTTGATGGCATCCTGCGCGGCAGGGATGATGATTTTGCGATCAAACAGGACTTCACAGTCGATCAGGTAGGCACCTTGCGGATGGATCAGCTTGGCGGACATCCAGTCCAGGAAAGCTTCGTTGGTGGGCCGGGTTTTCCAGAACGTGGAGGCATAGCCAAAGTCGGTCAACTGTTTCCACGCCCGCTTGATCCGTTTCTTCATGTGGGGCTCGTTCTTGCCCAGCAACCCCTTGGTTTCAACAAAATAGGGAAGATCAACCAGGATCGTCACCGTATTTCTTGCCATGGCCTCATAGAGGCGACGTACCTTAGGATTCTTCGGTGGATAAATGTACAGTTTCTCGTATTCGATGGATTTTGCCCGCGCCAGGATTTCGGCATTGGTGCCTGCGGAATAGTCCGAAGTGGCGACTAACGGCGCAGACGGTTCCTCATTCGCCGGCGTAACGAGTTCCGTTGCCGTATCCGCTTCCGATTCCGTTACTTCAATGACGGATCCGTTCTCCTGTGAGGATGGGCGAAGTTCCTTTTCGACCATTTCCACCATGAGTTGCATGACCGGCGCCGCACCTTCCGATTCCGGAAGTTCATCGACTTCGTCCTGTGGCTCTGCGGGAGCAACAACCGTCGATTCGCCTTCAATGACCTCTCCCGCATCGCCCTCACCCGCTGGGAACTTGATGATGTAGTCATCGATCTTACGTTCGAAAAACAGGGGTGCCGGCAAACGCGTCCAGTCGTCGTAATGGGCATACCCCAATCGAAGCCCCATGGACAGAATCGCCACATCCACTGGCATCACACCTTCCGGAACGTGCATCACCGTGATATCCATGGACGAGGGCAGTGCTGCATCCGTATCTGCTGGATCCAGGGTGCTCTTTTCAAAGACGCCCTTGTCTTCACCTTCCTGCCCCCTCATGCGCACCATGGGCCGGTAACAGGATTGACCACGCGTAATCTGGGTTGTCTTGCGATAGCTCATGACTCCGACGAAGTGCCGGTGGCACCAGGGCACAGTCGCAGGCGGATTAATGGACACCAGTTGCTTCTTTGTTGTCACATACCCGTCTTTGTAAAACTCCCCTGTGGCGGTTCGAGAGGTTTCCTCCCTGAATCCTTCGTAGACGGTTTCGCTCCATGCCCTCAAGGCCATCGGCGATTGCAATCCATACCGGAGGCGAACAAACGACATGAGCGGAAACACCACCGCAAGGTCCAGGTGTCCCATCTTGAGGCGGCCCGACGTGGTCAGGTTTGCATCGGACAAGTTGTACCAGAGGGACGGCAATGTTTGCCAGTCAATGAATACGATGGCGCGTGGATCGTCCGCATTGACCTCCTTGAGGAGGTCCAGGGTCTGTTTCTGGAATTCCTGCTTGAGCCAGTCTTCATCGCCCTGCATCTGCCGCTGGCTTCCCAGCCAGATCAACCCATCCGCCAACCGCATCCACGGCGACCGTTTTGAGGTGTTGTTGGCCTTGTAGCCAAACTGGATTTCGGTGATGTTCGTCGCCAGCACCAGGCGCGAATAGATGACCATGCACACTGGGGTTTCACCCGAAAACTTCTGGGCTTTTTTGCGCAACGCCTGGATGCCGTAAATGGCCTTGGGTCGTATGGCGGCATTCAATTGCCCTCCGACAAACTCATCGGCCCCAATGATGTAGCCAGAATGGGCCAGCACTACATCCATCATGGCGCTTTGCGCACGATGAATAAACGATTGCGTCGCTTTTTCTGCACGGGACTCGCTGGTGGTGGCTTCAATCGGAAGGACGTGGTGCACGCTGGCGCCGGCAATGGAGCAAATGGCGTGAATGGCGGCCCGGCGATTCACCGGGTCTTCGCTTTTGCGGTTGAGGTCCTTGGCCGCGCATATCAGGACGAATTTCGGGCCGCGGTACCTGGCGATGGCCGCAGGTAGCGCACAGTGTGTCCAGGCTTGGACGCGCGCCTCAAACCGCTGCCGGGACTTCTGGTCCTTCATGGGCAGGTCAGCACGCAATCCATGGACGTCGGCTGGCAATGGATCCAGGCTAACTCCGATAGCCTCGCCAAACAACAGTTCGGCGGCCCGTTGGATATATTTCTGCTCCCGCTCGGTACCACCGATCACCCACAGGTGAGGGACGGCGTTTCCGTGAATCTTTTTGAGCGCGGCAATGCATTGATCGCGGAACTCGGCAACAGCTTCACGCTCTTTGTCTTCAGACTCCGTTACCTTCTTTTCTTCGTGGGTTTCGGTGGTCTCGTCTTCTTCTTCAGGATCTTCAGCGATCGCAGCGCCCGCGGCGCCGAAATCTTCTGATTTCAACATGGCCGACCGCGGCTTGTTGTTGAGTACCAGTCGATGTGACGTAAATTCCACCGGTCCGGCGATCAGTCCGGCCAGTTTCGGCTCAATTGTGTCGAGCAAGTCAGACTCATCGCTTTCGAAAACGGTACGGGAAGCAACCCGGCGATACAGCCGGGTGATTTGCGGCAATCCCACCCACCACGAGTCTTCGATGTGCGCGATATTCTGGAACGTGTGTTCCAGCGTGGCTGGCAACTGGCTGTTTGATTCGAAATACAGTGCGGCGTAGTCTTCATCGAAGTCCCACCCCCACGTGTCGCCGGTCTTCTTCTTGCGCACGGTGACCGGAATGCCTGGACGGTTGGGGGCGATCACGTACGCCGTGGCCATCGCCCCGGTATTGCCACCATCCGGCATTTTTTCAGCCCAGACACGCTTAGCGGCACTAGCGGTGAAGTAGAGGTCGCTGCTGTACGGTACCGTGCTGACCGTTATTCTCGCCACCATGGAAAACGAGGTATTCCCGCGCGCTGCACGACGTGGCGGGGTCATCAAGTCCAAGCTGGAGGAGCCGCCATACTCCGGCAGGACGATTTCGCAGGGTCCCATGCCGGAAAACAATGTCTCACCGGCCAGGCGGTCCCCGATTTGCCGGGCAATGACCGCGAAATTCGGACGACCGGTCTTGGGGTCGCAAAGAAATTGCTGCGCCTGCGTCAGCAAGATGTGTTCGGTTGAAATGTGCGCCTTGATCCTCGCCGCCGGCGCGTCCAGCCCTTCCCGGTGCGCCCAGGGCTCGAGCGTGTTTTTGAACCAACCACTAAGTTGGTCGCTGATTTCGCCGGAAATGGCCTTGTCATCCTCTTCGCTTCGGTACATGACGACAGCGGGTTCCGTGGTTTTTCCGGTGTCGCACCCCAGGTTGCGGTCAACCGAAATCACGCCGCTGATCGTGGCCTGGAGCATCAAACGCAACGAACCGATGGGCAGGTTCTTCTTTGACTGTTTTGCCGCATCGCGCAGATCCATCAGCGACGACAACAACGGTCCCTGAAAGCGCACGCTGACCGTATCAAAGGACGACGCCAGCCACTCCGCACTGATCCTGCGCGCTAATAACACCGGGGCAATGGTCCGCTTGCTTTTGCGACGTGTCCAGACAATCTTGTTGTTGGTTGACATGCTTGAACTCCTAATTCTGAAGATTCGCAATTGTGGATAGCGGATGGGCAAACGGCGTATAGAGATTGTCGTAGCACTCCCTCATGACCGGATCCGGATGGGTCAGGCATCGTTTGAGGATGTCCTGCATCATGACCAGCATGGAGGTTGACGGCGTGTCGGTGCCGCCAATTGCGGAACACGGCGCCCAGGCGGCATCCACGAAATAGACAAAGGCCGGACAATCTCCGCGCATGGCGCGACCGATGGTTTGCAAGATGATGATCATCTGGTCGGCCACGAACGGCTCGGCGTACTTGCCCAGCCGTGACGCCACCAATGGCATTCGCAGCATCGCCTTGGCTTCCTTGACCGCCTCGACGCGTTCAGCGCGCATGGCGGCAAATGCTTCCTCGGGCGCCGCAAAGCGTTCCGTGTCAAAGGACTCGGAGCGCCGACCGATCAAACCCTGAATAAGACCAAGATCATCCTGGCGCGGGTGCGGCCGGGTCAGGAAGTAGAGCGACCCGATCATCGCCTTGTCCAGGCGCTTGCCAAAACGATAAACAATGTTGACGCCGCGTCCGATGGCGTTCATCGGGAAGATCAGGATATCCCACCCCGTATCCGTTGCCATACTTTCAACTTCCGATGCCGTAACGGCATGCGCATGATGGCCCTCGGGTCCGGCCCGGCGCAAGTAGCGCACACGCCCACGCCAATCCGTGTGATTGGCTTGAATGTGGGAAAACAGTATTTCGCACTGCTCATAACTGTTCACCACAAACCCAATCTTGCGGCCCACGCCGTCGACCACGTCATTCTCCGCCAGCGCTGCCGCCGCGCGCGATAGGCCCCCCCCATCCAGCAGGCGATCGACCATGGCCTTGATGATTCGCTCACGATGGGATAGCCGGGCTCCGCTGAAACGCAACATCTTTCCGGGTTGCTGCGGGTCCCCGAGCGGCAGAAATTCGTAGCGTGAATTCTTCCATCCGTCGCCGGCGTTTGGGCGGCGCAAGACATAGTGCGGGCCCACATTGATGTGGAATCTCGGGCTGGATTCCAGCAATGAAGTGGCGCTGGTCAGTAGTATGGCGGCTCCGGCCCCGGCCTCCTTGCCCAGCTGGTGCATGCGCTGGAACAGGCGTCGTGGCGTTCCCTGGATGCCGATGTGCGTGATATTGATGTTGCCCTCTTCGCTTTCGATGAAGCGAATGCCGCTCAGCTTGCCCGTCAACGACTCCGGAAGAATGGCCAGTTGATCACGGGAAGGACGGGATTCGAACACGTTGTCACTGATCATGTCCATGGAGTTCAGCAGGCGCAAATGCGGGGCCAGGCCGAAATGTTGAAGCACCACCATAGACACGGTGACCAGCAATGAACAGTATTCAGAAAACGTGACGTCATCGAGCGGGGAGACCAGCCCCGGGATGCTCCTGAGTTGCAATGATATTTGGCTGACCGCCTTCATCTCGCCATCGCGATCCCATATTTCGATGGCCGACAGCAACGCACGATGGATTTCCGTGATCGCGTCAATTGATAAACCGGTAAGCAGGGCGATTTCAGGAAGTTCGCGAGCCAGGTCGGTAGTTTCCTCCTCATCGTCCTTGATCGACGGACGGAAGGCTATCGGCTAA
>APMI01012980.1_pt1 | contig 12187 bp, 11 predicted proteins | sample 667938 | NCBI WGS metagenome assembly APMI01 (sample SAMN01084076, study PRJNA167559) | wastewater metagenome | biome: Wastewater | place: Denmark: Ejby Moelle, Odense | collected 2011-11-28 | reverse complement strand
TTAAATTGTGCTTTTTTGTAAATATATATTCAGCATCAAAAAGATCATTATATTATATTGCTTCACATTTTTCTTTATTTATGAATTAAATTAAAAAATAACTGATTATCAATAAAGGTAAAATTTACAGATTTTTAGTATTTATCAACATTGAATATAGTTGTCAAATATCAATGTTAAATTAACCATACACATGGATCACCATGCTAATGTTATCATCTTTTTGCATTGCCTATTTGGATTGTAAAAGGAACCGTTGAATATTTTAATCCCCTATGATATGCTAATTCTTAGAAATCGTCATAATATAAATGAACCACTATATAAAGGCCAGGACCAACAACATAAACTGCTACGGCACCCAGGCCGAACTCTAAAGACTCGAGGAAATGTTTCCTGTTCATGCGGTCGATGATTAGGACGTGAATGAAGCCCTTGAGAAATATTTCAATCCAAAGGACCCTCAACACGTCCGATTCTTACAACAGGCGTGCTTCAAAACCCCCTTGGCAGACGTGGCCAAAGTGTATGAAAACTTTAGGCAAAGGCTGCATCCTGAGGTTACAGAACCCCGTGTCTCCGAATACTTCGATAATGAGAACTTCATCGCACTGAGAGCAGTAGAGAAGTGGCTGGACGGTGAGGGCGCTTATCCTTCCTTGGCCCCAGTAGCAACCTTGTAAGACGATATAGCCGAGGTCTTACTCGGAATATCTGAGGAGTTTGGCTATATTCCAAACCTATAAAGATTTCTACTTTACTACCCAAGCTACATGATCAACGTATTGAAATTCAAAAATAGATTTTTTGAGGAACGCATCGAGAAGACAAGTGAAGTTACTCATCTTAGTCCTAAAAATTGTTGTTTTGCAGGCATTATTGCAGCCATTGAGATCGGTTGTCCTTACATGATCGCCCGCATGGTCAATATGTTTTTGGTTCGTGACGGCAACATCGCATGGATCAAATAGAAGAAATATCCTGAGCAGTTCAAGCCACTATTCGGACTGTTCCGTAAAATAGCAGTCGCACCATGGTCAATCAACGAGACTGACTTGGAGTTCAGTAAGGGAACTTGGGACAAGGAAGTATATTTTGACTATATCATCGCAGGCATGTATGTGATGTCCATGTCCACTATCTGTCTCGCTATTGGATTAGTGCCAGATTAACCTTGCAAATATATTCCTCTGTAGGAACTTTTGGCAATCAAAAAGGTATATGACCAAGAAGAATACGAACGTATTGGAAATAAGAAACAACTAGCAGAAGAAATTAAGGAAATGGTGAATGTGTAGCGAGAGCTAACAAAGGAAGAAGTACAAGAAATCGAAGGTAGACAAGTTGAGCCATATATGAAAGAGATCGGGTCAAAAATGAGCTCTCAAGAGTTGTACTTAGAGTTTAATAAATCTTTACAAGTCCTTGGAATTCCTGCACTGGAGCCAATTAATCTCAAAGCTAAAAATAATAGTTTCTTCCATCGATATCGGGTATATTTGAGTTTATATAGGACATCATTGAGAAGGGATTGGAGGAACAAAGAAAAAGTGACAAACTTCAGGATGAAAAGTTCGAATGCTTTAAAAGCTACTGCATATAGGGGGCAAATATGACATTCAATAAGTAACCTATATATGATTTAGTTTCGGAAAGAAGGAGCAAAACACAAGACTGTTCCGTAAGCTAATCCAAATGTTAACATACAATCTGTGCGGGTATCATAATGAGAGTTTCGACTACAAAAAGAATGTAAGGTACACTTTATTTCAGATTAAGTTGAACTCCGATATTTCGATGCCTCTCAAATTTTATGTACGCTTGCTTTCCATTTCACCCCTCTATATTAACAAGCAAGTGTTGCTATAAATTAACCACGAGACCGGCAAGGGTTGGATCGAATGCTTCGACCTGGGTCATCTCGCCATCATGGTCGCAGGTACTTATACGCTAGTGCAGAAAACAAGGCTAGGCTTCTCATGTCCAGCATCCAGTTCGAGCTATTTAAGTGAATATTTTGTATATGTTAACTAAAACTTATATCAGCATTATCATTTTGGTAACTATTTGAGTAGGGCCTGAATATTTTTCATTCTCCACTTGATCTGCTCGATTTCGCTCTCAACTTGTACCATTTTCAGGTGCTTACTTGATGTTGACGGGAGCTTGCTATAGTCTTCCTTGAGTCGATTCAGTTTAAAAGTCAGGCCTTGTAAGTAAAATTGTCGGTTCTATTTGTCGAGGCTACGAATATGTGAAGATTCCCACTCTTTGATTCCATCGAGTATCTTGATGTCTCTGGCTTTGCGACACTGCTCGAAGTTGGAAATGTAATATGCGCATGAGCTGGGCTCGTCATGGTATTTAAAGGCAGTGCATTCGAACACATCCACCAGCTCCTTCTCGCATAAGTTTTCTACTTATATAACATGTACTCGGCAAATATGCTTTGTCGAAGTGTAAAGGGAGAATAGGCGAGAAGTTCTCAAACATATGCGAGTAGCGTCCGCCGAAATCTGAACCAATCTTGTCGTTGAGGGACAAGTCTTCTGGTTGCGGAATTATCATAAGTAAATAGTAATTATGATATATAATCAAGCACTGCCATTTGCGACAGTTTTCACCCAAACTGAAAGAATTGCTTAATAAATGTGAGCATAACTGGATTAAGGGTCGTGACAGTATGTAGTTTCTTTTGTCTCCTCCTGTAGAAGTTTAAATCCTTTATGAAGCGCATAAGCTTTGACTTGTTACCAGCTAAGCTCAATCGATACTTAGCTGAGCATGTCTTTGAAGTGGTAGAGCAGAGGCCCATAGTTTATCCAAATGCCGCCCTACTTAAGCGACGAGTAGATAGTATCAATATACTGGAACACATTATTCGCGGTGTCGATGAAGAAGCAAGTTATGATTCCATTGAATTTGCCTTCTGATTCCTTATATATTTCTGTGAATTCTCCCGCAGCCATGGAGAAGTCCGCGTCTTGGGGTACTACATCCAGAGCTAGCTTATCAGGAACTTTTACCGATCTGAACATTTGTTCTTCACTCTCGTGGTTGATTAGTCCGTGGATGAATGGGTATATCTCATATTGTTCTTTACGTTCAACGCAGTTCAAGATAAAGTTAGAACCGAATAGCATGAAGTAGGTCACCTCATTGCCCTGAGTATCGAAACCAGCTTAGATTAACTCGAGAGCCAATCTACCGAGTCCACATCCTGGTACAAGTACTTTATCTTTTTTATGTAAATACTTTTTAGCCACTTCCACTAGCATAACATAATCTTTTATTTACGGACTCTCCGCACACCATTATCGAAAGAACTGCTTCACAGTTGTTCTAATTTTTGATAAGTTATGACACAATGTCACTTATTATGGCTCGAACTTGCTGTCACTATCTGTTGATTAAATAATAAGTTTCAAAAATGCTTGATTAGCTGTTATCGCTTTTTCCATTTGTTATCTTTTTCTTTACCTGACCAGTTAAAAATAAGTGCCAATTTTATCGTTGCTGAATATTTTATCAAATGATGTTCTCATGTCTTTAGCATAGTTAGCAAATGCTGTCTTCACTTATTTTTGATGCTTTGCTTCTTGATATTATGCATCGTTTGATTATTATTGAGACATATTTTTACCATTATGCTAAGAGTGATCGTGGCTATGGTCGTGATCATGACTATGGTGATGCATGCTATATTAATATAGTATATAATAGTTATAAAAGAGTAAATGAGTGAAATCAAAATTCGGCGCTAGTTGTGAACACTTTGTCGTTATGTCCTGACATAACACCTGATTTTTGATACTAGCCTACCCTACGTTCGAAGAAGTTTGTCTTACCCTGAAGTGAAATCATTTCCATCCATTCGAAAGGATTTTTTACCTTGTAATGCTTGGGTACTCCAAGGGAAACCAGAAGTCTGTCTGCCACAAATTCTACATATTGAGCCATTGACTAAGTTATTATATGATTACTTTGGAGTTTATGCCCACTAAATCAGACGATAAGCTCTATGTTATGAACCTTTTTTAAATTTCAACGGCTTCAGTGATTATTTATCGAATTAATTAGGGTTTTAATTTGTTCTTCAATTCGCTATAAAGCAGGCATGCAAAATCTGTATGTAGGCCCTCATCTCTAGAAATAAGCTAGTTTGAGAAAGTTAAACCTGGCATTAATGATCGTTTTTTGAGCCAAAATAAGGCGCAAAAGGAACCTGAGAAAAATATACCTTCCACAGCTGCAAAAGCGACTAATCTTTATTGAAAGCTTCTATCACTGCTAATCCATTTGAGCGCCCAGTTCGCCTTCTCCTTAATCACCTCGATGTTCTCGATTGCGCGAAATAGATAGTTTTTTTAAGCGGGGTCCCTGATGTAAGTATCAATGAGAAGCGAGTATGTTTCAGAATGAACATTCTCCATCGCAATCTGAAACCCGTAGAAGCAACGGGCCTATGGAATCTGAACTTCAGTGCAAAACTGCTGAGCGAGGTTTTCCATCACGATGCCATCACTTGCTGCAAAGAAGGCGAGAACATGCTTAATGAAGTGCTTCTCATTGCTGTTGAGTTTTTCCCAGTCTCTGGTGTCTTGCGAAAGATCGATTTAGTCTGCAGTCCAAAATGATGCCAGATGCTTCTTATACATGGCGTAGATGGAATGATAGTGAATGGGGAAGAGCACAAAGCGATGCTCATTTTCTTAGAGAATCGGCTCACTTACTTGCTAACCTATGAATACAGACGAAGCGTCCATTATTTCTGTGTAATTTTACTGTTAGAATATAATATTTTCCCTCTATTACTACTATAATCTTATTCTACACGCTTAAAATTAATTACTTTTGAAAACTGATATAATCATTATATATTAAAAATTAAACACTGCTTGATTTAATCACTGATTGACTATTTTCGTTGTAATTTATTGATAATACGAATAATTTTAATATGCAGAGGTATAAAGAGCAGTAAGCGCCTCGTCCGCGCACAATGCTCGATAATAGATTTACGACATCGTACCAAACTCTAGCTCCTCCTTATCAAACTTACTGCATTGCTCAGAAGACAACTGCATAGAAATAATCAAACTGCGTATCATTATCAAAGAACCCATAATATAATCCCAGTTTGGTATGTTTGACAATTCCCAAATTCCAAGTAGAATACGAATCATGTGGACCTCGACTGAACATGCACTCACGATAACAAATGCAGCTGATGAATAAAAAATTGCGAGAAATACGGACTAGTAGAGCCACTCCCATTCAGGGTTTGTACGACATACAGAATGATAGAAGATTATTAACAGCTCGAACAGCCAGTGCTCTCAATAACTATGAGTATGTGGATTCATTACTCAACACTTAAATCAAAGTGCAGGTGCAGAGTTTGAAGAAATTAGAAAAATATTAGAAAGTTATTACGCGATCTGTAAAGAAATAATAAACAGTTGATGGAAAACTCTTTGATGGGGAGTACTAGTAAGGGGTACTAAAATCAAAAACAAAAGTTGGAGGAAAACGGTATTTATAAAGATCAAAATCAAGCAACAAGAGAAAGTATTAATTATAGAATAATTAAATTGTTGCCCAACCAGAACTCCACTCAGAAAGTGGATATGTGCTGAGTAAATTCGAGTCAAAGCTGAAGAAAAAGAGTATGGAAGACAATCTACACGTAATGGCGACTCTACTAAAGCGTAAGATTAAAGTTTTAGACAAGAAAGATGTAATGGTGTACCTGTCGAAACTCATGAACAGACACAACTGAAATGCTATTCTGGCATTTATAGCTAATAACGATTTTAATATTACTATTATTTGATTATTGAAGTATGCAAGGAGAATAAATCAAGCTTTATCATTTTCGGGGACCACATTTGTCAGCTCTCTTTAGTTGTGGTCGAATCTTTGTGCTTCGTACATAGTGATATATTGATTGACTAAATCATTCACTTCCTTGTTAAGATTGTTAGATATCTCCCGTCGAGCCTGTCTTCTGTAGTAGAAGATAAGAAATGCCATCATAACCACAAATATCACAGTCACTCCCACAATATATTTCCATATACTACCATTATTGACTTTGATTTCTAGGTTGCATTATGAGGGTTCATTCTACAGACTTTAGCAAATAAGCTCGAAGATTTAAAGACCATCTAGATTACCTCTATAAGTAATATTATTGACTATGATTGATGGAAAGACTAGAATTCCTGATTTGTACCTCATTTCATCGTTTTTCTATAATATTTTATTATCAGTAGTTGGCTTATCGAGTCCTGATGATTCATCACGGTATGAACTATTAAAGAATGAAGACTAAACTGCTTTGTTAATTTATTCAGGGTTTAAACCTACGGCCTTCATACAGGCAGCAGAGCAGTCTGATATTGATCCTCTATCTTCACACTGTTCGTCATACTTTTCCACGTACTTCCACCAAAGACTAGGATACCTCTGCATGATAATTTACTATCGCAACTGCTGCCGGATGAGTTCCTGACCGAAACCTTCAATCATGAAACCGTAGAAACCCGTGTTTATGCAGTAGTCTTTATTGTTGAAGCAGTCAGTATCAGGGCAGTTTTGGCAGTATGTGGTCGGATGATATACCGATAGTTTTACTAAATATATTGCAAAGTACTTGAAGAATTAATTCGCATCAAAAAGGGTTCCAGGTTGCGTATTAAAATGTATGACTTACGATCGAAAGCACTCATCCAGATTGTCACGTCTGCAACTTTTCTTTTGTTAGTCTCGAAATTAACAATTACAGTCACATTCTTCTTCTCACTGAGCACATAGCTTGTAATTAACTCGCCCACTTAATGGCTGATTAGAACTGTCGGGATTTTTACTTGTGGCCCTTTACCGTCATCCACCATAATGACTTTTCCAGGGTCTTCGTACTGTTGATTATCGGCGATGATAGCCAGCATAGCTCCTTGCTTTTGCGAATTCAACGATTTAGTTGTGAATGTACAATCCCCTCGAGTAGAGAGTACGATCTTGTTTATGCTGCGTTGAGCCTCCTGGTCTAGTTATTCGAACTCGCAGTTTTCCAAATATGTGCTTGTGAATATAGTACCCGAAAGTGATTTACCAAATGGCACATCACCATAATTCGCCACTGAATAGTGTATTCCATCAGGGTACATCTGTTATAATTTAGCCTTCAGCTAAGGAGGCGATTGAACTACTAGCTTTGTGTGAGTTACTATAAAGAGCGTAGTGGTTAGGAAAAGAAGTAAACAGTGTTGTGCTATCATCATATATTATTGCAAAAATATCTATCAATTATGATAACTCTGGACTAAACTTATATTATAGTCGTTAAACATGAAACCATTCGATTTGACATAACTCAAGAAAACTGCTAAAGTTAAGTAGTTTGACCCTCTCAGAAGCTACTCTGATCTTCAAAAATCTCCACTTAAAAGTTCCTCTAATATTCACGACTTTTTCTCTTATGACTCTTGCTTTTTAAGCAGATGGGGCAAAGATATTTAAGGGAAAGTTGACAAGCAGGCACCTTGGGTCAATGTTGGACAAGGCATTTATTCAGTAGCAGTTGGAGACGAGCATGTCCTCATTCTAAACAGTACAAATTTATTAATACGCAGATAAAAATTAATGCTTTGCTTATGGGTCAAATACATATGGTCAGCTCTCCAGCGAAAGCTCAAGTGTACTGAGGCCCACTCCAATAACATCATTTAAAGACATGAAAATAACAGCTGTTTACTGCAGTGGGTACCACTCCTTCGTTCAGAATCAAAAAGGAGAGATATTCGCATTTGGACTAAATTTGAAAGGTCAGCTTGGTATTGGTACTTATGAGAACAAGAAAAAGCCCACCCTTATATACTCTCTTTTGCCTAACGGCTGTAAAAACCCAAGATCAAGTTTCTTTATTGAGACAAGCTAGTATCGTAGAAAATCAAAACGAAGCAGAGATGAGGGATCTTAGCTTAGTAACATCACAAATTTGTTTGAAAAATATGATATCCAAGTTGAAGAGGACTAAAAATCTGTGAATTTCTTATTGTTTCCATAAGAGACCGTTGTCAAAATGGCATGTGGCCCTCTACATACTGCTGCTTTAACTAACAGAAATCGACTATTTACATGTGGATATGGATAAAAGTTCTGCTTAGGAACAGGCAAGGCACAAACTATTAATTAATTTACATAAATTAAACTTAAAACTTCACATAAGATTGACAAAATTGAAGCCGGAGTGTCATCACTCGGCTATATTTCAGGAGGAAGAGCTTACATCTGCGGAGCTTTCGGATAGCGTACGATTGAAAGCTTTAGTCAGCTCACTGTAAACGAAGAAATTTTAGACATGAAGTTAGGAGAGAAAACAGCAATTTTCTTGACTAAGAAGGGCGATGTTTATCAGCTGGGCGAGATCAACAAGGATAATGGTGAAAAGTTCTTCTCAGAAACTCCTAAGAAATTATAAAAGCTATCAAATATAAAACAAATATTTGGATCAATAAACAGCTTCTTTGCAATCAGTGAAAACAAAGCATTTTTCGGATGGGGTGAGAACGATTATGGACAAGTGACAGGAGTAGTTGGAGATAGCTATATTGTATCTCCACAGTCCCTTAAGATCCCACTTTACTTGAACTAAAATTTAAACATTGTTGTTGGGAATGGAACATCGTTTTTGCTGAGCTCAAAACCTTTGTAAATTGAATATAACAAATTCATCAGTCCAGTTCCGAGCGATCAAAAGTAGAAATAATATAGCTAAGAGCGTGAAAGACTACCTAGAAAAGGCGGCTCATCGAGTAAAGTTGCATTGACGAATCTTTGTGGTACTTAATAGAAGCATATGCTGGACCAGTTGGGTGTTCAGCCTCGAATGTTTAACTGTAATATGTAGATAGACTTTAATGAACTCGTTTTTGAAAATCAAATTTCAGAAGGAGGATATGGCATAATTTATAAGGGACTTTGGCGATAAACTGTAGTTGCTATCAAAATGTTCAAAATAGAATCATAAGGAGCAGTCAAAGATTTCTTTAGTGAGTGTGCAGCTATGGAAGCCTTACGACACCCCAATATTGTGATGTTTTTAGGAGCCTGTACTAAACAGCCTAATTTCGCAATTGTTTTATAGTATTGTGCTCGCGGATCACTTTGGTCGACAATTCAAAACCTCGATATTCCAATTTCTTGGGAAGATCGTAGAAAATTCGCACTTGACACAGCCAGAGGTGTTAACTATCTACATACTTGTTCACCTCCGATCATTCATCGAGATCTAAAGAGTCTCAATTTACTATTGGATGATAGTTATAAAGTAAAACTAGCTGACTTTGGCTGGACCAAAGGATTGGAAAATTACATGACTGGTAAAATAGGTACTTATCAGTGGATGGCGCCAGAAGTTATTGCGAGTCAAAAGTATTCATAGAAGGCGGATGTTTTTAGCTATGGTATCATTCTTTGGGAAATTGCTTCCAGAGAGCCTCCATTCAAACGTAAATATATTTTAATTGTCAGATTTAACAGGATTACAAGTTTCAATTGAGGTCTTAAATAATGATATGCGACCAACGATTCCCAAGAAAACCCCATAGTGTTTTGTAAAATTGATGAAAAAATGTTGGGATAGAGATCCTTCGAAACGACCTAGCTTCAAATAGATCATTAAGTAGCTTCAGTCAATGAAATTTTGATATTATTTTATGTCTACCTTCTATAAATTATTTAAAACATAAAAAAGGTATGAGAATCAGCTGAACAAGATATCTTCGAGATCTCTTTGTTCGAGCATCTCCCTATGCTTCTCTCCTCCAAGCTAATCAATGCCCATATTCTTCATCTCATTTGTTAAGTCTTCCACTCGCTGATTTTTCTTCATGGGGCACTGTTTCGGTTTTTCTGGAGCTTTATAAGTGTGTCTTTCATATTTTGCTTATTCCTGCTCATCTTATTGAATCTGTACTTCGTAAATTTAGCCTTCTACTACTTTCCAGCTAAACTACTCTGCTTTTCCAGTAGTAAGTGGCTCTATTATGTCTCTCGTACTAAAGTGTCTCAGCACAGGTTGATAGTTGCCCTTGAATACGAGTCCGAAACAATATTTTTAGTTTGGTACTGCAAAATTGAGCACTCCATTAACGCAGGGAAACTTCTCTTTATAATGGTTGTACCGAACTACGACGTCGAAGAGGACGGGAGCTTACTCTATCTTTTTGACCTCTGGCACTTCAATTATTTTCTTTTACTAAACTTTTGGTGGAGGCGCTTACTATTTCTTGAGCTGTTTTTATCCTAAATTTTCCATTTTTTTAGTAACCTCTTTTTTTTGAGTAGGCTGAATTTTTGATACTTGAGTCGTAGTAACATTTGCTTTCTTTGCTACAACTTTTGAAGGAATTTATTTGGGTTTAGCTTGGACAGCTGAGATGTTGACTTTCTTAGTAATCGCTGGAGATGCCACTTTCATTCCTGTAATCTGTAGTCCATTGACGTTCATTACGATATGTTAATGTATTATAAAATAAACAAACTATCAAGATGATCTCATTGCGAGACTGGTACAAAAGGATCACCCTTGATAAAGTATGCTGCTGAGATTACTGACAGCACAAAGTGTCCAAGAACCAAAAGGTCATTAATTAAAACTCCAATAGATCTGCCACTGGGTCCTCCAGAAGTGTATCCCCAAGCGTAGATGAATCGTGAAATAGTGACTCCGAGTCCCATAGCAGCTGCGGGGATGGGGAAGTACAGTCCGCTTATGAGAAGCAATACGAGAGAGGTTGCAATCCATTCAACGTAATTCATGTGAGCTCTTTGAGCGTTGTTGAACTCATACCATTGTGCATATGTTAAATTGCGTGAGTAGTAGCCATTGCCGGTGTCAGGGTAGCCTCCCTTAGGAATCTCCTTGCCTGTTACTTGTTGATGCTCTGAGCCATAGTTCTTCTTCATGTAGTCCTCGGTGAAGATCTTTCCTCTGATTCTGCCTGCAAAAAAGAAGCCTACTAACAGTATGGAGAGTGCCATCACAGCACCGGACAGTAGGACGTATCCATATTCATTGGGTAGAAAGCCAATCATAGCTAAGATTTGCAACAGTAAGATATATTTCTGATCATGCAGATAATATGCTTTAATATGACAAATGTATAAAAAATATGAAGAGAGGATAAAAATTCACTTTAGTTTTATTTAATTCTGTGTCAACTGCGATTGAAGCACTTATTTCTCGTTAATCAATCGCAAAGCTAAGTTGCGCAAGTACTCGACTTCCGAAAGCAGACTCTCATGACTCAGCAATAATTTTGTTTGTTGTGGACTTTTTACCAATTGTTAAGTTTGACCATATTCATTTTCAGCTAAAAAGATATTTCTGATATTATCTTCGTATGTTGGACCACTTTTGTCAGTCTCCTAGTTCTTCTTGGGAGTGTTCCAGTGCTGCAAATCCTTAGTTGATGTGCTGACTGAAATTGATTGGCACCTTGTCTTCAGCATTTCTGATTAGTGAATATTTCTAGGTGATACTTTGTTGCTATTATGAATGCTGGCTTTGGAATTTCTGCATTTGTTTCCTGTATTCTGTTTGTTTCGATAACTTTTCAAGTCTATCAAGTAACAATTTATTTTTGGCGTTATTTTTATTTTCACTGTGGTCTCTTTCTTATATCTTTGCTAATATACATTTCCCTCCTATTTCTCAATTTTAATATTTTTTAGTTCCAGTCTAGGCTTTTGTTATTGATTATGCTTGCATTTATTTGGAATTTTAAGCTCATAGTACTCGATTTGACAGCCTTTATCATATTTGATACTTTATTTATTGATTGAGCACTAAATATTTGTGACAGATCTAAGTTTGACTTGTGATTTTTTATTACTACGGGCCTACTCATTCTTATTTCGCGAATGCTAGCATGAATAGTAGTGATAATGCGGCAAGCTACTTACTGCATACTGAGGTCTTAACTTTTTGTTATTTTCTATTTGACCCTATTCAAAAGCTTTTACATTATTGTGATTGTATGCGTCGAAATTCGATATCTTTCCAGGTGTTCTTTTCGGTTATATAGCCAATTTTTTCTTTGTCTATTGAGTTACCATCTTACTTCTGGCGGTGCGCAATGTTAAATTTGATATACTTTCTTTGAGAGCCTAATGATAA
>APMI01010719.1_pt1 | contig 12191 bp, 8 predicted proteins | sample 667938 | NCBI WGS metagenome assembly APMI01 (sample SAMN01084076, study PRJNA167559) | wastewater metagenome | biome: Wastewater | place: Denmark: Ejby Moelle, Odense | collected 2011-11-28 | reverse complement strand
ATTTTAACTAAATATTTAAAATATTAATATAAAAAATACAAAAGCAGTCAATTGTATTGCAGATTGCATGAGTTTTTATAAATATATAAGAGCCTATGGAGGTTATAATTAATTTAATATTTATAAGTTGAATGAGCAGACACCACGACAGGCATGAAAAACATGATAGAGATCGATCACGTGATAAACACGGAGGCTATCGAGGAAGATCTGAGTCACCAGACGTAACCCGTGCATAAATTCAGTCAAATGAAAAGAAAAAGAAATCGCATCATCGTAGTTCGCATCAACCAACCCCTAAGCCATAGGCCAGAAGAGTCAAGTAACATATTTTCAACACAGTGTTCTGGACACTGTTCTTATAATCTAAATCGAATGTATATTTAGGTTCAATGACGTACATGATATCAAGGTGTTTCGAAAGGAGGACTAGCCCAACAGTAAAGGACTCACTGACGCTGACCTGGACGAGTACTTGAAGAAAATGGAAGTATAGCGAGGCTCCGGTAACTTCAGCAACTACAACTGGGAAAAGATGAAGCACTTCGATGCCCAGTTGGAGAACAACTCTATCAAAGAAGTAAAAATTTATTTAATGTAGCAAAAATAAAAGGAAAAGATCTTCCATGAGAAATTACTTGCTGTAAAGTAAGAAATCGCATTTTACCCTGCGCCTTTTCTCAAAATTACAACGACTGGAAACCCGGGGTAAGCCTCAACAGAGCGGTCTGCTTTAAGCGATCGTCTGAATGATGTGCTAGGTTGCTTTTATGTTAATGAGTCCTAAATTCCCCCGGAACCCTCTTTTTAAATATAAAACAAATCTACTTCTGTACAACCTAAACTTATTAGCTTTGATAAATAGAGAATTGATAATAAGGATTTGACTAATAACTTAAGTATTTTTGTTTTTATACCAGAAAAAAAATAGAAAAAGGATCAGAAGCCGCTGAAGGGCATCCTTAAAAATGTGGCTGACGATAACAAAACTCGTGACCGGTCCGAAAGTGTCTCCAGAAAAATTGACCCTCAGCTGATAGTTCTGCTGAAAGAAATGCAAATTAACAAGGCTGCGTATCCGAAATAGCGGGCGGAAGCATTGTTAAAACCTTATAAAGATTCAGGTGAGCTTGATTACCTCAAAAATAATCCAGCAGTGCTCAATGAGCTCATGCGTTCAACAGCCTCAAACAGTATGGAGCGAGCTTTTCCTGCTCCTGTGACTCCTGGGTATTCCAATCCTTATAAGCCTCGTTATTCATCATAGCGGCAACCTGAAATTGCGCCGTATCCATCACAGCCACACCAGACCCAGCCAGGAGCAAGCACTGAACAGCTGAGTAAGCCGATGGAGTTCGGTCAGCCGGGTTATGGAGGAGGTTATAATCAGCCCCCATCATATTCTGGTAGCAATTATTATCAGTATCCGCAGAACCAAATTCAACAGCCTCAGCCTTCTGGCATGCCTCATATGTATCCAATGAACACAGGCTTCAACTCTCAGCCAGGCCAGTCTGGCTATCAACCAGGTGGTTATCCTCCCCAATCGGGTGGGGCGGGTGGTCAACAGATGTTCGCACGAAACTACAAAACAGTGCCATGTAAATATTTTCACAGGTAAATATCATAATATTTTAGTCCTCAAGGATGCGTGAAGGCACAAGGGTGCACTTTTATTCATGATGAGAAGTACGCAGGGCAGCCAACGCCCTCCATGCTGAAATCAAACAGAGGTATGGTAATGACTAGTTACGACGCGCAGATGTCCCAGATGTCCCAGATGCCGCCAATGGGCAATAATTTTTATCAACCCCCTCATCCTAATGACTACTCGGGGCGAAATTGAGTACCTTTGATTAAATTTAAAGTAGTTAAATTAATACATATAATATTGTCTGCTTTCTCAATTTTTTCTCTTGCTTTTTTGTTTGATATTGAACTTATCCTATGATTTATTGATTCTTTCAGCTTATTCTGTCTCTTCTCTAGAAAATAGTTTGATCTATTTAGAAAATTTTGATTATAAAATTTGTTCTTTCAGCAAGACATAGCATATACAAAATTATTTTGCCATAAAATTATTAGAAGATGAAAATAAGCTGCAAAAGACAGCAAATTATTCATATCATTTTAGTTACAGGAGTTTTTATTGGTCTGTCAATTGTAAGAATTGAGCAACCTTCTATCGTAGAAATATCATCATCCATTATTGACTTTTCGGTCAATTTCCATGGACTGCCCAAGGATTTCTTCCACGGATGACGAATTCTTATTAGAGGCCTGCTTTCATGTTTTCTAAAGCTTGTATTCTTCCAGAAACTATTGACGTCTAGCTTGGGAGCGGACAACAATTTTTATAATTTTTGTTCTACGAAGTTGCGCACTTCACTTTCTGACTGGAACCGAACTGTAAAATCATTGAAGCTGTTGGGTGATGATAATACTTTTGGCTTAAGCCGACTAGGTTCAGTTGTAAGCCTAATAGAAGAACGATATTGTAAGGGCTTCATAAAGTAGCAATGTTTCTAACAAAATTAAATAGTAAAAGAATGATAAAAAATAATAACGATAATTCTAAAAAGATCAATACTGAAATATTGATTTATTTATTACCCTCACTGTTACAATATACAAATTCTTCGTCTGCTGATCAATCAGTGATGTTTTGATTTAAAATAATAATAATAACTAAAAATCACTATAATAGACTGCTATGAAAAAGAACGAGACCGAGCGTTCAGGTGTCGCACGCTGCCAGAAATGCTTTAAGTACGGTCACTTAACTTACGAATGTCAGAATTAGGCAGTGTACAGGTATCGACCCAGTCGTACAATGCAGTACAAATAAAAGTTACAAATGCAAGTTAAAGCTAGCAAGCCTCCAAAGGTTAGTATTGTTAATCCGGATTATAAGAGAAGAGCGCGTGATGATGGACCTAGTAGTGACTCTGATGATGGTGAAGAAAACCAGCAAACTCAAAAATAGACTGATGTGAAACTGGAAAAACAGCCTATTGAAAACAAAAATGCAGATTAAAAGGATAAAAAGTAATAAAAGAAGCAAGTGTAATAATAATAATAAAGCAGTTCAAGCGAGTCTAGTGACTCGTCTAGTTCATCTAGCTCTTCATAATAATCAGATTCTGGTTCGTAAGAATAATAAGGTCAGACAGGTCCTCGCAAAAAGAAACCAACCAGAAGTTGATATTGATATTATACAATTTGACTGCATTTATTATATTAAAAAGTACTTTGAAAGTAATATTGAAATTTATAGATATAAGTTAATAATAATTGATATAAGATTGACGATAATAATAGTAGAATGCACAAATTGCAATAAGAATCTTAGGCATCAGGTCTAGTATACAGACCAAAGACTAAGTTTGATCTTATCGAAAGGGTGGGCAGTAAAGGCAAATATCAGCTCATGTTATTGATAATCTTCTGTGGTGTATGGGGTGTAACTGGTATGGCTCTCATGGGTACTCCATTCTTCTTTCGTAATGATTCATTTAAATGCGAATAATTCGGTTTACTGGCAATAGACTGTAACAAAGTAGTATGCAGTTTGCCTTCATAATAATGGGTGAATTACTTAAACCACACCAAAGATGACATTGACTCAATATCAACCAGTTTCGATCATTACTTATGCGATGACACAATATACATAAACTTAGCATCATCGGCAGTGTACGTGGGAGCATTAGTCGGCTATGTTCTATTTTCATTCTACTCTGATAACTTTGGCCGTAGAGTCACTATGCTCATTGCTTGGGGGCTTGCTACTGTAGGTGCGCTACTTGTTCTCTTCAGTATTGGGCTTGTCATGGTTTCTATCGGCATGTTCATGTTGGGGGCAGGGGCTGATGCGTCTATTAATATGTGCTTTAACTTTTTAGGATAAGTAGTCTAAGATAGAACCAGACAAAAATATTCGGTTATTCTGCAGCCTTGGTTTGCTATTGGTGCTTGCTTTGTAACCACACTTTTCATATTTATTCACAACTGGAAAATTGTATTCTTAATTCTTGTTGTAGTTCCTTGTGTAGTGCTTATGTTCTTTATTGTCATCTATATTGAATAGACACCTCAGTTTTTGTTACGTAAAGGAATTGACAAAACATTAAAATCACTAAACCGCATAGGCAAAATAAACAAAGGTCTCAAAAACATATTAACTGAGTAAGATATTATAAATGTAGTAAATGAGCAGGTATAAGATAAAAAATTTCAGCAAATGATCACACCATTGGACTTATGTAGATTTGCTTCATTACGTTTAACAACAATCTGTCTATGTTTTCTTTCTTTTGCAGTATACGCACTTTACTATGGGCCTGTATTAGTCATCGATAAGATCGGATTTAATATATTTGTGTCGAGCTATGTCGTACAGTTTTCGTAACTGATTGTCTATATACCATTGTACGTATTTGTGGATAAAATACCTAGAATGAAAGCCGGGATGATACTGTTCTCTATTGCTGGATTCTGCTCAAGTTTACTTCTGTTTATCTACAAGCCTCCAGGCTGTAATTTCTGTCCATAAGCTGTCGCATAACTAATTATAGTAGCAGTGTTCAGAGCTAGTAGTGCACTGTATTTTATATTAATGTATATCTACATGGTGGAACTGTACCCTTCAAGATCAAGAGCAATGGGTGGAGGAATCGCATCATCTGTGGGTACTATGGCTTCATCACTTAGTCCAATTGTTTTGGGATTATTTGATCGAAATGGGCTTAACCCGAATATACTTTTTGCAGTGTTAGCTTTACTTTCAGTAGGAGTAGTAACTCTGCTTCCTTAAACTTTAGGAATGCCCTTAAAATAATAAATACATGAAATTTAATTGGCCAAGCACAACGTAAGAAGGACAGGATACGTAGCATATTCAAGCAGAATCGATGATGTCAAATCCAAATACAAGAAGCACAACTCAGAGTTAAAGTCATAATTATTGCCCAGTAACTCACATCATATTAAGGAACAAATTCATAAATCAGAGCACAACGAATCATGAAAGTCTAAAGCTGAATAAAATAAATATTTGTATCTATTCATTTATATTAGCTATTTTTAATCTTATGATATTATTGAAGTCAAATGTCGATAAGAATAAGTAATTTGAAGTATAAAATCAAACTAAAGTAATTTGTTATTTGTGTTTACTAACTAAGTTTACCACTGCGATCGATATATCATCATGGAAGGCCCTCTTTTCCCCAGCGTCAATCTCTTTAATTTTTTATAAGCTAACTTTATGTAATTCAGCAATTCTTTATAATGATTTTTCAAGTATGCGCTAATGTGGTCTTTTTTGCAGACTTGCTTATGCGACTGTTGTTTTATTTAAGAAATCCCAAACACCATCTGAGCCAACTACAATAGTTTGGAATCTTGAGTCAATGGGAAATATTCTTACTTCTGGTTCGTTTTTTATATAAGGACCATTAAATTTGCCCTTGCCTTTATATAAGTGAGTAAATTTAAGATGATAATCTCCTAATGCTCTTGTTGGTTGAAGTCGACCTTTTAAATAATACCCACCTGACTTGTCCTCAACAATGATATCCTCATCATCTGGAAACTATTTTCTCAATCTTTCTCTTTATGCGGGAATACTCACTGACATTCGATCATTTAATGAAATGTACGAGATCTTGCTTTTCTAATCCTTGAGAACTGCAATAGCTTACGAATCTCCACAATTTGCAACATATATTTTGTCGTTGAAGATCACCACAGTAAGCGCACAAGTACCAACTCCTTTTATTTTCTTATTATTTAACATGGTCAATTATTTGAATACAAATTCATAGAAATCTTTATCCATCTTCATGTATACAGCTTTGAGTCCATCGCAGATAAGTCTATCTAGATCATTCTAGTATTTCTATTAATTTCTATGCTTATCGATGAAAGCGTCTAAATTGTCTACGATGTGATTGCTGCAGTAATCCGACAATTTATCGCCTCCATGGCCATCAAAAACACTCACGGTGTCTGCTTTTATTGTTTTTAATGTGCTGACTACAAGTCTATCTTCGATTTTATTGTTTGCTTAATACTGTATCGCATTTATTTAGTAACTAATCGATTAATTATTTGGTTAGATCTCTTTGATTTTATTTACATTTTATGACACCAATTACTCGAAAGTGTTAGTATATGGCACTTTTAGCATGTTCTGCTATACTTATGAGCCCATCATCATCGGGGCCAAACTCGATACTTCTGGGGTTAGTCTCTTATAGGCCTCTATAGGCATAATAGAATTGATGACACCCTTGTGCTTACGTTATTCTAGGAATGCTATTCTACTGTAACCTGCGAGAGCCCTGATGAATGAGCCGCTCATAGTTTATATAATATAATATTATTTGTGATGGCATTATTTATATTTATCGACTGATCATACATATAATTTACTTTGCCTATCTCTAAAATTTAAAAATATAAAGTAGCACTACAAAAATATAGCATATCAAAAAATCTGAACAATCAAAATAAAGCAAATCAATTTTATTTTTTCTCTGATTTTCTCTTCAACTCCTAATCCGGTAATTCCTCCGCTTTCTTCTTTCTGTTACCGAAAGTGCCTAACTTGACCACAGTAGTATTCGGATTAACTTCCTTGAATTTATTGCTTTACTCTTATTACTTTGTTTTCTTTTTCTAGGCTTAGTACTGGGCTCGAATACTTATCTGTTCATGCGTGTCTTCAATTTTATCCAATAAACAACTTATCACTTATTTTATTTATTTTGTTTATTATGTGTCAGTGCTTTTCGGTAAATAACTGAATCTGTCTACTTTTATTTTTTGTTAACTTGGTACCTCGTATGCTGAAGTATCTTATGAGCTAATCATGCTCAAATGGTTAAGTAAGATCTGGACTGCCTTAATAAATTATTGAATGGCAATCTTCTCACAACCTTCCTTATTCTCGTACAGGAAAGAGTTCGCGATCATGTAATGAATTTCAGCTAATCCACGGTTAGACTCATGTCCTAATTTCTTCTACTCTTACTGCACAACTTCTCTGTACACATTCACAGCTTATGTATAATTTTCATTTAAGTGGTACAGATCTCCAAGTCGAGATTTACATCTGACAATCCATTTGTTAACTTAACTTAAAGAGTATCTTCCTTCTTCGCCGCCTTGAATAATTCGGTCGTGCTCTATTTAGAATATTTTAATTGCGCATAGAAGATTGTCGCCACAAATTTCAAAGTCGTCATCACCTCCATTTTATTCATCTCCGTTTTCACCATCCTATTTTGGAATCTATTGGTTATTGACAGGCTTATTTTATTGACTTTTGTCGACCTATCCCTCAGTGATTATCGGTTGATCATTTTTATGTTAACCCTTCTCTACATTTTGCTCTTATTATTGATCGCCTGCATTAACATTATTCTCAGATTTGGCCCTATTAGATTAATTTTACAGACTGCTATCGTTTTCGAGCATATCCTCAGCAATAGGATTGGCTTGTTCTTCAGCTTGCTGCCCTTAAGGTAGCTTGCCAGCATTGAACACATCAATATTTTTCTCCATTTTCTCAAGCAAGAACTTAGCATACTCGAAGTAGAGCTAACCCATATGCAGACTTAGATCACCGAAAGTGGATTTAGCTTTCTCCATCATCTGATAGAACTCTTCTTCTGCTTTGTCGCCTGTCATTGACTTTATCAGATTCAAGTGGGACTTGAACTGCTCGATGTTTTCTTATTGAGACATGCAACTGGTTACGCGCCTGAAATTATTGAATTATGTATATAATTATAAAATGCCCTCAATATTTATACTAATACATCTGCATTATTGTGTTGATTTTAGACTAATATAACTTATAGAGATATGCTTATTATAATTGCGTATATATTAATTGTCTATTTAATGATATCGAGATTACTAAAACAATATTTCGCCTCAGCAATAGCAAAACCTGTATTATAAAGCACTTTCCCGTACCCTTTTTAATACACTGCATGTCCTTCACAATTCAAGCATGTGGACTCCCGCTTTGATGAGTACCCGGCAATACAGAAGCTATTCCCTCCATAAAAAGATCATATCTGCTATGTACTTGATCTGTTTACCAATCTTATCAACAAGAATGTTACAGAGAAAGCAACTACAGAATTTATTGATAAGCGGCTCATCGAGAAAGTTAAATATTTTAAAGAAATTAACAAAAGTATAGAAATCGATATGCAATTTGATATTCACAAATCTAAATTTACATAAACTTATGGGTACTTAGAGTACACTGGGTTCAATCCTGATCTCTACATGCACGATTATATTGTAACTCGAAAAGATTAAAAAGTGATCCTTGTGTAAAAATAAGAGTTAAGCAACTCAATTAAAAAATCAAGTTAATAGCATTTTCAAGACGATGTCTAAGAAATTGCAAAAGCCAACTCAGTAGGCGATCAAATAAAGAAAAAAATGTTTAAAAGTAATTCAAAGAAATCATAGATCGCATTCAAAATTGCAGATTTCTTCAAACAATCTTATGAATAATCTAAAAAGCAAAAGAAATTTCAAACTTATTACCTCACTAACAAAATAAATGCTACAATGGACATTAAACTAACACAAATGTAAAATAAAAACCAGACTAATAGTTAAGTATTTAATAATATTTTACTTACTACGAAATGGTACGATAATATTACGTCATAAGAGCCTGAGTCAGTTAGAAAAAGCAGAAAACGTGTGCTTTTTGATTTTCAGCTTTGGAGCAGAGGATGTTTCGTGCCGATTAAAAATTTCGTGCAATCTTGATATCTATTAATTTTAATGGAAATATCGAGTATAAATATGTGCACGTTGCGTTTTATATAATATCATACATATCTTAATGACTTTCCAAGTTGCAGCTGACGCCATTAAAGCATCGGGAGGCAAGGGTGCCAAAATGACCGACGACGAACTCCTTCAAATTTACGGACTCTTCAAGCAAGGAACCGAAGGAGATGTTCACACCAACAGGCCAGGAATATTGGACCAAAAGGGAAGAGCTAAATGGGATGCCTGGGAGAAGAACAAAGGCAAATCAAAATAAGTTGCTCAGGCTGCATACGTTGAGCTTGCCCGAAACCTCCTCAAGAAATACAACCAAAACCCCACCTTCTGATCGTTCATAGCGTTCATGATTTAAAATTAATAAAAGTGCAAGGATCAAGGCTACTCCACCGTTTTCATGATGTCCTAGATGAACTTGTTGGCTACTTCCGGTGGCTTGTTTTATTCTTCTTATCGAATTGCATTGTCGATGCTTTTCTATATCATAAAAATATCGCTTACATAAACATCCTTGAGAAATTTATCGTCCTGTTTTAGCATTTTAACAAATTTATTGCTAAATTACTTTACTTCTCTCTCATTAAAGTCAAACAGCACCATATTTCTCACCACGTACAATATTTGGTTCAAAATTGATGTTTTTTATGCTTCGATGAGTTCGTTTTTATTGGACACTACAGAAGTAGTCAAAATCATTTTAATGGTGGCTTTTTTCTCTAGGTATATACATTCAATGAGTATGCTTTCCCAAAGTTATAAGTCACGCCAGAACGGTCGATTTTTGAAAAAGTTCAATATATATATTTTCTCTATTTTATCATGGTGCTGGTAACTGATATAGTAAGTTAGCATCAACACCATAATTTGTTTCAATACGAAAGCATCTCTATTTTCATGACACTACATAGATATACATTGTACAATAATTAACAGCTAGTTAATGAGGATGATTATGGGCTTTAGTTATTCTTGAGATATATCGAATTTACTATTAAGTCTGAACATTTGTAAAATGAAGACGAAATTCATTCTGAATTTACATCCTTTTGTTAGAAATCCTTTATATTGAACTAGTGAGCTTGAGTCCTTTGTTCTTAGAATTTTCTTAACGATTTGCACCTGTCGGGTAAACTAGTCTGTGTCCTAAGGGCTAACTTACTATGTTTCTATGATCTGCTTTATTTTCTTCTTGATTTCCTTGTCTTTCTGATTTAATGCATAGTTACCGAATATTCAATAATGCTGTCAAGAGTTTTATCATCGATTATTTTTAATGTTGCTTCTAAGTATCCTTGCTAAATTTTGATCGTGTTGATGATTTTTTATTACTAATCACACAAAAACTCATTCTAGATTTTCTTATGAGACTTATTCTAGCTTTCTGGCGATGATGCTTTATTATAGAGTCCTTCCATCTCGGATGACATTGCGCTGCCAAAACTAGCCAAATGTACTTGAACTTTCTTGACCATATCTACTCGATGGTCTAGTAAAGCAATCTGGATTTCATTGAATTTCTTTAGATTAGATTTGGCTTTGTCGATTATGGAGTCAAATACTTATTTTGTTTATTTGACTTTCAACTCGTACTATTTTTGTTATTTCTCGATTTATTTCATCTTGTTGAATCGTTTAACTTTCTTATCCATAGTGGCTTCTACTGAATCATGCGAAAAAACGTGAAGAGTAAGTTATTCTTACATACTTTTCTTAAGCTTTATTTTGCGTGTTCTTACTTTCTCTAAAATTTCTTTCTTTGCGCACAATTACTTGTGCAGTAATTTTTCACTTTCTAGTATAGTTTTTTGCTCATATACACATTTTTCAGAGTCAGCAAAATTGATCATAAAAATATCATGGTTGAACTTATTTGTCATATTTTTATGCTGATTCTGTAATATTTCAAGCATGGTGATCAGTAAGCAATCTGCATCACTGTCTATTTTCATTTTCCTTTATAAAGTCTCACTGTGCAGTTCAGCCAGTTTGCCCACATAGCTGATCTACAAGTTACGCCATTTTTATATTGTGCGCAGGAATGATTAGTTATTTTTTATCATATTTTCAATTGAGAGTAGAAAATTTGTGCTTGTTATAGGCACCTTAGGGCCGATTAGCATGTCGAACATTGTTTATATCTTTGCGAATTATTAATAATATAGTGTATATATCGTATATTTTTAACAATATTACAAAGATCGGTTTTTTTAACTATCCAATAAGTAGAGAAATTTTGATGGATTATAATTACTAATTTAATAAATTTGTCTCCCTTTTGATCAAATAACTATAATGGACATATCAGTAACATATTCTAATTATGTTATAGTCTTCAAAGAATGAAATTACAATCATAACCTAATCCAAACAACTCACTTATTCTTCTAATTTCACCTTGAAGAATCTTTTGATTAATTGAAACTAAAGATTACACACAAATTTCTTCAATTATTTTATCAGACGACTGTGAATCATTCTTTATATGCTTAACAGTTTGGATGAATTTATGCTAAAACATAAATTAATTAAATTCTTTGAAAAAATTATATAATGCTCATCTCATTCATTAAAATAGTTATGGTGTTGTTAAATGTAGTTTCTTTATGAAAAAAATAATATGCTAAAAAAGTATTTAAATAAAGATTACTTAATCACGAAATATAACCCAACAAAAGGGCATAACTAACCAGAAGGTCGTATTGCCCAAACGAAACTAAAATTCGATCATTGTTGGAGAGTGACATGCAAATATCCAAAATAAATTTTAATGAAACTATTATTATTCTTGGAGCTTTCAAAGTTAAATTGGAGTAATTACAGTAAAATTTATAATAAATTATCTAAATTAGGAAAATTGGAATAACATCTCATAAAATTATTAATATTCTGAATTCGACTAGAGAATATTTTTTGATTGAAATTTTGTAAGAAGGGAAATGATTTGTAAAGATTTTTAGTGGGCATTTATATTACAGGAAGCGCCAAAATAAATATATAAATTTTTAAATACTTATGTATCCATATATCTATAAAAACATAATATCTTGATACTATAGACATGCCAAACTAACTTCTGCTCAACGAGGCCCTGACCATCTACCGCTCCAAAATAGGCGCAGTTAGCAATTCGAACTCATGGTGGTAACGCGAAGCTCGAAGGGGTTTTATCTCTTTTGGTTCAAAGAAAATTCCAACTTTCAAAAAGAAATCTTGGTTTGTGGACAAATAATCTTTTTATGATGCTCTCAGTTAACTTGATCACAAACAAAAACAAATTTAATAAATTGATGATGAAGTTAAGAATAAAAAATATCGTCTAGGCTAGCATCGAACTTCTTGGGGTGGCTATAGAAATGATGGCG
>APMI01003416.1_pt1 | contig 12197 bp, 6 predicted proteins | sample 667938 | NCBI WGS metagenome assembly APMI01 (sample SAMN01084076, study PRJNA167559) | wastewater metagenome | biome: Wastewater | place: Denmark: Ejby Moelle, Odense | collected 2011-11-28 | reverse complement strand
CAACCAGTGTATTCTGGTAATTCTAACTATGGTGGATATTACGAATGGTTACTAAATGGAGGACTCAACGTAAATGCTAATGCAAATCCGCTAGCAATGCTAGATGCTAACAGAAAAATATCTTCTGTATATAGAGCTTTAGGAAATATTCAGTTAGATTATAAATTCCATTTTTTACCTGATTTACACTTTAATGTAAATGCGGGATACGACTATGCAAAAGGTGAGGGTGTAAACAGAGTTTATCCTCAATACAAAGCAGGTTTCGCAAACGGAGGACAGTATAATGAATACAGTCAAGAAAAGAAAAATAAATTACTAGAAACTTATTTTAATTATGCTAAAAAAGTTTCTGTAGTAAATATGGATTTAACAGCTGGTTATTCTTATCAAGATTTTTATACAGATACTCCGGCTAGTACTACTTATTACGGAAAATCTACCATTATTCCTACTGCTTCTTTACATTCTGCAAATCAGACTACTTTACTTTCATTTTATGGAAGAGCAATTTTTACGATAGCTAATAAGTATATCATTAATGCATCTGTAAGAAGAGATGGTTCTTCTAGATTCTTTAATGGAACTAAAGATTACGTTTGGGGTAATTTCCCTGGGGTTTCTTTAGCTTGGAGATTAGACCAAGAAGGCTTCTTGAAAGGAACAGGAGTAAATACCTTAAAACTTAGAGGAGGTTGGGGTAAAACAGGTCAACAAGAATTGCCAATATCCTATGGAGCTTTTGCTAAATATAGCCCAAGCCAGATAGGTGCAGAATATCAATTTGGAGGTAATTATTTTACAATGTACAGACCAGATGTATATAACCCGTATTTAACTTGGGAAACTACAACTACTAAAAATTTAGGTTTAGATTTTGGATTTGCTAATAATAGAATTTCTGGTTCAGTAGATGTTTTTAGAAAAGATACTGAAGATTTATTAGTTTTTAGCCCAATTGCTGCTGGTGATTTAAGTAACTTCAACTGGTTAAACGTTGGTAACATCAAAAATGAAGGGATAGAGGGTGTTCTTAATCTAGTACCAGTTAAAAATGAAAATACAACTTGGGAATTAAGTTTCAATGCTACCCATTACAAACCAATAGTTACTAAGTTAATAGAAAACGCTAGTAATGATTATTTTATTGCTAAGGGTGATATAGCTGGTGGTGTAGGTAATACCATCCAAGCTCATGCTGTAGGATATAATCCATATTCATTCTTAGTTTATCAACAGGTGTATGATGCTAGTGGTAAGCCACTAGATGGAGTATATGTAGATAGAAACGGAGATGGAGTGATTAGTGCGCAAGATAAATACTATTACAAATCTACTACCCCAGATGCAATTTTAGGTTTTTCTACCAAATTGGCACACAAAAATTGGGATTTAAGTATGAGTGGTAGAGCGGTTTTAGGAAACTATGTTTATAATAACGCTGCTTCTAACAGTTCTATCAATTCTGCATTGACGAATGAATATTTACAAAACGTTTATTCTACCGCTAAAACTTACGCATTCAAAGGAAATGAACTATTTTCTGATATTTATGTAGAGAATGCTTCTTTCTTTAGATTGGATAATGTAAACTTAGGATATAATTTCAAAGATTTTATGTCAAAAGGTTCTAGTCTTAGAGTTTATGGTATGGTACAAAATGTATTTGTAATTTCTGATTATTCTGGTGTTGATCCAGAAGTATTCGGAGGAATTGATAATGGATATTATCAAATGCCAAGAGTGTATTCACTAGGATTTAATTTTCAATTTTAAAAGGTAATTAAATGAAAACAAATAAAATAAATATAAAAGCAATCGTAGGAACTTTATCTATTGCGTTATTCTTTTCTTTATCTTCATGTACTAAAGATTTAGAAAGAACTCCAATAATAGAAACTACAGGAGATGCTATTTTCTCTGATTTTAAAAATTATCCAAATGCTCTTGCTAAATTATACGGAGGTTTAGCTCACGGAGGGCAAGAAGCAGGCGGTGGTGGTGCTGACATTAGTGGTATTGATGGAAACTTTTCTCAATACACTAGACAGCTATTTACATTACAAGAGCTTCCAACAGACGAAGCGGTAATCGCTTGGAATGATGGTACTTTACAGACAATCCACAAAATGACTTGGGATTCTTCTAATGAATTTGTGGCTGCTATGTATTATAGAATTTATACAGAAATAGCTTTTTGTAATGAGTTCCTTAGAAATACTACAGATGCTAAACTGACTTCAAATAATATTACAGGAGCAGATCTTACTGAGGCTAAATATATGAGAGCAGAAGCTAGATTTTTAAGAGCTCAATCTTATTATCATGCTTTAGACTTATTTGGTAATGTGCCTTTTGTAGATGAAACTTATTTGCCAGGTTCTCCTACACCTCCTAAAAGAATTACTAGAGCAGACTTGTTTAAATATGTAGAATCAGAATTGTTAGCAGTAGCTAATGATTTGAAAGATCCTAAAACAAATCAATATGCTAGAGTAGATAAAGCTGCGGCTTGGACTTTATTAGCAAGACTTTATCTAAATGCAGAGGTATATACAGGAACTGCTAAATATGCAGACGTAATTACCTATACTCAAAAAGTAATAGGAGCAGGTTATGGTTTGAAAACAAAATATGCAGACTTATTCTTGGCAGATAACCATTTGAATAATCCAGAAGTAATTATGCCAGTAGCATTTGATGGAGTGCATATCAAAACTTACGGTGGAACTACATATCTAGTACACGCTGCAGTAGGTGGTAAAATGCCAGCTAGTGATTTTGGTATCAACGGTGGTTGGGGTGGTCTTAGAACTACCAAAGCATACGTAGCATTATTTGGTGGTGCAGGTACTAATGACAAGAGAGGTAATTTCTATACCAATGGTCAAACTTTAGAAATTAATGACCTAAGTAATTTTGCAGATGGCTATGCTTTTGTGAAATATAAAAATGTAACAAGCACTGGTGCTGAAGGTTCAGACGGTCCTACTGCTGGTTCTGGTAACTTTGTAGATGCTGATATTCCTTTATATAGACTAGGTGATGTATATTTAATGTATGCAGAAGCAGTTCTAAGAGGCGGAGGTGGTAGCACTACTACTGCTTTGGGTTATGTAAACGCTTTAAGAACGAGAGCAGGTGCAACTCCAGTAACTACAATAAGTAAAGATTTTATTTTAGATGAAAGAGCTAGAGAACTTGGTTGGGAGATGACAAGAAGAACAGATCTTATTAGATATGGTAAATTTACAACTGCTGCATATCTATGGCCTTGGAAAGGAGGTGTGAAAGATGGACAAGCTGTTGGAGATTATAGAAATCTATACCCAATTCCGGCAAAAGATCTAGTAGCTAACCCTAATCTTATTCAAAATCCTGGATATAATTAAAATTCAAAATTGTAATTAAAATGAAAAATAATATATTTAAAGGAGTTTTTCTCTTATTAATATCACTTTTGGGTATAATTTCTTGTAGTGATAGAGAGATCGTGACTATTGATAATCAATCGGCTCCAATTTTAATGGATGTTTCTAAGGAATCAGTGTTCTTAGATAAGAACTTTCCAGATAACCCTGCATTTAATGTTACTTGGGACGTGGCTAAATATACTGTTCCTGTACAAATTACCTATAGAATACAAGTTTCTGCGGATAACAAATTTACAAAACCAATTACTCTAGGTACTGTTGCTAGTTCTGGCAGAACTGCTACTTATACCAATGCTCAGATGAATACTGCTGCTCAGGCAATAGGTCTTGTAAAAGATGTTCAAGGTACAATGTACATCAGAGTATCTTCTTACCTAGGTAATGGAGAGAGTTTAACAGCTACTTCTAACATTTCGATGATTAAGATTACACCTTATGAATTAGAATATCCTACATTCTACATTGTAGGTGCGGCTTCTTATGTAGGTTGGGACTCTGGTAAAGCTCAAATTCTGTATAAATCTTCTAATAAGTCCATCATATATACTTATTTAGAAAATAATCAACCTTTTAGATTCTTAGGGCAACAAGCATGGAATGATTTAAATTATAGTATAGACCAATCAGGAACTAGAGATAACTATAAATATTTCAAACAAGTTTCTTCTAATCTTATTCAAGATGGTGACGAAAATATGAAATTTACAGGTACCACAGGTATTTATAAAATTACTATAAATGCTGCTACAGGTGTACAATCTCTAGATGTATCTGCTTCTGCAGTTCCTACTTTTGATTTTGCTCAGATTTATATGGTTGGTACTATTAATGGTTGGGATGCAGCTTCTGCGCCTGCTATGACTAAGGTTTCTGCTGGAGTTTATGAATATGTTGCCAAATTAGATAGTGCTTCAGAATTCAAATTCTTAGGTCAAAAATCATTTGGAGATTTAGAATGGGGAAATATCATGAAAGATAACAATGGCAACTCAGGTTTCTTAGGTCCGAAAGGAGATAATGGAAATGTGAAATTTGTAGGAGATGGTAGTAATTATAAGATTACTGTTAATTTAAAAGCGGGAACTTATACTATTGTTAAACAGTAATTTATAAATTTTAATAAATTTTGTTATGAAAAATATATTTAAAATAATTTCAATATTTCTATTAATACCTTTAGTATTTAATGCCTGTAGAGATGATCAATATGATAACAATTGGAAATCTGCTGAACCTTCATTTACTTTGTATAATACTACATTAACGAGTAATACGCTCTATCCAACAATGGAGAACAATCCCTTTAGATTAACTTGGGATAATACTACAGGTGCTTCTGGAGATTTTTCTGTTGTATATTCTACAACGAGTGATTTTAAAACAAAAATTGTTCTAGGAACATCAAAAACTACTTCTTATACTACAACTATTGGGGCTCTTAATACTGCTCTTTTAAGTGCAGGTTATTCTCCATATACTACAAAAGCAGTTTATATGAGAGTAGAAGTAGGTGATAAAGTATCTAATGCAATTTCTTTTGATGTTAAACCTTATCCTACAGCTGCTCCAGTAATTACTGCTCCAGTAGTAGGTGCAGAAATTTTGTTGAATGGTGCTGCTCCAGATGATGTAATAACTACATTTACATGGTCAGATTATAATAACTACGGTGTTAATGTAACTTATTTAATAGAAATTTCTAAAAAAGGTGCTAATAATTTTTCTACACTAGGAAGTGTAATGAATACAAAATCTTTTGAAGCTACTAATAAGGTTCTTAATGATGCTGTATTAAGTGCCGGGTTGGAAGCTAACGTTAAAGGTGAAGTAGATGTAAGAGTTACTGCAACTTCTAAATCCACAGGAGGTACAATTACCAAAGTTTCTAATATTGTTACTTTTAAGGTTACGCCATACGTAGCATTTAAAAATATGTTCTTAGTAGGAGATGCTACAGCTGCTGGTTGGAATCCAAATAATAATAACCAAGCAATCTTTAGAGATCCTTCTAATGTTAATAAATTTTACTTTACGGGTAAATTTGGAACTAGCATGTTCAAATTAGTAGAGGTATTAGGTAATTGGCAACCACAATGGGGATTAAAAGCTGGATTAGTAGCAAATAGTGATGGTGGTGATCCAGATCCATTTACTACAAGCTCAGCAGGATATTATGCTTTCAGTATGGATATTTCTGCGAAAACTTATACACTTACTCCTTACACTGGTTCTATGGCTACATATTCTACAATAGGTATGATTGGAGATTTCAATAGCTGGGGTGGTGATCTTTCACTTGAGCAATCAACTTATGATTCTCACCAATGGTCACTAAAAGATATTACAATACCTACAACTGGTAAATTCAAGTTTAGAGCAGATGGAGCATGGACTATAAACTGGGGTGCTGATACAGAATTTTCTGGTAAAGGTGTACAAGATGGAGGTAATATTCCATTAACTGCGGGTACTTATGATATTTATTTTAATGACATTGATGGTAGATATCAATTCATTAAAAAATAAATTATATGAAATTTAACATATAATTTTAACAAAAAACTGTTGCTTTTTAGCAGCAGTTTTTTTATTTTTAATGTTTTTTATCTTTTTATTAAATTAGTCCTAAATAATTATAATACAAACAATTAAAGTATGAAATTTGTTAAAACAAGTGCACTGCTAGCGTTACTTTCTGTAGCGTCTATTAATGCACAAACTCTAAAATCTCCTGATGGTAAATTCGAAATGAATTTTAATCTAAAAGATGGTGTACCGTTCTACAATCTAAAGTACAACGGAAGTGTAGTGGTAGAAGATTCTAAATTAGGTTTGAGACTGCTGAAAGATGGTGATATACAGTTCGCTTCTGAAATTGAAAACAAAAATAATCAAGGTAAAAACCTTAATGCAGGATTCGTAAAAACAGCCGAAAAATTCGATTCTAAAAACGAAACTTGGCAACCAGTTCTTGGAGAAAAGAAAAATTACATCAACAATTATAATGAATTAGCCGTTACTCTTAACCAACCTGAAAATGACAGATATATTATCATTAAATTCAGATTATTTAATGATGGTTTAGGTTTTAGATATGAATTTCCTCAACAAAAAAATCTGAATTATTTCATCATAAAAGAAGAAGATTCAGAAATTGATTTACCTTGGGATATGAAAGCATGGTGGTTAGCCGGGGATTATGATACCGAAGAATACCAAACTCAAACCACTAAATTATCCGAAATTCCTGCAAAATGGCCAACTTCTTTTGATGGAAATGCTTCTCAAAATTTAGTAAAAAATGGCGTTCAGATTCCATTGATGATGAAAAAAGAAGGTGCAAATCCGCTTTACATCAACCTTGGTGAAGCTGCTGTTCTTAATTATCCTGCTGCAAACTTAGAGTTAGATGCTGCCAATTATAAATTCAAAACACATTTGACACCAGATGCGCAAGGTGCTAAAGGTTATATGCAAACTCCTGCTACCACGCCTTGGAGAACCATTATCGTTTCACCAAAAGCCGAAGTAGTTTTGGATTCTAAAATGCTATTCAATCTAAACGAGCCAACAAAATATACAGATACTTCATACATTCATCCTACAAAATATATGGGTGTTTGGTGGGAAATGATTATCGGAAAATCACAATGGGCATATTCTACCGCCAATAATGTTCACATTGGGAAAACAGATTTTTCTAAATTAACGCCCAACGGAAATCATGCGGCTAATAACACCAAAGTAAAGGAATATATTGATTTTGCTTCAGCGAACGGTTTCCAAGGGTTATTGATTGAAGGTTGGAACACTGGTTGGGAAGATTGGTTCGGGCATTCTAAAGAATTTGTCTTTGATTTCATTACACCGTATCCGGATTTTGATATTAAAATGCTGAATGAGTATGCGCATTCAAAAGGCATAAAATTGATTATGCACCACGAAACTTCTGGATCTGCTAGCAACTATGAAAGATGGGCCGACAAAGCTTTTCAATTAATGAACAAATACGGTTATGATGCTACCAAAACTGGTTATGTAGGAAACATCATTCCGAGAGGTGAGCATCATTATTCGCAATGGACGATCAATCATTATCATAGGATTATCGAAAAAGCGAATGAATATAAAATTATGGTTAATTCTCACGAATCTGTGCGCCCGACTGGTGAAAGCAGAACCTATCCTAACTGGATTTCGGCTGAAGCAGCACGTGGAACTGAGTTTGAAGCTTTTGGAGGTAATAACCCGGATCATCAAACCATTTTACCTTTTACAAGATGGATGGGCGGACCAATGGATTACACCCCAGGAATTTTCCAAACCAAGCTAGATTACTATTTTCCAGGTGATAAACGTTATGTAAAAACCACTCTGGCTAAGCAGTTAGGATTGTACGTGGTGATGTATCAGCCGTTACAAATGGCAGCAGATTTACCGGAAAATTACGCCAGACATATGGATGCTTTCCAGTTTATCAAAGATGTAGCTGCAGATTGGGATGATACCAAAATTCTTTCTGCAGAACCGGGAGATTACATTCATACCGCAAGAAAAGCGAAAGGTACGGATAATTGGTTTGTTGGCGGAATTACCGATGAAAACGCCAGAGATTTTACGGTAGATTTTTCATTTTTAGATAAGGGCAAAAAATACGAAGCAACCATCTATGCCGACGGAAAAGACGCTGATTATATCAACAATCCACAAAGCTACCAAATCTATAAAAAAACGGTGGACAGCAAAACCAAACTACCAATACATTTGGTTAGAAGTGGCGGTTATGCCATTTCTGTGAAACCAGTGAAATAGAAATTCCCCTTCCCTTGAAGGGGTGGCTTCCGAACCTTGTTCGGAAGGCGGGGTAGTTAATTTTTTAGGAGCTTAATCCCGCTATCCGCTATATCTTTTTTGTCATTGCGAACAAAGTGAAGCAATCTTTAAAAATTTTTCACCGCAATAACAAAAAAGGATGCCGCTACTATCGGGGCTATGGATTTCAGCATCAATCAAGACTTTGTCAAAGTATAAATCTTTGACAAAGTTTTTCCACAAATTCAAAAATTATGAAAAAAACAATATCTTTATCTTTACTTTTAATATTTTCGATGGTATTTTCTCAAATTCAAAAAGTAGAACCCGCATTTTGGTGGAAAGGAATGAAAAATCCTGAACTCCAAATCTTACTATATGGTAAAAATATCGCCAATTCTCAAATAGAATTATCTGATAATATTCAGATTAAAAATGTACAAAAAGTAGAGAATCCAAACTACGTTTTTATTACCATTAATACCAATGAAATCAACTCTGAAAGATTTAAAATTAATCAGAAAATCAATAATAAAGTGGTATCATCTTACAATTATGAACTCAAAACCAGAAAATTAAATTCTGCCAACAGAGAATCATATACTTCTAAAGATGTAATGTATCTTATTATGCCAGACCGTTTCGCCAATGGAGATGAGTCTAATGATTCTGTACCACAACTCACCGAAAAAGCCAATAGAAATGACCGAAACGGAAGACACGGTGGTGATTTAAAAGGAATTATCAATAACCTTGATTATTTACATAATTTAGGCGCTACCACACTTTGGCTTACCCCAGTTTGTGAAGATAATGAACCTAGAACTACTTACCACGGCTATGCACAAACAGATTTGTATAAAATAGATGCGCGATATGGTACTAATGAAGGTTATCAAAAACTATCTCAAGAACTAAAAAAGAGAAATATGAAATTGGTAATGGATTATGTGACCAATCATTGGGGTGTTTCGCATTGGTTAATTAAAGATTTACCAACCAAAGATTGGATTCATTGGTTTGAAGGTGAACCCAATGGTTTTAAACGTTCTAATTACAAAACAACCACTCAGTTTGATACCAATGCTTCGGATATTGATAAAAAAATAGCATTAGATGGTTGGTTTGATTCTTCTATGCCAGATATTAATCAGAGCAATCCTTTGGTTTTGAATTATTTGATTCAAAATGCAATCTGGTGGATAGAATTTGCAGATTTAGACGGTTATCGTGTAGATACCTATCCTTATAATGATAAAGAAGCGATGGCAAAATGGGCAAAAGCTATCACAAATGAATACCCAAAATTCAATATCGTAGGAGAAACTTGGTTATATACTGCAGCGCAAATTGCAGCTTGGCAAAAAGATTCTAAAATAGGTGAAGCAGCCAATTATAATTCTCAATTGCCTAGCGTGATGGATTTTATGCTGTACTCTGAGTTGCCAAAAGCTCTAAAAGAAAAAGATGGTTGGGATACAGGTATGACGCGTCTTTACAATGTTTTTACCAGTGATTTTTTATATCCAGATATCAATAATCTTCTCGTTTTTTTTGAAAATCATGATACAGAGCGTTGGAACGAAATGTTTAATGGAGATGCTAATGCTTATAAAATGGCTTTAACTGTAATTTCTACTGTTCGTGGTATTCCTCAGATTTATTATGGTTCAGAAATAGGAATGAGAGGCGACAAACCGAAATTAGGTGATGGCGATATCCGAAGAGATTTCCCTGGTGGTTGGAAAAATGATGCTCAAAATGCTTTTAATCCAGCTACTCAAACCAAAGAACAAAAAGAATTTTATGACTTTACCCAAAAAATCTTAAATTGGAGAAAAAATAATGACATTATTCACACTGGAAAAACCAAACATTATCTTCCTGAAAATGGAGTTTATGTTTATTTCAGATATAACGAAAAAGGTAGTGTAATGGTTGTTATTAACAATAATGAAAAAGAGCAAACGCTAGATTTGAAGAGATTTAATGAAAGTTTAAAAGGTTATTCAACGGCTAAAGATGCACTTTCTGGTAAAGAAGTTTCGTTAAATTCTAACAGCCTTACAATTTCTGCAAAATCACCTTTGATTTTGGAGTTGTTTAAATAATTTAAATTAATTTAAAATAAAATATGAGCAAAATTTTTAAAAAACCCCAATTGTCATTTTGGCAAATCTGGAATATGAGTTTCGGTTTTCTTGGGGTACAAATTGGTTACTCTCTACAAAATGCCAACACGAGTAGAATTTTGTCGGCTATTGGTGCAGATCCGCATAATTTAAGTTTATTTTGGTTGGCTGCTCCTTTAGCAGGGCTTTTTGTGCAGCCAATTGTAGGACTTTCTAGTGATAAAACTTGGACTAGATTAGGAAGACGAATCCCCTTTATATTAGGAGGAGCTATAGTTTCTGCTTTAGCAATGTTTTTTATGCCAAATTCAGAGCATTTTGCGCAATTGCTACCTGCTGTTTTCTTCGGTGCAATGATGTTATTATTTATGGATGTATCATTTAACGTAACAATGCAGCCATTTCGTGCATTGGTAAGTGATATGGTAGATGAATCACAAAGAAATAAAGGATATGCAATTCAAAGTTTTTTAATTAATGTAGGTGCAGTTGTAGGATCTTTATTGCCATTTTTATTGACCAATGTTTTTCATGTAGCTAATGAACCTGGGGCTGGACAAAAAGTTGCGCCTACAGTAATTTGGGCATTTTATTTTGGGGGAGGAGTTTTATTGCTTTCTGTATTGTGGACGGCGCTTAGAACCAAAGAGTATCCACCTGAAGAATATGCCAAATACAATAATTTAGAAGATATAGTAGAGGAAAAAGTTAGTTTTATGGATTTGTTAAAAAACATTCCTCTTACTATGAAACAACTAGCAATTACTCAGTTTTTTTCTTGGTTTGCTTTGTTTTTAATGTGGGTTTATACTACACAAGGGATATCAGAGCATGTATGGAAGGTAAATACTTGGGATTTAGGTTTTGCTCAAGAGGTTATAGGAAAAAAACTTACTGATAATGAAGTTAAAGCTATTAATGATAAAGTTGTAACAAGTCAAGTTTTTTTAGCAAAAGTTAATTTAGAAAGTGAAAATAATCCAGTAAGTAAAATCATTAATTTTTTTAAAGGTAATAAAGTAGAATATGAGTTTTCAGATGCTGAAATCAATTCATTCAGAAAAACTTTAGGGGTGGATAATAACTCAGAAAAATATACTAAAGCAATATTTGAAACTGCAAAAAAATCAGTCTTTAAAAATGATAAATTACCAATGGAAATTAGTTATTTAAAACAAACCGTAAAAAATTCTAATGAAGCTGGAGATTGGACGGGTGTGATTTTTGCAGTATATAGTGTTTTTGCAGCATTTTTTTCGTTAGCGATAACACCTTTAGCAAATAAATATGGAAGAAAAAATGTTTATATGGCTTCTCTTATTTTTGGAGGTTTAGGCTTAATTTCTATGCTTTTTATTCAAGACAAGAATATATTATTAATCCCAATGGTTGGTGTTGGAATAGCTTGGGCTGGTATTTTAGCATTACCTTATGCTATTCTTTCGTCTTCACTTCCTCCTAAACAAACAGGTGTTTATATGGGCTTATTTAATGCTACAATTACCATTCCTCAAATTGCTGCTGGTTTATTAGGTGGAGTTATTCTATATTTTATGAAAGATATTTCTATAAAAATGCTCGTAATAGCTGGTGTTTCTATGATTTTAGCTGGTATTTGTGCTAAATTATTTATTACAGCTAAAGAAAATGAGTAATTTTTAAAAATTATATATTGCATTATAATCCGCTATTTGGCGGATTTTTTGTTTAAAATTATCTATTTTTATGGTTTTTAACAAAAGTATAATGAATTTAACACCTTTAAAATTGTAATTTTATTAAATGTGTAATAAAATTTAAAAAAGGTTGTATAGTTAAA
>APMI01070481.1_pt1 | contig 12199 bp, 15 predicted proteins | sample 667938 | NCBI WGS metagenome assembly APMI01 (sample SAMN01084076, study PRJNA167559) | wastewater metagenome | biome: Wastewater | place: Denmark: Ejby Moelle, Odense | collected 2011-11-28 | reverse complement strand
AGGCGAACGCGGCGGCGATCCGGATGAAAACAGCGCATGGATCCCCCGTTGGCCGCTGCCCAATGTGCAGGTTGGCGTCACGGCCGGCACGGAAGGCAGCGTCAACGAACACATCGGCCATCTCGTGCTCACGCCGGCAGCCAAGCGCTGGATCAGCATGGAACCGCTGCTCGAAGCCGTCGATCTGTCCTCTATCCCATGGCCGGAAGGCTACCCGGTACCAGCCGACGACATCGGCGATGGTTTCGACGCCCTGCGCCACGAAACCCTGCACGTCGATGGCATCGTGGTCGGGGGCGAATCAGGCCCGGGTGCCCGGCCCATGCATCCGAGGTGGGCGCGCGACCTGCGCGATCAGTGCCAGCAAGCCAAAGTGCCGTTTTTCTTCAAGCAACACGGCGAATGGACCGCCATCGACCCCTTGGACTGGGATGGCAAAAGCCAACTCCTGTTTCTGCATGCCGATAGCCAGTCCTATGTACCGGACGGCCAGCGCCTGCCGAAAATGCTGCTGGATGATCAGGACAGCGCCTGGGCTTGCATGGCAAGACTGGGCCGCAACAAGACCGGCGACCGGCTCGATGGTCGCGAACACAGGGAACTACCATAATGACCGAGAAGGCCTGCAGCACCTGTGGGGCGTGGCAACCCGCCGGGAAAGCCGGGAAAAATCTGGGCGAGTGCCGCAAGACCGCCCCCGTGATATCCGGTTGGCCGAAGACCATCGCCCTCGACTGGTGCTGTCAGTGGTTCAAGAAGCCGCGGCAGGACGCCCACAAATCACCCGCCCCCAAACAGGCAGAAGAAAAGCGCTGGCAGATCGGCATCAACTACGTGTTCGTGCGCGACTATCCCGAGCTCGCCACCACATGGCTGCAAGCCGCACTGGCGAAGCCCGACGATATCCCGGAAGAACTGCATGCGGTGCTGGCCAATCCATTCGGCCAAGTCCTGACCGACTTCCTGCCCGACTGGGTTGATGGTGCGCCTTGCTGCGAACGGCTGCTCCACCGCGCCGAACAGTTGCCGGGGTTCTGCAATGACGATGCGGCCGCTGATGATGAATACTGCGGCTTGCTGATCTCGATGGCCGACAAAAAGGAAATCGCCGCTGACACAAATCCCCGAGACGCACCCATGGCGGCAAATCGATGCCGGGAAGGTTTTTCGGGTTCCGGAATTCGGGTGAAAGCGATTTGAGATGACCGTATACGTTGATGACATGAAGGCCGGATTTGGCCGGATGAAGATGTGCCACATGTTGGCCGACACCGACGATGAGCTGCATGCCATGGCTGATCTCATTGGGGTGGCCAGAAAGTGGTGGCAGTCACCCGTCAAAACGAGTGGAAGCCACTACGATATCGCGCTGTCCAAGCGGGCCATTGCTGTGAAGCATGGCGCGGTCGAAATAACCGTCCGGCAAGCTGCGGCCATGAACGCCAGGCGCCGGGTTACAGGTCAGCTTGGAAGCCCTGAAACAGCCTTCGAATGGCGAAAGGCTGACATGGCGCGGCGGCGGGCCGAAACAGAAACATCCGCTGGTTAAACGCATTCCAAAGCGGACTTGAAGTGAACCGCGCCCTCCGTGTATCATCAACGGACGGTAGCTGGCGTTACCGGCAGTGCGAAGCCAGCCTGATTTACCCAATGCAATCCGGACCCGCCAACGGCTGCGGCGATTGCTTTCACGCCCCCTTGAATCCTGACCAGAGCGACATCACGCTCCGTTGAGGATTTTCTACGCCTAGCGCGTGAAACGGTTAGCTGGAATTACCGGGCATTTCGCCTAAACCAGTCTTTCAAAATCGCCCTCCGGGTCTTCTCCCGGCAAGGGGCGAGGACTCTCCTGGGCACTTATCAGGAGAACCAAATGATCAATCTCAATATTGGCGCTTTCACCATCGGAAAAATCAAATCCTATCGTGGCCATGAAGGGGAAACCTGCCTGCAGGGTTCGTTGCTCAAGGATGGCAAGGTAATCGGCGACTGGAGCGAAGATAGCTGGGGCGGACCCATGCAATTCAACTTCAAGACGAAAGAGATGGAATCCAGCTTTTTCGAAGCCGCAAATCAGCATCCCATCGCAACCGAATTCGTTAAGGAAATGAAAGCGAAGCACGGGCTAGCGCTGAAAGAGGATGCATGCCATGCCGACATTGTGGTGAGTACCATCGCGCAAGAAATCGATCTGCAGCACCGACAGGAAGCTCAGATCAAGCGTTGGTGCAAAACCAAGATTGTGCTGTTCGTCCCTTCTGGTACAGACGGGGAGTACCGCACGATCAAGATGGCCTACGATCCGAAACTCGATGCCGAATTGGCGAAGCGCTACCCCGGTTGGGAAATCGTCAATAAACGCTACCTCTGAAGCACAACGCATCAAGGATTGGCCGGCGCGAGCTGGTCAGCGTTCTGAAATTTCAACCGTCCAGGTGGATTCGCACCATTTGGGCGAAATCCTCCCTGGGCATCAACTCAAGGAGAATCACTGATGGAAAAGGAATTCATTTTCCAAATCGTTCGGTCCAAGGTCGCTGCAGATCGGGGCGAACAGCAAAACGTCACAATCAGTCTCCGACTGACCCAAGCCCAGTTCGAGGATTATCAATTCCTCAAGGACTGCGTGAGGACGAAACTTGCTGAGATTGGCATTCAAGATGATGAGCACGCGCATTGGTACGAACTCCCGCCAGTTGCAGATGCAGAAATCGAGAAGTTGCGGATGGCCATTAAAGCATCGGCGGAAGCGCAGTTCATTCCGAAATATGCTCATAGCCATCATCACCGGACGTACAAGGAAATCGTTGTTGAAGGCTCCAAGTACCTTTGGATGTCCTTTGCCAACGGCAACTTTGTGAAGTTCGCTTTGGCAAGCGCAAGCTGACAAGTATTGCGCTACAGAACCGGCCTGGAAAACGGGCCTGCAACATCAACCCAAGCGGGGATTCATCCCCGCAGTGGGGATGCTCCGCGATTCACATGGAGTATCAAAATGCAGGAAACACTGAAAGCCCAATTGTTGGATCATTGCTATGCCAAGGGCAGTTTCACACTGCTGCCGGGTTACAAATTCTTGGCGGCAAAGCACAACTCGACCAACGTTGGAATCTATGTTTTGCGAGGGGTATTCAGTCGGGAAGTATTCAAACTTGCAGTCGCTGAAGCGAAGGCGGCAGGGCTGAATGCAACCCGGATCTACGTGTATGCAGATTGCTGCACCTACTCCGGCCCAATGATTCAATTCGTCAAACTCGAAGAACTTGGTCTGCCGGAACTAGATGCCGAAGCAGTTATTGTTGATGTCACCTACACGTCCGAATGGGACGAAGGGGATATCTCAAGCGCTGCCAAACTGAATCTGGAAACTGGCGAGGTGCTCGACATTCAAACCTCTGACGAAGGGGCTGAGCATGAAACGCTCATCCGTGAGTACGTCGATGTCTCTGGCTGCAATACGCAAGCCACGGTCGAATTATTGGCGGATAACACCTCCCGTATTGCGTCGAAGGATCACCTTGATGAGCTGCGGGCTTATTTCGGTTATCGCTTTTTCGTGACGGCGAACAAGCTGCTCAAAGTTTAGCGTTGCGCGCATGGCCGGGGGCGACCCGGTTTAGACAACATCAACCCAAGCGGGGATATCCATCCCCGCGCTGGGGATGCTCCGCACCACAAGGAGTATTTATATGAGTGAAGAAGAAATGAAAATTGACCTGACGCCGACCTGGGCCAGTGTCATGCCTATTCTGATCGCGGCCATGCAGAATGGAACTGCGGAAGGCAAGCAGATTGCCAATATAGAGCTGAACCGTATGGCGCAAATGATCGACGGCTTTGGAAGCCTGCTGGCGAGCATTAAGCAATACGACGCGGCCATGACCGAGGCGGAGAAGGTGCCGACCGGTGATGACTACAACGAACTGCTGCGCTTGCTGACTATCGCAGGCTGAACGCTGCGTTTGCACAGCCCTAAGGTAGAAAAAGCACGATAACCGGGGGCGACTCCGGTTCAAAACATCAACCCGAGCGGGGTCACCATCCCCGCACGGGGATGCTCCGCAAATTTTAGGAGTATCAAAATGAACCTGAAACCGATCAGTTTTTCGGGCGGTGTCAAATCCATCAGTGATGACGATTTGTGTTCAACCTGTTCCAACTGCGAGTATCGCCCCGGCGAGATGAGCGGTTGTCGCAAGGGATGGCCAGGCCTTGAGTCCGAGGACGGCTACGTTCAGCAGTGCGAACAGAACGTCCAGGCGGATCTCGATAGCTGGACCTCGAAACCAGTCTGTTGCCCGTACTGTGGTGGCAAGGAGATCGTCGAAATCGTCGAATGGGAATCCACTTCCCGAGAAGACGACCAAAATACCTGCGGCCAGACCGAATATCAGTGCAAAGGCACTTGTGAAGGTCGGTCGTTCTGGTGCTAATCCAACCCCAAGCTCCGCGCATTCCTTCCAGGAAGCCGGAGCTTTTTCCGTTCACGACCCGGTATAACGTCCCGTTGTCCCGCTATCCGGTGTGCTCATCAAACCAGCAGACCCAAGTTTGCGCAAAGTCCTCAATTTTGGCGATGGCAACATCCTCGAATCGCTCTATGCCGGAGAGCACCAGACGTTCGTTGGTAAGCTCTATCAGCGTGGCATCCATGAGTGGCGGAACATCGAGCGTATCGGTTGCAGCCGGGGCGGCGAGTCGGGCGATCCGCGTATAGCGGTTCAAAATCGCATCGCGTTCTTCGCGCAGGGTCAGATCGCCCACGACCGTCTTCATGAAGGCGAACTGATATTTTGGTATGGGCCAGCCGCGGAGGCGAAGGCGATGCAAAAAGATCCTCATGCGTTCAACTGTATATCCATACAGCTACACTGGCAACCCGCACCGGCCACGTCACTACGCCGATGTGGTTGAAACCCTGCCAATCGCCTTGAATAGGTGAAATCGGCATCTTGAAATGCAAAAAGAACACTTCACAATAGAGCCATCAAAACGAATTCATGAAGACCATCGATATGGCAACTCAACTACTGGACTCGGAAAGCAATCCTTTGCTGCCTGGTCGTCTCTACTGCCTCGCTACGTACAACCACGATGCCGAAAACGATGTCACCTATGGTTCGTTGGCATGGTTCGGGAGCGATGGAAAGCTCTACGATGCCAACTACCCGGACACCGATGGTGGCGAGGTCGATGATGACTATGATTTCCTCATCCTGCAGGTCGGCAACGCCAACCCGAACTACGTCTTCAACTGAGCAGCAAAAGGACAGTGACCATGAGCCGCGAAATGCAATCAGCTTTGACCAATTTCAAGCGCTGTGCCGATGAAGCGCCGAAAGGCACCTACGAGAACACCAAGAGCCTCAACGAGGTCATTGGCGGCGCCGTCGATCAGTTGATGCGTGACATACGGGCGCTGGGCCTGAAAGCCGATGCCTGCGACCATGCCTTTGTGCTGGAAGCCGCCATTTACGGCTATGTGAAGCAATCGAACCCCGACTGCTCGTTGTTTCCGGTATCCGAAGGCTTTGGCTCCGCAATGGACGGCCCGGCGCGGGATCGCGTGATTGCTCAAACGGAACGTGACAGGGATTTCATTCGCAGCATGCCGCAAGCGATATCCGACAATGGCTAACCGTTGCCAAAATGGCCATGATCCTCAACCGAATTCCTGACTTCCTTTTGTGTCTCCTGGCGACCCTGCTATGGCGCGTCGGCAAAGTGCGCAATTTGCTGTGGCCCGAAATCAAGCGACGGTGGCCAGCTGTGTTCATCACCACCTGGCGCGGTCGGGTAGTTGTCAAATCGGAATACCCGAAAAGGACGTCATGACACCGACCCTGCCAGACTCGGAAACGAGGAAAATGCCTAAAAAACGGTACTTGATCGCGGCCAGAGATATTTCGTTGGTCGAGCACCCGTTGGTCATTGTCTTGGCTTACAGCGACTCAGAGGCGATACGGATTTACTTGCAGCAGATCGAATCAAAAGAGTCTGTCTTTCGGGATTGGGTGCTGGACCTTGCCCCGAATATGTCATTCGCTGAAACGTTCTACCTAACGACCGACCTGGAACATGAGCGTCTTGTACGGTCCGGGATCACTGGTACTGAGCCAGAAATTGTCAGGAGCCGCGTTAGATCCTATTTCGGCGACCGCAGTGACCTGTGTGATGAATATCTTAGTTTCATGGATACAGAGGATCAAGATATCCTTTCCGATGAAATATTTGAGTTTATCGCGATGAACCAAGGTCCGGACGAACACGGCCTCGTGGCGTTCGATATTGATGCCATTGCTGTCATCGAGTGACTGAAAAGGAGTTGGGCATGTCAGAAAAGGTGTTCCGGATTGTGTACGGCCTCTTTGTTGTCGCTGATTTTTCGGACACGGAAGCAGGGCTCTGTGCCGCTCCGCGCGTCAATCATGATCAAGTCGATTTCAATGCGCTTTGCAAGTTGCTGGCAGATACTTTCTGCTACGGACCGCAGGCCAAGATTCGCGTCGCGAACGACACAATCGATCAGGTAACGTTTCACATTCGCGCGGGCGAAGTTATTGGGCTTGTAGATAATCGAGATCCAGCTTGCAGTGATTTTGGCGCGGCCATGCTGAAGTTGGTCAGCCCGGATTCTGGCCCCATCATCGACGTTCGTTCTGCCTGGAGTTCCTTGCATTTTCTGCCCGATCGCACGGCTGCCCCACCTCCCATGCTGATTCCGTTTGTCGCAGAATCACATGATTTCTACGCCGCGATGGGGTGGATTCAGCAGGCCCATATGATGCTCGGATGCGATGCGATGCAAGACATTCTGTCCGATAACGATGATCCCGAAAAAGCCATCGGCGTAATGCCAGATATTCTTCACGCGGGCATCGAGAAAATATTCGGTTGTCGATTCGAACGGGCGGCTTCGCTGATGCGACTGGCTTCCAGCAAACCGCCATCTTTTGTTCCACAACTCTGATCAGCGCTTTACCGAAAAAATAAGGCTGCTTATGGAAAATCTCACTGCATTGGCACAAAAAGCTACCGCGTCGATCCTGGCAGGGCGCACCGATGAGGCGCTTCTTCATCTTGGGATACTGGAAGCCACGCTGTCGAAGCTTCAACCTGTAGGGCGGGTTGATGTTGTCCCCTTCCTGGGTGGTAGCGTCGGCTATCTGAACGCTCCGCTGCCGCTGGGTGCTGCTCTCTACGCGAAGCAGAACTAGCCGTGTCCGGCCAAGGAAAAGCATGACCGCTGCCTTGAAAACTTTGATCGAACGATAACCAGAAAGCCAACCGGAATGTTGATACGAAAGCACTGGAAGCTCAATTTTATTCTGCGAGCACTGGGCGATACAGCCTACTGTCAATGGGTTCGCCCGCTTCGCTCGCTGCCGGTGGATGGCCTGATAGCCGCCCTCGCTGCCGGTGGATGGCCTGATAGCCGCCCCCGCGGCGCTCGCCGACTACATCGCCACTCAGCCTGACCTACTGGAAAAGCCTAAGCTGCGGGTGGTCGTCATGGGCACATCGCTGGACGCTGCCGATGGTGGGGCCTGGTGGTCAATAATTGGCACGCTTTTGGATAAGCCCGCCGACTGGTGCAACGTCCATGTTGTCCATCATGACGACGCCGATCTCGACATGCAGGTTCGCCCGCCTGCATTGGTCAAGACGCATGTCCACGTCGCCAAGGGCGACCTCAGCGATATCCGCCGTCTCCCGCCAGAAATTGACATCGTTTTTCTTCCGATTTCATCACCGGAAGTGCTCGTCATGCTGCTCGGCAACAAACAATTCCATCTTTGGCCTTTCGTAAACGCCGGAGCCGCCGTTATTACAGGATTTCCCTCCGCGCACGAGGCGGCACTTCATTCCGCCATTGGTAAGGTTTTCGGCCTGCAGTTGACTGAACATCAAAACAAATTTGTTGCGGACGAGGTGCCGATTCAGTCACTGGTGATCGGCAAGGGTGCGCAACCGACAGACTGGGAGGAACGCACCACGGAGGCGGATCAACTCGCTTCTGCATCGGATGTTATCGATGAGTTGTGCTGTGAAAACTTCAGTGGCAGCCAACAGCCTGACGCTTTCACCGTCTGGGGAACGGAAGGGCTGATCAAATCATCCTCAGACAGCACTGATACTTACATCACGCTTCCTCGACGTTACGCTGTGAGGCGGCGCACCGGTGTGGTTTATCAGATTGAGAATGACCTAGCCATTGGCGACGGCTTTGCAGGCAAGCTACCTCCGGAGGCATTCGCTGAATTACCCCTAGATGCCGGATGGGCAGAGCGGATCGCGTGGGCCGCATCGGCTTGGCGTTCCGGGGTCGGTGATATGGTCAATAACACATTGGGTGGCGCGATGGAGACTGCCGGGTTTGAGATGCCGGATAAGGCCGACATGCGCGACCTGATGACTCGCCTTGGCATGCCTGACGAGCACCTTGATGCGTTGGCCGATGTGCTCGAAGGCGGCGGTCATTACGCCCCCTCCAGGCAAGAGCGGCAGGTACTGGATAGGCTAAAAGAAGGTGATGCGCCAGGCCTGATTAAGTTGCTTGAAGAAGACAAGTCGCTTCTAACCACCATGGACGAGACCCGGTTGCCGCTGCTGACTGCCGTTGGTCGTCGCGGCATGCATGATGTGATGCGGCGCATGCTTGAACTCGGAACACCGGTCGACATTCGTGATGGTGGTGGCCGCACCGCTCTGACGGAACTGGCGGCGACCGGCCGCAATGCCGAATCAGTCAAGATACTACTGGGTGCCGGAGCCAATCCCGATGCCGCTGACGCCAGGGGTTGGACAGCGCTGCTGATGGCGATAAAGAGCAGTCGGTGGGAAAACGCTTCACTGCTGCTTGATCGAGGGGCAGACCCAACCATTCCGAACATCGTTGGCATGAGCGCCGTGGGCTTGGCCCGAGACGACTATCCAATGCAACAAGCCGAACAAACAGTATTTGAAACGATGCGGCAGTTGACGGGGTTTGATGTGTCAAAGGCGTTAAAACAGAATCAGTTCATTACCACTGCCCACGAAATACCAAGCGATTTGCGAAATCGCCTGCTTTCATACCGCTAAAACGAAAAAACACTGGGGAAATCATGGGTGAGTCCAGCAAAAAAAAGCAACGAATTCAGAATCTCGCACATCTGTCCGTAGGTCCAGCCGAGTTCACCGAACCCGACGTGGGTTACCTGTTTTACGCAAGGACTGATGCGGATAGCCTGATGCGGCTTGCGTCAGCAATTGGTGATCTCACCAGCAAACCGCAATTGCTCTCCTTGCTCAGGAGTTCGGGGGCGGGGCGACTCAATCCAGATGGATGGGTCGTTATAACCGCCATTCCGGGAGGCCCAGTCAGCTTTAAGCTCATTGCAGGCGACGATGCCGCCACCCAATTAACGATTGATCTATTCGGCGAGGGCTTTGTTGCCCGTGGCATCCGATGGAGCACGCTGGTATTTGGTTCGCTTGAAGATGTGGCCGCCATTAAAAAGGCAGTCTACCGTTTTGGCGATGATCTCCCCCCTCCGGGAACGCTTTTGCCGCAACCAAAGCTATCCGTATCCCATGAAGCTCGACCCAAAATGCGTCTTGAGGTTACCCGCGCTGACGTTGAGCAAATGAACCTTGCTCCCGCCCTGCTATTCCTGGACACCTATGCCGATACGCCGGAAATTCTGGACTGTGTAGGTCCGAATTTCGTCATCGAATTTTCTGGCTACGACGATGACCAACGTTTCCTTGCAGAAATACCCGGCGTCAAATCCTTCATCGACCAACTTTGCCTGTTTGCACCGTGGGCCCCCGTTGTCGCACACCCCTCAACATACATGCTGTGGGTGAAGTCGCTTTGCGATGAATGCTCTATCAAAACAGATAACACCGGCACAACGGCCATCGATATACCTGCTGGCGTAGCAGACAAGATAGCGGAAACATTGGGGTGGAATCTTGCCGAACTGATGGCAGAAAGATTAATAGTCGACCCAAATGACCACCCTGCATTCATGGAAACAATGCAATCCTGGGCAGAATTCCTGTCAAGCGGTCAATCTTCCGAATACCAGGCGTACGCAGCCCATGTGAATCTGGAACCGTCTGATTCAGACATCCCCAGCGCATCCAATGAGCGCGAATTTTGGGAATCGATGGTAGAAGCAACATCGCCCGGATGGACTGCGTATACGATCGATGATGAGACCGGCGACGGCCCCCGAATTTCCGGTCGGGAAGTCATCATTTACGCCATCGACACACGATCTGGACGTATTTCGTCTGCCGGCCTTACCCTGGCGGAAGCCGAAAAAATTCTCCGTTCCGCGTCAAGCCCACATGCGTCTGAAGGGGCGCCGAACATCGCGATCCAGACCATACGGGATATCGCTGACGCCCCAGAAGTAGTCGACCCCTCCAAGGCGAAGCTCGCAATTCTTGCGTCGTGGTTGGCAATTGGTATCACCTCGCTCGTTGGGCTTGTACGGAAGCAGTTTGGAGACATCAAGGGGCATTATTTCTACATGGTCTACTCCATGCGCGATGGGGGAATTATGGCTAGGTCTACCTTTGTTGGCTGGGAAGGCGCCGGCACCATCCCGTTGAATCGTGTGTTCGAATTCGCAGCCGAAACGATTCTGACCGATCTGGAAGCCAACGGGCATGTTGGATCAACCATCAGAAAAGGGGGCGGCCTCATCCTGTGCGAAACCCTGCAAAAACTCGCCGAGTAATCTGGTTCGCCACGTACAACCGAGACCCAATAAACATGAACCACTCTTCGAACACTAACGCTGCGAGTTCGCCGTACCAGATATATAGGCCAATTTATTGGCGGACTGCTCCATTCCGCCCCCAAAACTCGAAATGGCTTACACCGTTGCGCGCCTGGTGCGTTGCACTAGGCCTCCGATTCATGCTGGCCCGCGGTTATGTGGTGTTTTTGATCGGCAGTTGCCGCAGCGGGAAGACATATCTCCTGAAACATGCGACGCCGGGCAAGATCATTGACGGGACACAAGGCTGGAAACAGGCCGGCGGTGCTTTTCGATTCGAGCCAAGCGCAGTACCTGAAGGAGCCTTTTCTATTGACGAACTGACGGGGTTTGATGCCTTGTCGTTGCGCAGCTGGATCGAGAAACAAAGCCCCGACCGGAAGTTCATAGTTGCCGCTCAGACGAGAAATGATTTCGACCAGCGCGGTCTTGGCCGGCTGTTGCAGAGCATGGGCCACAAAATTCTGATTTTAGAGCTGATTTGAACATGACCATCAACAAAGACTGGACGCTACGCTACTTCCCCGAGCGGTTTCGGCGACGCCACACCAACGCCTATCGTCTGGCCACGCAGCTATTGACCGGGGAAAAATGCCTGATGCCGACGCAGGAAATGGTTGAGCGGATGCAGCGCCTGCTCACGGAAGACTACAACAAGCTGATCGCAAAACTCCCGGTGGATCGGCGGCCTACCCGACCCACACCGATTCTTTCGCAGGTCATGTCGACAGCGCTGCATCTTGCACGCTTCCATGTGTCAGGTCGGCAGATCTACGATATCAGCCCAAGAATGCTGAAAGTGCTGGCCAGCGCGGATTACCGCGAGGTGCCGGCCAGTATGCTGGTATTGCCATTCCCTTCGGTCTACCTGCACTTTGGCCAACAGCCATTCACCATCAAAGGCGCATCGTTTGAGGGGGCGCTGGTTTCACGCGAGATGGGCATAGTCGAACTCACCTTCATGACCACCCCGACTGCGGGCTGGCAGGAAGGCAACATGATTTCGCACCCCCATCAATACCTCTACCTGTCGCTGGACTTGAACGACCAGGACGTCGATGCGCCACTGGGTGACTTGGTGGCCAATGCCATTGCTGCAGAACGCAAATCGCTGGCCGATGCAGCCAAGTTGCCGGAGTCGGTCACCTCGGTGGATGGCATGACAGTAATTGATCGTCGGGGGGCGGGCTCGAAGGAAGATTTGGAGAATTTCGAGATCGGAATTACGTCCATTGAAGACGCAATGAATCTCGTCATCAATACGCTGATCTACATCACACAGTACCGGGAGCACGTTCAGGCCCGCTGGACGGAAAACACCCCGGAAGAAGTATCCAGGGCCGTCGAAGGGAACGGGCGCCCCAAACAAGTCATTCAGGCCCGAGCCAATGCCATTGAAAATGGCTACTACAAGACGCACT
>APMI01032597.1_pt1 | contig 12199 bp, 8 predicted proteins | sample 667938 | NCBI WGS metagenome assembly APMI01 (sample SAMN01084076, study PRJNA167559) | wastewater metagenome | biome: Wastewater | place: Denmark: Ejby Moelle, Odense | collected 2011-11-28 | reverse complement strand
ACGGGTCGGTGAGCAACGAGTATGGCTTTTACTCCATTACGCTGGTTGCTGGCGAATATGAAATAGAGTATTCGGCAGTGGGCTTGAAACCCGTGGTGGCAAAAATTGTATTGGATAAAAATTTGATGCAAAATATTTCATTGCCAGATGAAGTGGTAGATCTTGAAAATGTAACGGTAACTGCAACGAGTAAAGGACGAACAATAAGTGGAACGCAAATGGGTGTGGAGCGGCTAACGATGAAAGAAGTGAACACCATACCCATGCTACTGGGCGAGCGAGATATTTTGAAGGCGATTCAGTTGTTGCCAGGGATAAAACCAGCAGGAGAGGGAAGCAGCGGGTTTTATGTGCGCGGGGGTAGTGCCGATCAAAATTTAATATTGTTGGATGAAGCACATTGTTGGGCTTTTTTTCTACATTCAATTCGGATGCGATTAAAGACATCACCGTGTATAAAGGAGGGATGCCTGCACAATATGGCGGAAGATTGTCGTCTGTATTGGATGTTAAAATGAACGAAGGAAATAATCAGAATTATGAATTGAGCGGCGGTGTTGGGCTGATCTCTGCCAAGCTGAATTTGGAAGGACCTGTTCAAAAAGGAAAATCTTCTTTTTTATTGTCAGGAAGAAGAACCTATGCCGATGTTTTTGTGCCATTGGCAAAGGATACGGCCATTAGAAAAAATAAACTGTATTTCTATGATTATAATGCAAAGGCGAACTTTAGGATAAACGATAAAAATAGCATTTATGTTTCGGGGTATTTAGGCCGCGATTATTTAAAAATGGATCAACAGTTTGGAATCAACTGGGGTAATATTACAGGCACAGTAAGATGGAATCATATTTTTAGTAATCGTTTATTTGCAAACACTTCATTTATCTATAGCGATTTTGATTACAATATCAATATAAAAAACCCTAGCAACGATTTGGATATTTATTCCAAAATAAGAGACCTGAATTTGAAGCACGAGTACCAGTGGAATACCGGTATTAAACATTCCTTGCGATTTGGTTTTAATTCCACCTATCATAAGATACGTCCTGGCGATGTAACATCTTCAGGTAATTCCAGTTTTAATAATCTCTTTTTGCAAGATCGTTATTCGTGGGAGAATGCGCTGTTTGCAACCGATACCTGGAAAGCAGCCTCTTGGCTCAACATTACCTACGGAGCAAGATTTTCTTCTTTTGCTATTTTAGGGAAAGGCGATTTTTATCAAGTAGATGCTGGCGGAAAAGTAACGGACACATTGAGGTATAAAAAGGGAGAAATAGTAAAAAATTATCTCAATATAGAGCCCAGGTTGGCAGCAAGTTTTATCCTAAACCCAACCTCATCTATAAAAACCTCCTATGTTAGAAATGTACAAAACCTGCATTTAATTTCAAACGCTACCACTGGTGCCCCAACAGACAAATGGCTGGCAAGCACTAACATCATAAAACCTGAAATAGCCGATTTGATTTCGTTTGGGTGGTATAAGAATTTTGCTGCTAATCGGTACGAGTTTTCTACAGAAACTTATTTTAAGAAAATGTACAATCAAATAGATTACAGAACCGGTGCCGATATTTTTACAAATGATGCAATCGAAACACAAATATTATTTGGTATTGGCAGAGCCTATGGTTGGGAAGTTTTCCTAAAAAAGAGAACAGGGAAAACCACAGGGTGGATTAGTTATACGCTTTCCAAAACTGAAAGAAAGATAACCGGAATTAATGATAATCAATGGTACAATGCAAGGCAAGATCGAACACATGATGTAGCCATAGTTTTAAATTATCAGCTAAACAGAAAGTGGAATCTTGCTGCCAACTGGATTTTTTATACCGGCGATGCCGTTACTTATCCCAGTGGGAAATATGTAATAGACAATCAGGTTGTTTTTTATTATACAAAAAGAAATGCCCAGCGGATGCCCAATTATCATAGGCTCGATGTGGGTGCTACCTGCTTGTTGAAGGATAAGAAAAATTTCAGATCGGAACTAGCACTCAGCTTATTCAATGCCTATGGAAGAGAAAATGCCTATATGATTAACTTTAGGCAAAGCGAAGGGAATCCCAACCGAACCGAAGCTGTAAAAACGGCGCTATTTAGGTTTGTGCCATCTATTTCATATAATTTTAAGTTTAAATAAGTGAATCGTTTTTTTTACTACATATTGTTAATGGCAGGCATTTCGATGTTGATGCTCGGTTGTGAGCGAGTAATAAATGTTAGCATCAAGAATGTTGCGCCTAAGGTTGTAATAGAAGGCGTATTAACGGATGATAGTACCTGCCGAGTTCGGATATCACAAACAAGCAATTTTAACGATACAATCAATTTGCGTGGTATCAGCAATGCAACCGTAACTATAACAGAAGAAGGGCAACAAGCTATACGGTTGGTGGAGTCTTCCTATGCAGGTATATATCGTGCAGCATTCTCTGGTAAGCCTGGTCGGAACTATAACTTAAGAGTGGCATGTGATGCACCTGTAGTATTGACAGATGGATCGATAGGGTATGAGCCAAAAGTTTTTACTGCAACATCCAAGATGCCCCAAAGAGTTGTATTAGACAGCCTGTATGTAACAGAAAGAGTGTTCTTAGGGAAACAAAGAATGGTAGCAACCATTCGTTATACCGATCCTCCAGCATTTGGAAATGCTTACCGATTTGTACAGTATGTGGATGGCAATGAAGAGTCCACCATTTTTACAACAAAGGACGATCTCATAAACGGCCGTATGGTGGTCGATGAACTTTTGATTTTCAATAACGATTATACATTAAGGAAATGCGACCAGTTGCGTGTGGTATTGCAAAGTATCGATATGCCCAATTATTTGTATTGGTATAGTCTAAGTCAGGGTGCTCTTGGTTCTTCACAAGCTGCCAGCCCTGGCAATCCTTTGTCCAATATTGTAGGTGGTGCATTGGGGTACTTTAGTGCTCATGCTGTTTCCGCAAAAAACATTGCCGTTTTCCCTGATTCTACTTGTAGCTATCCCGCAAAGAAATAGGAAACACCGATCGTAAAAAAGTATTCATAAAAAAAATTTGGTTAATTTAAAAACTTTTATGTTTTTACGGCACGATTGCGAATACGATTTTTTATAATTACTACTGTTTCAATAATTTTTTTAGATGTATTTTTTATTTTAGATAAACCTCCGATAAATGAAGGCTTTATAAGATGCTTAAACGATTAAATGATTGCTTAAACGATTATACTACTTTGATATAACAAATTCATAATAATTAAACCAATAAGATGAAATGTAAAATTTCTAAACGATTGCTATGCTCAATTGTGGGGTTAATAGGCGGTTTGCTAATTACACATTTGGGTTATTCTCAGGCTTCCTCCGATACAGCAAGGGTATTAGTTGTAGGTAAGGTTATGCAAGAGAACAACCAACCTCTTTCCGCAGTAACGGTGTCAGTTTTGAAAGGCAGCAATGCCACCATTACAGATAATGAGGGTCGATACTCCATTTCCGTAAGTTTAAATGATATGCTTGTTTTTTCCTATGTAGGATATGAAACGCAAACACTTAAACCCACACTAAAGGATGCCTTGGATGTAGTAATGATCGGCAATCAGGGCAGTATGAATGAGATTGTAATTGTAGGATTTGGTAAGCAAAAGAAAGTAACCGTTACGGGGTCAGTAGCTACAATTACAACTAAAGATTTATTGCAAAGCCCGGTATCTAATTTAACCAATGCTTTGGCCGGACGGCTCCTGGATTGATTACTACACAAAGAAGTGGAGAGTGCGGAGTAGATGCTTCTACGCTGTATATTCGGGGTATAGCTACCTTAAATAATGCACGACCTATTGTGGTAGTAGATGGTGTGGAACGCCCAATGGACTATATTGACCCCAATGATATAGAAACCCTGTCTATCTTGAAGGATGCTGCGGCCACCGCAGTATTTGGTATGCGCGGTGCCAATGGCGTTGTAATGATTACAACCAAACGTGGCAAACGAGGTGCACCTCAAATGAGTCTTAGAGCTGGATATGGTACGCAGGAACCCACTAAGATTCCTGAATTTTTGGGATCTTATGATTATGCAAGACTAAGAAATGAAGCATTGATGAACGATGGAAATTTGCCTACATTTACCGATGCTCAACTACAAGGATACAAAAACGGAACGCTTCCCAATACAGACTACTATGGCTACATCATGCAACCATCTCGTGTAGGTAATGCGAATCTGAATATATCAGGAGGAAATGATATTGCCAGATATTTCTTGTCAGCCGGTGTAAATATGGCAGAGGGAAACTATAAGCATACGACTGATAATGACATGGGCTATAACTCCAACAATATCATGAAGCGGTTTAATTTAAGAGCTAATGTCGATGTGGACATTACACCTACGTTGCTTGCTACATTGAATTTGGCGGGAGTACAAACCAATAGGTCTGATCCTAATACTTCGGCAGGAACGATTATGAACATAATGAATCGAATGCCACCCATATATTCTATCTTAAATCCAGATAGTTCTCTTTTTGGAAATGGAACTTACACCAGTAATATCTTAGGAGAAGTATCAAGGAGAGGCTATCGGGTATATTTGAACAATACAATACAAGGGACGTTTGCCTTAGCCAAAAAATTTGATTTTATTACAAAAAACTTGAGAGCCAAAATATCCTATTCTTATGATAACACAGCCACCCCAAGCGTGTCTTATGGAAAGACCTATGCTGTGTTTTACCCAAATTATGATGCCAATGGAAAAGTACTAAGTTACAACCAGGTAGGCACCGATAGCAAGATTGATCCTAATGGTTCTTTCGGAGGTGGATCATTATCCCGAATAACCTATGTAGAAGGAACTGTTGATTGGTTTAGACAATACAATCGGCATAATATTACAGCAATGGGACTGTGGAATAGAAGGTTAGAACGTCAGGGTTCTGCAATTCCTTACGCTTTTCAAACCTATCTTTTCCGTACCACCTATAACTACGACTCCAAGTACCTCTTAGAATTTAACGGAGCATATATGGGATCCGAGAATTTTCCTCCTGAAAGTCGGTATGGATTTTTTCCTTCCATCTCCGGAGGATGGGTTTTATCTCAGGAAGGGTTTGTCAAAAATAGCGAAGCCTTGTCATTTATAGATCTATTGAAATTGCGTGCCTCTTTTGGTGAAGTAGGAAATGATAGAAGTGGATCCGACAGATTTTTATGGTTCACCTCATGGGCTGGTGCCGGACAATATTGGTTTGGTACAGGAAATAATCCCTCTCAGGCAAATGGATGGGCACAGGGACCAATAGGGAATGCAGGTGTAACTTGGGAACGTGGTCGCCAATTGAATGTAGCTCTTGAAGGATCATTATGGAAAGATGCTTTAAGCTTTACAATAGAAGCATATAAACAACGCAGAAGTCAAGTATTAATTACAAGAGGTACCCTTACAGATGTATTTGGCCAAGACATAAAACCACAAAACTTGGGAATTGTTGATAGCAAAGGTATTGATCTGGAAGTAGGACATAAAAAGAGTTTTAGAAATTTCATGTATTTTCTAAAAGGAAATATGACCTACACCAAAAATAAAATAGTTTTTGCAGATGAGGTTGCAAGAGCCTATCCATGGATGGTGCGAACAGGAACGCCAATTGGTACAAAATATGGGTTAGTATATAATGGTCTTTTTCAAAATCAGGCGGAGGTTGATGCCAGTTCTCAACAGTTTGGTACAGTACGACCAGGGGATATTAAATATCTCGATCTAAATGGTGATGGGATGGTAACTGCCGGGTATGACGAAAAGCCAATTGGCTACTCCCGCACTCCAGAAATTATGTATGGGTTTTCTGCAGGCATCGGAGCTAAGGGTTTCGACTTGAGTATTTTATTTCAAGGTGCAGCACACGCAAGTGTCTTGCTGAACAACGAAGCTGTGTATGAATTTTTTCAGGAAGGAAAAGTAAAACCATTCCACATGAATAGATGGACGCCAGAAACTGCCTCTACCGCCACTTACCCACTCCTACACTATAGTACAAATGCCAACAACCATAGAGCATCGTCATTTTGGATTAGAAGCGCAGACTATCTAAGAATAAAGAATGTAGAATTGGGTTATACCGTGCCGTCCAAGTGGTCTCGTAAGGTGGGGATGAAGTCCGCAAGAATTTTCGTAAACGGGTTAAATACATTCACCTTCAAGAACAAGTTGGATGATTACTATGTGGATCCGGAAATTGATGATGGATATGGAGCAATGTATCCGATACAAAAAGTGTGGAGTTTTGGTTTTGATATTAATTTTTAATTCTTACAATTATGAAAGCAAAAAATTATCTATATATATTAGTTGGGTTAGTGTTTCTTGTAAGTTGCAAGAAGGGGTTTCTTGATCGTGCCGCCACAACTCAGCAGCAAGATGTTGACATCTTTACATCATTTTCTCAAACAGATATGGTGATTAACAACCTGTATAGCAAGTTACCCAAAGTATATGGTTATTTGGGAGGCTATCAAATGGGTTCTGCAACAGACGAGTCTAAAGATGGCTCTAATTGGATGGCTTCAATGACCTTCAACAGCGGTGGAGTATCTCCCAGCAATAATCCGATTGGAAATACTTGGAGAAATTACTACATAATGATTCGTCAGGCTAACTCTATATTGGAAGGCATAGAAAAGTACACTACTCCCGATGATAAGAACAATCCCGGGTATCTAAAGAATAGAATAGGCGAAGTTTACTTCTTGCGTGCCGCTGCATTATTTGAATTAACACGACAATTTGGAGGCGTAATTGTAGTTACAAAAGTAATCCAAGATCCTAATGACGATGCTGCATTGAAGCAACCACGAAAGGTCTATGACTCCTGTGTAGCACAAATCGTATCCGATTGCGACAAAGCCTTGTCAATGGTAGAAAACGTGCCTTATGCTGCAAAAGATTTCGGTCGTGTTACCAGAGCAGCCTGTTATGCTTTGAAGTCTCGAATTTATCTATATTCAGCAAGTCCTTTATGGGCAATTGCAGGAAAAACCTCCGCATTGCCAGATATTTCTGATAACGCAACGGCATCCGATCAGGGCAAATGGAAATTAGCATCAGATGCTGCAAAAGCAGCTATCGACTTTGCCGCATCCGCAGGTTATCAAATAGAACCCACCCTTGCAGCAAGACGAGCAATGTACATACAACCATGGAATAGTAAGGAAGTATTAATGGTGCGTATGAATGAAGAGAGTGGTGCCGAATTTGAACGACACTATTTCCCATTTGGTTACAGCGGATGGTCGGCCGGATCAGCTACTCAAAATGTAGTAGATGATTATGAAATGAAAGATGGTATGGCTATTACAACTTCGCCAATGTACAATTCAGCCCAACCATATCTAAACAGAGACGCTCGGTTTTATATGGATATTGGCTTTAATGGGGCATATTTTAAAAATAGAGTAATCGAAACTTTTGCAGGAGGAAGAGATGAGCAAAGTACCGCTACGGATCATAGCCGTACTGGATATTATACTCGTAAGTTGGTGGATACTTCTCAAACAATTGGACAAACATCAAGAACCACAGATGGCATCATGTTTCGTTTATCCGAGTTGTATTTAAACTATGCGGAAGCTTTGAACGAATATAGCCCTGCAAACCCCGATATAGCAACCTATATCAACTATATAAGAAAACGTGCCGGCCAACCAGATTTGCCTCCAGATTTGTCTCAGTCCGAAATGCGCCAGCGTATTAGAAACGAAAGAAGAATAGAGCTACTGGCCGAAAATCATAGATTTTGGGACGTAAGAAGATGGAAAATTGCTTCTCAAACCGAACAAAACATTTATGGCATGAAAGTAACAAAGGATGCTTCAGCTCCCGGAGGATTTAAGTATGAAAAATTTTTAGTAGAAAAAAGGCCTTGGCGAAATGCCATGTTGGTAATACCAATTACATTAGACGAAACGTTTCGAAATCCTAACCTCAAGCAAAATCCAGGTTGGTAAAAACTTTTTGTAAGAAAAAAAATATAGAAAATGAAATTATTTAAAAATAATCGATTACTAATACTTTCGTTATTAATAGTAGTGCTTCTTTCGTCCTGTAGCAAAAGTATTGTTGATACAAGCTATTCTGGATATGATGGCAAAGTGTATATGTCGCAGGCCGTAAGTGGTAGAAATGTGTTCTCTCTTCCATTATCTAGCAAACCTTTTGCATTAGGATATGGAGCTTCTTATGGAGGAACAACCCATGCGGCAGAAAATGATATACCCATCAAATTTGCACTAAAGAACGATTGGATTAATAACTACAATATAGCCAACTCCACCTCTTATGTATCGTTGCCTACAGAAGCGTACAATATACCCAGCTTTACTTCTGTAATAAGAAAAGGGCATACAACCACCGACTCTCTATTTATAAAAATTGAGAGCAAAAAACTCGACAGAGCAAAAAAGTATATGTTTCCTATTACTATGCTTTCTGCGGGAAGCGATAAAATCGATTCTGCCATGCAAACCGTTTGGTTTAGGATAGATACAATCGTAAGAGCAGAAAGGGATGTTACTTCAAAAGGAGTAATAAGTGTTAGCAATGATAACAGTGGTGGCCCCGATGCAAATGAAGGGTCTAAAAAATTAGTGGATAACAGCATTGATACTAAATTTTTGGTGTTCAATATTGGAACCATTTTGCCAAACTTTTGGTATCAGTTGAGCTTTGCTGATCCAATTACATTAGGCGCATACACGTTGACTTCTGCTAATGATGCACCTGAACGCGATCCGAAAGATTGGAAATTGTTAGGCTCTAATGATGGCATAAATTGGACAACTCTTGATACTCGAACTAATCAAATGTTTGCAGGAAGAAAGCAAACAACTCGATTCGAGTTCGATAACAATGTTCCCTATACGATTTATAGAGTAGCTATTTCTGCTATAAACGGAGCAACATTATTTCAGCAGGCAGAATGGCGGGTGATTGAGTTTTTTGAACAATAGCATTTGTATTGAGTAGAGAGGTGCTACCTATCTCTCTACTCAATACAAAATTTGAAGAATGATTATAAATAGAACATAGAGCGTTTAAGCGTTTATAAATTTTACCTTGGTAATAAAATAGACTTTGAACAGAGCAGATAAATGCTCGTTTCCATAGTGCTTTTTGTTACTCATTAGTTTTATTCCAGTTGACTTACGTTCACGAAGAACGTTGTGATGCGTTGTTGTAAGAAGAACAAGAAAGGAATTGGAGAATGTTAGTTTATTAAAGGCACATTTCAAACTGCCTGAAAGATGAATTATACTTATAGAGTAACATTAAGTGAAGCGTGCAAAGTTTATATGAATAAAAATTTGGTAGATTCGAAATTATTGACGTTTTTTGCTTAAACGAGTAAGCGAATTTGCTGCAAGTAATATCTACGATAGTTATTTATAGAAAATTTGGCAACAAAAAAATACCTTTAAGTGTATTTATAAATTCATCAAAATGTCCAAACGAGTTTCAATAAAAGATATTGCAAAAGAAGCCGGGGTATCTACGGCACTTGTTTCATATGTATTAAATGGGAAAGAACGCGAAGCACGCATTGGCGAAGAAATGGCAAAAAGAGTTAGACAGATTGCCAAAGAACTCGGATACCAACCCAATTTAATTGCACGCGGGCTGAAGTTTGGAAAAACCAAAACACTTGGTCTTATTGTAGCCGACATTTCAAACCCATTTTTCTCCTCTTTGGCACGTATTATCGAAAATGAGGCGAAGAAACATGGATACACCGTGATTTTTGGTAGTAGTGATGAGCAGTTAGAAAAATCTCAGTCTTTAATTGATACGTTATTGAACAGACAGGTAGATGGGCTCATTGTTACACCGGTTGAGGGTTCGGAGCAACAGATTGTAGAGATTAAGGAAAAAAATGTACCAGTAGTATTGATTGACAGAGGATTTAATGAATTGCAAACTAACACAGTTATTATAGATAATTACAATTCTGTATATAAATCAGTGAAATTGTTAATGCAGAATGGGTTTAAAAAAATTGCAATGCTTGCTTACGATTCAAAGCTTACCCATATGCAAGACCGCATCCGTGGATATAAGGAAGCTATAAAAGATGGTGGGCTGTCGTTTAGCTCTAAATTGCTTATTCAGATATCTTATGAAAATACTGAAGAGGAAATAGAGCATAAGCTCGTAGCATTAGTCAACCAAAAGAAAATAGATGCAATCATGCTCGCAACAAACTCCATTTCGTTGAGTGCTTTGAGGGTGATTTCAAAGTTGCAGCTCAAAGTTCCCCAAGAATTAGCGATTGTATGCTTTGATGAAAGCGATGTGTATGATTTCTTTTATACATCGATCACCTACATTAAGCAAGACTTGAAAGCCATTGGAGAAGCGGCAGTTAATATTATGATTCAACAGATCGAAAAGGGCAAGGATCCAAAACTTGTAAATAAAATAGTAAAGTCGTCTATAGTAATTGGCGAGAGCTCAGGGGTTGGAAAATAGTTTGTAACAATTAGTTTTTATTATACACTCATTTAAAGTTTGCAAATGAAAAAATTATTATTATCCAGTTTATTTATCGCAATAGGAAGCCTTGTAGGTTTTGCGCAATCGGGAAAATTTAATGGATTAGATATGCACTTGGGAAATCTTTCAAGGCTTTCCGATGCAAAAACCCGCTCCATCAGTCCGGAAAATTATACCGGAGAAAAGGGTAAAGGCGCATTAGCCGATCCAATAAAGGATAAGGGCAAACGAAATATTGCCAATGCAGCTAATGAAGCACGCGATCTTGGAAAAGGATGGAAAGTAAATCCATTTATCGTCATAGATCCGGGGGAAACATTCACCATGGCCGACATCGCAGGCCCAGGAGCAGTTCAGCACATTTGGATGACACCCACAGGGAATAATGCCTTTTCTATTTTTAGGGTATATTATGATGACGAGCAGGATCCATCTGTAGAAAGTCCGGTGGGCGCATTCTTCGGCACCGCCTGGAATGAATTTTCCCCGTTAAACTCCTTAGCAATAACCGTAAATCCGGGTAGTGCATTCAATAGTTATTGGAAAATGCCTTTCCGTAAAAAATGCAAAATTACCATGCAAAATATCGACTCGCAGCCTATGAGGTTATATTATCAGGTGGACTATACGCTGACTGATATTGAACCCGATGAAGCATACTTCCACGCACAATATCGCCGTAGCAAAAGAGACCCTAAATCTTCCGATCATACAATTCTTGACAACGTAAAAGGGAAAGGTCATTATGTAGGAACATACATGGGTGTAGGCGTAAGTAATAACGGCTGGTGGGGCGAAGGTGAAATTAAATTTTTCATGGATGGCGACAAGGAAAATGCTACAATTGTAGGCACAGGAACTGAAGATTATTTCTGTGGATCTTACAATTTTGAAAATAAAAGAACGAAGCAATATCAAGAATATTCTACTGCTTATGCAGGATTACACCAAGTGCTAAGACCAGATGGATTGTATGGTTCTCAACAGCGGTTTGGAATGTATCGCTGGCATATTATGGATCCAATTCGTTTTGATAAGGACTTAAAAGTTACCATACAAGACTTAGGTTGGCGCAGTGGCGGAAGATATTTGCCCCAACATTCAGATATAATAACAGTTGCCTATTGGTACCAGGCAGAGCCACATGCAAAGTTTCCTAAGCTCCCCGTTGCAGATGATTTAGAGGTAAATTGATCCACTACTCTTCTCGTTGATCTTAAAAATTGTTAGCATAATAAAATAGTTAAAAATGCGAAAAAAACGAAATGCGATATTGGTGGTAGCAATTATTACAATGCTTGCCTCTTGCAATTCTGCCAGTGATAAAACAGAAAATAAAAATACGATGAAACCATATTCTGTCGGAAGTTTTGGATATGACCTAGGCTTCTTAAAGGAAAAGGATAGTGCACTTGTAGTACTTACAAGTGGTGATGGAAATGCCCAAGTGATTGTATCTCCTAAATATCAAGCAAAAGTATTTACATCCACGGCCAACGGATTGGATGGTGGTAGTTTTGGATGGATAAACTATAAAGCATTTAGCGAGCCTGTAAATGAACACATGAATGCCTATGGTGGCGAGGATCGTTTGTGGCTGGGGCCAGAAGGCGGTACTTTCTCATTGTTTTTTAAACCCAATA
>APMI01018785.1_pt1 | contig 12205 bp, 13 predicted proteins | sample 667938 | NCBI WGS metagenome assembly APMI01 (sample SAMN01084076, study PRJNA167559) | wastewater metagenome | biome: Wastewater | place: Denmark: Ejby Moelle, Odense | collected 2011-11-28 | reverse complement strand
ACCCCAACCCCAACCCCAACCCCAACCCCATTGATAATTCGCTTCAATCTATTGAGTAATACTAATCCTATTCAATTAAATATGAAATATTGCAATTGTAAGGATATTTATTTATACTGTAGCTCGAATCATTTCGAGTTGTTGCTCCGGTCCATATATGGCTTGTTTCGTTTGTATCTTCTTAACTTTGTTAACTGTTAAGGATTGCCTTACTTGAAATAAAAATTGTAATCGCAACTTGAATCGATTTCTAAATTCCAAAAATTTCGTTATTTTTTATTTGCTTCGATCAATTACTCTAGTTTGTAAATAGCTTTTTCATCGAATAAAACTTTAGATTGCCCAGCTAAGGTAGGATAATTTCTGCGTCCTGGTTTTGAACAATCAGATTTAACACTTTCCTCTCGCTCGTATTACTAGACAGGCTTTTTCTGGTAAAATTTCAATAACTATTAGATCTATTTGCAGTGATCTGAATCATAGTTGTCTTCAACGTAGTGCTTTTGTTCTATCTGAATATCTAAAAGATTGATAAGCGGTGTTTTTGATTGTATTTTTATACGATCAAACTTTATTCTCTTTTGCAGGTTGGAACTATTTTTGTTTAGCGATCTACTGATTATATGCTGCTTAAGAGGCAAGTAATGAAGCCTACTACAATCAAATTTGTTGTGGAACTGCTTAGGACAGTTTACACATGGATACAAGTTATGTTAATCAATAACATACTCATCTTTGTCTTTTAGCATACAAAACAGTTGATAGTCCATGTCGCTGCCCTTCAATGAGTTCATGAAACTGTCACGATCCAAATAATACAATGTACTATAATTTACTGATTTGATGTTGTATTTAATCGGCTTATTCTTTATGAAATCTAGGGATATTATTTTTGGTTTTAGGTCTCCCTAGACTATGATACTTTATATCTCTTTTCCATCTAGATTTGATCTTATTCGACATGTGAAAGTTAAAGTACCTTTTTGCAGGATGCAGAAATCTGTGATGCTATCTCTCTTTACTATAATTTCTTCAGGGTGACAGATTTTTCGATTAACTTACTCAGCCAATGTCAGCAAGCTCTTTTTAGAAAGGTTACTAAAGAAGCCAAGATTATCAAAAAGTATTTTATTTGCTTATTTACGATACTCCCTTTGCATTTGCTTTGGTAAGTACTAAATTACTTCATCTCTGGCATCGTACTCGTATGACTCCTTGATTTGATAGGACTCTTCGATAAAATTAGCAATTTTGGACTAAACTTCGTCTGAGACTTAATTTTATTTGCACATTCGATGGAATGTCTTAAGTTTTTTGCGTTTGGCGTCTTCGTTTTCACGCATGGAACTTATTAATCCTCCTACGTGACTGATGTTATAAGCCAGGGTTACACAGCTGAAAGTCTAGATGAATATTAGCACAATCGCCTAATAATAATTGGTGGCTGTGATATCTCCAAATCCTACAGTGAGCATGATAGTTGTGCCCCAGTAATACCCCCACACATATTTGATATACCACTCAGAGTCTACAATACCCAAATGAATCTGCCAGTTTTGTGTGTCGTTGAGATTGGTCATCAAGTTGAGGAAGATTGAGAGAAAATGACCGATTACAAAGTTTATTAGAAACACTTTTATTAATCCATAATACTGTTAAACTTATTTGCTCACCATGACCAAGTATTCGAACTTTTCTAGCTTTCGGATATTACTCAAAAGTTTAAGAAAATAAGTGCATGAAATTACAATATTTATCATCGTGCTTAGAGACAGAAAGCTGATTGGCAGTACAATAACACTCAATATATCGATGAAGAGTCCGTTGTGAAAATAGTGTTTGGAAATTAGCGCAATTTTTTCTAATTTTTTACCGTTCTAAAAGCGCTGCGAGATAAAATTTAATACTATGTCGACACAGTAAAGCACTAGGCTTGCGATTTGAGCATGAAAGAAGAACTAAAACTGTTATGTTTCTGGAAAGGCTAGCATTATTGAGGAGATAAACACCATTGAAATAGTTTGCAAAATATTTATAAAACTCCATAAGATGATGCAAGCATTGTTCAAGTCAAGTCCATAGCTGTCACCAACATAACCTAGAGTGTACTTAACGATATCCTTGCAGTTTTTAGATGCGAATATGTTCGTTTTTTGATCTTCAAGGTCTACTAGTGGCTTCCGATTGACTGCTGTTCTTTGCAATTTCCTTAAAAAGTTATTCACCAGCATGTTGGCTTTACTTTTGAGTAAAATTTATTTTAGGTTTTTCTTGTTCTTGTTCCGAGGTCCACGCTTTCCGAAAATTCCGTTCTCGAGGTTTAAGGGAATTTCATTGCTATTGGAAGTGGTATTGAACAGAGGCTGTGTAGAAATTATATCATGTAAAGACTCGTCCCTGCGATAAGTGACAATAATTTTCTATTCCGTTTGCATACGACTTATAATTCTATCACAGATTATGACATTTAAACATTTTTGTTAGAAAATATATAAATTTCATCGTGCACTTATTCCGAGAAGCTGAGCATACATTCCATAGAATGAGAGAGATGATAGGTTTATTTGTCTTATTTTTATAAAAATGACTCTATATATAACAATCAATTAAGAAAATTTTTAATGAAATTGTCAAGGGCTAGGTAGTGCTGACGGGCTTAGCTATGGCCTGAAAAGACCAAAATCGTTTTAGAAAATTCGAGAATTGGAAGATAGCGCGAATGTATCCTTGTCCCATCTACATGCAAGACCGCACAAAATACCCCCGACAGTGCCACACAAGGCAGATAAACCTGCATAGATGAGCTGGTATGCACTTAGGCTAGCAGGAACCCCTGTCCAAGTTTTATCAGCAGTAAATGCAGAACTGATACCTTAATTTTAATACCCTTAATTGCTGAAATAAGCTAATACACTTGCTGGAGCTACAACACTTCCTATTAATGCACTGACAATAAGAGGTCCAAATAAGCCAAGCGCATCGTACATTCGATTCCTGTTAATGAGTCTATGGATTGGGTTAGAGATTAGAATAGACAAAAAGGCACCAACACTACCGATCATAATAGATACGCCAATGTTGTTGATATAGGGTGCAGCTGCGCCATTAGTGGCTCCTCCCACAATAGTCCCTATTAGAGCTTCCTTGATGCCGACTTTACTTTTATAGACCAAAGCATATACCACATAGGTACCCGCAATGCTTCCTATTAATCCAAATAAAATAGAGAAACGCATGATGTTCTGTCCACTATGCTTGACATCAGCATTGGGGCTCACGTATTAAATTAAATTGTTATAGGTGAAGCAGAAAGTGGAGATCACGCAGGCTGTACCGATTGACGACAATATCAAAGACACTCCATTTGTACTGTTTCTCTCGTGAGAGGTCGCGATTGTATGATTATTCATTAGTGCACTACAGCCTATGCCACAGAATGCTGCGAATAAGTATATATAGCTGGATCCATATGAGTCAAATACTATGTGCCGACTTTGACTATCATTTACAGCGCAGAAATATACCAGAGCGAAGAAATTAAGGTTCCAGAACACCAAGAATATAACTGTTATTTTGAATAACTGCTCAAAACTGAGGCGTCCAATCAATGAGGTCATCATCACTAGTAAAGATATACAGGCTAACATCGAAGTTCGATAGTAGTAATAGCTTGTGCCTGTTTTTTATAGCTCCCCAGCAATGTAGTGATCAAAAAATTCCTTTACGTTAGAAGAATTGCTCTTAAAGAGATAGGCTGAATTAGAAGGCTAGACAGAAGGCTTGAGAAGTGATGAATAGAATAAAGACTGTAATAATGGACTAAATTGAATGCTGATGGCAAATATAGTTATCGAGTACGTCACTCCAAGCCAACTGCCAAACCGGTAGATACTCAAGATCAGCCCAAAGCCTACGATAACGAATAGCGCCAAAAATAAGTTGGCAGGCAAGTCATTAAATGAGATATTCGAAAGATCTCTTTATGGGTAGTAAATTTGGCCCAGTCCGTTCGATATCATCATTGCAAGTTGAAAAATCAACAGGGACACTCCGAAGTATCTGCTTTTGTATTACAGTGGCTCCTATTGTTTTCCTTATTTTTGTTATTAACCTGAAATAACTGGTTAACCATTCATAACTTCATCGTCTGCTATGTTGATTTAAGCCTGGCTCTCATGAACTCTATAACTAAGATTACTTTGGGGCTTGTGGACGCTAGAGGAGCCTGATTTGTGCTCCTCAAGAGCAGACTATTTCATTAATTAAATCTCACTCACTATTTGAATAAGATCAGATGAAGATCAAAATGAACTCATTATTATATTTGGTCTATGGCCTTGCTTCAATTTTGCAATATTTTATATTATTCATGGATTAATAGTAATACGAGCACGAGTCGGAGTGCGAAGATTATGTTGATTATGGTCCTGAGGGATACCATCCTGTTGCCCTCGGTTAAAAGTTTAACCACTCCTACGTTGTAATTCAAAAGCTGGGGTGGGGGCACTTTTCAACAGTATGGCTTGTACAAAACGAAAGCACAAAATAATATGCCGCACTAAAAATTCAAAGGAGTAAAGAGTCTCACTCCTAGTCAGCTATAGATGAAATGAAAATATTAAACGAAGTAAGACGTCACTAAAAAGATGTGAAGTGGGTGGAAGAGCTGGCTGCATTGTAGAAACTTCATCCTGAGGACATCAACTCGAAGTTATGTCGACCTCTGCTGCTCTATGATAATTTCACACATCACGGAATTCACGGTAAGCACTACTGTTCAGTATTCGAACTGTTGGGTCCTAATTTATTGGATCTTATCCAGCACTATGAATTCAAGGAAGAACGTATGCCTTTGTGGTTGGTTAAAAAAATTACAATCGATGTGTTACTGGGTTTGGTCTACCTTCATGAGCACTGCGATATTATTCACACAGATCTTAAACCAGAAAATATCATGATCAAGATGGAGTCACAGTAAGAAATGGAATTCGTTGAAAATATCAAAAAATATAAAGTTAAACCTATTAGCATGAAGTACTTGAAAAATCTGCAAGCCAGTAAAAATTCTAAGACAAAGAAGAAAAACTAAAAAAAGAAACTGAAGAAAAAGCAGAAAAAATAGGGTGAGAAAGTATAACAAGGAGATAACGACTAGTAAAACGATGACGCAGGTTAATAAAGTAGTGTCACACCTGCTGACAATACAAATCAATAAATGAAACCATAAACAAAAGATATAGTTTCATAATAAGCAAAAAATATTTAAAAAGTCGAGGATTAAAAAAATAAATAATCAAAACCAGAGTAATCTGCATAGAAGAAGGAGGGCTAGCCAGCAGTCGATATGAAAATATTAGTATGGAAGAATGTAAAGATTGAATTGAACAAAAAATTGTTTTTCAAAATTGTAGATATGGGTAACGCCTGCTTTGCCTCCCATCACTATACTGAGGACATTCAAACTAGGGAGTACAGATCTCCTGAAGTCATTCTCGGGTACTCATATGCTCATAACACTGATGTTTGGTCGTTGGCATGTACTGTATTCGAATTACTGACTAATAATTTCTTGTTTAAGCCTAAACCATTATAAGGAATTAGCAAAGACTAAGACCATTTGTATAAGATAATAGAAGTGCTGGGTCCAATGACGAAAGAGTTTGCTTTAGGAGGGTCCCATAGTAATGAATTCTTCAATAAGAAGGGCAAGCTGCTTCACGGGCATCCAAAAGATCATGTACGAATCCATCAACTGCTACACGAAGACTTTGGATATAGTATGCAAGATGCCGTTTAAATAGAACAGTTCTTGTTACCCATGCTGTAAATAGAAGACTCCAAACGAGTGAGTGCAAGGGAGTGCCTCAAGAGCGAGTGGCTGTGGAAATGATTGCATTCTATCGGATTATCAATACTTTGAACAATAATTATTGTTATATAGAAGCCTACAATTTCTTACATGCTGGACCGACTACTAGGAAAAAAGGAAAAGGGAATCCAAGTATTTAATATACCCGAGAAGAAGTACTGTCACGATAGTAAAAAAATATCTAAAATGGATAAGAAAGACCTCATCGATGTGATGGCTGACATGGAAAAGCACATCGGCAGCCTATGCGAGAAGGTAGCAATAATTGTATTCAGCTGGATCTCGGCAAGAAGTAGTACTAACTATTGCAAGAGAAGTGCGACCAAGCTATATAAAAATCAAACGTGGTCAATGCAGAAATAGCTAGAATAAATAACGAACACGAATAGCTCCAAGTAAAGTTGATGAACTTTCAAAGCTCACTTGAAATGATGACACAAGAACGATAACTGACAATGCAAGTGCAGATTAAGTACATCGAAGAACGAGGTCTTAGTAAAGAAAAAATAAAGGACTTAAGCAAAGTGTTTGAAGTGTATCATAGTCAGATATCAATAACTGATAAAATACAACAACAAAATAAACAATTAAAACAAAAGTTGGCAGATTCATAATCAGAATATCATCAACTAAGCTAAAAGTACAACGAGTTAAAAATTAATAATACTATTAAGGATCAACACTTTGAGAAGTAACAAACTGAAACAAAAGGCACAAATTAAGACTAAACATAAAAATAGAATGAATACAGTCATAATTGTGTCCAGTGCCAGAATCTCCAGTCAGCAATAGAAGGTAAAGATCAAATAATAACTTCATTGAATAAACAAATTACAGCCTAACGATCGAAACTTGCTGAAAATTCAAGTTGTATTGAATAGTTGAACTCAGACTTAGAGCAAATACTAAAGAAGGTTGAGCTTAAAGATGAATAACTTAGTAGATATAAAACTTAAAATACATAACTCAGCGCTATTATATCAAACTATAAACGAGTATAAGCCAAACAGAAATCACATGAAGATAGGCAAAAATAAGAGATATAGGACTTACGCAAAAATTATAATTTAATTGAAAAATAATATGTAACGCTGAAATAAAAATCATAACCTTTATAGAGAGAGCATGAAAATTTAAGTAAATAAATTTAACAACTAAAGTTAGAGCTAGAACGAAAATAAATGACAATGGAAAATACAAACCAGAAATTGAGAAGTTATTAGTAATAAATAGAAAATTTATCAAAGCTTAGCTCAGAAATAAAATCGAAGTAGCATCAAGTCCATAATATCAAAGAGTAAGTTGAAAAGGAAAAGAGAAAAAATGAAGATCTTGATAAATCTATGAAAGCTATGTAATAGGATTATCAATTAAAAATGAAGAAGTTAGAGGTCTCTTTCAATCAAGAGAGAATCAAGACAGATGGACTTAAGCGAAGTCTCCAAAATTTCGAGACTAAGGACCAGGAAAACAAAAAGAACCTAGACGAGATGTATGAGAGTAGAATCCAGCAGGATGGCAAAATTGTTCAAATGGAAAAGAAGCTAAAAGAGTACAAGCACATGATTCAGTACCTACGAAAGGAAAAGGTAGAGCTAGAGAAAACATTCTAGAACAAGCTAAAGAACATGGAGGAATTAGTAATAAATGAAGAAGAATAAGTTGAAGAACCTTTATCTGGTCTGAAAGTAAGTAAAGACATATCGGGCCAGTTATCACCAAGTCCCCGAGTCGATCTAAACTTATAAGAAATTAAGTAAGACCTAGAGAAGTAATCCATCAAATGGCAGAAGAGGATTGCTGAGCTTGAGGAACAGGTGGATATGCTTAAGTAATAGAACATGAATATTAGACTATAGAAGTAAAAAGTAAGTGAAATGAACAATTAATTATAAAGCAGTTTGAAATCTCTTACTTCAAAAAGAGAGTAAATGATGAGAGAAATCAAGAAGATGTCGAGTTTAAAATCTATCGATCCACAGGATAAACAGAATCAAAAGCAACCAGTCAATATAGAGGAGAATAAGTCCAAAGAAAAAAAGATTGCATAAAAAGCATACAAAGGATTTGATATTCTAGCAAAGCTGATGTCAGGATTGTACAAGCAGTTTGTGAGTTTTCATGTAAGTAGCATAAATAAGAAGGAAATTAAGGACATGGAGAGCACAATTAATTAAATAGTACGAAAATCCTTGGATATGAAGGATATTTTTCAAGATTACATCTGAACACTCATTACTTATATTTTTTATAATTGCTTTCAATGTAGATGTATATTCTAGTATAATTTATTATAATTGCAGCTGATGACTACTGTTGTAAACGGCGCACACAGAACTGAATCTGCAGTCGAGAGAAGAAGTTCTACTGCATCCTTCACATAAACCAGACTACCTAACGGATCTGTATACAAAGGACAACTAAAAAATGGTAAATTCGAGGGCCATGGAATCTTAACCTACGCGAACAAAGAGCTGTACGAGGGTGATTTTCTCAATGGTATGAAGCATGGCAAAGGAAAATACTATTATATCAAGGGGGAATTGTACATGGGCGACTGGTTTGAGAATAAAAAACATGGCAAGGGACTCTATTTCTATGAAAACGGTAATCGATATATAGGCGAGTTCAAGGACAACATGAAGCATGGAAAGGGTCGTATCTAAGAAGAAGACGGTTGCTATTATGACGGCGAATTCTTTGAAAATAACAAACACAAAACAGGTCAATATTATGATGCTACTCAGAAGAAAAAATACTTGCAGGTGTACGACAAAGGGAATCAGATTAGTTGCAGATAAATTATTGAAATACCAGATATTCAGAAGCAAGATTAAATCTGTTTACCAGATCTGCTTCGGATACCTTCTAGAGGTGCCGAAAATATAAAAAAGGACTCGAACCGTGAAATCATGTCCGAATAACATATAAAAATAAGTCTTGGTTCAGGAGAGTTAAGTTCTCCAGATAAAAACTTCGCTACTCATAATCAACTTTCACTGAGGCAACTCTACTTTGATAAGAAAAAGACTTCAGATAAAGAGGCTCGAGGGGAACTTATTTTGTAACACTATTTTGATAAGGCGTTGTTGGAAAAAAGAAGTAAGCTACAATCATTATACAGTTAACTAGTGGAGCAAGCAGGACGTATCGTAGTGGCTCAATCAGATAGGCTTTGGTGACTGCATCGAATAATTCAAGGATAACAATATTACTGGATAGAGTCTGTTTGCGCTGACTAACTCAGACTTGAAGTAGCTTCATGTTGCTGCACTCGGAGATCGCAAGATACTGCAAAAATAAATCGACTTTTTAAAATTAATCTTTAAATCTCAGTGCATTGGAGACCCTATTTCAAAACTTTTTCATCGTTAAGTTAACTTGAAATTGGTTAGAGATCTCGAGAAAAAGAAAAGTCAGGATGATACAAATACTCAAAAGAAGGAAGGTGAAGAAAATGGAGATTCAGATAATTCTTCTTCAACAGGGTCGGAAGCAGAGATTGAAGAGTACAAAGAAGAAAGAGCAAAAATGAACATGCAAAGTACAAATATTTTAAATTAGGAAAAATATAAAGTTACATGATAAAGAAGGGAATAAGACTTACTTTTTTGATACCAAAAGACCAAATAGAGATAATTAAGCCTATCGGAAAGGGAGGTTATGGTCAAGTTTCTCTTGGAAAGTGGTTAGGCCAAGATGTGGCAGTAAAGAAATATATGAAGAAGGAGGGATTTAGAAATCGGCATATCGGTAACTTTATCGAAGAAGTCCAAGTGATCAATAAACTTTTGCATCCTTGCATAGTTCTTTACATGGGTACATATTTAATTATTAAGGGATGTGCATTTACGACAATGAGTATATAATGGTCACTTAGTTTTTATCAGGTGGAAGCTTGTTTGATTACTTGCATAAACGTGGAGAGAAGCTTAATGAAGAGCGTATTTTTTATATCTGTAAAGATGTAGCATTAGGCATGTCATATTTACATGGTAAAAATGTACTCCATTGTGACTTAAAAAGCTCCAATGTTCTTATTGACGAGAACTGGAATGTAAAATTGTGTGATTTTGGATTGTCTCGTCTGAGAGATAATAAGAAAAACAAGAAAGATAACATCAGAGTGGGAACACCTCATTGGATGGCTCCTTAGATTTTAAAAGGGTAAAAATTTTAATTCTACTCTGATGTATACAGTTTTGGTATTTTGCTTTGGGAAATGCTCACAGGTCAGATTCCTTATAAATAACTATCGACTTCGGAAATCATCAATCTGGTAGGAAACGACGATAAGCATCATATTGCGATTCCTAACTATCCTAACGATTTATTTTTAAAAATATTCTTATGTTGTACAGAACGGGATCCTAAAAAGAGACCTACTTTTAAAAACATTGTTGAGTTATTGTAAAAATAGTAGAAAAATTATCAAAGCTGCGACGATGAATTTTAGGGTTGATTAATTTATATTATTACAAGAAATCTAACCAAATATTTACATCAGGCTTAATGGATAGTTAATTATTATAAAGACGGATATAAAATTAATGAAGACTGATTCAACTTCCTGGTCGCGTTTGAGTGCTGAAATTGATCAATATAGACGAAGAGCTAAAATCAATCTCTAAAAATACGAGAAGAAAAGATTTAATAGTATGTACAAAAAGAAAGAATAAAAATCGCAAGACGATTTAATGTTTTAAGAAGTTTCTAAACTAGGATATTCGATGAATCTCGTCAGGGAAAAACAGCATGAAGAGTTAACTAAAGCATCGAGGCTTGTTAACCAAGTTAATTACTTAAAAGTGCAAAGAGATAGGAAAATTCATTCGTCTGAGAGAGTTAAAAATAAACTTCAAAGAGTGCTCAGCATTCGTAGCACAAGCTCACAAGATCGGCAGATGATTGAAAATGTACTTTCTGCTTTATTTAGGAAATTAATGAATTTAAAATAAAGAGTAATTAGCGTAAAAGGTTAATAAATGAAAAGATAAAATCTGAAAAAGCGAAGATAGAACAACAAAGAAGAAAAATATTATCGTAAAATTCGTTGAAGGCCAGGCAAGTTCGTAATTCCAGTGTTATGAATGAATAGACAATAGAGAAATAAAAGAAAGATTAAATAACAAAGAAGATGAAAATAATACAGAAGGTGCAAAACTAATTTGAATCCTGTCTTTAGAAAAAACAGTAACGTGAAAAAAGCATTGTTGAAGAGGGCAAAATTAACCATTCGAACAAGCTTAAGCAATAGTATTTAAAATTGGCAAGAACGAAAGTAATTATTATATTACTTAGAGAGTAAATGAACAGATATTAAATTACTACATAAACTAGGGACAGAGAATAATGGAGTAAACAGAGCAAGCCCACAATAATCTTCTCAATTTCGAAACTGCTCTGATGATGAGAAGAGGGTCAATGAAAAATAGTACAAGCGTGAAGAACAGCTTAAACCCAAATACAAAAGATAGTCGCACTGATCAAACTAAATCGGCAAGAAGAGTGAATAACTTTTTCCACTTAACAAACTGAATACACCGATCACTGTCAGTTGGAGTAATATATATCTTTTTTAATTTCCCATACATGTAAGCAGTTGGCCTATTCTGTCGATCCTAACATGAACTTTTAATGTGGGTTCCAATCGAAGTCCACAACTTTGGATCGGTGACCTTCATGTTCGAAAATCCGATTGTTTTATTATTTCTTATTTGAAGACAAATCCCATACAGTTACTTTCCTATCATAGCTGCATGTGGCGAATAAGTTGACACTGAATGGATTCCATTGTGCTTTCACCACGCTGCCTTTACTCTTGAAATTATCGATGGATCTGGTCAAGTTCCTGAGATCCCAAACTGATGCGTTTTAATCAGCAGAGCCGCTCAAGAACAAGAACTAGCTAAAAGGCGAGAAATCTAGAGTGTAAACCTAATTGGTATGTGCAATAATTTAGAATATTGGTTTTCTATTCCCATTCACTGAGTTTCTGAATCTTATATCCCAAACCATGATAAGTCTATCATCGGAGCAGCTAGCAAAAATATTCGGATGCATTTTATGCCAAGCCACATCCTCGACTGGTGCGCTATGATGCAATATTTCCATGACTGGAGTATTTTTGTTATTTTATTGTTTGTTCTTCTCTACGTCCCAAATGCATATCCTTTTGTCACTATTGCCTGAAGCCAAGACTGAGTATAGTTTTGGGTTCCAGCTGAGTCCATAACCTTACTGAGTATGACATATTAGTTTTGATAAAACTTCGCCTTTGTGAGTGAGTATGATTTCGCCATTGACATGAGAGGAGGCAATCAATGCAGGGTTGAT
>APMI01049036.1_pt1 | contig 12207 bp, 13 predicted proteins | sample 667938 | NCBI WGS metagenome assembly APMI01 (sample SAMN01084076, study PRJNA167559) | wastewater metagenome | biome: Wastewater | place: Denmark: Ejby Moelle, Odense | collected 2011-11-28 | reverse complement strand
CGGGTCGAGGAAATGAGTCGGGCTCGTTCAACTCACCCGACGGCGCGCGCTTTCGGCGGAATTCCCCCCTTGACCCTCCTTCCGCCTGCGCGCTTAGTGGTGGCGCTTCGCGCTCAATTTCTTCCCGCACTTCCAATCTGTACTCATTCTTCCACGCCTTCTGTGTTGTGAAGCAAAAGTGCTGTGCGTATCGCTACAACGGCGTATGCTAGACTAAAAGTGATGGAGCGTCAGGGTGTTATTTATCAGGCACCATCCCAACCACCACAACCCCAGCGTCCAAATGGATATGTGCGTTCTCGCACACGGGGCAGGCCGAAAGGTGCTAAAGACCGAGCTGGTCGTCTTGTTCGTTTAAACACTAGCCAACAACCAGGTATGGTGTTGACGCAGCGGGATGTCTCGATACTGGAGGCCATGTATCAGTATCGGGTGATGACTAGCTCACAGGTGGAAGCTCTGTTGTTTCCATCGGCCACAACGCATGCCCAAGTACGTCTTCGACTGAAACTGCTCTTTCAGCAGGGGTATCTTCACAGAATGGAGCAGTTTCAACGGCGCTCAGATGGTATGAAACCATTTCTCTATGTGCTTGACACACGCGGCGCGGTTGAGCTCGCAGCACTTTACGGCTGCACGGTTCAAGAGCTTGACTGGCGAAAACGTGATCGCCTGGTCGGCCAGCTGCACCTGGCACACGTGTTAGTATCGAACGATATCCGTATTGCAATCACACGTTCCGCTCTGCAACACGGCTTCACGCTCATGCAGTGGTACGATGAAAAGACTTTGCGCCGAGCGCATCACGATGATCTGGTGACGGTTACTGACGCCAAGGGTGCAACACATACCACAACCATTATTCCCGATGGATTTTTTCAACTTACATACTCCACGTTGAACACCCCGAGTACTAGCCGTCTGTTACATCGATGCATCGAGGTTGACCGCGCCACGGTGACTGGGCGCGCAATGAATGAGCATACTCGTGCGTGGGATAAAAAAGTGCTGGCATATTTGGCGTGGCATAAAAGTGGGCTGTATCAGGCGCGCTATCGAACACAAGCGCTAGGGATTTTAACGATAACCATCAGTGAAGAGCGGTTACGCTACCTCAAGACAATTACTGAGCAAGCTGGTGCTCGCGAGCGTTTCTGGTTCACTTGTCTAAACCGGTTGCAGGGTAGCGATATTTTGACGGACCCACTGTGGAGTGTCGCGACATCCACACACCTGCGCAGTCTGCTTCGCTAGAGCTGGCCCAGTCGGCCCGAGGGTTTGCCTGCTCGCGAAGGCAGAACCACGACAGGCGCGAAACTGTGCAGCCTGCATCGTATACGGACCGTACTGGACCGCACATCCTATTGTACCCAAGAGGTTCACATTGCTGTCAATCTCAGCAGAAGAGGAGCGGCGTGTGTGGTCACGTATCACGGCGTACAACTGCATACCACAACATTGCTCACAAATCTTCGCCGCGCCGTTTGTAGGGCATCTGGGGGGCCTTGTAGGCACTCTTTAGCTGCACAGTGGAATTTGCTATAGTGTTTCTATCGTCTTATGTCGCCAGAAGGTGCTTCATACCAGCCTGACTCAAATGAGCCGCTCTATCCTGGACAGCTTCCAGCTGAGCTTGCTGAGTTTTTGAAAGACACTGACTATGCGTGTCTTTCGCAAGCGACAGACCAGGGGACTGCGTTTGTGATGAAAGTTCCTGGGCGGGAAATTGACAGCGTGCGCGGGGCGATACCAATTGAACTGCGCCAAGAACTGTACACACATCCAGCCGCGCCAGTCATTCGCCTCGTGTTCACAATTTATGACCAGCCAGACACGCCACTTGCACTAGAGTCGTTTATCAATGTCGGCGATGAACAGCAACGGGCAGATTTTGCCGCACTTTCTTCCCAGACAGAGCTACCGTTGCTGTTTTATGATGAAACACTGACGCATCGGCTTACTAAACGCGTACCGTTTCGGTTTCCTCAAGATGCAGCACTCCTCTTGCAAGTTGCTGAGGAAGCCTTGCAGGCAATTGCACCCGAGCAGCGCGATTTTGAGCTCGCAAAAGCCGCTGTGCTGTTTTCCTCCGAACTCTAACCAATGGACCTAAGTAACTAACCCTTCTTGTTTGTCGCATGTATCTTAAAAGGTGAAACCTGGCAGTGGAGAAGAGCGTATGTATATGCACAAGGCGGAGCTTCTGTTGACCTGTTATGTATGAAGACGGGAGGAAGCAATGCAAGTCAATGATTTAACCAGAACCCTCAACCATATCCTCATCGGTTCGCTGACTCTATGCGCCATCCTATTTCTTTTCGGGGTCAGAATTGAGACATTTATCATATACGTGTATCTTCTGCCGCAAGTGCAGATTTTGGAACCGAAAGACATTACACCATTGGCTCCACTGGCAGCTGCTCTTCTCTTGGCGCTAACCCCGATTTTCCTCTCTATCTCTTTTCTTCTCGGTATCGCAGTAGAAGGCTTTGCTGATCTACTCATCCAAGAATTGTTTATATATCGAGTAGTATATAAATTCCCTCGCGTACAGCAATTCTTTTTCTTGAGAAATTCGTACCTATTGACAGCACAACTTAAAGCGCACTACCAAGAACAACTATCGAAAAGCGAGAAATATCACCTTCCTGAAACGACGGCTGAAGAACGCAGAACATTCTCAGCCTCGTTGTTCTTTCAGTTTGCGTCTCAAGACCAAATAAAATGGACATTGTATAACTATTCGGTATATCTGCTTTCAGCGGGTTTTTCACTCGTAACGATACTGCTGATTGCCGGTGTACTTGTCGATGGTATTGCTTCGTATTGGATTATTCCATTGATTATTTCGCTCTACGCACTCCTCTTTGTGGCTGCTGACCGCGAACGATATTCGTATGAATCTATTTATCGTTTTTGTATTCTGCATCTCGCTAAAAATGAACAGAATATACATATGCATGATACGGCCAAAAATGAGCCTGCATTAGCAGATGCGTCTACTCACGCCAAATTAGTAATCCCAAGCGATAGAACACAAATATCTAAAAAATAGACTGATTGCTCGATGCTTTTCGTTCAGTACTGCTTGAACGGCTTATAACGTATCGGCTATGCTGATGGCATGGGGACGCCAGAACTATTACATTCCCAGTCGCCAGTGTTTGGAGAAGGCAAACCACAGACAAAGAGGGCGGCGAACCAAACACTTCCCCAGTCCATGTTCTCTGATGGCTCAGATTTACCACTCTTTAGCGGTACACCCATTCCTGCGATTGAGCAGCCATTTGTCCCGCAAGACCACAGCATGAAGCAGGGGATGTTGCCGGGTATGCCGGCAATCGACTATGACCATGTGCTAGAAAATGACAAACAACTACGACGGCGACACCAGCGTCAGCCTGACCTTCCACCGAGCGCAGATATCTTTCAGTCTGTGCCAGACGAGCCGCAACAAGGTATACCACCTTCTGTTGACCTTACACCTGAACCTGTACGAGAGCCACCCAGCAAACGAAAGGTACCTCTACCAACAGAGAAAGATGCTCAGCGACTGCGCAAAGCGCTTGCTCCGTATGTGAACTTTCATGATATTCGTGAGTTCGCAGCACGCGGAATAGAGATACGTGAGGCGTTATATGCCAATGGGGGAGTGGTGCCAGAGCTTCAGCCTGTCTTGGAGCTGTACAAGGTTCTGTTTCAACCAGGCAAGCGAGAGCAAATTCATACTCCTGCCGACGTGGCCGCAATGCTGATGGTAGACATGGGATATCTTGACCAGGAGGAGCTTCGCACCGTCATGCTTGACACGAAAAATAGGCTTCAGGGCGTTGTGACAATCTATCGAGGCTCATTGAATACCTCGATGGTTCGGGTGGGGGAGGTATACAAAGATGCTCTACGGCGCAACAGTGCTGCTATCATCGTGGCACATAACCATCCCTCCGGTGAACCAACGCCAAGTCCGGAAGATGTGCTCGTGACACGGGAAATAGTGGCAGCAGGGAGGCTGTTAGATGTAGAGTGCCTTGATCATTTGGTGATTGGGCAGGGGAGATGGATTAGTATGCGGGAGAGGGGATTGGGGTTTGGAAACGGCTCTTGAACTATTGGCTATATAATTTTTATGGTCTATAATAGAAATCGTGAAAGAACTAATTCATCAGCAGCGGGAGATGTCTAATAGCGCTATTATTAATGGTCAAGAATCTATAACATGCGGTATAGCTGAGGCATGTTTTCGTGAATCAATTGCTTCAAAATTACCCATAGAAATACCCGGCCTAAATATAACTATTTTACCTCCAGTAGAAGAACCTCCGGTTTATTTATCCAATGATGGGCCATTACATATAGTATATAGTCTAGCAGGAGAATTTTTTCGTGAATCAATTGCTTCAAAATTACCCATAGAAATACCCGGCCTAAATATAACTATTTTACCTCCAGCAGAAGAACCTCCTCAGTCTTGCAAAGACAATTTGTAGAAATTTATTGTCACTTGATTACTCGCATTGTTTTTTGTTTTACGGGTATATCAATCGAAGGTGCTCATACAACCCCTCCTCCCCACGTAAAAATTTATTGTGTTCTTTTTGTCGAAATTATTCGTCTTTTTTTTCTAATTTTATTCCCAAACTAGGTATTTCAGAACCTTTTCCATTCCGTATCGTTTTCTCGATTAAAAGAGCAGCAATTCCACCTGAGACAGAAATTAATGTTCTGTCATTTGTACTTGACGATTGCTTACTAGGCTGTGGTTGTTTTGGTGGCTCAGGCATTTTTTATTCCTTCCGCATTGCCATTATACGCTTGTCTTCAAGAGGCTGGCTTGTACTTATATAACGCTAGAGAGAGGAAAAAAGTTGCGAGTAAATCAGCGGCATGACTCAAAATGTATCTACACTCTTGAGCGTTATATAGCTCTAGACCGTTAGGATTTAGACTGTCTACAGATAAGAAACCATAACAAATATGCTTTGAAGGGCTGCTATTTTGATATCGAATAGGAACAACTAATGTAGCATTATATTGTTCTTGCCATTTAGTATTTTCATTCACATAGTTCTGACCCATAGCTTTTAAGTTATTACTTAAAAAATATGGTTGTAAGTTTTCATAGATGTGATGGAATGCGCTGTTATTTGTAATATCATAAATTTTTTGACCGCCAACCTCACGCTCGTTACGATGATTGATAAATGTCTGATGATCTCGAAAAATTGTTATGACCCACTGATTTTTCCTTTGTACCTGTTGTTTTTGATAGGGGTCTAATTGTTTGATAAAGTCAATAATCTTACTTGATGGAATAATCAACTTTACAGTTATGCTTATATCTTCACCAATATCAATACCAATAGAGCGAAAATATTCGATAAAACAGTGCCTGAGTTCATCCGTCACAAATCCACATATTCGTCTGAAAACATCTAATTCTTGTTCAGTTACTTCGATATCTAAATTATCTGGCAGCTGGAAGTGATCGAATATAGTGTCTCGATAATTATGGGCAATATTATGTGAATGTTTAAGTTGGCTCGCTGAATAAGAACGTAGGCTCTGAATAAGCCCTTCTCTACGAACATTTCGACCTGCGAGAACTGTTAGAATGAGGATAAAACCAGCTACTATTAGCAGATCGCGAGCAACGATTAATCGGGGCAGATTTTCAGGAAATTGCCAAACAACTATGGTAAGTATTAATGAAATTAGACTGAGCAGAGTAGAGAAACTAGTGAGACTTCTGTCCCAAGTACCGAAAAAGTAATTCCGAATTACCTTCAAAATGCCTGGTGAGGTAGAAGATTGTTGCATGAAACATACATTCTAATTCAGGTCGGCTCTTACAGGGCAGCAAGTCAAACCTGTCAGAATTTCATGGCCAACACAAAGAATATGACCACTGTCATATTCTGGGATTAGTCAAACCTCTGCCAAGATGTCCTGATTATACTCAGGCTGTCAAGATAAGAAGCCTAATACAATCAAAGACAAGTTCTTAACTTGCTGTATATAGTGAACGTTCGAACTCAAAAAATTATCGCATGACTTTTGAACCAATTTACGATGACTCTCAGAAAGTCTCTAAGTAAGAAAACGGCTTACATAATTACTTTTGTGCAAACGTTTTGTTACAGTGACTTTTCGGATTGTATCGGCCACTTTCCTACGTACAGAGCTGGACCTTCCTTTGCATACTGTTTGACCAGGGCCTATATAATCCTTGCTGGTGGGCCAAATATATAAAGATAAGCCTACCACTATTGGTTAGTGTTTTGACAGGATGCGAGAAACGTATATGGGATTACACTTTTCGGTGGTTGAATCTTTACTGTACAACCATAAAGTCTCATGCTATACTCGTTCCACACGAAACGGGCAAGTGAAAATTAGTACTCGCAACACACTCCATTCAGCAACCTCATTTATTAGATCCTTTGTGCTGATACTTTCCGTATTGTCTCTTCGCAACGTATAGTCTCATAATTCCTGTTGATTGCAATTGTATGTGAGAGGTTCGTTATGAAACGAGGCTCTGTATATTGCTGCGTTGCTATACTTGCACTGGCTTTCGTGAGTACGCTCCCTGCACAGGGAGCACATCAGATACTCCCTCCAGTACCGAGCCCTGTCCCTACGCATTCTCCACAACCAGCACAGGCATCAGTGATCGGTTCATCGATATCATCGAAGCCGGTATCGCCATCTGCCAATTCTGTGCTTGCGCAAAACTGTCCAAATTATGGTGGATCATTTAGCGTCACCACAGGAAGCGATTTCTCTTTTGTCTTCTATGTACCACCACCATCAGATTTCATCAATTCTTTTTATGTGTATGGTGAATATGATCCTACATTTTTACAGATAAATTACATATCACAAGGGGATGTTCCAAATATAACAAACTTCTCTCCATCGTATAATAATTCCTTTGGTGATTTTGAGATTTCTGGGGATGTTATCCCACCAGCTGGAACAACTGATACAAATCAAACGCTCATCACGATAAACTTCCATGCAGTTGCACCGACTTCAGGCACCGCACTCACAATATCTAATTATGAAGTGAACTACGCTTCTGGTAGCGTAAGTTGCCAAGATAGCAAAACGGTTATTATTGTACCAGCCGATACAACTCCTCCAATTATTTCTTGGGTTTCACCAGTATCTCATGAAGGAGATACATACACTGCCGATAGTGGAATTGCCAACCTTGAACTCTCAGCGAGCGATAGTTCTGGTATTGATCATGTTCATTTTTCCCGATGGGATGCAGTCAATGGCAGAACCGTAGATATCTCAACGGTGTATTCATCTCCGTATCGTGCGAATGTCGATATTTCTACCTTGAATATGGAGTGGAATGAGATTGACGCTGAAGTATTTGATTTCTATGGAAATCGAGCCTCCACATATTTTTGGATTTATCGTACACCTCTATCTGCGAATTGCACCACGAGTGCGTCTTTCTGGCAGAATTTTGGTCTTGCACCGCAAAATGGCACGTTCAGCGTTGAGTTTACGACCATTCCAGGCGCCTCTACTATGGATGGGGTGACTGGGTTCGCCGCAAAAAACGCAGCGGCATATACTGATTTAGCTGCTATTGTTCGATTCAATGCACAAGGCACTATTGATGCAATGAATGGAACAAGCTACCATGCAGATACCGCTCTTGGATATTCTACTGGGCTGAGTTATCACGTGCGTATGGTTATTCGTATTCCCAACCATACCTACGATGTATTCGTTACTCCTGCATCGACCGGCCAGGAAATCGCGCTTGCATCAAATTATGCATTCCGAAACACGCAGAACGCTGTCACAAACCTTATAACCTGGTCGTTGTATGCAAAAACCGCGTCCCATCAAGTCTGTGATCTCACAATAACCCAACAAAATCCGCTCCCTCCAACTGCTCAGTTCACCGCGAATAAAGTCACTGGTCTTGCCCCGCTCACGGTCCAGTTCACGGATATCTCAACAGGGAATCCAACGAGTTGGGCATGGGACTTTGATAGTGATGGCACAATTGATTCTACGGCGAAAAATCCCAGTCATATCTATGCGACTGCGGGTACGTATAGTGTGAAGCTCACTGTGAATGGATTGGGGGGAGGAGATTCCTTACTTAAACCAAACTATATAACTGTTTCGAACACTACATACACGGTGTCCGGTAGCGTACTCGATACATTAGAAAAAGGGATAGCAGGTGTCACAATTGCTGATGGAGCAGGCCATAGCACGGTAACAGGTACTGATGGAAGTTATAAGTTATCTGGGATAGCTGCGGGTACATACTCGATCAGACCATCAAAGGGTGGTTATACCTTCTCACCTTCGTCCCGAACTGTTGTGGTTGCGGGAAATACGAATAATATTACCTTCCATGGGTATAACAAGCTCCCTGTTGTATTTGTCCATGGATGGAATGGATTGAATAACTCGTGCGATTGGCCTGATCCGAAATCATATTTTGCAAAGGTTGATGATGCAATTCATGCAGCGGGATATTATGTTGGCTATGCCTCGTTACAGTCATCATCGTGCTACACTCCTCCGGTGACTGAGAATGTTGCGCGATTAGAGAATGCGATTGCTCTGGCAAAAACTGCCACGCATCAGTCGAAAGTTATTCTGATTGCGCATAGTATGGGAGGAATAGTCGCTCGTGCGTATATAGAGGGACCGGACTATGAGAATGATGTTTCCGAACTCTTCACATTTGGCACTCCACATCTAGGAGTACCTGCTGATCTATTAGTATTCTTTGCAAACGGATTAAGTATAGGTACGTATTGCGCCGATTATCAACCCGCTGTTTGCGACTTCTCAGTAACTGGCATGCTGCTATTCAACCAAAACCATAAGCAGCGGCAAGGGGTGAAATATCATATTATTAGTGGTGATGCCCCATTCTTCTCGCGTACTGGCCTTGGAATGATTACAGCCCCGCTTATAGCAGGTGCCGATGATGGTATTGTGCCGACACTAAGCGGAACGGGATATGCGGGCTTAGTAGATAGATGGACGACCGACGAAACGCATGGAACGAATTTAGGACCACGTGCGTATTTCGTCCGTGATGGCGCGGACAGTACGAGTTATACGAAGTGTTTGAAGAAGGTATTAGTGGATGGGGGGACAACATGTGGAAGCAGCAGTACATGGAATACCGTTAAACTAGATGCCAGTGTACCAGAATTGTCTGAGCGCACCCCCTTTGCCTATGGCACATTGTTCCCTGGGCAGGTAAATACACGTAATCTTCAACTAGAAGGTGGGCCAACATTATTTGCCGCTCAGTGGCAGACAGGAAAAGTAGGTGTTTCACTGATTGCTCCGAATGGAACAGTGATTTCCCCAACGTATGCACTATCCCATCCAAATGATGTCATCTATACAGAGGGGGATTCGTCAGCGACCTATTATCTTCCAAATGCCGCAAGTGGCTCTTGGAAGCTCGTGCTGCAAGCGGTCAGTGTGCCATCGAGTGGAAGTTCATTTACCACCTTTGCAGCGTTTGATAGCCCGATCAAATTGACTGCCGAAACAGACAGAGATGACTATGCTCCTGGTGAACACCTAACTATTACTGCTGGTATTAGCGGGTCTCCGTCCACTGCTGCCATCAGCGCAACCGTCTTGCGTCCTGATGGGGGAAGTGATTCTATCAGTTTCACCGCACTAGGCAACAGTCAGTATCGCGCTAACTATACGGTTCCGAACGCACCAGGGTATGCAGAAATACGTCTGGTTGCTCAAGGTTCCACAACAAGTGGAGCTCCTTTTGAACGTGGGAAGGATATGGTATTCCATATTTCAGCTGGTAAAGGGGGAGCGTATCACATTGCAATTCCAATGGCGCGTCGTTAAAGGTATTGTGAGGAAGTGCAGAACCGATGAACGTATAAGTTACTTTGTTCAGTGATATACTTTTCTTATGGCTCTTTTCAAAAAAGGAATACCTGCAATCGTTTGGCCAATTCTTGTGGCAGGTACATTATTATTGCTTTGGTTTGGATATAAAATAAAGCAAAAAGGAGAATATCAACATGATGTAACCTATGTTTACTCAGTCGCAGAAAAACTTGGATATACAAACGAGCGTTTTCTTGCGCTTGATCATCGGTATAGCTTCGGTGATGGATACTACGACACGATTAATATATCTTTTTCTACAAATAAGAGTGCTGAACAATTAGCTCAAATGATTCATTCATTAGGGTTTATCATACAAGATGTCTATGGCCCGTTTGGAGATGATAGTTTTACAAGTAGTTTCAATGCAAATAAGACTGAAAAACTAATATTATCATCCAGAAATGCGAATGATGTAAATGTTCTCACTCCTATTCCTATTCTGACAACATGGGTTTTGGTTGATGAAGGTAGATTTATCGATATTCAGTTTGCAGAGAAAGCGCAGAGGAGCGCATACTGGTCGTATAATAATCACATGCTGGAAGGTAACATTGTCATTGTCACATTGAACCGACATTTGAAAAAATAGTGAAATAAAAATTCTACAAATACTGCTCGCGAATGGCACAAACAACCTTTTAACCTTGTTCATGAAGTGGCCAACCCGGTGATAATATTACGATGAGCACAGTATGAGCCACATAGATATAATTGATCAATACACGGAATTTACAGAGCTTTTCAACTTTCTCTTGTATTACTTCAGTGACGATTGGGAGGGAAGGTCAGAGGCTGATATTGTCATGGAAGCATTGCAGGAAAATCCGCGCGAATATATCGAACAGATTCGTCAGCAATTAAGTCAGTTTATTGAGAGTGACCTTCCTTTAGATTCGAAGCACGCCATTATAGAGGCAGCAAATCTGTATTTTGAAAGCGACGAAGAAGTAATAGAGTGGTTACGACAAATAAACCAATTACTGAAAACTCATCGTTAGGTTGTATTAATCAACCATAATTTCAGAGTGCAACTTTAAAACATTCTCCTCTGCTCATGACTGAAGCAGAATAAATAATTCCATAGTAGGTTCATTATGTGCCAATGTACAGAACTTCCTCAAGTTATTGGTGGAGCACAGGCGGCCAAATTGTATTTCACTGAAAATACTACTATAGTTACCGGTGTTACAGATGTTGCATTATCTCGATGTAAGAGTTGTGGTACATATTGGGAAGATGCCCCATGTAGTCCTTATTGGTGTGTGGCTACTGAACCACGACGACCCGGTTCTTCTTGGCCCCCTCGCGATACTGACCCTAAATGGAACAAGGGATTTGTGTATCAGAAGCGATACATTCCTCCTATGACGATAACCGAGTGGCAAAGACAAATGCTTGCTCGCGACAAAATGAGGGAAGAAAAGTTACAGAAAATCGTTGAAGATATGTTGGGAAGAGGATATTACTTACTAGAACAGAAATATCATTGGGCAGATTTTGCAAGGAAGGTGGAAGTGACTGTTCCAAAACAAGGATGGTTTGGAAGTGAGCGAAAGGAAATGCGAAAAGAGAAAGTGTTTATTGGGGTTGATATGCTAGGTAGACAGTATTACAGGATTGATGATGTTCGTGGGGGTGAAGATAAAAATGAGTCATGGGTAATGTGAAATGTAACGATATATTTATTTTTGAAAATGCGTTGTACTACATATATATTTATGTTATACATATTATATTGACATTTGTTATGTCGAAAATGTATTATATAAGTATGAACACTTCTACTATTTCTACTCGGGATATCCAAAGAAAGTACAAAGAAATCTTTGAACAGGTGAGGCAAACAAAGAAACCAGCAGTCGTGATGAGTCAGAAGGAACCGCAAGTAGCCATTGTTAGCCTCGATGACTTAGATGAGCTACAAAAACTGCGAAGAAGAAATTCCGCACGGGCGCTGCTTGAACTTGCTGGCGAGGTCCATTCTCTCTTGAAAGATGAAAATCTGCCTTCGGACCTATCAGCACGCCATAATTACTACTTATGGGAGGAAGACGCTGACACGCGCTAAGCATGCTTCGGGCCGACGATATCATTGTGGTTGATGCTGATGCGCTCATTGCCGTATTTGACCCAGCCGATGCGCATTTTCAGACCGCACTCTCAAAATTGCATCAAATCGATATTGTTGGAGCCACCCTGCTCTATCCGTCAACGGCCATCGCCGAGGCAGTTACGACATTTCAGCGAAAGTTGCATAACCAGCAAGCAGTCACGCAT
>APMI01006931.1_pt1 | contig 12207 bp, 7 predicted proteins | sample 667938 | NCBI WGS metagenome assembly APMI01 (sample SAMN01084076, study PRJNA167559) | wastewater metagenome | biome: Wastewater | place: Denmark: Ejby Moelle, Odense | collected 2011-11-28 | reverse complement strand
CAGCCGTGGCAGCCAGCTCTTCGGAGGCCGAGGCATTCTGCTGGGTCGCCTGGCTCAACTGGTTCATGGCCGAGTTGATCTGCCCGACGCCGGAGTTCTGTTCTTCCGAGGCCGAGCTGATCTCCTGCACCAGATCCGACGTTTTGGTGATCGTCGGAATGATCACTTCAAACAGGCTTCCGGCCCGTTCGGCCAGCGCCACGCTGGTCCTGGCCGTCTCGGAGATCTCCTGCGCCGCCACCTGGCTACGCTCGGCCAGCTTGCGCACCTCGGCGGCCACCACCGCAAAGCCCTTGCCGTGCTCGCCGGCACGGGCGGCCTCGATAGCCGCGTTCAGCGCCAGCAGGTTGGTCTGGTAAGCAATGTCATCGACGATGCCGATCTTGTCGGCGATGCTCTTCATCGCTTCGACCGTTGAGCGCACCGCCGCACCGCCTTCGATGGCCTCGCGTGAAGCCTTGGTCGCCATGCTGTCGGTGAGCCTGGCGTTGTCGCTGTTCTGGCTGACCGAGGCCGACATCTCTTCCATCGACGCCGATGTCTCCTCGACGCTCGCCGCTTGCTGGCTGGATGACTGTGACAGGCTCTGCGCCGTCGCACTCACCTCTTCCGACGAGCTGGACAGCGAATCCGCCGTCGAACGCACGTCGGTAATGATCCCCGACAGGCGATCATTCATGCATTTCAGGCTGTGCAGCAGGCTGCTCGTATCGCCCGGCCTGATCTCGATAGTGGTCGACATGTCGCCATTGGCGATCTTCGACACCAGCTCGGCCGCATAGGCGGGCTCGCCACCGAGTTGCCGCATGAGACTGCGGGTAATGACGAAGCTGATGAGGCACACCGCCACGAGTGTCAGGACGCTGATTCCGAGCGCTACCCAGCGGGCGCTGGCAAGTGCCTGGACCGCCTCGTCGGACGTTCTTTTGCCAAGATCGGCGTTGTACTGGCGGTGATCTTCAAAGGCATCCCACAGACGGCCCATCACTGCCTGGTTGGTCATGAGAAGGTCACGGGCCTCTTCCATCTTGTTGACCCGCGATAACACGAGAACCCGCTCACGCAGCTGATCGAAGGCGACCAGCGCCGCCCGGTCGGCGGCCAGCAGCGCCTTGTCCTTGTCGTCGCTGAGGAGGAGCTCGTACTCCTTGAGGTGCTCCTCAATCTGCTTGCGGTTCTCGGAGATCCGGTCCTCGAGCGTCTTCATCACCGCCACATCCGATGCAGCAATGTGCTGCCACAATTGGGTACGGGCGGCCGCCATCGGGGCAAAGGCCTTGTCCAGCGCCTGGATGCTGGGTACGACGTTGATGTTGGCGTAGTTGGTTGTCTCGAAAACCCGGCTCATCTGCGTGATGCCCATAACAGCCAGCACAACGATGCCAAGTGCGGCAGACAGCAGCAGGAACAACATCTTGTTTCTTACAGTCATGATCATTTCTCCTATCAAGGGGCCGGCCAGGTCAAACCGGCAGCGGTGAGGAAGACAAATAGCGGGCGCTCGAATGACGGTCGGTGACCTGTCTGACCAGCCCGGGAACATCCAGAATCAGTGCGACTTCGCCGCTACCGAGAATCGTGGAACCGCCAATGCAGCGGATGTTGCTGAAGACCTTGCCGAGCGGCTTGATCACTGTTTGAAATTCGCCGAGCAGTTGGTCTACCACCAGGCCGGCCCGCTCTCCGGCGTACTGCACGACCACCACGTTTTCCCGCCGGGGGAGCTCGCCACCGATATCGAAGAGATCCCGCAGGCGGATGAAGGGCAGCACCTCGCCGCGCAGGTTGAGATAGCTCGAGCCCCCGCCAGGCTTGTCGCTGTCGGGCAATTCGATGCACTCGACCACCTGGTCGAGGGGCACCACGTAGGACGACGGCCCGGCGCCGATCAGGAAGCCGTCGATAATGGCCAGCGTGAGCGGCAGACGGATGCGCACCGTGGTGCCCTTGCCCTCGACGCTCTCCAGATCCACCGTACCGCGCAGGGCCTGGATGTTGCGCTTCACCACATCCATGCCGACACCGCGGCCGGACAGGTTGCTGACCTGCTCGGCGGTCGAGAAGCCCGGTTCGAAAACGAGGTTGAAGATGTCCTTGTCGGACAACGCCTGGCCTTCCCCGATCAGGCCACGCTCGATCGCCTTCTTGAGGATGCGTTCCTTCTTGAGCCCGCCGCCGTCATCACTGACCTCGATGACGATGCTGCCGGACTCGTGGTAAGCGTTAAGGCTCAGGCTGCCCCGGGCCGGCTTGCCACATGCAACACGGACTTCGGCCGACTCGATGCCATGGTCGAGCGCATTGCGCACGATATGGGTGAGCGGATCGCCAATTTTCTCGACCACCGTCTTGTCGAGCTCGGTGTCACCGCCCCGGATATCGAGCTGGATGTCCTTGCCGAGCTCAGCCGCCACATCGCGAACGATGCGGCGAAAACGGCTGAACGTTGCGCCGATCTGCACCATGCGCAGGGTCAGGGCCGAATCACGCACTTCCTCGACAAGGCGCGAGAGAACACCGGTAACCTCCACCAGATCGGGCACCTTCACCCGCTTGGCCACCAGCTGGGCGCCGGCGCCGGCAATGATCAGTTCGCCCACCAGATTGATGAGCTCGTCGAGCTTGGCGGCATCCACCCGAATCAGCGCGGTCTCACCGGCCTTCGGACTCTTAGCCTGGTGCTGGCGCTCAAGGGCAGCTTCCACCAGCGGGGCGTCGACAAGTTGCTGCTCGACAAGCACTTCGCCAAGCAGAGGCGCGGCCCCGCCGGTGACTGCCTTTTCGGCACCCAGGACTTCCTGGGTACGCAATGCCTGTTCAAGCTCCGCCGCACTCAGTGAGCCACACCGCACCAGCATCTCGCCGAGCAGCAGCCGGTCTCCGGGCATGTCGCTGAGCAGGGCGCGGTATTCGGCGAGCGGGCTGTAGGGCGCGAGGATGCGTACGAGGCTGTCTTCCCGTACGAAATCGAAGGCGCCATCAACGGTTGCCTGATCAGCCTCACTGGCAAAGCCGAGCTCGAAGCCGATATAGCAGCTCTCGGGATCGAGCAGCGACAGCGGCGGAATCGCCCCCAGCACCATCTCAAGACTGACGATCTGGCCGAAGCTACCCAGGTAGCGCAGGATCGACAGCGGATCCATGCCGTTGCGCAGCAGGTCCGGGCCGCCGCGCAGCGAGATATGCCACAAGCCGCTGGCCACGCTGTCAGGGCCTCTTGGTGCGGCAATCACGGGCACATCCGCCCCGTCGGGCCAATCCAGTTCGCTCATGTCCAGTTCGGGGAGCGAGGACGGAGCCGCCTGCATGTAAACCTGGAGGCGCGCGACCAGGGCTTCACTGCGCGCATGGATGACGGCGTCCGCCCGCCTGCCCTCGGCGATACAGCCGATGTGCTCGCCGAGGTGATCACAGACTTCCAGCAACAAGGCACCCAGCGCCGGATCGAGGCTAAGCCGGTGATCGCGGATACGGTCCAGCAGGCTTTCCGCAACATGCGTGAAGGCCACGATGTCGTCCAGGCAGAACAGACCGGCCGAACCCTTGATGGTGTGGGCGGCACGAAAGATGGCATTGATGGTTTCCGGATCATCGAGCGTGCGCTCGGCATCCAGGAGTGCGTCCTCCATCTGTTGCAATAGCTCGCGACTTTCGACAATGAAAGTCTGCAGGGGGTCGTCAAAATGGGCGCTCATGATTTGATTCCCCCGCTCACGCCTGCACCGGCAGGACGTCTTGGAAGAAGTCCATGAGGCGACAGAAGCTCAGCGCTTCTGTCACCCGGGCGCTGACCGACAGAAGGCGCAGGGTCCGCTGCGAATCGGCGGCTTCCATGCGCAGCGACACGAGCAACTGGATACCGGCTGCGTCAATTTCACTGACACCTGACAGATCCAGCTCCACGTCGCCGGGCGCACTCATGGCAATCAACAGCCGGTCACGCCAGTCGCGGGCTGAATAAATCGTCATTTCTCCGGCAATGACGACCCGGCTCGCGCCCAGACTGCTTTGTTCCGATGCACTCATTCTTGTCTCCTCCGTTGGGGCCGGGGTTCAGGGCAGGACCAGCTTGGCGACCGCATTGAGCATCTGCGGCGGCTGGAAAGGCTTGACCACCCACGCCTTGGCGCCGGCGGCCTGGCCTTCGCGCTTCTTGTCGTCGCCGGCTTCGGTGGTGAGCATGATCACGGGGGTGAATTTGTAGGCCGGGATCTGCTTGAGCGCCTTCACAAAGCTGATGCCGTCCATGTTCGGCATGTTCACGTCGCTGATGATCAGATGAATCTTGCGTCCGTCCAGCTTGGTCAGCGCATCGCGCCCGTCACAGCCTTCGATGACGTCATAGCCGGCGCCCCGGAGCGAGATACCGACGACCTGCCGCAAAGAGGCAGAGTCATCCACGATGAGGATGGTCTTTCCCATGTCTGTTTCCTTAGAAAAAAGTGATGCCCGCAGAGGAATCCTCGGCCTGGGCACTGGTGCTGCCGTCGCCCCTGTGCAAAGCGTGTTGTTCGGGTGTGGTGTAGGCCTTGCTCATGTCGTTCATCCATGCACGGACATCAATCGGCGCCGGGGCCAGCCCTGCTTCAGCCCCGCTTCGCAGGGAAGCGAGATGCCGCGCAAGGCGGGTCATGTCCGATTCCACATGGCCCAGCACCTGGCTGACCCTGTCCTGGAACTGCAGGGCAACCAGCACCTCGCCGATCTCCCCGGCGACGTGCTGCCCCTCCTCCGTAAGGGAACTGGAGGACTGCATCAAGTCGCCCGCTGCGCCACGCAGCCGGTGCACCACCGCGCTTATCTGACGCCCCGAATCGGAGATCAGCGCCTCGTCGTCCTGGGCATAGCGGCGCGAGGTATCGAGCGCCTCGGCAATCGCACGGGTCACGAAGCCGACCGTCTCGCCAATCTTCTTGCCGGCCTCGGCAGATGAGGTGGACAGCTTGCGCACCTCGTCCGCCACCACCGAAAAGCCTCGCCCGGCCTCACCGGCCCGGGCGGCCTCGATGGCCGCATTGAGCGCCAGCAGATTGGTCTGCTTGGCAACATCACCAACGTCGGCAGCCATTTTCTGTAGCGATTCAGTGACCTCCGCCAGCTTCGCCACCTGCTCCAATAGCACCTCCTTGTTGGCCAGCGCGTCCCGCAGCGCGGCAACAATCCGGTCAAGCTCGGCTTCACTGCTATTCAACAGCGCTGCCAGATCCTCGCCGCCAGCATCCCGGGACGCCATCACTGCCGCCTCGACCCGCCGCGATATGCCCGCGAAGCGGCACGACAAGGCCGTGATGGCCTCTTCCGTTCGGGATCGGGCCAGTTCGACCTGCCCCCCCCAGACCGGCAGAACCTCTTCGCAAAGCGTGTCGACACCGCTGATCTGCATGTGCTGCTTGTGCTGGCACTCCGCAAGCTCGGCAAGGTGCTGTTGCGACGCCTGCAGCGCCCGACGGTGACAAAGATCAAGCCGCACGCCAAGGCTGCCAATTGCCACCCAGTGCGCCAGAGCCAGACCAAACATGACGGGCTGAAGGCCTCCGACCAACACAAACAAACTGGCCGTTATGCCTCCCAGCCCAACCCAGACCCATGCCATACGCGTCGGCTTCATCTACCTGCCTCCTCAAGTGTGTGACTCGACTTTTCCTTGTGCCGACCCCAGTTGCGCAAGAAAGCCCTTACCAGTGCTGCCAGCTCCGCCCCATCCACCGGCGTGCCGACAAGCACCACCTCGTCAGGCAAACGCAGCCTCACGCCGGCCCGGTCAGCCTCGGACTTGACCAGCAACACGACCAGCATGGCGCGGTTCCTGGCATGGCCGATCAGGGCATGAACCATCGGGAAGAAGTCGACCCCCTTCATGCCGAGATCTGTAATCAGGACTTCCGGTGCCATTTCACCGATGCGGATCAGGCCCTCGAAACCGTTTTCAGCGGTCGACACCACGCAATCGGGCAGAACGCTCTCCAGCACGGCTTTCAACTCCGCCCTCGCACTCGGATCGTCCCGGAGAACCAGCACGCCAAAAGGCATGTTCTTCGGCACGCCGGCGCGGTGTCGTTCATTGACGAGGCGCACCACAGAGCTCATGAGAATCCGGCGGTGCCCGCCCGGTGTCTTCCAGGCCTGCAGGCGCCCCTCTTCCACCCACAGCTGCGCGGTACGAACGCTGATGCCGAGCAATCGGGACGCGTCGCGGGTGGTACAGGTCAAGGAGGAGTCGGTTTCAGTTGTCATGGCAGCTCAGATTTTTATCGATATTATCATTTTTTACGTTTCAGTGTTGTTTTATCGTATTTAATGTTTTTATGAGGGGCGCGCAGAGTGCCACGTGCATGAAGAACCGCTCCGGCGTGCATTCGACACAAAGTGAAACTCAACAGAATGCCGAAACATATCTATTAAAAGCAGTTTGTTATGGCTCTCCGCCATGCCGAAAGAGCAGCATCTGAAGTACGTTCGCCAGGATTCACCGTCAACAAAAGCACAACAACCCTTAAATCTTTTTTATTGTTTTTGTCGTTTGTGCTGATTTATTTCCGCAGATCAAGCAAAACGCCCCTGCCGGAAGAATCGGACAGGGGCGTTTTGAGCGGGGAAGCTTGCAGGGAGGACGAGCGGCTACTTACCGGAAGAACCGAGCAAGGATCTTGCGTAAGCGGGCAAATCCGCATCGGAGCGGGCCCATGCATCGCCGTCGAAGGTCGAAATACGATCGCCGTTACGCTTGAGAATGCGCTTCCCGTCGGCACTGAAGCGCGCATCGCGCACCCGGTCAGCCTCGCCTTCGAGCGTGCTCAGCGCATCGCGGCCAGCCCCCCAGGCCCACACCCGGGCTGCGCCATCCGCACCCGTTGAAACCAGGCGGGAACCATCCGGACTGACATCCAGACTGAGCACCGGTCCCGCATGCGCCTCGATGCCGCCCCGGTCGGCTCGTGGCGCCGAAAGTTCGTACAGCCTCAGGCGTCCGTCGGAACCACCGCTAGCCAGCCGACGACCGTGTCCGTCGAACGCCAGCGCAAACACCGGGCTTTCAAGATCATCCGTCTCGAACAGGGTGTCACCGCTGGCGCTGCGTACCACCCGCAGGCGGCCGCTGGTCATGCCGATCGCCAGCAAGGCACCATCCCGGCTAAACGTGGCGGTATGGACGCTCTCGCCCTTTTTCAGCAAATCGCGGGGCGCCTCCGGTGCGCTGCTGACAAACAGTTGCCCGCTCGACAGTCGGAAACTGTACTGCCCCAGTCCGCCAAGAATCAGGCCGTTGCCTGTCGGCGTAAGCAAGTCGGGCGCCTGCAGGCGCCACAACTTCACGGCCCCGTCCGCACCTGCGCTGAGCACCTGCATGCCATCCGGCGAAAATGCGGCCGAACGCACGCCTTGCGCATGGCCACGCAACTCCCTGGCCAGAAAGTTGAAGGGCTCGTCCCAAACGCGCAACGTGTCATCCACCCCGGACGACAGAATGCGCTTGCCATCCGGACTGAACTGGACGGAGAGCGCTCCACCGGGGTGCACGCCTTTCAGGATCAACGGCGGTGCTGCCGGCGGCTTCTCGCCCTCGCCAAGCGTCCACAGGTAAATATGTCCGTCCGAACTGGCAGCAGCCATCCGCTTGCCATCAGGACTCAGGCGCGCCGCCGTGGCGAGCACCGGGAGTTGCCCCGGCTCTACCGGAAGCTCCAGCGGCCGGCCGATCAAATGTCCGCTCGCCGTCCACCGATAGATGCCGCCGTCGGCCACCGCCACCGCCAGCTCCCGGCCGTCCACCGAAAAGGACGCCGACAGCACCTCGTCGGGATGAGTCAGGGTCGCCAGCAAAGCGCCGCTACCGGCATTCCAGATGCGCGCCGTGTTGTCGTTGTTGCCAAAGGACAGCACCCGATCTCCGGCATCGTCGAACACCGCCGAACCGACATTGCCGAAATGTCCCGTCAGGCGGGTAAGGTGACAGGCGCCGCCAGCCGGCGTAACGAGCAGATCCGGTGTCGTGCCGTCTTCGGACTCGCGAATGCCGACCACCCGCCGCCCATCCCGGCTGATGTCGGCGTCGACCCACGGCGGGCCGCCCGCATGGCCGCAGGTGGTCAGCTCACGGCCCGCCGGATCCCATACCCGCAGTACGCCATTGCGGCCTGCGGACACAATCCGTTGCCCGTCCGCACTTGCCGCGACCGCCACCACCGGACCTGCGTGCTTGACGCGCGCCCGCACCTGCAGGGTCTGACGGTCGATCAGGCGCGCCTCGCCATCATCGCCAGCACTCAGAATCCAGTGCCCGTCCCGGCTGTAGACAGCCATATTGGCGGCGCCCTGGTGCGGCGCCAGGGCCGGGTTCTGCAGGAAGCCCGAAATCGCCAGCCGCAGGGTATTGCTGACGATGTGATCGCGCGACCCTTGTGCCAGCACGAGGGCTTCCTCAAGCGCCTTGCGGGCATCCACATCGATGCGGTCGGTGAGCTCGGCAGCCACCCGACGGGCATCGCGCTCCTGGCGCTCCTGCTGCCACAGCAAGGCATTGACGCCGATTCCGGCCAACAGCAAGACGCCACCGAGACCACCGAACAGACGATTGCGGCAGCGGAAGCGCTGCTCTGCCCAAGGTCGCACAATCTCGATGAAGGCATCGTGCTGCAGTTCGTAACTCACCCCGCCACCCGCATCGCGGGTACGCACGATGCGGTGCTGCTGCAGGATCTCAAGAACGTGCAGGGCCCGCGTCTCCGACAGACTGGCCTGGGCGGCCAGCGCCTCAAGCGGGTAGGCGATCTTTACGCCGCTGCGTGGCGCCAGCGCCTTGAGCACCTTTGCGGCGTCGAGGGACTGCAGCATGCCGAAGTTGCGCGTCACCTCCCGCAGATAGCCGGCAATGATGCCCCGGCGCCCGCCGAGCTTGCGGTAGTCCGTCATTCGCAAGCCGGGTGCCCCGGCCTGTTTCGCGTGTTCCCACAGACAGCGGCAAATCAGTTGCAGGAAAGGCAGCTCGATGCCGCCGGAAAAAAGACGGCCGCTACTCTTCCCTGCATCGCCGGGCGCCAGATCGTCCACCAGCTGGTCCACCAGAAGCTCGTCACAACTGCCGCCAAATTTGAGCGCCGGCGCCCTGATCGCTTCGCTGGCGCGCTCACGGTCAAGGTGTTCGAGATGATAGGTGGACGCGAACAAGGCCAGCACATGCGCGCGCAGGCAGGCATCGACACTGGCCAGGAACTCCTCGCGAAAGGACAGCACCACCCGCACATCCAGTCCGGCCCGCAACAGCGTCCCTAAGCCCGCCGGCAACATGCCCAGGTCCCGCGCGTAGCGCTGCAGGTATTCCTCGAACTGGTCGAGCACCAGCACCAGGGTCTTGCTGTCCCGTGCGAGGCACAGCTTTGCCGCATCGACCAGTTGCCCCTGCCCGGCCGGTACCTCGCAAGCCGCAATCGCCTGAGCCACCCCAGCGCAGGGGTCAGGGCTGTTCCATCTGTCGAAATACACAACCTGCGCTTCCTCATCGCACAGATCCGGGATCACCAGCGCCCGCAGCAGCGACGTTTTTCCGACCCCGGATGGCGCGTAAAGCAGCGTGAGCGGATGGGAGAACAGCTTGTTGATGAGCAGTTGCGAGTCACGCTCGCGACCGAAGAAACGGTCGCGCTCCGCCGCCGTGTAGGGCTTGAGACCGATGTACGGCTCGGTCGCATCGACGGGGAAAAGGCTGAGCGGAGCGTCGGACATGGCGTCGGCCTATTTGAACTGCCCAAGTGTCTGTACGAAGGCTTCGCAATCGGACTGAAGGCGGTCTTCGGCGGCCACCAGCTGGGCCCAGAAACGCTCCTCGATCGGCGAGATGGCCGTGCGCACCGCGTAGCGCCGGCGCGGCCGAACCTGCCCTTCGTTGCTGAAAATGTGGCCGACCAGGCGGTAATGCCACACATCAAGGTTGTAGCCCAGAAAAAGCAGCGAGCTCTTCTGCAAGCGCCGCGAGAAGGCGCTCGGTGGCTTGGTGTGCTCGTTCTCGAGGCGGCCGAGAAAGGTCATGTGGTCGCTCTCGGTGATCACCACCGTGTCGATGCCCGAACGCGGCTCGGCCAGCGCATTGGCAAAGGGCGAGCCGACGATCTTGTAGATGATGCGGTCGGCGTGTTCGCCAAGGTCGGAAAGAATCCAGTTGTCGGCCAGTTTGACCTCCACCGACGGCGCCTTGCCACCCCGCCGGATCACCAGCAAACGGCCATCCAGCTCGTCGTCCTCTGCAGTAAGGATATGGGTGACCACTGTAAAGGGCAGTTCCGATTGCTCCAGCAGGCTTTCGAAGATCCAGTCATAGCTCGCCGACACAATGATCCAAGGCGTCTGCATGGCGGCCAGAAAGCGGTGGGTCTCGGTCGGCGCCATGGCCAGGCTCTGCGCATTGAGCACTGCGGTGAGGCGCTTCAGAAAGGCGCCGCGCTCTCCACCGAAGACCAGCAGGAGATATTCGGCAGCTGTCGCCAAGGGGTAACGCTCGTCGAGACGCATCCCCGCCTCAAGCCCGGCCGTCTCGATCAGCGCACTGACCAAACGGAAGGAGCTCAGCGGCCCGCTGCCGAACACCCCGTCGCCGAGCAGCGGCACCAGCCGCCCCTCGTCGAGGCAACCCCGAATGGCCAGGAAGAACTCCCGGTTGCCGCGCAGAGCAGTGGCAGTAGGCGCCGCCGTGGTGCGCCGGGCGATTTCACCGCGGCTCGAATTGGTGTTGAAGCCCTTGCTGAGCGGCTTGAGCTCGGGCGCATCGGCATCGATGCGGTGCTGCACGTAGCGGCAGATCTCGTCGGCGGTAAGGATGTTGTCGCCGTCATCGGCCTCGAAGGTTTCCACCCCATGCACAAACCAGCGCACCATCCGCGACACCGGCGAGCCACGTTCGGCCACATCGTGGTCGAGCACCGTACAACCTGACAGCACGTACTTGCCCTGCCCCTGGCCGAGGTTGGCAACGAGGATGGACGGGATATCCACCTGTCCGCCCGCATCCGGCGTCATGCTGAAAATGCAGTCGAGCAGAATGACCAGCTGCGACGCGCTGCTTTCGTTGAGAGCCCGCTTGGCAATCCACTCCATCGAGATCGCCGTCGCATCGAGATAATCCAGCTCCGAGTCGTTCGGGCACAGGTAGAGATCACCGCGCCCGGACAGCTTGGCATTGCCGCAGTAGTAAAGAAGAACCGTGTCGTTGGGCAGCGCATCCTTGAAGATCTTCTGCAGACTCTTCATCAGCGCCGTCTTCTCGGGGTTGACCAGCGTCTCGACCTCGAAATGCGCGTCAGCCTGATCGCCCAGTACGGCGCGCAAAGCCTCGACATTGGCTGATGCGCTGGCCGGCGCCAGAAAACCCGATCCGTCAGCGTAGGCATCCACACCAATCAACAAGGCCGAGCGGTTGCCGCGCACGCGCTTCTCGATCGGCACCAGCAGCAGATCCTGCAGGGCCGGATCACTACCGTCGAGATTCCATGCCTTCAGATCGATCCACTGGGATTCAGTGAAGCCCAGGGGCACCTCGGCCCCATCCAGACTGACCTGCAGCAGTGTCTTGCGCTGGGCTGCCCGGCTCGCCTCGGAGCGCACAAAGCTGCTGTCCCGCGCCGCCTCGCTCCACAGCACCACCACGCAACGGGCACCGTCGATCTGTTCTTCGAGATCCTTGCGCCAAGTGCACGCCGCATCCAGATCCGGATCCCACCACACCGAAAAGCGGTCCGACAGGGCCTTGGCCAATGCCTCGGCATGGGCCCGGTCGGTGTGCGAATAGCTCAAAAAAATATCGGCCATGATCGGGCCTATCGGGCAACGCCCGGAACGGCGCCCCACTGGGTGTAGCAGGCGCAAGCTGATCCGACAGGCATGGCGACCGCCATCGGGCATGGTCCGGCATTCGTCACGCACACAGCCGCGACAGGCAGGCGCGACGCTGGCGGGGCATTTCGCGGAAGTTGTTGCGGCATCCCGCCCTGGGCTGGCGCCCCGCCGCACAAACGGTCGATCTCCTGCGGTAAGACGCCTTCGTTACGCAACTGGATGCGCTCCCGCGTCGTGCAGTAGGCATTTGCCGCATCAGGGAAGATCGCGCCCGCCCCGATGACAAGCAGAAGGGCAAGCAAACCGCGACGATTCAGGGGCTTCATGGCTTCGGGGGACGATGCACTTACTCATTTATAAGGGGTAAGCGGCAATATTTCCATG
>APMI01004687.1_pt1 | contig 12207 bp, 10 predicted proteins | sample 667938 | NCBI WGS metagenome assembly APMI01 (sample SAMN01084076, study PRJNA167559) | wastewater metagenome | biome: Wastewater | place: Denmark: Ejby Moelle, Odense | collected 2011-11-28 | reverse complement strand
GGTCGCGAGCGCGCCGTCGGCGCTCAGCAAGCCGCGCGCGAGGGGCGCATGAACATTCATGGCTTCGTAGAGTTCGTCGAGGCTGGCCGTTGCCGTACCCAGCTTGCCGACCACTACGCCGGCCGCCAGGTTGGCCAGGGCGGTGGCTTCGCGCAGGTCGAGGCCGGCAGCGATGCCGCAGCCCAGGGCTGCCGACACGGTATCGCCGGCACCGGTGACGTCGAAAACCTCCCGCGCCCGGGTCGGCTGGTGGTGGGCCGGCTGACCTTTTTGCAGCAGGGTCAGACCGTGCTCGCCACGGGTGACCAGCAGCGCCTCCAGGTCGAGTTCGGCACGCAGGGCTTCGCCCCGGGCGATCAGCGTCACTTCGTCCGGGCAAGGGCCGACCACTGCCTCGAACTCCGACAGGTTGGGTTTGACGATGGTGGCGCCGCGGTAGCGCGAGAAATCGGTGCCCTTCGGGTCGACCACCACCGGAATCCCCCGCGCCCGTGCTGCGGCAATCAGGGCCGGCACATCGGCGAGAGTGCCCTTGGCGTAGTCGGACAGCACCAGCACATCCACGCCGTCCAGGTGGGCGACGAGCGCCTCGGCAATACGCGGGGCGTGACGGGCGTCGAAATATTCCTCGAAATCCAGGCGAATGAGCTGCTGGTGGCGCGAGACGACGCGCAGCTTGGTGATCGTCGGTGCATCGGCCAGCCGCGCGAAGGCGCACGCCACGCCCTGCGTGGTCAGGCTTTGTTCGAGCAGGTGGCCGGCCTCATCTTCACCCACCAGGCCGATGACCCGCGCCTGCGCCCCGAGAGAGGCGGCATTCAGCGCCACGTTGCCCGCCCCGCCAGCACGCACTTCGTCGTTCTTCACCTGCACGACGGGCACCGGCGCCTCCGGCGAGATGCGTGCCGTCGCGCCGTGCCAGTAGCGGTCGAGCATCACATCACCGCACACGAGCACACGGCAGGTGGAAAAATCCGGCAGGGAAAAATGCATGCGCTGTAAGACGTCCGCACAGCCGGACGCCGAAGGAAACAAAGCGCAATTATCGCATCAAGGGCGGGCTCGGGCGCGCGCCGCCTTTCAGCGGCGCTGCGCAGAGCTCACGCCAGCCGGTTGCGCGGGGTGCCGGCGACGCAGGCTTCGATGTTGTCGATCAGCTGATCGGCCAGCGCCTGCATGGCCTCGCGGCTCGACCAGGCGACATGGGGAGTGAGAATGAAGTTGCCGGCGGCGAGCAGATCCGGGGCGAGCAGCGGATTGTCGGTCGGCGGCTCTTCGCTGAGCACGTCGAAGCCGGCACCGCCGATGCGTCGCCCACGCAGGGCGTCGGCGAGGGCTTGCTCGTCCACCAGACCACCGCGGGCGGTGTTGATGAGGAGCGCGTGGGGGCGCATGGTCGCCAGTTCGGCGGCGCCGATGAGGTGGCGGGTGGCAGCGTTGAGCGGGCAATGCAGGCTGATTGCATCGGCCTCGCGAATCACTTGCGCGAAAGGCACGTAGCCGTCGCGTAAGCCTGTCGCGCCCTTGTGTTCGCCGAACAGCACGCGCATGCCGAAGGCCGCGGCCAGTCGCGCGACACCCTGCCCCAGCACGCCGCCGCCGAGGATGCCGAGGGTTTGTCCGGCAAGATCGCGAATCGGGTAATCGAAATAGCAGAACTGCTCACTGCGCTGCCAGCGCCCGGCCGCCACCGACTGGTGGTAGGGCCCGATCTGCCGGGACAGGGCCAGCAGCAGCGCGAAGACATGCTCGGGCACTGTCTCGCGCGCGTAGCCACGCACGTTGGACACCACGATGCCACGCGACCGGCAGGCGTCGAGATCGACATTGTTGTAGCCGGTGGCGGCGATGGCGACCATCTTCAACTCGGGCAGCCCGGCGATGATCTCCGCCGTGAGCTGACGCTTGTTGACGATGGCGATGCTGGCCTCGGCCAGCCGCCCGGGGATGTCGGCCTGCGCCGTGGCTTCGTACTCGACCCATTGATGGGGAAAGTCGGGGCGGCGGACAGCCGCGATCAAGGCGCCGGACTCAAGATGAACGATGCGGTGCATGGCGGAAGCGCGATGGAGGAGACGTCCAGCATACCGCGTCTCCCCCGTCTGACTGAACCGGGGTTTACCGCAGGCTCAGAACTCGACGCCGGCCTGCGCGGCGATGCCGGCCTTGAACGCGTGCTTGACCACGCCCATGTCGGTGACCGTGTCGGCGACTTCGATCAGCGCCTCGGGGGCACCGCGGCCGGTGACGATGACGTGCTGCATTTCGGGCCGGCTTTCGATGTCGGCGATGACCTGGTTCACGTCGAGATAGCCGTACTTGAGGGCAATGTTCAGCTCATCGAGCACGACCAGGCCGATTTCCGGGTCGTCGAGAAAGCGCCGTGCCTGGGCCCAGCCGGCCTGCGCGCTGGCGGTGTCGGCCGTGCGGTCCTGCGTGTCCCAGGTAAAGCCGTCGCCCATCACGTGCCAGCTGACTTCCGGCTGGCGGCGGAAGAATGCTTCCTCGCCGGTGTCGGAGCGGCCCTTGACGAACTGCACCACGCCCACCTTGAGGCCGTGGCCGATGGCCCGGGCGAGCACGCCAAAGGCTGCGCTGGACTTGCCCTTGCCGTTGCCGGTGTTGATCAGCACGAGGCCGCGCTTGTCGGTGGCGGCGGCGATGCTGGCGTCCACGACGGCCTTCTTGCGTTCCATGCGGGCCTTGTGACGGGCGTTGCGTTCGGCTTCCGCGTCGGTAGCGGGCGGGTTCAGATGTTCGCTCATGCTCTCTCTCGGTTGGATGTTCTGTGGGTCAGACTGGCACGAACAAGGTGGAATTCCCATCCACCACCGCTCTCAGCGGGTGGCCAAAAGCGGCAGACAGACGTTCGGCGGTAAGCACCTCGGCCGCCGTGCCGATCACATGGCCGCCCTCGCCGTCGAGCAGCAGCACGTGGCTGGCGTAGCGGGCGGCAAGGTTGATGTCATGGAGCACCATCACCACCCCGGCACCGGCCGCGGCGAGGTCGCGGAAGTGGTCGAGCACGGTGATTTCGTGGTGCAGATCGAGGTGCGAAAGGGGTTCGTCGAGCAGATACAGGCGCGGTTGCTGGACCAGCAGGGCAGCAATGGCCAGACGCTGGCGCTCGCCGCCGGAAAGCGTCGGCACCTGACGTTCGGCAAAGCCGTCGAGGCCCATGGTGGTCAAGGCAGCCATGGCGATGGCTGCGTCTTCCGGCCCTTCCCAGTCCCAGCGGCCGAGGTAGGGATGGCGACCGACGAGGGCGGTTTCGAGCACCGTGGCGCTGAAAAAATCGGGCTGACTCTGGGCCAGCAACCCGCGCAGGCAGGCTTCGTGGCCGCGCGGCCAGGCGGCGTAAGGCTGGCCGGACAGCAGCACGGCACCGCGCGCCACGTCGCGCAGGCCGGCGAGGGTGTGCAGCAGGGTCGTCTTGCCGGCGCCGTTGCGGCCGAGGATCACCAGGGTATCGCCGGGCTGGACGGAAAAATCGAGCTCGCGGCATACATCGCGCCGACCCACTTCAACGGAGAGACGGTCAGCGGCGAGAACGGGCGGGCGGGCATCCATTTTCATCGCGGATGCCTCGCCAGCAAAAAGAGGAAAACCGGTACGCCGATCAGCGCGGTAAGCACGCCCACCGGTAGCTGGATCGGCGCCACGACGGTGCGCGCGGCGGTGTCGGCAGCACACAGCAGCACGCCACCGGCAAGGGTCGCGGCGGGCAACAGCAGACGCTGATCGTTACCGATGAGAAGACGTACCAGGTGAGGCACGATCAAGCCGACAAAGCCCACCGAACCGACCGTCGTCACGGCAACGGCGGTCAGCAGGGAGCCCAGCCCGTAAACCAGCCCGCGCAGGCGCCCGACCCGTACCCCGAGGGAACGCGCAGTGACCTCACCACGGGCCAGCAGATTCAACTCCCGTGCAAAGGGCATGGCCAGCAGCAGGCCGACGCCCAGCAGGGCCAACGCCGGCCACGGCCGGGTGGCACCGCTGGCGTCGCCCATCAGCCAGAACAGCATGCCCTTGACCCGCCCTTCCGGCGCCAGACTGAGCATCAGGGCCACTGCCGCGCCACAGCCGGCGGCAACGATGACGCCGGTCAACAGCAGGCGGGTCTGAGTCCATGAACCATCGCCGTGAGCGAGGCCGAAGACCAGCAAAGTGGCTCCAAGGGCGCCGATAAAGGCGCCGGCATCGATCCAGCCGGACGCGGCACCGGCGAGGATCGCGCCCAGCGCGCCCACCGCCGCCCCGCCGGAAATCCCCAGCACATAGGGGTCGGCCAGCGGGTTACGCAACAACACCTGCATCAGCGCGCCGGCCAGGGCCAGCAGGCCTCCGCAGGCGAAGGCCGCCACCGCCCGGGGCAGGCGCAGGCTGCGGATGATGTCCACCTCCATGCTGCCTCCGCCGCCGCTGAGTGCGGCGACCAGATCATCGAAACTGACCGGCAGGGAGCCCGCCGAGAGGGACCAGGAGAAGGCTGCCAGGGTGGCCAGCAGGAGGCCGGCCAGCACCATCCCGGCGCGCCGGCGTACCAGTCGAATGCTGCTGGTAGCGCCGCAGCGTGCCGCCTGCCCGTGGGCCATCATCCCTCCATTCATGAGCGGTTATTTGGGTGCGTAGCGTACGCCGAAGAACAGGTTTGCACCGGCCGTCTCATAGCCCCGCGCGGTGGCGTACTCCTTGTCGAGAATATTGTTGGCACGGGCAAACACCGACCAGTCACGATCCGGGCTGTAGCTGCCGTAGAGATTGAGCAGGCTGTAACCGCCCAGGCGGGTGGTATTGGCGTCGGTATCGAAACGCCCACCCGAGGCATACAGCTCGGTCCGCCACTCCCACTTGCCGCGCTTCTGGCCGACGCTCACGGTGCCGAAGTTGGCGGCCCGGCGGGCCAGACGGTTGCCGGTGCTTTCGTCCTTCGGGTCCTGGTGGGTGGCGTTGGCGGCCAGGTTGAAACCGGCTATGCGGCCACTGTAGGCCACCGTCGCGCCAGTCAGGCTGGCGCTGCCGATGTTCACCGGCGAAGTGCGGCCGGACCACGAAATCAGGTCGGTGATCTTGTTGGAAAACCACACAAGGCTGGCTTCGTGACTGCCACTTTCGTAATGGAGGCCGGCTTCCCTGTTCTTCGAGGATTCCGGCTTCAGGTTGGGATTGCCTGCGTAGCCGTATCCATCGAGGGGGTAGTACAGATCGTTGAAGGACGGCGCCTTGAAGGCTGTGCCGTAGGATGCGCTGGCACGCCAGGCGCGGCTGATCTGGTAGCCGTAGGCCAGGGAACCGGTATTCCTGTCGCCAAACTGGGAGTTGTTGTCCCGGCGCAGCGTGGTTTGCAGACGGTGGGCGTCGTAAGTGGCGTTCCAGCCAAGAATGAACGAGTCGATGGTCCGGTCGTTGCGGGTATAGGTGGAAGACGAGTCGATCTGCTGCTGGAGACGCTCGGCCGCCAGCAGGAAGCGGCCGACCCGGGTCGTGATGTCGTTCTGCCAGGTGTATTGCTCCTGGATCGTGCGGAAACGGCTGGTCGCAATGGCGTTCTTGATGTCGAAGGACTTGTCGGTACTCTGCCCGGCGCGCAGGGTGCTGGTCCAGCTCTCGCTGAACATGCTCTTCAGATAGATGCCGTAGTTGAGGATACTCAGGTCGTTGCGATAGTCGGACGTCCGGCCGGTGCCGTCGTAGTGGTTGGAGCCTTCACTCTGGAACACGTTGAGGCCGATTTCATGCCCCTTGGCGACCCGGTAGGCAAAGTTGGCGCTGGCGCTGTTGTTCTCGAAGCCGTCCCGGTCCGGGTTGTAGGTCGGGCCGACCCGGCTGGTGAAGCCGTCAGTCTTGTTGTGGCTGACCTGGAAACCGTAGTTGAACAGGTCGGTCCCGCCAGCCACGCCGGCGCTCAGGGAGCGTGTGCCGTAAGTGCCCATGCCGGCTTCCACGTTGGCACGGGTCGGGCCTTCGCCGCGGCGGGTGAAGATCTGGATCACGCCGCCGATGGCGTCGCTGCCATACAGGGCGGATGCCGGACCGCGCAGGATCTCGATGCGCTCGATCTGGCTGACCGGCAGGCGCGACCACGAAAACTGCCCAAGGGATGCCGAACCGACCCGCATGCCGTCGATCAGCACCACGGTGTGCCTGGCATTGGCGCCGCCGCGCATGTAAACGCTGGAGCTGGCACCGGGGCCGCCATTGGAGGCGTATTCCAGGCCGGGCTGGCGGGCAAGAATCTCGGCGACGGTCGTTTGCCCCGCATCGTCCAGGTCGGCCCGTTCAAGGACGGTCACGTCGCTCAACTGCTCGTTGATGCGGGTTACCTGGCGGGTGGCGGTAACAAGCACGGTCGGCTGTTCGTTGTCGACAGCCAGCGCGTTGAACGGAAAGGCGACGACAACTGCTGCGGCAGCGGCGGATAGGCGGATGATCATGTTGTGGTTTCTCCCTGACCCGGCGGCGTCCCCGCCTCCGGGTGAATTACGCTTGGAGGCGCCAGGGGGAGGGAAGAGAAGGCCGGGAGAAATCCTGACCGCGCTCGTCGCCACCACCCCGTGGCACTTCCGCTTTGTGTGATCAAGGCCGGTATCCGGGCTCACAAGCTGTGCCGGGCGGCATGAATGCCGGACCAGACGCGGTGTGTCGCCTTCCCAGACCCGAGGGCCCAGTGGCTGTGTGACACACCTTGCGCTTGCTTACCGTTGCGGGGGCAGCACAGGCATTACGACTTCTGAAAAGAAGATCGCGCACCTGTTTCCCGTTTAACTCCTTGGCCGGAAGGCCGCTGGAGCACCTGGAACACTTTGTCGTGCCGCGAGCATGCCCGCGCCACCACAGCCTGCGATAATACCACCAGAATCAGTCACTTCCTGCAATTAGTTGACGTGCACGGAATACCCACGAGACCTCATTATGCCTTCTGAATTGATCCTCGGTGGCGCCCGTTCGGGCAAGAGCCGCCACGCCGAACAACTGGCCGCCGCGAGCGGCCTGCCGGTGCATGTCATCGTCACCGCCGAAGCCCTCGACGAAGAAATGGCGGCCCGCATCGCCCGCCATCAGGCCGACCGCCCCGCCGGATGGACAGTTGTCGAAGCACCGAGGCGCCTCGCCGCCGCCCTCATTGCCGAAGCCGCCCCGGACCGCTGCGTAGTGGTCGACTGCCTGACCCTGTGGCTGGCCAACCTGCTCGACGGCGCCGAATCGCTACCTCCCGCTGCCAGCGCCGACCAGCTCCCGGCCTTCGCCGGAGAGCGTGCCGCACTGCTGGCACTGATTCCGGCCCTGCCCGGCCGGATCATCTTCGTCGCCAATGAAGTCGGCCTCGGTCTGGTGCCGGAAACCCCGCTGGGCCGCCTCTTCCGCGACGAGGCCGGGCGTCTCAACCAGGCACTTGCCGCCCTCTGCGAACAAGTCAGCTTCGTGGCCGCAGGCCTGCCTCTCAAACTTAAGGGCTGATGAGCGGTACTAATTCACACTCAACCCATGGCGCCCGTCACTGACGGCACCTTCATTGCGGCGCACCATCGACTCCATAACAAAACAAATAGAGGAGTCACCGCATGAGCACCCATCGTCTTGCCAGCGACATCGGACAAATCTGCCGCATCGCCCTGCCCTCCTATCCCGGCAGCGGCGCAACCTGGTATGCGGATTCGGCCAATGTGCCAGTCCGCATCACCCTCGAACAAACCGTCACGGAAAGCAGCCCGAACAAGGCCGGCACCCAGGTCTTCGCCCTGGTCGGCGACTTGCCCGGCGACTACGAACTGCGCTTCGTCCTCAAGCGCGCCTGGGAAAACGAAATCCGCAACAGCCGCCGGGTCGTTCTTCAGGTTCGTCAGGCAGCGCGACGCGGCAGCGCACATTGAGGGTTCACACGTGTCGGCCCCCGGCCGGCACGTAGGACGAATCGCGGTGGAGCTTGATGTAAACGCCGCACCGTCCTAGCATCCGCGGCCTCGACCCCGCCTGCAGATGCGCTCCATGACCCACACCATCGTCCGTCCCGATCAGGCCCTCGCCGCTGCGCTCCAGCAGCGCATCGACACCAAGACCAAGCCGCTCGGCGCCCTTGGTCGCCTGGAGCAACTGGCCAAACAGATCGGCCTGATCCAGCAAACCCTCACACCCGAACTGCGCCAGCCGCACATGCTGGTCTTCGCCGGCGACCACGGCGCGGCCAGAGCCGGCGTCTCCGCCTATCCCCAGGACGTGACCTGGCAGATGGTCGAGAACTTCCTCGCCGGCGGCGCTGCCATCAACGTATTTGCGCGCCAGATGGGCATGAACCTGTCGGTGGTCGATGCTGGCGTCGCCCACGCTTTCGGCACCCGGCCCGGACTGATCGACGCCAAGATCGGCCCCGGTACCGCCAACTACCTCGAAGCCCCGGCCATGGACGCTGCCGGGCGTGATGCCGCCATCGCCCGCGGCCGCGCGCTGGCCCTCGCGCTGGCCAGCCAGGGCTGCAATGTGATCGGCTTCGGCGAAATGGGCATCGGCAACACCGCAGCCGCATCCCTGCTCACTCACTGCCTGACCTGCGCCGAACTGGACATCGTGATCGGCCGCGGCACCGGCCTCGACGACGCCGGTCTGGCCCGCAAGCGGGCCCTGCTGTCGCAGGCCGTGAGTCGCGGCGGACGCCCGTCCGATCCCCTCACCGCCCTTGCCGAATACGGTGGTTTCGAAATCGCCATGATGACCGGCGCCATGCTCGGCGCGGCAGAGGCAGGCATGCTGCTGCTCATCGATGGCTTCATCGTCACCAGCGCCCTGCTGGTCGCCCACCGCCTCACCCCGTCGATCCTCGATTACTGCGTCTTCGCTCACCGCTCCGATGAGGCCGGCCACCGGGTGCAGCTTGCCCACCTCAACGTCGAACCCCTGATCCAGCTCGACCTGCGCCTGGGCGAAGGCACCGGTGCCGCGCTGGTCTATCCGCTGATTCAGGCAGCCGTGAACTTCCTCAACGAAATGGCCAGCTTCGAGTCGGCCGGCGTCGCCGGCAAGGCGTGACGCGGACGCCCACCGCCACCATGATCCGCACCCAGATCGAGCTGTTCTTCATCGCCCTCGGCTTCTTCACGCGCCTGCCGATACCCGGCTGGGTGGCCTTTTCACCCGACAAGCTCGGCCAGGCAGCACGCTTTCTGCCGCTGGTGGGCTGGATCGTCGGGCTGATCGGGGTAGTGGTGTACTGGCTGGCCGTGCAGGTTCTGCCGATTGATCTAGCACTCATCCTGTCGATGGCCGCCACTATCCGTGCCACTGGTGCCTTTCACGAGGACGGTTGGGCCGACACCTGCGACGGGCTCGGCGGCGGCTGGACCAAGGCCCAGGTGCTGGCCATCATGAAGGACTCGCGGATCGGCAGCTACGGCGCCATCGGGCTGGTCCTGATGCTGTTGGCCAAGTACCTGGCCCTGGTCAATCTCGGCGCAGAAGACGACTACCCGGTGATCGCCGCCCTGCTGGTCGCCCATTCCCTGTCGCGCCTCGCCGCGGTAAGCCTGATGGCGGTGCTCGACTACGCCCGCGCCGACGACAGCGCCAAATCGGCCTCGGTTGCCCGTCGCCCGACCAGCGCCGAATTCGGCGTGGCCACCCTGGCCGGCATCCTGCCGCTGCTGCTGCTCGGCCCGAAACAAGCACTGATCGTGCTGGTGCTGACCGCCCTCGTCAGCTTCTGGGCGATGCGCCTCTTCTCCCGCCGCCTCGGCGGCTACACCGGCGACTGCCTCGGCGCCACCCAGCAGATCGCCGAACTCGCCATTTACCTGGGGATAATTGCCGCATGGAGCTTTACCTGATCCGTCATCCCCGGCCCGATGTACGGCCGGGCACCTGTTACGGGCAGACCGACCTGGGTCTGGCCGAATCCCCCCTCACCGTCGCCGAACGCCTGCGCCCGCTGCTCCCGCAGGACTACACGCTCTACGCCAGCCCGCTGGCCCGCGCCCGGCTCCTCGCCGAAGCCCTCGGCACGCCACTGCTCGACCCTCGCCTGAAGGAAATCCACTTCGGCGAATGGGAGGGCCGTACCTTCGACGACATCGGCAAGGCCATCGACGCATGGGTCGAGGCGCCCCTCGACTTCGCCCCGCCCGGTGGCGAATCGCCACGCCAGATGGCCGCCCGCGCCCACGAATTTCTCGCCGATCTGCGCGCCACCAGCACCGCTCCGGCGGTCGTCATCGTCGCCCACGGCGGGCCGCTGCGGGCACTCGCCGGTCAGCTCCTCGGCCTGCCGCCGGAACACTGGCTGGGGCTCGACTTTGCCTGCGGCGAAGTATCCCGGCTCGATCTTCACGAATGGGGCACGGTTTTGCGCTGGTTCAACCGCTGACCGCAAGTCGCGTCCAAATTCATCGAATCACGATCATCGACGCCAAAAACCACAGCCAAACGTTTCAATTTGTAAGCAATCGATACGTTTTTATCGATTGCGTCGTTTTTTGCAATTTTGCCTTGATGTAAACCGGATACTTGAGTCCGCAGGGAAATCTCCTGCCGGGCGTACACGAAATGTACGTGACCGCGCGACCCCGCGCGCCAGACTCAGAGGTTTTCACCATGGCAAGCAGACGAACCGTACTCAAGGCTGGCGCGGCCGGCCTCCTCACCACCCTCGTGTCTCCGTGGAGCTACGGCCAGACTGTTGCCACGCTCCTCAGCGCGGCGCGCAGCAGGCAATTCACCAACCTGCTGCCCAACCCGCTCGACCCGGCCAACCTGTTTGCGCCGGACGCCGCGGGCGGCACCAGCTACACCTTCAAGATCCGCGAATTCAGCGCGTCCCTCGGCCTCGTCGACCCGTCCACCGGCAGGGCCCTGAAGACCACCCTGTGGGGCTACGGCACCGCCAGCCAGGCACCGTCCTACCCTGGCCGTACGCTCAACCTGCGGCGTGGCGTACCGATCACCGTGCGCTACCAGAACGAGCTGATGAACAGCGCCGGCCCGCTGCCCCACCGCCTGCCGGTGGACAGCACCATCGACTGGGCCAACCCCGGCAACCTTGGCGGCCGTGCCCCGGTGCCGCTGGTCGCCCACCGCCACGGTGGCGACCAGGTGAGCAACAGCGACGGCCTGCCTGAAGCGTGGGCCACACCGGATATCAACCAGGACGGCATGCCCGACTACCGGGGCCGCCTGTTCAGTGCCACTTACACTTTCGACAACAGTCAGGAAGCTGGCCACCTGTGGTACCACGACCATGCCCTCGGCGTGACCCGTCTCAACGTTTACATGGGCCTCGCGGGCAACTACTTCATCCGCGACAACAACGAGGATTACCTGGTCAGGACCGGCCAGCTGCCGGCCTGGCCGTATGAAGTACCGCTGTGCATCCAGGACCGCCAATTCAACGCGAAAGGCGGCCTCAGCTACCCGGCCACCGACCCGGCCAACCCGCAGGCACCCACACCGACGCACCTGCCCGAATTCTTCGGCGACCTGATCGTCGTCAATGGCACGCCGTGGCCGCGCCTCGACTGCGAACCGCGCATGTACCGTCTGCGCCTGCTCAACGGCTCCGACTCGCGGGTGTACACCCTCAGCTTCAACCTCGAGAAATTCCCCAGTAACAGCCTGACCTTCTGGCAGATCGGCACCGATCTGGGTCTGATGAACAGCCCGGTGGCCCTCACCTCGTTGACCCTCGCCCCGGGCGAGCGGGCCGACCTGCTGGTGGACTTCTCCAAGATCGTCTGGTGGTGGCACGGCAAGGTCATCGTCAAGAACAGCGCCAACACGCCCTTCCCCAACGGCCTGCCGCCCGCCGCCGGCACCACTGACCGGGTGATGGCATTCAGCGTCACCAAGCCGATGGGCTTCTTCGGCTTCGCCCTGTCCTTCCTGCGCGGGGCTGGGAGCGTACCCGGCAACCTGCGCCCGGTGCATGGCGCCCTGCCGGTGCCCGCCACCGCTAAGGCCAAGGTTCGGAAATTGATGCTCTTCGAGGGCACCGACGCCTACGGCCGCCTGCAGACCATGCTCGGCACGGTCAATCCGGCCCCCGGCAACCCGGCCGGCCCCGGTTTCGGCTCCTTCCTGTACACCGACCCGGTCACCGAGACCATCAAGGCCGGCAGCACCGAGATCTGGGAGATCCACAACACCACCGTCGACGCCCACCCCATTCACCTGCACCTCGTCGATTTCCGCATTCTCGACCGCCAGGGCTTCACCGGCACCCTG
>APMI01053891.1_pt1 | contig 12209 bp, 13 predicted proteins | sample 667938 | NCBI WGS metagenome assembly APMI01 (sample SAMN01084076, study PRJNA167559) | wastewater metagenome | biome: Wastewater | place: Denmark: Ejby Moelle, Odense | collected 2011-11-28 | reverse complement strand
ACGAGTGGCCGACGACGGCATGCAAGGTCGTCGTATCAGTCGCCCGAAGCACTGCCGCCACCGCACGGGCGTGAAGCGCGGGCGTATACTGCGTATGCGGTTTGTCCGAGAATCCAAAGCCAAGCAGATCGGGACAGATCACCGTATGCGTCCGGGCCAGGTCGGCTACAATTGGCTGCCAAAAATCCGCAGTCCCGCCGAGGCCGTGCAATAACAGCACTGACGGGCCAGCGCCTAGGTGAACATAGGCGACACGGTATCCCTCCAAGGTGCAGAAGTGCCGTGGCAATCGATGAGTGTTCATCTGCATCACTCCAGCGCGCGTAGATGTAGGATGGGTATTCACCGCTCGGATGCGCAGCCAGTTGCTTCTGAAGCATGATACCGCACATTATTAATCTTGAGACTAAAACGATATCCCTCAGCAACACAATTCTACGTTAGGGGAGTTTCTCATCCTCTGTTTTTTGGAGGAGGAAGTACCCAAAGTCTAAAAGCCAGTTAGCGAGTACTCCCGATTTCGCGGCAACCGAGGAGAAAATATTCAGAATTTCCAATTGTTGTGCTCGAGTAAGGCCGTGAGCATAAGCGCTCAAATTGTCGAACGTGCGTTCCTTTATCCAATGTCTGGCTGCATCCGCACCGTATATCTCGGCGAGTGAAGCCGATTGCGTCTCGAACAGCATTATTGGTATCTGGTCTCCTATAGCATGCAACTCTGCAGTAAGAGCGTTTGCCTGGACATCGTTACTTACCTCCGGAAATAATAGCAATCCATCTGCTTGCTCTGCGCTGCCTCGTAAAACGGTAATCAGCGCAGCTTTCTCCACAGCGTCTGGTACGCACTTACCGTCTTCCCACTGGTAGATCTTATGCTCAAGCACTTGGAGTCGGAAGGGAGCGCGCATTAATTGATTCACGACATCTTCAACGCGAAAGCCATCTAGTAGACGCAACTCTCGGAGGTATTGTCCAAATGCTCTTGCTCCCAAGCCATTGCGTGCCTGAACAGCCGGCATTTGCTGCTTCACAAACGCTTCCACGTCCTGTGGTTCATACCACCATTGTATCGGGTTTGTAGTAAGTACCTCATGCATTGGTAGCAGAAGCCCATTAGCATAAAGCCGACGGAGCATTAGAGGATGGCAATTGATTTGTTGACATAACTTTTCGGCTGAAACAAGGTTGTTCACATCAATTTGACGTAAACGTTCTCGATAAGCACGAACTTCTTTGCTTGGAGACCAAATTGTCGAAAGGCTTAGTGTTTCGTCAGCACGGTAAGCAGGAAGCTCGCCATTTTGGATCGCGTTAAGCAAGCGAGGTAGAGTTACTCCTTTGCGGCCGAGGAGGTCAAGGATTCGGCGAAATGAGAGCGGGAGCGAAGAACCCGCAGATGGGAATGGATGTACAGGTATAGAGCAGAGAATACTGTGTAGTAGCCGGTGTATTGACTCGGAACATATTTGTATATCTCGTATGTCATTAGGAATTAGCCCACCCCATACATCCAACATGCCGGCTGCTACAAGAGCCGTAACCTGAGTGTGAGGTGCGTGGAGCAGTGTTGCAACGTCCCCCAAGCGCAAACTTGCTATATTTCGGTCATGCGGCATCTCGATTGCGGAGTATTCCAATGATGCAGCTTGCCGTCCTTTTTGCTCTAGTGCAACCTCTTTTTCTATTATCGCCAGGCGGGTTGCCGGCAGTTTCTGATGCTGAAGCCATCCCCACTTTTCACCGCGAAACTCTCCCGCCACGACCTCCAAGAATTTAGGGCGTCCTTGTGGTCGATACAAATCAAGCATCGTAATTCGTGTAACCGTCTCGTTCCAGCTATCAGGCCATTCAGAGAAAATACGCCACACTGCACAGAAACCTCTGTGTGTTTCAACTAGAGACCATTTGTGTAGATTGGTATCTGGTAGCGACAGCGGCATTCCCAGAAGGGCATCGGCTGAATGAAAGAGTGGATTTTTCGGATCATATTCAGTAATAAGTTCCGCTGTTCTCCACAACCATGTCAGGAAAGTCGAAGGTGCCATTGACCACAGTGGATGCGTTGTAGGAATCGGAAGGTCTGGAGGAGGAAATGGTGCGGTTCCACAACCTAATGCACTCCACACGAGGTTCGTCAAATGTCGGCTATGTGCGTGCTGTGCTATCGAGAATGTTGGAAAATCCTCAATTCTCGTTTGACATTTGCGGCAAGAACCAGACGGCAAGTCAACCTGCAAAGGCCACTTACATACCGGACAACGATCCACGAGAAGTATATTATGGAGAAGGCATGTTGTGACATGTCTCAAGACCCATGGTAGTAAGAAAGCATGATGTTCTTTGTAGCACTGTGAGCACACAGCCATTCGCTTATTGCCGCGCAGATATGTAGGCAGATGGCGGGCATCCCATAATGGTCGATCAACATCAGCATGTGCAGAAATCTGAGAGTAATACTGACGATAAATCGATAGATCGCTAAAAGCGTCTATAAATCGATGGAGCGTCATACTATGGAGAACATCCACAGACAGCCCTGTCGCGTCGCTAAGCGCGCTGAAATGGCAAGCAGCACGGAGCAGATCTATATGTTCGGGAATAGGTGAAACCAGCAGATCATCGTACCAGCGTAGCTTTTCATAATAGTTTGCCTGTCGTAAACGCTCTAGATAGCTTTCTAGCCGCTCATAGGGTAGGTGCCGTGGTCGATTTACGAGTAACATCGCAGTCGCCTTAGTCTGGTAGCAGCACGTCTCGGAGTGTTTCGCTTTTGGGCTTTCGTGAACGACGTCGCGGATTGACACTTGCTGGCAACGTATTCAGTTTGGGAGTAGCAGAGATAGGTGGATCGCCGACGAAAGGATTCGGGATGCCTCGTCTTTCCCCGGCCAGTCGCTCACTGAATGACTGGGCCAACAGGACGTTGTCGATACTCTCACGGTTCTTTGTCAGTGCCAAATAGGCAGCTCGCCGAACCAGTGCCATGAGGTAGCTGACAAGACCTTGTGATGCAACAAAACAGCGCCATGCCCGCTCCCTATCAGCAAGATGCGACCGTTCACGGAGCGGCAATAGATGCTCAAGGTGCATAATGAAGGTGCGAAACTCCTCAACGGTCGATGGAAGTGTGTCGTCCCATTGAAACGGAGCGAGAATCATCGGATCTCCGAACAAGCGTGCCAATTGCGGATTGGCATCAACTACGGTTTCTGCTTCACCTTTTAGCCCAACCAGCACACAGGCCACCTTAGTATCCTTGATGAGTGTCTTAAGCCAGTCACTGATCGTTTTGAGAACTTCTTGGCTATCCCGATCCACAAAGTGTTGAAGCTCATCGAGGATGAGCAGTTCGACTCGACAATCAGCCATGAACCGTTTGAGCCGTACTGTCATGCCACCGATAGTACCACGCGTAGCACGCGGATCGCCTAAGGCGTCAAGTAACACAATAACAAGGTTTTTGACTGTCGCCGGAGCAGGGATAGTGGCAATAAGGATCGGCCTTATCATTCCAGTTTCAGTGATGACGGTTGGATGCTGATAAACGTATGAGTCGATTAGTGTCGTTTTACCTGCTCCCGTTGGACCAACAAGCAGGAGGCATTTTGGTTCTGCGGCCGTCGGGTTTTCTACATGACAGTTTCTAATTTCGGTAAGGATCGTCTGCCAACGTGGATAGATGACACGTACCTGCTGTACGTAAGGCAGTCTCTCAAGACCGGGGAGTTTAAGAATATCCTCACGGTTGAGTTGTGATACTTGCTGGTGGGGCATCAAAGTCTCCTTCAATATTGTGATCATGGTCTGCCTGAGTGAGGCAAGTTATAATCTCCACCCCACCCTAGTGTATCGAGGTCGTCGCGGACAAAGTCCGGTGCATGATATGTGACTGATTGAGATTTGCTTTTATTCAATTGCTCTGTTTCTTTAGAGACTGACTCTGGTTGGTTTGGCGAAAGAAGTCTGTCTTTGTCAGAACCATTAGGTACATCAGTAATGGAGGAACGAGCGCGGTCTGGCGACACAATCTCAGGTGTAGGAAGCGCTTGCATCGGATCTGGTGTTATACCCAAGAAGCGCGCTGCGGTCTTACGTCCGCGACTCTTACGAGTTAAAGCAAATTCGCGTGCAACAATTTCCTGTATATGCGCTTTAGCGGCAGCGAGCGCTTCAATGTCCACTTCTTTTTGCTGACTACGGACATATCGTCGAATAACACGATGTTTCCAGAGAGAATTTCCTGTAGCGTACTCTTGATTTGTTGCAGGAACCCGTAGCCAAGCTCCACCTTTCACTGTGGTGTCATGGACGTGAATAGCACCAAGATCACTCGGATCATACTTTATCCGCACTTCGCGTTCGCCTTTGGAAAGGAGCTGACGCATTCGTTGAAGCTCTGGGCTGTTGTACGATAACGTCTCTAACTCAATCCCTTGGCGCCCTACGGTACGATCCTCAGTCCGAGCGAGCAATATCCGCATATCATTAGCGCTATGGTGGATCGCAGGGATAAAACCAGCCTGCACATTTTCAGCCCATCGCTTTGCTGGAATACCACCTATTCCGTTATGCCATCGCTGAGCATAGAAATCCAGTAGGAAGATGTGTAGAAGCTGCGAGAAGGCAGTCAGAGAAATACATGCGTGTTGGAAAATATCGTAATCACCCCGCTCGACAATATTTGAGAATGTTGTGCCAGGGAGTGAGTGAATAAGACCAGTGTTATTCGTTTCAAAGAACCGCTCGATACTTCCTTTGAACCAAGGACGTTTAACTGGCGTTCGTTCTAAAATAATGCCAAGCTGAGCGCATGCATCAGCCAAGTCGCGTCCAACAAACTCTTTACCATTGTCAATGATTAAAGTTTCAGGTAAACCATAGCTCGGCCACCTATTCTGGGTAGTATATTGCGCACAAACATCTGGCTTCGGAAGGATACTATGGAGCAGACAGTGCATGACCGTGAGGTAGCTTGCCGGCTCAAATCCAACGTAGAAACCCAATGGGAAACCGGTTGCCACGTCTAGGGCGAATGTAAGGGTTGGCCGCCCAATCGGAATGCGATCCTCTTCATCGACCAAAAAGATGTCGAGTGGTGTATGATCAATCTCAACGCGTTCCAGAATGCGTGTGGGAATCGGACCTGATTGCACAGGGGCATCAGCCTGTATTTCTTTTCGACTGGCTCGACGACGCAAAATGGCCTTTGAGTCTGAGTCCTGGATGCGTCGGTAAATCGTTGCTTCGCCGGGACGCTTTATAAGTGTATCGGATGTACGGAAACGATTCTCGTCGGCGATACGATTGACGACCATGAGGTACACATCATAGCTCGTGCGATAACCGGGATTAGCCACGCATTCCGCCAGAACAGCGGCAATGATCCGCTCACAATCCGGGTCGATGCGATGTTGGCCTGTATTGCCACAACGGTATGTACTCGGCACCAAAGAATTGATATCGAAACCTCCTTTGATGAATGTACCTAACCAACGCTCGAGACTAGCGCGGCTTATTGCTCCACGCGATTGGAGGTAATCTAGGGTTGTCCCACCCGAAGAAGATTCCCGTACTTTTTCTACATACGTCTCAAGATATCGCCGTGTTCGTTGCTCTGGTTGCAACTTAAGTAGGGGTAGAATGAGCTGATACCGTCGCCATGCTTCCTGGCGTTGATTAGCAGGTAATTGGTCAAAATCTGCGAAGGTATAACTAGTAGCGAGTGACGAGTCGCTCAGCTGTTTGGCGTTTTTCCCAACCACCTCGAAACGTAAATCGCCTTGATTCCAGGCGTCAACTAGTTCATCGTAAGAAACAATGAACTGACCGCCATAACTCTGGTTTTCTACGACCAAATGTCCTTCAACTAGCACCTGTCGCACAATATAGACTTGGCTGCGACACAGGTAGCGAACCCCCAAGGTAAAGCGAAGACGAGCCATGGCTCCCTCCTATGTTGTTAGTTACCTGTTGTAGAGGTGGCTTCGTGGCGTCAGAGGTTGGTCCAAATCAGTATGGAGCACATGTTGAAAGAGAAGCGCGTAGAGTGTCGGTGCATGAATTAGTGAATTGTCGTGGTCTGCAAGATGTCCTGCTACACTACAGAAAGATAGTCCTTCCGAAAACCGTTCAAGTAATTCTCGGCATTTCAAGCGATGTTCGTAGGGTACACGAAGACGGCTATACCGCCACAGTAACTTTAGGTTGGCGAGCCTAGGCCCCATCCGTATGTCTTGGTCTTTTATGAGGACGAACTCAAAATCGTTTTCATCGGCCCATGCTTGTCCAATTTCAATATTCTTAGGCGCAAACCCTAGCATTTGTGTGGGCATTGGGCGACATTCGACTATCTGTTTGCCTGTCTTATGGGTAACTTGAAAATCCGGCGTATATTGATGTAATTTACCATAATCATCTGCAATCGTAATCGTAAATGGTCTAATATAATAATTTAGAACATTTGTATCCCATTCCAGAAAAAAGAGTAAATCACGCTGAAGAGAATTGGTGTAATGAACCATCTCTCCATTTTTTTTCAAGCTTGGAAAAGCGCCCATTATGTCCTGATGGCAGTTTCTATTCTTAAACACATCCATCTATTCTCTTCGATTGCCCCTGCTCGACCAGAACACGGGAAATCAGATGGAGCACGACTTTAGAAACCGGATACAGGCGTGCTCTAGCAGCCAAATCTGGTGATTGAGAATTGCTTTGGAATGCCATAATCAGTATTTTTGTACTGAAATGACGTTAAAATATTAAAGTATTACATATTAAATTAATCGATAGAATACCATGAAAAATACTTTTGTCAATATAGCCATTTTTATCAGTTATAATGGAGGGTTTTTATCCCTATTTTGCGGTATTAACCCCGCATGTGTGGTAAATTCAAAATATAATGAGGTTTGGGAAGGAAGGTTAGGCGCACCAAACCTATTTCACCGAAAAGTTCAAGTTGCACTAAACTAATTCATAAATTTCGTCAGTGCTATTTTTTGACATAATGATCTATTGTGTTTGGCCGTAGTTCTGTAGGCCACAGGAGAGCGATCTTTCTCTGTACAGATTACACCGGTTCATGCCAAATCGCTTAAATACTTGAACTACATATACTACACAATACACACTATGTTTATGGTTCTATAATGCGTATTGTCGTAGTTTCACCAGCGAACTTGTTATCAGAAAAAGAAAAGTGTGGTGGTCGCAAGCGAGGAAGAGTGCTTACGAAGTGAATTGATGCAGCAGAAGTCACAACTGTGTGTATGTATCTACATTAGTGGATCAGGCGTATCCCATCGAAATAAGTCACCAATATTGAAGGGATTATCGGCGTTATCGAAAGCCAGAGCAATACGTCCAAGCGTAGTAAGAGTAACTGCCTCTGCAACCCTGTTCCAGATTGGTTCAACTGAAGTCCGATGTAACTCTGCTCGATGCCCGAGACGGTTTATGTCCATACCACGAAGCGCAGCCTGCTGCGCAACATCCCAGGTTAGATGCCTTTGAGAAGGCATTCCTTGATCATTACGATATCCAGCGTGAGCTTGAATATCTTCCTTATTGAACCAATCACCGGGATAAGCATCGAGCGCCTGCATAAGTCGGGCGAGCACATTGACAGAAACTTGTACTGCCGTGCCTCGCCAAATGGCATAAAGACCTTGACGATTTCCCTGTATCCGTCGTGCGAGTTCTGGAACAGTATAAATGCCACGTTTTTGCGCAAGCTGAGCAACATTCCAAAGTAACGTACGGGGTGTAATGGTATACGCCATAGAATGAAGATTTACAGGCCAGGGATCAAAGTATTTCCGTTCTAACTCGCGTCCTTCGCTTTCGTCACTCCAGACGATGACTTTGATACCAAGTGCTGTTACGTATGTGATGAGCGATTCTGTATCTGGGGAAGGATAACCGATAATAATCGCTCGAGCTGTTGGATTAAGACAGTGACGATAAAGTAAGACCTGGCCAATTGCCGTGTAGAGGGCAGCGCGTGTTAAGCGCCACTTTACTTCTACGATAGCCGAACGATCGCGACTCACGAGATCGGCAGTTCCGACTGCGCATCGAACGTTACCCTCAACATCAACGCCAGCAGACAGCAAGGCTCGTTCTACTGCATAGCGCAGTTCGCCTTCGCTATGCAGTCTTGGCTGATCGCTTGATTCAGAGTCTTGCTTTGGTGGTAATGCTACCGAGTCATCCATACGTGATCTTCATATCTTCAACCTACGCAGTGCTAGACGCACTCGAGTATAGTGCGGCCACAATACATATCGCCACCAAAACAAGTGAACCCATACGTGCAGAACCGCTAAAAGGGCTACAGATAGAAGGCTCCATCTTATACCGGCAAGAGCGCAGACTGCCACACCAATCAACACAAGTAATGTCAGGTGGCCTAGTGAATACTGTTGCCGGTACCGCCACGCAGTCGCAGCATGCTGATCGGCACAGATGATATGCACATGCATACCATCTGTAGTCGGTAAAGCGGGTTCGTTTGCCACGATTGATCTTTTGCAGATGATGCAATCCATATCAATAGCTTTGGAAGTGGCAACTGGGCGGAAGAGCTCCACTGTAGGCGACTTCCTTGGTTTCAAGAAGAAGTCTGAAGTGAGATAAGGAAGCGGCCAAACTGTAGCCAGACTCTGATTTGGTCCGGGCGATGTGTGTATAGTATATCAAGTACGCCTCGAACTTCATCAACAACGAAATGTGGTACTTCGCTACTGTCTGTACCAGCTCTCTCATTCATTCGTTCCAGATGACGTTGCCTTGCGACTTGGAAGCCATAATCGATACTAGACTGCGTGAGCGTTAGCCATTGGGAATTTTCTCCAGAAGCTAGCGCAGCTCTTATCAAAGGGTTATGCTGGGCATCGTATTGAAGAAGATTCGCGGTATGGATAGGTGAACCTCCAAGCAATTCGGTTAATGCCGCCAGCATACGACTTGTCGGTACATGAACGCCTTTTTCCCACGTCCAGAGGTCTTTGATGTATGGCTTATATCCTTGTGCGCGGAGTTGTTCGATCACATCTTGTTGTCGGAGACCAGCGAATCTGCGAAGCTCTCTGAGATAAGCTCCGAGTGCAGAGGTAGAAGCGAAAGAACGATCAGCATTCGAGTGTTGCATTGTGCAGGCCTTCGTGCCTATAATGGCTTCGTCAGAGTGTTGCTAATGAGAATGTCCCTTCCACCGTCTGTACTGGGGAGTCACGCCGATGGAAGGGACATCACATCAGATATACTTCCAAAGGAAGTACTTCTAATGGAAGTAATATTAGCACTTCATTGTAACACTGTCAACAGACTCCCCTAATTCCTGCTGGGGAGTGTATGGCCCGTCTTTTTGGATCAAAGCTTAGACATTTACGAGTACAACGTCAGATGACTCAGGAAGCGCTTGCACACCAGCTTGGGCTTGCTCGCCAAGGCCATGTGAGTAATTTGGAAATGGGGCGTAAAGAGCCAAGTCTTGAACTAGTCGTACTGGTCGCAGACTTATTTGGTGTTAGTACGGATTATTTGCTTCGCGACACAGTCCCAGTGGAATCAGTGTTATGAAGTAATTGTATCGATCGCTCACTTGTTTAGTGTTGGTAGTGTAGTAGTTTACATAAAAATTTTGCTTGGGCAGTAATTGATTGGTTGGAGATATCCATGTTAGTGAGCGGCAAGGCCAACTTTTAGTTCGCAAAGGTAAAGGAAACAAGATCCGCAGGGTGCCACTAAATACCTCCGCACGCCAGGCATTGGCTGAATATCTTGGCCCTGTCTGGGACGTTGAGCCCACAGTAAAAGCGGTGGCATTGGTTTGGAGACACCGAGCAGCTAGCGAGCCGCTCTGGATCAGCCAGAAAGGTGGTGCGCTAAGCACCCGCACAGTCAGTGAGTTAGTTGAAGGACTAGTCGCTGGTTGCGCTGCGCGTGGCCTGGTGCCAGCGGAGACCACGCCTCACACTCTGAAGCACACTTTCGCGACGAACTATCTCAAGGATCATCCTAGCGATTTGGTTGGGCTGGCAGCGCTGCTTGGACATAGCAGTTTAGAGACAACCTGCATCTATGTCCAGCCAACCGCTGACGATTTGGCGCAGCGAGTCGAGCAAACACGCCTTAATGCTTATTAGCAAACACAGAGTTGATCTAAAATTGTGCCGTGCTTTGGCTTCCAAGTAGCACTTGACACTTATCCTATTCTTGGTATACCTTACCCCTGATTGCCCTATACTCCCCAATGGCTACATGCCCGGAGGACTCTGTGATCGAGCCAGCAATGACTGTCCGGCAGGTGGCAGAATATCTCAACGTGGTTCCCAAAGTCATTTATCGCCTTGCACAAGCAGGCTCTCTGCCTGGTTTCAAGGTTGCAGGTACGTGGCGATTCAAACGTCTGGATATTGACGATTGGATCGAACAGCAGAAACGGCGTGCGACTGCTACACCACCAGCGCAGATCAAGGATTAAGTTCCCTGATGCAGAAGACCCGAATCTTGAAGAGAAGGAATTATGACTATCGCAGAACAGCCGCGCTACGCCAGCAAAATCATCAAGGCTGGCGCACTCCTCGCCGACACAAAGACTCTGCTAGGAGAATGGGATGCGGCTCGATCGATTAATGAAAATCTGGACCGCTTTCGCCGCGAAAACCTGTTTGGCAAGAATTCGCGTTCGCGGGTCGAGGATATTCTGGCAATCTTCAAGCAGCGTTACCTAGGAGATGCCGAGCTGCTTCAGGCGCTGCTCGTGCTGGGGCGGGCGAACATGCCGGCCCAATCGTTCGACCGCATTCTCTATCTGCTTGCGCTGCATAATGATCCGTTGTTGCACGATGCCGTCGCAGAGTTACTCGTTCCACTCTACGACCGTGGCCAACAGGAGGTCGCTCTGGCGGATCTCGTGCGCTGGATCCGCACACAGGTCGCGGCCGGCTTCACGGAGCGCACATGGGGCCATGAGACGATCGAGCGCGTTGGGCAGGGTATTGCAGCAACGTTGCGTGACTTTGGGGTTCTTCAGGGCGTTGTACATAAGAGAATAACACCGCCTTTCCTACCCGTCGATGCGTTCTGCTTTATCGCACTGCTACGCTATCGCGAGCTACAGGCTGGCGAGCGGTTGCTGCGCGACAGCGAGTGGCGGTTGTTCTTCTTGCCCGACATCGCTGTCGAACGCGAGTTTGTGGCCGCGCACCAGGAACACCTGCTAGAATACTACGCCGCCGGACGCGTGGTGCGGATCGAGTTTCCAACGACATCGCTTGAGGAGTATGCCCGTGCTCTCACTCAAAGAACGTATTGATATGTTGGAACACGATCTGCGAGCGACGCCGATGCGAGTTGGCGTCTACCGCGATATGCCCTTCGGTATCCTACGCTACGATCCGCCCGATGAGTGGAAGGTGCGCGACGAAGCGCGCAGGCTAGCGACGCGCTTAGGCGACGCCGGCCGCGAGGTTGTGTTTGTGTCACTAGCCGAGGTGTTGTGGGAGGCGCTAGAGGAGTGCGAGGGGCTTGATGCGATCGTGCGCAAGGAGCGTGAAAGCGGCTTCCTAGCTGCGCAGGCGCAGATCACCACCTACTTGAGCGACGACAATTGGGCGCCGATTGAGGAAGTGCTGGGCCGTAAGCTGAAGGGATTAGATCCGCGCCGCCAGATCGTGTTTGTAACGCGCGCCGCTGCGATGGCCCCGGCGATCTACTTTCTTTCGACCATGCTCGACAAGCTCAAGACCGATGTTACCATGGTGCTGTTTTACCCAGGCGCGCGCGAGGGCGAAAACCAGCTGCGCTTTATGGATATGAAGGGTCGCGACGCCCTCAGCACCTACCGGGCGACAATCTACGGGTAAGATGTTTGGAACCAGATAGGCACCCAGGCGCAGAGGCCACACCGTATTGACCATGAAGTAGGTCGCTGTGTCTCGGTGATACCATACACAATGAACGACGCACTCCGCTCCCGGCTCCACGACCTGGCCCTGTCCGCCCGGCGCCTGCTCACCGACGAAACCCGCACGCTGCTCACCGCCGTCTATGGCCTCGCCGCCGATGGCCGGCTTGAGGCTGTCTCAAAATTGCCCGCCGTGCAGTCAATTGCCGAGGTCGCCGAGACGCGCGCCCGTTTGGAGCGCTACCTGCGCGAAGACGTTGCGGCCGGCCGCTCTGGCGCGGAGGCGGTCGAGCGGCTG
>APMI01028728.1_pt1 | contig 12222 bp, 11 predicted proteins | sample 667938 | NCBI WGS metagenome assembly APMI01 (sample SAMN01084076, study PRJNA167559) | wastewater metagenome | biome: Wastewater | place: Denmark: Ejby Moelle, Odense | collected 2011-11-28 | reverse complement strand
CCACCCGTGGCTGGACCCCAGCGGCGCGCCCGTCGATTTCGATACGATGGAAGTGGATATCGCCATCGTTCAGGCGCATGAGCCGCCGGCCGGCTGCGAAAGCCTCCTGCTGGCCCGCGAGCAGCTTTCGCCCATTGCGGAGCCGGCGCTGGCCCGCATGCTGCACGAACCGGCCGATCTCCTGAATGCCGCCCTGATCCACGAGGAGGGACCTGTCGGCTGGGCCGATTGGTTCTTGCATGTGGGCCTTGCGCCGGCTGCCGTCTGGAGGGGCGCGAATTTCAGCGACAGCGACACCGCTCTCACGGCTGCCGAGCTTGGCCAGGGCGTCGCCCTTGCAAGCAGCTTCCTCGCGCAGGATGCGCTTGCGGCAGGCAAACTGGCACAGCCGCTTCCGGCGACGATCGAAACCGGGCGCAACTGGTATGCCGTATCCCGTCAGGAAAGGCTGAAGGACGAGGATGTGCTGGAAGTGTGGAACTGGTTGAGCGCAGAGGCACCAGTGGCGGGTTGAGCGCCGAAACGCTCGATTGCCCACGGATTTTCACGTGTGGATTGCAACTTTCGCGGGACAGGCGCTGCGCTTCTCTATAAAGGCGGCTCCATCTGGAAGCGAGGTTTCGATGAGCGGTACACTGTCGGCCAGTTTCGGCCGGGCCATGATCCTTCTTGCCGTTTTGTTGCAGGCAATCGGCAAGGTGATGTTCGGCACCTGGCTGGCGGATATCCCGGCGCCATTCTTCGTCCTTGTCAGTTTCACGCTCACGGCCGCCGTATTCCTTGCCTTGTCGCGCCAGGGAACGGGCGAAAGAGCATGGGGGCCGCTGTTGCTGCTCAACGCCAGCACCGCGCTCACTTTCCTGAGCTTCTTCTACGCCCTGAAGCTGGTAGAGCCGGCCATTGTCGGGGCCGTCGAGATCGGGATCGGGCCGATCCTGGCCGTGGGGCTTTCGCTGCTTTTCACGGGCGAGCGCCCCTCGACGCAGCGGATCGTCGTGTGTCTCGGCGTTCTTGCCGGCTGCGCCATTCTCGGGGCCGCCGCCCTGCAGGGGAGCGGCTTTGCCTCCTTTGGCCGGAACGCATGGCTTGGCCTGTCGGCAAGCGTGGCGGCCGGCATCGGCGCGGTGCTCATCACCATGGCCTCCAAGACGCTGCTCACGCGCGGCTGGAAGTTCGGAGCCGTTCTTGCTCACCGCTTCTATCTCATCCTGCCGGTTTCGCTGGCGATGACGCTGGGAACGGACATGGCCGCGCTGGAATGGTCGGGCGGGCTGGTGGCGATGCTCCTCGTCGTCTGCGTGGTCGGTGTCCTCGCGCCGCTTTATCTCCTGCAGGTCGGCATCGGTCGCTGCGATCCCTATACCGTGATGGTCACGATGGCGGCCTTGCCCGTGCTGACCTTCGTCATCGAGGGTTTTTCGCCGCTCTATACATGGTCGTGGCCGACCGCCGCGGGGCTGGCGGTCGTAACCGCCTTCCTGCTGCTCGATATCGTCGCCAAGCGTTCATAGGAGGGCGAAACGCGAATGCGGCAAGGTCTAGCGCCAGAAGCGCTTGGCCTCGATGACGTCGTCGATGGCGGCCTGGGCGGCGTCGATCAGCTTCTGCCTGTCGGCACGCGACAGGGCGCTTTCCCGCGCCGGATGGTCCGAAAGCCCATGTTTTTCAAGAATGGCGGGGCCGGTTGCCAGGTCGTTGAGCGCTCCGAGGCGGTCCTGCACTGCCTCCATCGCTTCGAGAAAGCGCTTGCGGCGGCGGGTTTCCTTCTTGCCGTCGAAGAGCACACCGAAGAATTCGGCGGCGTAGCGCAGCTTCTTTGCACATTTTCTCACGTCATGGCGCTGGTCGTCGTCGAGGGCGTCGAGTGATGCGCCGCGTTTCTTCAGCGTCTTGCGCAGCCGGTCCAGGACGGCGGCGGCAAATTCCGGTGCCGGCGTCTTTTGTTGCTTTTCCATATCCGGATGGCCGGGGGCCTGCCCGCAATATAGCCATTCGCTGAAATCCAGCATGAGGGCGCCTGCTCTCGGCGAGGCGAGCGTTTCGGCGGCGGCGTCATAGGTGGCTTCGCGTGCCCTGCTCAAACGATCGCGTAGATCCGGGTCCCTGGTGCTGGCAAGCAGGATGTCGAGATTGCGCGCCTCGCCCAGTACATCCGCAAGCCAACGCAATTCGTCTTTCAGGCGATCCGGCTCACCGCCCTCCAGAAGGGGCTTGAAAAACGTGAGGGCCGAGCGCAGGCGCCGGATCGCGACGCGCGCCTGATGCAATGCTTCGGCATCTCGGTGCGCCAGAAAGGCGTCTTCGTTCAGGCGAAACTGGCGGAAACACGATGCAGCAATGACTGGAAAGGCCGCAGCGGCGCGCATGGTCTTATCGATATGCAGCGCTTGCGCCCTGTAGGACGAGCGCTGTTCATCGAGCAACGAGAAGCCGCGTTCCGCTTTGGAGAGAACGCCGAAACGGATCGGGACAATCTCTGCGATCCGGCGGGCGAGGGCGAACAGGTCCTTGCGCTCGCCGTCCTTCAGCTCCAGCTCGATCTCGTGGAAGGGGGCGTATCTGTCGCCCGAGAGTGCAGAGCCTTGATCAAGCGCGACCTCGATCTTCGAGCCGGACTGCTCGATCAGCCAGACGCGCCGCTCTACATCTATCCGGAACACCGGGGAGAGCACGATGTCGCTGCCGAATTCGCTCCTGATCGGATTGGCGTGGTCGAGGGTCGGCGTCTCGCCTGCGGCGGGCGTTTCCCATTCCGACCGGGCGAAGAGCGACGCACTCGCCCCGTCCGCCTTGACGGTCTGGATGCGGACATCGCCGGTCCGGCGGATGCGAAGCGTGAAGCCTCGCCTGAAGAGCCTGCGGTCGTCCGTGTCGAAGTAGGTGGCAAGCTGTGTCTGTATGCTTGCCGGCTGGCCCAGCAGGTCGCTTGCGAGAAGCTGCTCGACGGCGTTCGGAGACAATTCGAGCTTCAGTTTGATTTCGGACGCCAACATCGCCTCCAATACAGCACCGACCACGGTTGCGCGGTTCAGATACTGCCCCCATGTCACTGATTGATGACGTCTTGTTCGCAATGAGCGGGAAGACCGGCTTCCCTCTTGTGTTTCCGGGGCGCTTGATTTGGCGAAGCGTAACACGCGCTGCGTTTCCGCGCTATTTCTCCAGACGTGCCGCCGTCGTGGCTCCGCTGCGACCTTCGCCCTTCGCGGGATACGGTTGGCCGGCGGATCGTCACGCAAGGCTGCTTGAGCGTCCATCGTCAGCGAATGAAGATCAGCCCCATGCCGATGATGACGAGCGCCGCGCCGGCCCATGCGCCGGTGGCGGGGCGTTCGCCCGTTCTCGCCCAGAGCATGGGCAGGATCAGGGCGGGGGAGGTGGCCGAGAGCGTCGAGACGATGCCGACCTTTCCGCCGGAAAGCGCAAAGAGCAGCAGCGTCATGCCGATGGCGAGCGCGAGGATGCCGGTCAGTGCGGTTACGGCCGCGACCTTCAGCGTCAGCGGCCCCTTGGGTTTGACGGAGGGGATCGGCAACTGGAGGAGAATGCTGAGGCAGCACGCGGCGATGCCGACGCGCAGAAGCGAGGCGAGGAAGGGATCGATGCCGGTGGCCATGACCGGCCGGGCGATGATGGAGCCGACGGCCTGGCCCGTCGCCGCGCCGATGCCGAGGAGGACGCCGATCCACAGCGGTCCCTTGATCGTTTCCCATTGATGCATCTGCGCCCGGCGCTTGCCGAAGAGGATGGCGAGGAAGACGCCGCTCGCCGTCACCGCGATGCCGAGCACGGCGACGGCCGGCAGCGATTCGCCGAGCACCAGCCAGCCGAGCAGCGCGGCGATCGGTGCGTTGAGGGCGAAGAGGATGCCGGAGCGGCGCGGACCGAGACGGTTGAGCGTTTCGAAGAGCAGGGTGTCGCCGATGAAGATGCCGATCAGGCCCGAAAGCAGCAGCGGGCCGGCACTCACCATGTCCAGCTCACGCCACGCGCCCGTCGCCAGCACGTAGATCGCCAGAAGCCCGGTGACGAAAATCTGGCGGGCGCGGTTGAAGGCGGGCGCGCCGAGATGACCGGCAGGCCCCGCCGAGATGAGGCCCGTCAAGGCCCAGCAGGTCGCGGCGCCGAGCGCTGCAAGTTCATGGATTGGCATGGTGTTCCGATCGGTATTCTGCGCTTGCGTGCGATTTGCGAGCGCGCCCTGTTAAAGCGCGCTCGTGCAGCCTTCGTCCAGAGCGATCTCCCGCAATCAACAGGCCGTTGCCGCGGGAAAACGAAATTCAGCCCGGTTCTCTGCCCGTTTTGCCGTTCCTGCCCGGAAAAACCTGCATTCCTGTCCGGATTTCGAGGCGGGTGGCTTGGATCGGAGGCTGGATCGCCTTGTCGAGACTTTCCTAATGAAGTCGCTTGTTAAACGTTTTTATTGTGATATAAACGTTTAACATATGGCGATGCCCGCTGAGGAGCAGGCATTTTTCAGCCGACAGGGGAGGACACCGTTGGCATCGATCCGTATCGAAAATCTCCGCAAGGGTTTTGGCGCTCTGGAGGTGCTGAAAGGCATCGACCTCGACATTGCCGATGGCGAATTCGTCTGCTTCCTCGGCCCGTCGGGCTGCGGCAAGAGCACGCTGCTTCGCTCCATCGCCGGCCTTGAGGAACTGGACGGCGGCGCCATCCGCCTCGGTGATCGCGACATCACCCACGTGCCTTCCGCCAAGCGCGACATCGCGATGGTCTTCCAGAACTATGCGCTCTACCCGCATATGAACGTGCGCAAGAACCTGTCCTTCGGCCTCGCGCTCAACGGCATGAAGCGCGACGAGATCGACCGGCGCGTCGACAATGCGGCGGATATCCTGCGCATCCGGGAACTGCTGGCCCGCAAGCCGCGCCAGCTTTCCGGCGGCCAGCGCCAGCGCGTCGCCATCGGTCGCGCCATCGTGCGCGAACCGAAGCTGTTCCTGCTCGACGAACCCCTGTCGAACCTCGATGCGGGCCTGCGTGTGACCATGCGCGTCGAGCTTGCCGCCCTGCACGCCCGCCTCAAGGCGACGATGATCTATGTCACGCATGACCAGGTCGAGGCGATGACGCTGTCGGATCGCGTGGTCGTGCTCGACAAGGGCAAGGTCAGCCAGTTCGGCACGCCGCTGGAATTGTTCTACCAGCCCGCCAATCTCTTCGTTGCCGGCTTCATCGGCTCTCCGCGCATGAACTTTATCGAGGCGACGGTCGCCGGGCAGGACGGTGCGGCCGTGACGCTTTCCGGCGCGGGCCTCAAGCAGCCGGTCGTCTTCGAGGCCGAGGGCGTGGCGGCGCTTGTCGGCGGCAGCAAGGTCACGCTCGGCATTCGCCCGGACAAGATCGAGATCGTCCCGGCCGGCGAGGGTGCGCTTGTCGGCACGGTCCGCCTCGTCGAGCGTCTCGGCACGGAAAGCCATGTCCATCTCAGCCTCGAGGACGGCCGCGATTTCACGGCCGTCGTGCGCGGCACCCATCCGGTCGCGAATGGCGAAACGGTCCATCTGCGCCTGCCGGCGCAGCATTGCTACCTGTTCGATGCGGAAGGCCGGGCGGTGCGCCGCCGGCTGGATGCGGAAACGCAGGCGCTCATCGTCAATGAAAAGGGGAAGCGGGTCGCGTGACCCGTCAAGGAGGAAGTAAATGAGGAAGAACACGACACTGATCGCCGGCTCGCTGGTCGCCTTCATGCTGGCGGGCAGCGCGACTGCCCGCGCGGAAGAGACCATCCGCTTCGCCACCTGGGATTCGGACGAGAGCCTTGCCATCCAGCAGGCCATCGCCAAAAAATTCGAGGAGAAGCATCCGGGCGTGAAGGTTCAGGTTGAGCCCTATGCCGACGGTTACGACCAGAAGCTCGTCGCCGCCTTCGGCGCCGGCAGCCCGCCGGATGTCATGTATATGTGGAACTTCCCGCAATACTACACGTCGCTGATGCCGCTGGACGACCTGATCGCCAAGGACGCCGCGGAGATCAAGCCGGACGACATCCCGCAGGGCCTGATGAACACCACCCGCGTCGAGGGCAAGACCTATGGCATGCCGTCGGGCTTCACCACACAGGTCGTGTTCTACAACAAGGACATGTTCAAGGCGGCCGGCGTCGAGGAGCCGAAGGAAGGCTGGACCTGGGATGACCTGCGCGCCAAGGCCGCCAAGTTCCGCAACAAGGAAAACAAGGTCTATGGCTTTGCCGTCGACGCCAAGCCGGATCCTTATGATTTCGAGCAGTTCCTCTGGTCGAACGGCACCAAGTACATTTCCGACGACGGCAAGACCCTCGACGGCTACATGAACAGCGATGCGGCCGCTCAGGTGCTCGACATGTTCGGCGACATGGCCAAGAAGGAAGAGGCCGTCACGCTGCATCTCGGCGACGAGACCTCCGGCGAAACCCTCTTCAAGGGCGGCAAGATCGCCATGTTCCAGAGCGCCATGTGGTCGAAGGCCGGCATCGACGGCGCCGGCTTTGCCTATGGCGTCGCACCGCTGCCGAAGTTCGGCGACAAGCCGGCCCACTCGGCGCTCGGTGTCTCGGCCATGTCGATCGCCAAGGACGCTGCACATCCCGATCTCGCCTGGGAATTCGTGAAATTCTTCTCCTCGCCGGAGGCGGTCGCCATGCGCACCAATGACCTGCCGGTCCGCACCAGCGTCGCCGAAGAGAAGGGCATGACGAAGGATCCGATCTACAAGCCGTTCTTCGATATCCTCGCGACCTCCAACAAGGAGACCCACGCGTTCCTGAAGAACAAGAACTGGAGCAAGGTGCAGGACAACCTCGCCCATGCCATCGAGGCGACGATGATCGACCAGGGCAATGCCAAGGCCCATCTGGACGACGCCGTCAAGCGCTCGCAGCGCTTCCTGAAATAAGTCGCTCGTCGCCGCTCCCTTCTCTCCGTTCGGGGAGAAGGGGGCAGGCCGCGCTCTTTTCATTCCATTCGTGAAGTCCCTGGGGGAGTGAACGTGACGATTGCAACCGCCGCGCCCGATGTCGTACAGAAACGCCGGTCGGCCTTCTCGCGCCACCTGACGGCCTATCTCTTCATTTCCCCGTGGATCCTGGGTTTCCTCTTCTTTACCCTCGGCCCGCTGCTCTTCTCGCTCACCATGAGCTTCCACGACTGGCCGGTCGTCGGCGAGCGCACCTTCATCGGGCTCGAAAACTACCGCACGATGCTCTTCGACGACCCGCAGTTCTGGGAGAGCCTGTGGATCACCGCGAAGTTCGCGGCGATCTATGTACCCTTCAACATCGTCATGTCCTTCCTGATCGCGCTGATGCTGCATCACGCGACTTTCGCCAGCGGCTTCTTCCGCACGGCCTTCTACCTGCCGAGCGTCATTTCCGGTGTCGCGCTGGTGACGATCTGGAGCTGGATCTACAGCCGCGAATACGGGCTGCTCAATTTCATGCTGTCGCTCGTCGGCATCGACGGGCCGAACTGGCTCGGCGATCCGGGTCTCGCCATCATCGCCATCATCATCGCCAGCCTCTGGGGCTTCGGCGGCACCATGCTGATCCTGCTGACGGGCCTCAAGGCCATTCCGAAGGAACTCTACGAGGCGGCGACCGTCTCGGGCGTGCCAGGCTGGGCGCAGATGCTGTTCATCACGCTGCCGATGCTCGGCCCCATGCTGCTCTTCACCTTCATCACCTCGATCATCGCCGCCTTCCAGCAATTGACGATCGCGCTGCTGATGACCAAGGGTGGGCCGCTCGGCTCCACCTATTTCTTCGCCATGTACATCTACGACAACGCCTTCAAGTATTTCGACATGGGCTATGCCGCGGCCGGTTCGTGGGTGATGTTCATCATCGTTCTGGTGCTCAGCCTTCTCGTCATGCGCTGGTCCTCCGCATGGGTCTATTACGAGGGCGAAGTGAAGGGAGACCGCAATGCGTAAGACGCTGCTCTATTCCGCACTGATCCTGCTCTCGGCGCTCTTCATCGCGCCCTTCTACTGGACCTTCATGACGGCCATCAAGAGCCAGGCCGACCTCTACCAGTTCCCGCCGGTCTTCTGGCCCGCGGAATGGCACTTCGAAAACTTCGCCATCGCCTGGACCAAGCAGCCCTTCGGCACGTATCTGACGAATTCGCTGATCGTCGTGGTCTTCTCCACCGTCGGCCAGTTGCTGTCCTCCTCGCTCGTCGCCTATGGCTTCGCGCGCTTCCGCTTCCCCGGCCGCGATCCGCTCTTCATCCTGCTGCTCGCCACCATGATGATCCCGTGGGACGTGAAGATGATCCCGCTCTACATGGAGTTCAACCTGCTCGGCTGGATCAATACGCTTAAGCCGCTCATCGTGCCTGCCTATTTCGCCGATGCCTTCTTCGTCTTCCTGCTGCGTCAGTACATCATGACGGTACCCGTCGAGATCGACGAAGCCGCGCGCATGGATGGCGCCAACGCCTTCGACATCTATTGGCGCATCCACCTGCCGCTGATGATGCCGGCGCTGGTGCTGGTCGGCACGTTCCACTTCATGAACGCGTGGAACGATTATCTCGGTCCGCTGATCTTCCTCAACGACCAGTCCATGTACACGCTCACGCTCGGCCTCTCCATGTTCAAGGGCCTGCATGAGGTGGACGTGACGTCGATCGCCGCCATTACCGTGGTCCTCTGCCTGCCGCCGCTCGCACTGTTCTTCCTGGCGCAGCGCTACATCATGGACGGCGCGGTCGGCTCCTCGGTCAAGGGATGAGCATGCTGTTCGATATCGCGTCCATCCCCTTCAGCCGGCGGGGCCGTTTCCTCACCCTGTCGATGATGAAAGTGCCGGACGGGGAGGGCGCGAGCGCCCTCTATCTCCGCTCCGTGGCCGGCGGGGATGAGCGTCCCTCACTGGGTAGGCTCTGCCGGGTGGAGTTTTTCGATGAGGCCGGCCGGCCGGCCGAGCCTGTCTACGACCTCACTCCCCAACAGTTGATCGCCCGCGTCGGCGGCGGCCATATCGCCTTCGTCATCGGCGATGGCGAGCGGCTGCATCTTCGCGGCGTCGGGGCGGGCGTGCGCTTCCACCTCGAAGGCTCGCGCTACGACTACGTCTACCGCACGCCGCAGGGCGAGCAGTGCCTCGTCGCGGCGGTCGAGAACGTCAAGTTCATTCCGCGCGCCGCTTCCGGCACGCTCGATGTCACAGGCGCCTGGCAGCGCGACCATTCGGAGAAGGTGAGTTTCGCTTTTTCCGGCGATGCCTTCGAGGCCAGCGTCGATTTCTTTCGCACGGTGCCGGCGGCGGATCGCCCCGGTCCTTTCGCCGATGCGCTGGCGGGCGCATCGGCGGATTTCTCCGCCTGGCATGCCGGCATGGGCGAACCCGTTGCCGGGCAGGAGGAGGCCCACCGCCTCGCCAGCTACCTGCTCTGGGCGAACGGCGTGCCGGTCGGCGGCGCGCTCACGCGGCCGGCGATCTACATGTCCAAGAACCACATGATCAACATCTGGAGCTGGGACAACGCCTTTTCCGCCCTCGGCGTCGCGGGCGTCGATGCGGACCTTGCCTTCGACCAGTTCGCCGTCATCTTCGACCATCAGGACGCCTCCGGCCTGCTGCCGGACTACATCAACGACCGCGATGTTCTCTTCGCCTTCACCAAGCCGCCGGTACACGGCTGGGCCGTCTCGCTGATCGAGGCCATGCAGCCCGGCTTCCTGACGCCGGAGCGCAAGGCCTATCTGCGCGACAAGATCGGCCGGCAGGTCGATTACTGGCTCACTTATGCCCGGGCCGGCGAGGACAGCCTGCCCAGCTATTTCCACGGCAATGACAGCGGCTGGGACAACGCCACCTTCTTCGCCGAGGGCGGCCCCGTCGTCTCGCCCGACCTTCCCACCTTCCTGATCCTTGCCTGCGATGCGCTCGCGAGCCTTCTGGAAGACAATCCGGCCTACGCCGCCGCATGGCGCGGCAAGGCGGCGAAGCTTCAGGCGTTGCTTATCGAAAAGCTCTGGACGGGGGAAACCTTCCGTGCGCATCTTGCCGCCGATCCCGAACGCGTGCTGCCGGACCAGAACCTTATCCAGTTCATGCCGCTCCTGCTGGGAGACAAGCTGCCGCGCGCAATGACGGAGAAGCTTCTGGCACGGCTGGACAAGGGCGGCTTCGTTACCGAATGGGGCCCCGCGACCGAAAGCCCGCAAAGCCCGCTCTACGAGGACGATGGCTACTGGCGCGGCCCCATCTGGGCGCCGACGACCCTGCTCCTGTGGGACGGGCTTCGCCGCCAGGGGGAAGGCGCGCGCGCAAAAACGATCGCCGAACGCTTCTGCGCGCTTGCCGCGCAGAACGGCATGGCCGAGAACTTCGATGCGAGGTCGGGCAAGGGGCTGCGCGACCGGGCCTTCGCCTGGACATCCGCCGCCTATGTCCTCCTTGCCGCTTCCCTGCGCAAGGACCGGGCTTAACGGGCCTAGGCACCGGCTTGCCGGGACGCTGGCGACGCGATATGCCAATGGAATCAGGGTGAAGGCGATGTTGAAAGCTCACCCGGGGGGCTTTGCGTTGGTCTTTCTCTATTGTTACATGGCGGCCGTCCTGATTGTCCTGCTGCTGGCCGCGGCGATGGAATATCAGGGGCTGCGCAACGGCGTTTCCGGCGCGAACGGTTTCGTGTGGACCATGCTGAGCGGGTTCATGGGTGTCGTGCTCGTTCCCGTCGTGCTGCTCGCCTGGTTCTTCGCGGATGGCCGCACGGCTTTCGCCACCCTCGTCCTCGGCGGCGGCTGGCTTGCCTTGTCGATCAAGCTGACGATGAAGCTGATCATGACCGCCGGGAGAGGCGAATGACCTGGGTCTTTGGCTTCGCTCGCCTCGTTTTTCTCGCCTTGCTTCTCTCCCTTCTGCTCGGCTGGCTTCGCGGTGTCGATGGCGATCTTGCGCGCACGTTGCCGTGGCTGCTTTACCCCGTGAGCGGCGGCATGGTCGCGGCCCGCAGCCTGCTGGATTGGGAGGCGACGCGAAAAGACGCCCAGCTTCTTGCCGGGACCGTGCGGATCGCCGCTTTCTTCGTAGTCGTCGCCATCGCGCAATGGGGCTTCCCCGGATCGCTGACGGCCACAAGCCTCGCCTTTATCGCCACGCTGGCGCTCGCCTGCGCCGGGGACGAGCGTCCCTAGGCCTGTTCGAACTCCACCAGCGCGCCGTGGAAATCCTTGGGGTGGGCGAAGAGCACGGGCTTGCCGTGCGCGCCGATCTTCGGCGTGCCGTCGCCGAGGATGCGTGCGCCCGTGGCCCGCACGGTCTCGGCCGCCGCCATTATGTCCGCCACCTCGAAGCAGAGATGGTGGATGCCGCCGGCCGGATTCTTTTCGAGGAAGGCGGCGATGGGCGAGGTTTCTCCAAGCGGGTGGAGAAGCTCGATCTTGGTGTTGGGCAGTTCCACGAAGACGACGGTGACGCCGTGTTCGGGCAGGTCCTGCGGGGCGGAGACGGTCGCGCCCAGTTGGGCATAGCGATCTGCGGCCGCCGCAAGGTCGGGCACGGCGATGGCGACGTGGTTGAGTGCTCCGAGCATGGTTTTTCCCTACTGGTTCCGGATACGGCCGTCGACGAGGTCGAGCACGGCATTGGCCGCGTCGAGCACATTGGTGCCGGGGCCGAAGACGGCGGAAACGCCGTTTTCCAGAAGGAAATCGTAGTCCTGCCGCGGGATGACGCCGCCGACGACCACGATGACCTCATTCGCCCCGCGCTCGCGCAGCGCCTTGACGAGGGCCGGGGCCAGCGTCTTGTGCCCGGCGGCGAGCGAGGACATGCCGACGACCTCGACCTTGCGCGCGACGGCAAGGTCGGCCGCTTCCTCCGGCGTCTGGAAGAGCGGGCCGACGGTGACTTCGAAGCCGAGGTCGCCGAAGCCGGAGGCGATGACCTTGGCCCCCCGGTCGTGGCCGTCCTGGCCGAGCTTGGCGACCAGGATGCTCGGTTTTGCGGCGCGCGCGGCGATGCGGCCGGCCAGCGTCCGGTATTCCGGGTCGTCGCCATAGGCGGGGCCGTAGATATCGCCCACGACCTCCGGCACGGCGGTATGGTCGCCGAAGGCGCGGCGCATGGCGTCGGAAATCTCGCCCACCGTGGCGCGCGCGCGGGCCGCCGCGACGGCGGCTTCCAGCAGGTTGCCCTCGCCGGTTTTCGCGACGGTTTCCAGCGCGGCGAGCGCATCGGTCACCGCCTTGCCGTCACGCCGG
>APMI01001894.1_pt1 | contig 12231 bp, 8 predicted proteins | sample 667938 | NCBI WGS metagenome assembly APMI01 (sample SAMN01084076, study PRJNA167559) | wastewater metagenome | biome: Wastewater | place: Denmark: Ejby Moelle, Odense | collected 2011-11-28 | reverse complement strand
GCGGTCGCCGCCGGCTTGCCGCTGTTCAGCCGCCGCGCGCCCGGGGACTTCCTCGCGGACGTGGAGGCCGTGGTCCGCCTGGACGAGGACGTGACGCGCCTAGAGCGGGCACGGCAGTGGCTCCGTGACAGCACGCCGGCCCGGTTGAAGGATGCCGCCCGCAGTACGTGGCTCGGCGTGCTGGCCACCAACCAGCTGACCGAACTCGGCAGCGATTACGACCCGGGCATCGCCGGGTTCTCGCGGCTGCTCGATGCCATGTCGGCCGACCGCAACGCATTGCTGGAGGAAGGCGCGGAACTGGCCGAGACCGTCCGCCGCTGGGCCGGCAAGCACCGCGACGACGCGCGGCAGCTGTTCGACCTGATGCACCGCGCGACACTGGAAGGCGTCGATCCGGCGGAGCGCTACCAGACCCTCCAGTTCCGCTATGGCGGCCAGTTGCACGATGTCACCCGCAAGAACGTCCGCGCCGCGCTGAAGGCGCTGCGCGAGCAGATGCTGGGCCGCGGCGGCGACAACAAGACCGACATGATGGAAGAGGCCCGCCGCCTGCGCGGGATGCCCAAGCGCGAGGACATCCGCAAGCGGATGTACCCGACCCTGCGCACGGCATGGGCGGCGCTCACGCCGGAGGCACAGACCTACTATCGCCAGCTGCGCGATGCCTACCGCAAGCGCTCCGGGCAGGTCGAGGACGCCCTCGCCGAGCGCATCGAGGCCAGCGAGGCGCCCGAGACGCTGCGCCGGAAGCTGATCCACTCGATCCGCCAGCAGTTCGAGTCGTACCGGTTGCAGGGGGTGTACTTCCCGTTGCAGCGGTACGGCGAATACTTCATCGCGGCCGAGCGCGACGGCGAGCCGGTGTTCCTGATGCTCGACACGCTTGGCGAACTGGAACGCAAGGAAGCAGCGCTGCGTGCGCGCGGGTTCGAGGTGAAGGCGCGCGGCCGGCTGCGCGGTGCGCAGGCGAAGGACGCGCCTAGCGGCTCGTTCGTGGCGGAGGTCATCGACCAGTTGCGCAAGGCCGGCGTCTCCGAGAAGACGCAGGACGCGGTGTACCAGACCTACCTGCAGGCGCTGCCGGAACTGTCAATGCGCAAGCACGCCATCCACCGGCAGGGCGTGGCCGGGTTCGATCCGGATGCCCTGCGCGCGTTCGCGCACAACATGGCCCACGGCGCGCACCAGCTGGCGCGACTTCGCTACGGCCATCTGCTGGAGCAGACGCTGACCGCCTTGCGCGGGGCGCAGGACGCCCGCCGGAAGTCGCCCACGGCATCGACCCGCGCCGTCGTGGCGATGGACGCGATCCTCGCCGAACTCGACCAGCGGTACGGCTGGGTGCTGAATCCGCAGGACAGTCCGCTGACCAACCGTCTCTCGTCGGTCGGGTTCGTTTACTTCCTCGGTGCGACGCCGGCGGCGGCGCTGGTGAACCTCACGCAGACCGCGCTGCTGACCTTTCCGCAGCTGGCGGCCGAACACGGCGCGGCCAAGGCGTCCCGCTACCTGCTGCGCGCCCTGAACGAATCGGCGCGGACGGTGGGGCATGCGCAGAAGGTGCTGACCCGGCCGGACGAGGTGCGGGCGCACGACGCGCTCCAGAAGGCGGGCGTGCTCGACAAGACGCAGACCCACACCCTGATGGGGCTGGCCGACAAGGGACTGGCGACCTACAACCCGCACCTCGCCCGGGCGATGGAGGTGATCGGCTGGCTGTTCCACAAGGCGGAGGTGCTGAACCGCGAGTCCTCGGGCATGGCCGCCTACCGGCTGGCGCGGGATGCCGGGCAGGGGTTCGACGCCGCGGTGCGCTATGCCGCCGACACCATCACGGCGACCCACTTCAACTACGCCAACGCCAACCGCGCGCGATTCCTGCAATCGGGGCCGGCGAAGGTGGTGCTGATGTTCAAGCAGTACGGCCTGAACATGCTCTGGCACCTGGGGCGGATGGGGTGGAAGGCGACGAAGGGCGAGAGCCCCGAGGTCCGCCGGTTGGCGCGGCGCAACCTGGCCGGCGTGCTGGCGATGAGCGGCGTCTTCTCCGGGGCACTGGGGCTGCCGCTGTCGTCGCTGGTCACGGGCACCCTCGATGCCATCGCGCATGCCTTCGGCGACGAGGACGACCCGTGGGACATCGAGGCGGAACTGCGGAAGTTCCTCGCCCAGTTCCTCGGCGACGCCGGTGCCGAAATCGCCCTGCACGGCGCTGCGAACACGCTGACCGGGGCGGACATCGCCAGCCGCGTGGAGATGTCCCAACTGCTGTGGCGCGATGCGGATCGGGAACTGGATGGCCGCGACGCCTACTACGCGATGATGGACAACATCGCCGGCCCGATGTTCGGCATCGGCAAGAACTTCCTGATCGGGACGCAGCTGGTCGCCGAGGGGCAGGTCTACCGCGGCACGGAGACGATGCTGCCGAAGGCGCTGAAGGATGCGATGAAGGCGCTCCGCTACGCGCGGGAGGGCGTGACCAGCACCCGCGGCGACCTGGTGACCGACACCGATCCGATGGACGAGCTTCTACAGGCGATCGGGTTCACCCCGGCCGAGGTCGCGCGGCAGTATGCGGAGAACCGGGCGCTGAAGGGCCGGGAGCGGCAGATCCTCGATCGCCGCAAGGCGCTGCTGGCGGCCTATGCGATGGCCCAGCAGCAGGAGGACGAGGAAACGGTGCTGGAGGTGCGCCGGAAAATCCTGGCCTTCAACAAGACCTATCCCGAGAAACCGATTACAGGCCAGACGCTCCGGCGGTCGCTGCGGGCGCGGGCCGCCTACAGCCAGCGGGCAGAGCATGGGGTGGCCTACGACCGCGCCCTCCGGCAGCGGATTGCGGAAGACGCAGGAATGGGGGCGAGCGAACTGTGATGGAGGCCGGGAATCACCAAAGTAATGGAGCGCGGCGGCCGTAGTTAGCACTTCGATCCGGGGTGCTACCGTCGAATTGCCCTCGGAAAAATGACGACGTGGGCATCTAACTATTGGCGAATGTCAGATTCGTCTGTGCAAACGCCAGCACACACATCACGGGTCAATTCAAGGAGATCGACATGGCCATTCAGGCTTTCCGTTTCACGGTCGCAACCACGATTCTGCTGCTTGCAACGATGTTCACGAGTTCTTTTGCGTATGCGCAAGTGAGTGATGGGCGGGACAAACCGGCAGCAGTTACCGGATTGGGAGAATCCCTGCCGAAGACCTCAGACCTGTCGAGCGATCCTCAATGGCAGGTCTACGAATTCGTGCGTGACGGAATTCGTTACCTGCAAATCAATGACGGCGCGAATGCGGCGCGCGCCGCGATCGGGCAGATCGGGGCGACTGCGTGGGTTTTGCCGGTCGGGCGCGATGCGGACCGTGTCGCGATTCAGGCGAACTCATCATTGGTGCAGAATGGACGCGTTGTGTACCGGGATGACGAAGTGGAAGTGGTCCATTTCATGGAGTCGAATCAGGATCGGTGGATCGTTCGCCCGAGAAATACTTCGCGCTGATCGGGTTTCCTAGGTGTTGGCTTCCGAAAGGAGAACGCTGACGCGATGCGCATGGCGGCGTACGATGCCGCCATGCGCGTTGACTCTCGCGTTCAACAAGAGGGAGGCCGCCGCCCCAGATTGACTGGCCTCCGCATCTCCAGGGTTGGAGGCCGAGACTGTGAAATAAATCCCGCGGTGCAGAGAGGTTCGCCAGACCCGCATGCGGATATGGAGTTCTTCCGGTTTCCAGTCGCACATCAGGACGATCGCGCTGCAGAGGCTGTGATAGGCGCCGAATTGGAGATCATTCGACAGTATTCGGGGGTCGCGAACACCGAACCCGAATACGAGAGGAACACGCTCCGACCAACGGTCCTCGAAGGCCTGCGAATGTACGATGGCGAACAGCCCCTTTTCTTCGATGCCGACGGGGTATAGGCCAAGCGCATGCCTGTGGAATAGCTCGCGATGCCGCGCGGCGCGCTTGTTCACGGCGAGGGCTTCCGTGTACTTGCCTTGCGCCTTCAGCCAAGGGACGAGTTCGCGCATTTCTTCGTCGGCCAGGACGTGGAGCTGCGCCATATACAGGACTTGGTTGCGCGACTCGCTGGCATTGGAAAGTAACGTGAGGCGTGAAATTTTCCGGGCTTCTTCCTCGGCGACGCCCGCGTCGATCGCCTTCTCGAAGTGGGACGTAATTCGAGTTCCCAGGATCAGGAATGCGGAGGCGGCGATCGACAGTCCGATCTGCGCCAGAAAAACGGTCTCATCATATGGTGCCGGGACACCTGGTGTGCGGCAATACGCCATCGTCTGTGCTATGCCAAGATTGACGAGGACCACGCCGATAGCGGCGCCAAGCCACCCATGGTAGTAAGTCAGGAACAGTGCGGGGCAGATCATCAGCATGAGGATGGACTTTCTGACCACATCGTCGTCGACGTGCCAGAATTTGAGGTATACGAACATTGCGGCGATGCAAGCAAGGGCGAATGCAGCATCACGAAATGTTTTCTTCAGCGAACCCGCGTACCGGTCTCTCCGCCGCCAGATCACGACAGGCAGGACGACCATGAAGATGCCGAGGTAATTACCGAACACGTTGTTCGCGAGGAATGTTATCGAGAGGCTGTCGTTCGGCCCGCCGAGCAATGTGTTGAAGCCGATCGTACAGACCGCGCTCCAGACCGCAGTACAGGCAGCGGCCATCGGAAGATGGCGGACGATCATGTCCGCGTTGCGCAGTTTCTTTCTCAGCAGGTACGGGACAATCGAACCGCTCACGATCAGAAGCGGTGGCCCGGCATACACCCAGAGCGCATCGTACTTGTGTGCCTTGGGGATTCGCCCGTACATGACGGCTGCGGCATCACCGATGAAGACAAACGGCCAATACCGGAGAGGCATGAAGAACAGGCAAGCCGCTCGCAGCCCAGCGGGCAGGAACCATTGGTCGAAGGAGTAGTAGCGAAGGATGAGGTAGCCGATACCATAGACAATGCTGATCGCAATCCCTTTTGCGATCGCATTTGTCATTCCTTTGGCGTGGTGCACGCACTGCCCCCTGTTCCTTGGTGTTGGCCCGGCAGCGCAGCCGTGAAATCTCGAACTCCGCCGCTCCGTAGCGCGCTTTTATCGCATTCTAGGCGCAAACGGCGCCCTCAGAGCCAGCCAACGACCATTCCGAGCAGTTGCAGGTCTGGCAGGTCCGCAGCAGGGACAGTGGTCTTGGTCCGTTCTTCGTTGTCGCCGACCAGCACCCAAGAGTCCCGGCGGATCGCGACTCGACGAACATCCGTTCGTCCCCACAGTTCATAGGCGTACACCCCGCCGTCGACAACATCCTCGTGGCGCGTGGCGCTGATGTCCACCAGGATCACGGCGTGGCGCTTGATTTCCGGCTCCATCGTCCGCGATTGCTGTGTCACCCATCGGATGTTCTCGATGGGCGTGGCGCCCAGTTCGCGCCGCAGCATGAGTTCCGGCAGCCAGAGCCGCTCCTGTTCGTCGGTGCGACCGAATCCCGGCAACCGCTCGATCATTGCATGGCCTGCGGGCGGATTTGCCCAAGCCTCTGGACCATTGGCTGAGGCGATGGCGCCTGATTGCAGCAAACGGTCATAAGGCTGGCTGATGGTCTCCGGCGGTACGCCAAGGATCTTCGCGATCTTGACAGCGTATTCGGCCGGGATCGGGCGACGTCCGCTTCGCCACTGCGCGACGCTGTTGTCGCTGAACGCGCCGACTTGTGCGGCGAGCGTCCGGCTGCGGATGCGGGTCTGGTCCATCGCAGCGACAAAGGCTTCGGTGTACTTGTTCATGGACTTGATCCTACTCGACCCAAGAGCGTTTGCAAAGAAAATCAAATATTGTCATTGACAACATTCGAGGGCAATGCTTTGCTTGATCCGTAATGACTGGCGACCAGTCGCGGCGACTCAGGGAGAGATGCAGCATGCAAATCGTGACGTGCCAGGTCGGGGGTAGCCTCCGACTTGGAGAGAAAGCCGGCATCACGATCCACGCCCGGCAAGGGGAGCGGATCGCCTTCGGGGCGTGGGCGCCCTCGGGAACCTGCCTCACGCTCGGCGGCGAGGCCATCCATCCGGTCTCGGGCCGGGCCGGCGTCTGGAGCTACCTCTTTTCGCTGTACGGGTGCCGACGCTTCGAGTTCGGCCAGTACGAGTTCCGCATCTGGCTCCCGGGCGAGGTGATCGAACTGGCCGCGGACTGCCTGGACAGCCTGCACGTGGGTGTCGACAGCCAGTTTCCCGTGCCGCCGCCTGTGTACGTCCCGCCCGCTGTCGCCCGGCGCGGAGGAGACTGCGCCGCGGCATCGCTGCCTGCGTGGTCGCCGACCACCGGCCGCGCCGCTTACCAGCACGCGAGGGGCGCCTGAATGCCCATCCTCGACTGCACCCTGCTCGAATCCATCACGATCGGCCGGGACACGCGCCTGCACCTGACCGGCCGCATCGAAGACGTGCTGTACGTCTACCTCGATGCGTCGATACGCCATGACCTCGGCGGCGTGGACGGTTTCCACGCGAGCGCGCCGTCCGGTGTCGGGCGCGTCGCGCATGTCCTCGCGCTGCGTGATGGGGACACCTTCACCATCGGCCCGACGACGATCGTCGTGCAGGCCGTGTGCCTGCGGATCGACGGCGCACGGGCGCTGCGGGACATCCGCCTGCGCATCGATCCGCCGAAGGTGCTGCGCATCGTGCGGACGCCGCCGCGCCGCCGCGTATCGAAACCGGCGCTCGCGACGGATATCGGGAGGTTGCCATGCTGGTCCTGACCCGTCGCGTGGGCGAGAGCATCCGCATCGGCGACAGCGTGCGCCTGACGATCCGCGGGAAGGCGGGCAATCACTACACGGTGGCGATTGCCGCACCAGGCGACTTGTCGGTCGTTGACGACGAAGGCCAGCCACTCATCGCCCTGCGTCACCGGCAGCGCCGCAAACGTTGCTACGTGACCGCACTGTTGGCCGGCGAGTCCCTGCGGATCGGCGATGCGGTCCATGTCCTGTTCGGAGAGGACCGCTACGGCGGCACATCGCGCCTGCGATCCGGACAACAGGTGCGCATCAGCGTTGACGCCCCGCGTGAAGTGCCGGTGCACCGCGAGGAAATCTACTGGCGGATCTGGCACCAGTCTCGTGAACGGCCCGGGAGGGCGGCTTGATTGTGCAGATCGCGGCAAGGTGGCTGCCATGGTCGAGCTGGCAACTCAAGAGGCATTGCAGACGTGGTGCTGATCGTCGCACGGATCGCGCTCGGCATACTGCTGTACCTGTTCTGACGGCTGTCAGTGCGATGGCCGGGGGCGGTACGCTAAATTGTGTGCTGGAGCCTGAAAGGGATCAGCCTGTTTCGAGATTCCAATACGGAAAGTCAATCGCGAGTTCACAAATGGAGTTCTCTATGGCAGCGCAGTACACGTGGTCGTCGGGTCCTTGGGTGCATGCGGGAACGCCAACGCTTCCCGATGCAAGTCTGCAAGATTTCTCATTTCTCGATGTATACCTTGTCGACCTGACCGTGGGAGGTCCGGTGCTACGGATGCTCGATGGATATTTGAGCAATGATGGGATCTGCTTCACGCGAATTAGCTATGCAAGTGGCCTGCGAGCGTACATCGTCACTTCCACCATTCCTGACGGCGTTTCGGATCAAGCTGAATTCGAGAAAATCAAAAGAACGTACAGAAATAACGCGGATAGCATCAGCGCCGTTGCGTCGCGTGATGATCGATTTCGCGTTTCCGCAGTGGATTCTCTATGGGGAGAGAGCCTGCAATTTCTAGTGACGAATGTGGCCGAGCAAAACGATGAAGGGCCATTCCCTTTGGTATTGCCGCTTTTTGATGACAGCTACGATGAATTGCTGTCCATGGGTGCCAGCAGATTGTTCGTCAGAAACAAAAATAGATACCAGGTGGCTGTTCTTGCTGCTCCGGACCCATCGGATGGCGATGATGCAAGAGAGAAGCTAGAAGGCAAAATCCTCGCGCTTGTGGAGAGTCTCGTGAAGTCTCTGCAGTATCGAACGGATTCGCTTCTTTTGCAGCGGAACCGATCTTAAATCCAAAATGATGGACCGCTGCTTGGACGATCGAGAATCAATTCATTAGGCAGGGCAATGGTGGAAATCGGGAAGGGCGATGTGGAAGCGGGGGATCGACTACACGATCAGCAGTTGCTGCGTGAGCTGGACATGATCAATGCCCGGACGCGGGATGAACTCGGCTTGCTGCCGTTGAGCGGCTTGCCGGTGATCGCGAAACGCAAGCCGGTGCTGCCGAGGCGTGGGCCTGCACGGCCTGATCCGGTCTTGCGGCATGATGCCACCGTGGATACGGTTCCGCCGTCCTCTGTGCTCATCCGCGAAGCCCCCCAATCCCCTGAAGGTGAACCGATGTCCTTCCTCGACACCCTGCTCGGCCGCAACGTCGAAACCGAAGCGATCACCTACGCGAACTGCGCCTACCACCGCGAGCACCCGCCGACGATGTCAGAGGCCGAGGTCCAAGCCTACAGCGATCAGGTGCTACGAGATGCGCTCGTCAACATGCCGAACTTCGACAAGTACGTCGAGAAGCACGGTATGCCGAAGCTGTGGCCGTTGCGGTTCAGGAATTTTGCGTTCGGCGGTGAAGCGTTCAACGTCAAGATGTGCCGCGTTATCTATGGGAACAACTTCTTCAATGAATGGAAGGAATTGCAGCCATCTCCCGCTCCTGATTGGCTGCATGATCCGAACATAGGCTGGGTCAACAGCTATCTCCCCTTTCCCAAGCTCGATGTGCATTGGACCTCGCTGGACGGCAACGCCCATGAGGTCATCTTGGACCTGGAGAAGATGCTGCGGAAGCGGGAAGTGTTGACGAAGGTCCGCATCGACGAGATACCGGAAAATTGGCTGATCGGCGAGAGGGATGAGGGAAATACCGACGTGGATCTGCTGTTGGAAATCAACGACCGCACGCTGCGTCTATATATGAAAGCAACTATTGCGATCAAGATCGAGCGACCGACCGAGCAACATCGCCACGATTTTCGTCGGGATTGGATGCTGGCGTGGACCAAGGACTACTGACCGGGGGGCGCACGATGGGCAACGGCAATCTTCGTCTGGAAGACGACGGACTTCCGCACGACGGCGTCTCGCACTACCCGGTCAGCGCGGAGAATCTGCGCACCTATACGCGCGCGGAATCGGAACTGGCGCGATTCCGCGCGCCGATGCTACTGGAACGTGACAATCCACATCAGCGCATGTTTATCGCTGGCTATGACGGTACCGAGAACGATGTGTTCAAGGACCCTCTGCATGCGACCAACATCGGTCGGGTGGAGTTGTTTGTCAGACAAAACCGGTCTGAGATTGATCCGCGCATCCATTGGCAGTACTTGACTGGCCCTGGTACACAGGACAACGCACTCGAAGCCTTCACAGACAGTGTGCGCGGCTTCAGCTATTCGGATCGCCTTGAGGACATGTATAAGAAGTTGGTCGGTCAGGCCAACCTTTGGCGCGAACTCGACCCCGAGGTGGATATCCGCGCGCTGAGCACTGGCTTCAGTCGTGGCGGCAGCCAGGCAGGGGGCTTCACCAACTTGCTGCACGAGCGCGGCATTCCCGATACGAGCAGCCGCGTCCGGGTGATGTATCCGGACGGTCATATGGGGTATGACTACACCCGCTATCTCGTGCGCCCTGGCGAAATCCTCCAGGCGGTAGCCCTGTACGACCCGGTGGCGACCGGCGTACCGATGGACTTCAACCGTCAATTGCCGTCATCCGTGGTCTCGGGTTTCCAGATCAGCGCTGGACTGGAGGAGCGTAAGAGTTTCCTGGCCGACCTGATCATCCCGGAGGGGCATTCGGCCGACGGCCGCTTCCTCAACGTGTTCGTGGCTGGCGCGCACTCCGACGTGGGCGGTGGCTATCTGCGCGACGGCCTGTCGCGCAGGAACTTCAACCTGATGAGCGACTACGTCAACGCGCTGAGCGCTGACCCGTTCCTGCCCAAGGTGTGGGTGCCGGACGATCCGGGCCTGCTCGTGGTGCATCGCTCGACCGAAGGCAATGCCGCATTCCGCGTGCATCGGATGCTGGCGCCGGCCGATCGCAGTGACGAGAGCGGCCGCAACGAGCGGCAGGTGCCGAAGGAGGCAGAAGACGCGCCATCTCTGCCGCACAGGCCGCTGCCGGCCGAAGCCGAGCATCAGGCGCGCGTGCAGCCGCGTGAAATCGCCATGCGGCCAGTTCCGGAACAGACAGGTCCCCACGAAACCATAACCTTGGCCGAGGACGTGCGCGCGGCGAACGTGTTGCGCGAACAGCGCCTGACGCACGGCTCGCAGCTTGCCTACAAGGGGTTGGGCGCACTGGGTGCGGCGGCAGCCGTGTACGAGGGCGTCGAGACCGGCTTTGCAATCAAGGACGTGTTGCAGCACGACAATGCGACCGGCGCCGAATCGCGGCTGGTCCACTTCAGCGGCCAGTCTGCCGGTGGCTGGGCGGGCGCGGTTGCGGGCGTGAAGATCGGCGTGGTCGCGGGTGTGGAAAGCGGCCCCGGCATGCTGGTGACCGGATTGGTCGGCGGGGCGGTGGGCGCCTACGCTGGCGACAAGTTGGCGGCCTGGGACGACCAGCGCCGCATCTACACGCAGGACGATCGTTATGGACGGACGTTCCACTACGATCCGGGCCATCCCGAGAAGGGTTGGTTGTGGACCGGGGTGGAGGTGAAGACCGATCCCGTGACCGGCGCGCCGATTGTCGAGAACAAGGACTTTCGTGCGGTCGGCGAGACCGAGCGGGAGTTGAACTACAAGGCCACGAGCAGGTCGGTGGAACTGGTGTTGGGCGCTCCGCCCACACCGCGCGATCCGTTCACGCAACCGGTGGCGGCAGGGGAGTCGATCGGGCAGGCATCGACGCCGTGGACTCGCGATGCGCAGACCGGCGCCTGGACGCGCACGGTGACGGATGCGTTTGCCGAGCGCGGCCTGAGCGCGACCCATGAGGAACGTGTCGACGCGGAACATCATCCGGCGCGAGCGGCGGAACTGGATCGGCAGGCGGCGGCGGTGATGCGCGAGAACATCGCCAACAGCCCGGCCGCGATCGCGGCGAAGTTCGAGCGGGCGTATTTCGAGAACGGCTGGGACCGTCCGGAGCAACCGATACCTGGTGCGGTGGCGGCTGAACTGGCGCATCCGGAGGTGCGGTTGGCCTCGGATGGGGAGAAGTACCGGCAGCGCGAGGATGGCGAATGGGCGCGTGACGGCTGGTTCGGCGAGCGCCTTGCCGAGGGCAACGTTCGCCTGGAGCTATCCGCTTCACAGCCGGCGCTGATGGCCGCCCTGACGGAGCACACGCGATCACTGGCCGTCGTTCACAACGTACCGCAACCGGCCAATGATCCGGAGGCCATGCTCCGCGAGGCGGTGCAGACGATGTACGCCGGGGCGAAGGTGGACGTGACGCCCGAGCAGTTGCAGGTATCGATCGATGCAGTGAAGGAAAACAACGCGCGTGCGGGTGTCGTGTGGCCGTACACGGTGGAGTTGCAGGCGAACGCACAGGGGCAGATCGCCCGGGACAGTCCGATCGCCACCTTGCAGGGCGGGCTGGATGCGAATGGCGAAATGCGCCCGGCGCTGTCGGTGGTGGGTGTGACGACCACGCAGGATCTGGCGCGCGTGTACGCGCACTTGCAGTCGTCGTCGCCTGTTCCGGATGTTCCGGAGCATCGCATCACGCAGGCGACGCCCGAGGAACGCGACGCGCGTGTCCAGGCGCAGCGCGAGGCGAACCGGAAAGGGTTGTCGCAGCCAGAGACGGCCACGCTGGAGACGATCCGGGTCACGGGCATGCGCCGGGACGATGGCGCCGCACGTGAACCGGTCGATGAAGGCATGCCGCAGGCGAAGCGGGCAGAGACCACGGTGTCCCCTGTTCCGATGTCGTCCCTGCCGCGCGAGGATGCGACGGATCGCACGGACCCCGCGATGCAGGAGGAACTGTCGTCGCAACGATTGTCGTCCTCCGTTCCCCTCGCCGAAGCGTCGGCGCGCGCGCCGGACGTGGCGCCGGTTCTCTCCCCCGAACCGGAACCACGGACGCCCGCGGCGTCCACCGCGCCGCGCGTCGACACTTCGGCACCTGACGATGCCTTGCGCCCGGGCACGCGCGGCGACCAGGTCGAACTCCTGCAATTCCGCCTC
>APMI01055909.1_pt1 | contig 12235 bp, 3 predicted proteins | sample 667938 | NCBI WGS metagenome assembly APMI01 (sample SAMN01084076, study PRJNA167559) | wastewater metagenome | biome: Wastewater | place: Denmark: Ejby Moelle, Odense | collected 2011-11-28 | reverse complement strand
GCCTGGACCCCCCCGGAAAAGCTCATCGACGAGTTGTTCTTCAAGCCGCTCTGCAATTTGGCGGATGCCGAGTTCGCCGGGTTCGTTTGCCAGTCCCTGTCCGGTTTTCATGGGAATTACATCGGCCTCGTTGCTACGATCGGCCTCGATAGCCTGGTCAGATCCGAAGCGCTTCCCATCCTGATCGAGAATTACTTTACCCCACATGGCGCAGCCTTCCTCCACCAGTTGAGGGAACGATTCGGCGGCCCCGACCTGCTCCAATTGCTTCAATCTGATCGGAACCCGATCGCGACCCTATTCGAATGGGTGACCCCCGCCAGGCCTCTTGAACTCGGGAAAGCCGCTTTCCCCGAAACAACAGGTAGCGATAAGACGAGCCGGGAAATGATCGGCCGGTGGGTCCAGTGCACGCAGCTTCCGGATGCCTCAAGCGCCAAACTATTTCTGAATGCACTGGATCGACATGGCACGCCAGAGCAACGAGAAGCGATTCCGCAACTGAAGCGCTGGCTCCTCGTCGCGCGAGGTATTGAATGGTTCGATCGGCAAGCACCGAACTGCAACATCCGGGCTGCAATGCGCACCCATATCCTGGGCGATTTTCCGGCGCGGGATACCCACAGAATCCTGTCTGAAGCGGTTCGGGCTGGCGGTGATCGCCTTGAACCGCTAAAGCTGCCCGGACTCATGTTGGCCGAAAACCTGAAGCGCACTCAGGCCAAAGCCGTGGGCGATCAAGAATCGAGGAGGCTGGATCTCGTCGAATACGAACGCCTCGCGAATCGATACGATCCGGAAGGCCGTACTCGCTACTGGCTGGCGTGGTTCCGCGGACGTTGGGACGTGCTGTCCGGCAACCATGAGGCCGCCCTTCCTCTCTATAAGGAGGCTGTGGCCTTGGCCAATTACCGCGCCGGCCAAAGCCAGAAAGAGATACTGCAGGAAGCCTTGGTCCTTGCTGGCCTGCTTGAAGACAAGCCGTTCCTGAAGCATCTCAAGCAACAGGCCATAGCCTTGGGGATACTGGTTCCGCCGCCAGATCAAGAGGCGAACGTGGTCGAAGACTGGGAAGTTGACCATCTTCGAGCAAACTTCCTGTCGGTATTTCCCAATCACGCCCGATTTGTCGAGGCCAACGAAGATAGCGCCGTCACCGGTCGGCTCCCAGTCCTTCTGTTTGATGCCGAAGAAATGGACAGCCGGGTCCCCGACCTCCGTAATCCAGATCGAACAGTCACTCTGCGGCTTCCAGATGGCCAGACACGTCGCTGGCCGCAACTTCGACTGTTCGCTTCATTCGGCCGTTTTGAAGCCGTGCGGGCACTGCTCGATCGGGGTGCCGACGTAAATGCACTCGATGAGCACGGTGGATCGGCGTTGCTGTGCGCAATTCAACATGCCCGCCAAACCGACGACAGAGGTGTTCTCGACCTTTTGTTGTCGGTGCCCCACCAGCCCGAGACGATCGACTCCCTGACGTCGAAGAAACAGATTTCTCCCCTGTTCGAAGCGATCGACTACGGACAGCCGGACGTAGTTGAGAGCTTACTGAAAATTGGCGGCAATCCGGAAATCCGGGGCAACATCGTTGGCGAGACTCCTCTCTATCTTTGCATGGGCATTCTGGGGCGTATCCTCTATCCCGCGAAAACCTACAGCCACCTCTACAACTCACTCTACATGGATTGGGATCTCGTTCAGCGCGAGACAATGCGTCGATATGGCGTATCAATGGCAGGGGTGTTTGGTGAAAATGCGGGTCTGGTAGAGCGTCTGGCCGATTCGCGAAATCTCCAAATCTATGAGCAACTGGTCACCGTGATGGTTGACATGATGCTGAAGCGGCATTCGATCCCGAAGCTGATCCGCATTGCCGAACTGTTGCTTTCCAATGGAGCAAACCCGAATGCAGCCCACCATTACCCGGCGCCCGGCAGGACTCCACTGATGCTGGCTGCTGAAGATAATTGTGGCTGGGCCTTCGATCTCATGCTCCGTCACGGCGGCAATCCGTACCAGACTGATTCTGCCGGCATGGATTGCCCCAAGGTCGCGATGGCCTTCCGGTCGGCTGAGGTCGTGGGCTACATGCGTAGCAAGGGGATCATGTAAATCCGGCCCCTCTACACCGTTCTTCCGAACCGATTCGTCACGCGCCGGCTCTGCCATTTCCCAATGGCACTTACTGTGCATTGCAGGTAATGCCGAGTGCCCCAAGTGTTAGACAACTGCCGCAGCCTTGCTGGTACAAATCGCTGTGTACGTAAAACTATAACGGTGCCGGTTCGGAACGGTTAAGCCTTTGGATTACGGCGGCACAGAAATGCTTTGGTTCAACGTAGGAGGCATCTACTCCAGCCAAGGCGACTCACTCGGCTCATTGCGAGCAAATACCTGTAATTTCTGCTGCAAAACGTGATGGGGGCCCAGGTTAGGCCAGGGGGTTGACTTGTATTTTTTTGCAGCAATAATTGACGTCATATTATTTAACTGACCTGCGAATATTTCATGAAGCAAGATACCCCCCTACGACCGGAGCAAGTTCGCGCTGCCCGAAGCTTGCTCGGCTGGTCCCAGCAAGATCTCGCAACCAAGGCCGGGGTAGCGGTCTCAACAGTCGCAGACTTCGAGCGCGGCCATCGCAGCCCTGTGCCGAACAATGCGCTAGCCATCAAGCAGGCCCTGGAAACGGTCGGCGTCTTGTTCACTAAAACCGGTGTAAGCCACGGTTTTCATTGGACTTTCATGACCGAGCGCGGGATGAGCGACTTGATCATTACCTTTACGCCTGAAGCTGTCGAGCCGGTGATCGACTTTGCATCGATCTTCGGCAAGCTTGAGCCCCCCAAGGTTTCGATCGATACGATTCAGTGCGCAACACCGGAGCTTAGAAGCAAGGTCAGCGATTTCGCCTCCCGGCATGGCGCTAAGACACCACATCTGTACCGTGTGCAGAAAATGCTCGCCGACATGCCCGATGGGGAGTTCTTTCTGCTCCTGCCAACGCCGCCATCCTCAACGGCCGAGCAGTTTCGCTATGAACGGGTGCTGCACCAGCTCAACCACCCGCAAGAGCAACCTTTGGATGAGCACTTTCTTGGCTTCGACCGTCTGCTCGAGCAATACGACATGTGCATTCCGCGCACCGACAAACGGGTCGACATCGGCAATGCCAGGAAGGAGGATCGAATCTGTCGCTTCTGCGGTGGCACGAAGAAGACTAAAGCGCAATTCGAGAAGGAAGCCCATGCCATTCCAGCCGCGTTGGGCAACAAGTACCTGAAGCTCGCCGACGAATGCGACGAGTGCAACCAGTATTTCGGTGACAAGATCGAGCCCACTCTCGTCGAGCTACTCAACATTCAGCGCGTGTTCTTGGGCATTGAAGCTCGCGGGTCGTTGCCTACGGTCAAATTTTCAAGGGGCACGCTGTACCGCAACGACGATACCGACAATGTCATGGTTGTTGTGTCCGAGAAAATTTCCAAGGACGCATCCGGTGCCTTGAGCGCGCAACTGGGCACCGGGAAGCCCATTGTCCCTCAGAATTTCTACCGAGCGCTAAGCAAGATCGCCCTTTCCGTCATCCCGGAACAAGAGCTTCCTGCGCTGGCGAAGACAATCCGCTGGGTGCGTTATGGGGAATCCTCCGATAAGCCTTTGCCGAAGATTGCCGCTGCTGTGGTAATGCTCCCTCCCGACCCGTCGGCCCAGATCACTCTGTACATTCGTAAGGAACCCCACCCGAAGATGCCTCACGTCGTCTGTGAGTTCCGACTCGGATGCTACATGTACGTCTATGCCCTGCCTTTTTCCGAACTTGATGAAGGAGACCTGATTGGGTTCTTTGAGGAAGAGGATTTCAAGCAGACGTTCCGCCATTACGCGTTCGTACCCTCCTGGAGCCAGCAGGACTACAGCGGAACCCAGGAGATCCAGGTGATCCAGAAAATGACGTTGCGGCCTCGGGATGGAGAAGATCCTTCCATTTTTTAATCATCACAAAATGGCGCACGTCGCGATGACCCAATCTGCATCGTCGATTACGACCTGTTCGAACACATCATCTTCCGGAGAGAAATGCCTAGCTGGGACTACGACTTCGAGCAGGAGGACAGGTAGCGCTGGAGCCGCTGCCGCATCGCTGCCATCGTGATCGGCGCGTCAAAGCGAACGTCCAGCACCTCGACCCCGTTCTCCCGGCACAATTGCCGCTTCAGCGCATCACGCTCCACTACCCGTGCATGAGCCTCCTCGCCGCCAAATGCCCCCACCGGCTGGTAGTGCTGTTCTCCCTGGTGCTCAAGGGCCAAGCTAAGTTCCGGCAGATAGATGTCGAGGCGCAGCCGTCCCAGCCAGGTCGGCGAAGCCTCTCGTATCACCCGCTGGTCAGGGAACAGTTCGCGGATGATGGCGAACAGCTTTGCCTCTCGCACCCACCGGCTCAAGCCCAGTATCCGCTGAATCTCAGCCCTGGCGGTCTTCCGGTCCATGGCCAGGTCGAACATCACCTGATCGAAGAAGCTTTTGTACCCTTCCTCCACCCCGGTGCCATACAGCCGTGCTGCTTCCTCTGGCGAGTACCGTCTGGCCACGCACAGATGGCAGAGAGCGTCGGCGTACTTGGCACGCTCCAGCAGGGCGATCACCTGCTGTGGCCAGGACCCGGGGACGTACTGCGGCGCCAGTTTCCTGGCTTCGGTCATCATGCGCTGATGCACCGGCCGCGCGCAGCTGCAGAAGGTTCGTGCCCCCGTCAGCATGTGGTCATAGGCGACCATGCCGAAGCCCTGGATGCCCGGCCCCGGCTGGAAGTTCGGCAGCAGCGGCTGCTGGATCCGGTCGGTGCCCTGCAACTCGCCGAGGATGGCCTGGAAGATCGCACCAGGTACCCGCAGGTGCGTAAGTCGCACCTCATGATTGACCTGACTCTTCAAGGCTTTGCTTTTTAGCTGTATGGCGCGGTAGACGCCGCCGTAGTTGAAAGGGATAAGGTCCAGGCCGTCCGTCTTTACCTGCACTTCCTGGACAACATCGCCGGGTGCCGTGGCGAAGCGGATCTCGGAGTAGTAGGTTTCATACCCCTTCTTTGCCAGTTCGGGCAGTGTCGCCGGACCACCTTCTCCGGGACCGATATCCGGACGGATCACTGGAGGCTTGCGCAACCGGTCGCCCAGGGCTTCTTGGGCCCGGGTAAACATGTGCGCTTGCAGGGCACGAGCCACGGCGCCTGTGGGCGACCCTCCTGCTGTACAAAGGTCATGAATCGCCGGCTGGAGGAGCGCCTTACCCTCGAGGTGAATGGTGACGATCATAGTCCTTTGCTCCCTGGGCAACCGCCGATGCCCCTGTCAAGCAGATGAAATGCAAATGGCACACCGTATCTGAAATCGCGGCGTTTGGTCTACTTCCCAGGGCATGTCTGTTGATTGGCTTGTGGAAAACGGAGTATTGTGCTGGATACGTAACGTATATCCCCGTTCTCCAGTGCTCGGCATGCACTTGAGGGCGAAGTGACCCTCCTGGGTCAATCTCTAAGGAGTATGCCAAATGATGCAACTGCCCCAACAGGGCGGAGCGTCCGTGCAAGCCCGCGGCCGAATTCCGTCCACCGATCTCGCCTCCCTCGTATCGCTTTTGGTTGAGGCCTTTCCACCCAATGAGGAACGTCCCGGCAACGCCTTGTCGTGGCCGGTCATTACCTTCGATCCCAACAAGAATCGACTCGGCCTGAACACGTATGGCGTGCTCCGGCGATTCTTGGTGCAAAAGGGCATGCTCGACACCTTCCGGCAATCGGAGGCGACGGGCTTCCTGCGGGACATCGCGAGTCCCCCCAAAGGCTTCACGGCCAAGATGGGGGGAAAGGTTTTCCAGGACAACATCGGTGGCATCTCCAAGGGCATGGGCAAGCTAAAGCAGCTCATTTCGGACGAACTCGATAAGATGGGCGTGCTTGCAGACAAGCTTCTTGTCGATGACCCCGTAGCCGCGCTCAAACAGCTGGCCAATGAAGTCGGACTGAAAGATTTCCTCCAAGAACTGCCCGCACAAATGGTGTCCATCGAGTTCGCCACGACCGATCGACCGGCATCCCAGCGCGATAAAGACGTCGCCCGGGTCTTCTCAGCAGAGGAGGAGATTCAGGCGGAGGACTGGCTGGAACGAATGTCCAGCAGCATTGCCGACACCCAGGCACAGCGCGACGATGAATTCGGGGAAATTCAACGCGACAAGCTCACTGAAACCCTGCGCCAGGATTTCGACAAATCCGATAGCCAGGTGACCCGCTTCTTGAACTTTCTTGAAGATGAAGCCCTGGCTCGCGTCCGATTGGCCGTGAGCTTCGCCATCATGCAGGCTCTCGCCAACCAAGCCGCAACAACCGGTGATGGAAGCGAACAAGCGTTTGCGGACTATGTGAAGCGCGTCCTGGTGCTCTTCGAACTCTTCGGCGCTCCCGAAACACCGCATTCCTGGCATCTGGACCTGGCGAGGGACTACGGACTGGCGGCGGATTTCACGGCCTCCGCCGAGCTCGTCAAAGCGCTGTTCTACAACTGCCTGCCCGTGTGGGCGGAATGGAATACCCAGCTCGTCGAATCTCGCCGAGTCGATCCTGCATCACGGGGCGTCTCCGTCGTCCGCGAGGTCAGCTACCGTTTCCGCGTCAATGGCAAAGATCCCAAGAATGAGTTGAAGCATGCCTTTGACTCCCGGATCGAGCGGCTGCTGCAGGTATTGGGCAATGACGACGGAGACTCGCGGCAAAGCCCCTATCGAGTGCGCCGCAGCATTACCGAGGCGGCATTCCTTTGGCTGGTCCTCAACCCGGACATCTCTACCGCAAATTTGCAGGCTGAAGCCGAGGCCTTGGCCGCACACCTCAAGAGCCAAGGCCGGACCGGCGTGCTCGGCCTTCTCGCCGACCTGTCGTCGTGGAGCCCGCGGGTCAAGGGGCTGAGCCGGACCTTGGTGGAATTGTTGAGGACCAAGACCCGGAGCATCATCGCTCACGCCCAAAGGGCCGTGGAGGATATGTACTTGGTCGTGCAACAAGGCGTCGTAGACTGGGCGGCCATTGAACGCTCCCGCGGAAAGGTCCGCGATCCCCTGGTCAAGCCGGCCGAAGGCCAGGCTGAAAGCATCGAATGGTTCAACCATATCAAGGTGGCCAAGCGGCCGAGCGATGTCATCGCTCCGCTCTTCTCCGTTCGCGTCCGCACAGTTCTGCACGAGAGGACGCTAACTTGCCGGGATGACGATGCCGCGGCGATTCAGACGGTGCGCGAAATCCCCAAGGAACTGCTGAATATCACGTGGCGCCCGATCCGCGTGGACCTGTCCGAAGAAAAGCACCGGGCCCGGACGCGGGGCGGCGACATCGACCCCTGTTGGCTGATGGGCAGCGGCATCGACATCTGGTACGAACCGGAGCTTCTGAAGCAGCGAGAGAACGCGAAAATTCCCGAGGAAGACCGCCGCCAGTATCGTGCAGCCGCCATTTCTGCGCTGACGGTGCTGGTCTATACCATCCTGCAGGTGCTGGCTGAACGGATTACGGCTGAGCGAGAACAACGGATTGCAGCGCTAATGCTGCGCTTCCAGACGCAGGGCAAGGAAGCTGCCAGTTCCGAAGGCGACCCGCTGATCTATGCTGCAGCTCAAGCGATCGAGTCCGCATTGATGCGGGAATTCCCGGTGCGGATGCAAGGCTTGGTGACCACGGGGAATCGCACCTACAAAGACCGCGGAACCGCGTTTGCGCTCTCCAGCGCCTTCCCATTGGTGTTGGGTACGGGTATCGCCCCTGCCGTCGGCAAGGTGGCTGTGGTGGTCTATGCCACACGCCCCTGCGATGACCATCCAGACATCAAGGATGCCGATGGCTTCGTGTTCCGGGCCAAGACTTACCTGGCGGAGGCTGTCGAAGTGCCATTCCCCGGTTACCGGCTGCGTTTTGAGCGCATGCAGTCGCACGTCGTCGAAAGTCGGGATGCCTTCCGGAGCCCGCAACTCATTGTGGAGGAGGTGTCGCGGTTGCACGGCTTGGGCTACGAGCATGTGGTTCTCATCTCGAGCCACTTCGGCAACCGTCGTATCAATCGATCGGCTCAGCGCCACTCGCCCCATACGCAGACCACCTTCCTCGACGAGGTCGCGACGAATTTCCCCGATGTCAGCCTCTATATGCTGCGTCGGGACGTCTTCCCGGCTACTCGGCTCCGAAACCGTGCCCGCGCCGAATCGGCCTTCGAGGCCGCCGTGCCCGCGCCGAATCGGCCTTCGAGGCCGTCCGCCTGTCCGACCACAATGACTTCGCGATCATGCAGGGTGAAGGTGTGGTCAAGCAGCTGGTTCCGGCCTTCACGTTTGGCACCCTGGCAGTTGTCGGCAACGACGACGCCGCGCGGCCGCAATCCGGTTTCTGTACCTATTTTCTCGACACCGACTACCAAGTTCGCAACGCCGAATGGCGAGAGCGGGTGCGTTCGAACATCATGAGCAATCCCGCCGTTCGGCAATGCCTGCTGAAAGTGCTCCGAGGGCTGCATTTCCTTGAAGCTGAGAAACAACCAGAAGCCGGTCTGTTCAAGCCGGTGCTCGATCCCTTCGGTTGGGTGCAGCCCGCCAGCTCTGGCGCCGCTGGGGAAATCCAGGTGGTATCGCCCAGCCGCCGCAAGGGCGATGTCTTGCTCTCGCTGCCGGCCCTGCTTTCGCATGTGACCGATGCCCTTCACCGCGGGAGGGGCTGATGCTCGACAAGCTCCAACAATTTTCGCTCTGGGGCCAGGCATTTGAGATTGCAGTAAAGCGCGGCGTCCTGCTCGCGCTCTTGGCCAGCGGCGTCCGAAAGCCGGAAAAGCTAGGTTTGGAGCCCTGGGCGGAGTTCGATACTGCCGACGTGTATGGCGTCTTGGCGCGGGAGCTCAAGGAAGTCGACCCCAACCTGAAGGCACGATCGAGAGAAACCGTCCGGCATCTCTTCCAACTGGGGATGGGCCTTGGGCAGACCGCAATGCGGGAATATCTGCGCAATCTCAAGGAGGATGCGGCGGACTATACGATCCGGGCCTTGTGGTGTCCTCTGCAGCTACCTCGAGTCAGCGCCGATTTCGACCGAGAAACAGAGGAAACGCTGGCTCAATTCTGGGCAGCGTTTGGGCTCAGCGGTTTTCCAGATCGGGCGCTCACCGGGAAGGGTTTCCCCGCGCGTGCCGATTTCCTGTTGTGGCTCGAACCTCGCTACGAGACGCTTGACCAGGAATTCCTGTGTCTCGAGTTCTCCCTGAATGGATTTCCCGAGTGCTCCGACTATGGGAAACCGATGGCCCATCTCGACGAATTGCGGCGGTACGCTTGGTTCGTGGATTCCCGCAGCGTGTTTTCCAGAGTGTGCGCTGAAGTCTCGGGCGAGGGCTTTGCCCTGTCGCCCTATATCAAAGAGCATCTGCCGGCCTTTACCGGCCGCGACAAGCCTCTCTACAAGCTCTGCCAGGCGGCTTCCTATGTCCAGACCACGATGCGCTGGCTGGATAGCAAGGGCTTGGCCGGCCGGCCCTTCAATACCCGGGCGCTTTCCATAACCCAAAACGGCTTTGAGAGCCTAGCCGCCAAGTATTTCCGGCCGGGGACTCCCGACCCACGGGTCAAGCTGATGGAAACGCTGGGCCGAGCCTATCGGGAGACCGACAAGGTTCCGGACTACGCTGAGGACGAATTGGAGGACCACATCCGGTTCGCCTTCGACCAGATCCGCAAGGCCCTCCCCAAAGCGATGAGCAAGCAGTTTGCGGAGCTGCAGGAGTTGCCGGAGCCTGGCGCGAGCGTGGATTTCAATTTTTCGGAGGAAGTCGAGGGCTTCTACAACCCCATGCAGCCCCTGCAATGGGATGAGGCATTAAGCCAAATCGACTCGGACGACGCGCTTGCCGCCTTTTTCAAACAAGACTCCAAAGTCGCTGTTACCGCGGCGCTGACTGAACGCGTCTCGCCCGGCGAACATGTGCCCTTACGGGATCTTCACGCCTCGGCCATCGTTGCCGGCATGCGGGCATCCACGCCCGGCCAGTTGACCGTACTGGGCCTTGAAGGCAATCCCGGCATCGGGAAGACCACTGCAGTTGTACAGTACCTCCGGGAGGCGCCGGGCGGCTTTTTGTTCCTGTATGTGAGTCCGCGCGTCATTATCAATGATGACGTCACTGGCAACTTGGCCACCGACCGGGAGACGAAGGAGTCGACAGGCATCCTCACCATCACCACCAATTCGAAGCTCATCGGTGCCGCCAAGGCGTGGCATGAGGAGAAGGTCAAGAATGGACCGGGGGCAGCGCGGAAAATCGATAGCGCCGTGGTTGCAGAAGGTGTTCGTGGGCTTGTACATCCTGATGGCAGCACGCTGATCCTGTCGCCGAACGAGAAGGAAGAGCTTGAACTGATCCACACCGGCTCGCGGTCAACCAAGCACTCCGAGACGGAGCGCCAGGACCGGATTTCCGACAAGGCGCTCCCAGGGGTCTTGCAGGTCCTCGCCAAGACAAGCCGCTCGCTGCTCGATGAGAACCCTGGCGTGACCCAGATTGTGCTCACCGCCGCTATCCAGGGTTACAGGGAACTGGGTGCGGGCAAAAGTACATTGAACGCGCTCGGCAGCATCTTTAGAAATCCCGTGACCACCAACACCGGTCTCGAGGAGCGGCGAGCCTTCGCGAAGCGCATACCCACCATTGTGGTTATGGTCGACGAACTCACAGGGGATCCAGCCGGAGCCCGGTTTGTCGATTCAGTTGCCCGCTGGCTGGTAGAACAGTTTGTTCGGCCGTTCAACGGCGAGCCCTTGTTCCGGGTCATATTGGTGGTTTCGGATGCATCGCTTGGCAACGAGGTCGTGATCGACCGGTATCTCAATAGCGGCGAGCGCGCGCCAGACAAAATATTGGTGGCGCCGAGCGCCGGCAAGCGGCCATTCCGCTTGGCAGCGACACCGGTTCGGATCGGCGGCGTGGCCCGTCCTGTCCTCCATGTCATAACCAACAGCTACCCGGCGGCGAAGTTGACGGTCGATTACCGGGTACGCCTCAACGTGGTCACCCCGGGCAACCTGCCCGATGGGGGGTTGCAGAGCATTCGCCAGGCGATCGCCGAGCAACAAGGGGAAACCCTGGTGGCCAATGTAGTGGACGAGATTGAACGTGCGCTGGAGGCCGGCGCAGACCAGATCATCTTCTTTGCGCAGGACAAGGCATTCCTGCGCGCGATAGAAGCTGTGCTGACAGGGGCCGACGGAAATCCTGCCATCCTGGACCGGCGCCAAGTCGCGATTCTGGATTCAAGCGTGACGGCGACCAAGCGTAAAGCGCTGATTGCCGACGATCACAGGGACACCGTCAAGGTGTTCCTGATGACATCGAGCGGCGCGCGCGGCGTTTCCTTCCCCAAGACCGACTGGATCATTGCCCTGATTCCTCGATTTGGCATCGAGGCCGCCCTGATGGAAGTGGCCCAGCTGATCTACCGCGGCCGCGGCAAAAAATATGTGGACGACCGTGGGCATCCCCATACCGACGGGGATTGGAAGAATCGACGTCTGGTCATGCTTTTGCAGGATTTCCTGCCCCAAGATCTGGAACCTGAGCCTCGGCAGTGGCTTCGGCAGGTAAGCGATCTCCTGACTTTCTTGGTGCTATTGCGATCGACGATCCATACCCGTATCACGGGCGACGCCGGTCTGGACCGCCAGCACCTGGCGATCGTGCCGGTGGGCGGGATTGGCTCGGAAGAAATGCTCTCGCTGATGAGCACGCACGTACGCGACTTCCTGAAGGAGAGCGACATTTTCCTGCGCGATTCCTCGTCGGACGTGGAGCGTAGGGGGCTGGTCTCGAATGCCCAAAAGTACGCGTTCCATCTATTCTCCAAGTTTTCCCTGGACGCCACGGCACAGCAAAGCTCGATGCGTAGCGCAGTGCGCTTGGGCGATCTGGAGCAATTTACGATCCGTGCGAGCGCCGACAACGCTCCCTTGCTCTTGAACCCGACGGCCGATCCTGAAAGCGTCCTGCCTGAAAATCTCTACTGTGTCGGCCCGTTCTGGCTGGAACACTGGCGGGATCTCGACAAGCAGGAGCGATTCAGTATCGAGGGCTGGCTGACGGACGTAGGCAACCAGGTCCAGAAGCTGTTTGGGCAATTGTGGCGGATACACTCAGATCGAGGCCTGCCGTCGAAA
>APMI01003573.1_pt1 | contig 12235 bp, 8 predicted proteins | sample 667938 | NCBI WGS metagenome assembly APMI01 (sample SAMN01084076, study PRJNA167559) | wastewater metagenome | biome: Wastewater | place: Denmark: Ejby Moelle, Odense | collected 2011-11-28 | reverse complement strand
CCTTTTCTTTCTGCTGCTTCTATAATATGAAGCGCTATTCTATCTTTAGTAGAATGCCCAGGATTATAAGCTTCTAACTTAGCATATACTTTTGCTGGTATTTCTTTGGTTACCTCATTTAGTTTAACCAAAGGTGTATTGCCTATCAATCCGAGAATGTTATCAAAAACGTTCTTCATTTTCTTCTTTTATCTCTAATAAAAACTATTTGCAAAAATATAAAAAAATCATTTATTTTAATAAATTTTAACTAATAAATTGTCTAGTATGGTGTAAGATATGATTTTTATCATTGTTTTTAAGTGAATTATTTGTCAAAAATCTTGCCAAACAAGCGTTTAATTTTTAGACTTTTTTAATTTTTATTAAAAATTTCTTAATTATTGGTGATTAAATCGTTATTTGAAAATAAAAACTTAATTTCGCAGGATTGTAATATTTTAATGTATTTATGAAGAATTGGACTTTCAAAAAATGGAATACCATACTAGGCTGGGTAGTTTTTGCTATTGCTTTTATTACCTATTTATCTACAATTGAGCCTAATTTTAGTTTTTGGGACTGTGGAGAATATATTTCATCTGCGGTTAAATTAGAAGTAACGCACGCTCCGGGAGCTGCATTGTTTCAATTAATAGGTGCAGTAGCTGCTATATTTGGGTTTGGTGATCCTTCTAAATATTCTGTAATCATCAATGCAATGTCTGCACTTTTTAGTGCATTTACTATTTTATTCTTGTTTTGGACGATTACACATTTGGTAAGAAGGCTTCTTAATAAAGATTTCGAGGAAGTTACCCTTACCGAAGAGATTTCCATTCTCTTTGCTGGTGTAATAGGTGCTTTAAGTTTTACTTTTTCAGATACATTTTGGTTTTCTGCAGTAGAAGGAGAGGTATATTCTATGGCATCTATGTTTATAGCATTGTTGGTTTGGCTGATTACAAAATGGGAAAATGAATATCACGAAAAAGATAATGAACGTTGGCTCATTTTAATTTTCTTTATGACAGGGCTTTCTGTAGGAGTTCACATGATGTGTATGCTTGCAATTCCTGCGGTATGTCTAATATATTATGCTAGAAATTATGAATTTACTTGGAAGAGTTTTTTAATAGGAAATGCAGTCACATTAGGAATTCTAATTGTAGTTTTTAAGTTGATTTTCCCAATTATCATGTCATTATTTGGTAAATTAGAAATATTTTTTGTCAACGGAATTGGTATGCCTTTCCATTCTGGGACTATTGTGGCATTTATTATCCTTTTTTTATTGATGTATTTTGCATTAAAATATGCCAGAAAATCGGGAAGCAGACTTTTTCAAACGATGGCACTTTCTGTAATTTATATGATCATAGGTTTTTCATGTTGGTTAGTAATTCCAATTAGAGCAAATGCTAATCCGCCAATGAATCTTAATGATCCAGATAATGCGATAGGTATGCTTGATTATTATAATAGAGAGCAATATGGTGATTGGCCTACTATGTACGGACAAAATTATACTGCATATCTAGATAATAACGGTATTCAGAAGAATGATGATGGAAGTTTCAAGACCGAAAAAACGGGGGATGTGTATGAGAAAAACGAAAAAACTGGGAAATATGATATTGTAGGAGAACGCTTTAATTATGTGTATTCTAAAGATCATGTAGGTATTTTGCCAAGAATGTTCAGTGAAGATGATGGGGTAATGTCTAACTATATTACGATGTACGGAGCGCCAGATTTTGAACTAAATTATGATAATGAAGATGTAGCAGATAATCCTCAGGCCAAACAAGTTTTTGATCAATTGAGACAAAAGTTTGAAGACGGAAGCATTTCTCTGGAAGATTATAAACAAGCTAAAGAATATGATTTAATAAAAGTACATAAACCTACTTTATCTCAAAATGTAAACTATTTGGTCACTTTCCAAGTCGGGTATTATTTTGTAAGATATTTATTCTGGAACTTTGTAGGAAGACAAAATGACCTAGAAGGTCATATGGAAAACACCAACGGAAATTGGATTTCGGGTATTCCTGCAATTGATAATTACCAATGGGGTAATCAAAAAGATATGCCAGCTAAATTCTATAACGAAAGTACGGTTTACTTTTTCTTTTTACCTTTATTATTAGGAATTTTAGGAGCTTTCTTCCAGTTTAATAGAGATTTCGGAAGATTTTGGGCTATCCTTTCTTTGTTTGTTTTAACCAGCTTTGGTATTATTTTCTACACTGGTGTAAAACCATTTGAACCAAGAGAGAGAGATTACGCTATGGTAGGTAGTTTCTATGCTTTTGCCATTTGGATTGGTTTTGGTGCAGCAGCTATTTTATGGTTTTTACAAGAAAAAATTAAATCTAAATCAGTTACTTGGTTAGTTGGGGTTTTATTATTAGGAATTCCTTTTATGATGGGTTTCCAAAACTATAATGTACACGATAGAAGTGATAGATATACAGCGTATGATTATTCTTATTCTATGCTAAAATCACTCCCTAAAAATGATATTATTTTTGTTTATGGAGATAATGATACTTATCCAGTTTGGGCATTACAAGAGACAGAAAGATTCAGAGATGATGTAAAAGTGGTTAATTTTACGCTATTAGGAACCCCATGGAACATAGACCAAGTAAAACGCAGAACATATAATTCAATGCCCGTTCCTTCTACTCTTACTCACGATGAGTATAGAGATGGTTCTAATGATCAGGTGGTAATAATGAATCCTGAAAATTGGAAATATTTCATAGAAAATAACGTAAAAGGAGGAGTGCCAGAAAGTCTTTTTGAACCTTATAAAAAGTATTTGGTTCAGGATTCTATGAACATCAAAGAAGCGGTAAATTTCTTAAAGAAAAAATCTCCAGAGAAAGACGAAATTTTAAAGCTTCTTTTCGGAGAAGAAAAATATCAGAGGTATAATTTTTTACCAGTTTCTAAATTTGTATTGCCTGTAAATAAAGCCAATGCCGTAAAATCAGGAATTATCCCTGCAAAAGACGCTGCAAAAGCGGTAGATTATATTACCATTAATTACAAAAGAGGGAATATGTTTAAGGCAGATTATATGTTGATGGACATTCTTGCCAACTTTGATTGGAAAAGACCTATCAATTTCTCTTCTGGTGGAATTTATGAAGATCAAAATATTTTCTATCTTAATGATTATCTTCAGTTTGATGGTTTCAGTTACAGATTAGTTCCTATTAACACCAAAGAAACAGAAGATGGGGAAATGGGTAGAGTAGATGCAGACGATTTATATAATGTAGTTAAAAATTACAGATGGGGTAATTTTAAAGATTTAAAAGCACATTTTGACGAAACTTGCACCCAAAATATTGTAGGCTACAGAAGTTCTGCAAGTAGAGCTGCTGAAGCCTTAATTTTAGAAGGAAAAAAATCAAAAGCTATAGAAATTTTAGATTTGGCAAGTAAAGAAATTCCTTCTTCTAAATATAATGATCCTCGTTCATTAAGCTCTATGGTCTATGGTTACATCGTAGCAGGACAAGAACAAAAAGGACTTCAGTTGGCGGAACAGCTCAAGAAAGATATTTTCCAAGAGTATGATTATTACCTAAGTCTTTCTCATTATGAACAACAATTTGTAAAAAAACAAATGGGCTCTCAACCAATTTTATATTCTATTGTGGTGGGCTCGGTTTCTAATGCTTACAAAAAAATAGGTAAAGAAGATAAAGCGTATGATTATTTGGTAAAATCTATCACGCCAATTGATAAGCGTTTTAATAATTTTATTAAAGATTTAGATGCACTAGGTAAAGAAAAAGCGTATAATGAAGCTGAAAATGTTAAAAAAATAACGCCTTTTTATTCTTACCTTTTCGAAGTGATGAAACCTTATGATTCTACTTACGCCAACGAAAAAGAAGCTGAAATTACTAGGAAACTAATGGAAGCAACCAAATAAATTTTAAAACCGAACTTTTTGAGTTCGGTTTTTTTATCTCCTTATCGTTATTTCTGTTAAAATTTAAAACTATATTTGCATAGATTATAACAAAAACACAATGTCTGAAATTACCGAAAAATATAGGAAATTACCTTTATATTTTGTAGCAATTACCGTTTTGGTTAAACTCGTTTTTTTATTAACTCATCACATTCAGGAAGATGCTTTTATCACGTGGAGAGTTGCCCAAAACCTTCTAAATTATGGTGTTATTGGTTTTAATGGAGCTACCAAAATTTCGGCTTCTACCACACATTTATACGTTTTTGTTTCTTATTTTTTTAATTTGATTTTTGGCAAAGAACATTTTATTTATCCTTTGCTTATTTTTAATTCTATATTATTCACTTTTGGGAGTTATTTTCTCTCAAAACTTATACTCAAAAACCCAGTTCATCAGGCAATTTTTATCTTTTTATTTGGAATTTTGCCACCTTCTATTAAAATCTCTATTCTCGGAATGGAATACGGAATTTTATTCTTCCTCGAAATGGCTTTTTTATATTTCGGACTGAAAGAAAAAAAAATCTGGGCTCAAATTCTATTCCCAGTTCTAATCCTTTTTACCAGAATAGATACGGTTATTTTTCTAGGAATTATAGGTTTGGTAGATATGATTTGGAACAGAAAAATCAATTGGTTTTTCGTTTTGGGTGGTGTTTTAGGCGTAATTTCTGTAGTTAGTTTTAATTGGTTTTATTTCGGCGAATTGGTGAATAATACCATTGTAGCCAAAAGCGCTACCTATGCCAAAAATATGAGTTTTAATATTCAATGGAAATACTTTTTGCTTAATTATGGTAATTATTGGGGAATGCTGAAACTTCCAGGAGATTTTAATCCTTTTACCATTTTGTTACTCATTTTTGAACTGGTTTGTTTTATTTATCTGGTTTCAAAATCTAAAGAAAGAAACTATTTTATTTGGATAATTTTCCTTTTTGCTTGGGTTAAACAGTTGGTTTTTATTTCTCAAAGAAGTTATTTTGATTGGTATTATTGGGTACCTCAGATATTGCTTTTTTCGGTGGTTTTAGTGTTTATTTTAGAGCAAAAAACACAAAAAATTCTTTGGATTTCATTATTGTTGATTTTCTATATTTTACCAATGACGGCATTCCAAACCATACATTCCATCGCAACTGGAAACGGAGAATGGAACTACAGAAGAAGTATTGGTTTATTCTTAAAAGACTACGAAAAAGATAAAAATCAATACATTTTGCTAGAACCTGCTGGTTATGTTCCTTATTTTTCTGGACTCAAAGCGATAGATGAAGTAGGCTTGGTGGACAAAGAAATTCAGAAAGAAATCAAAAAAGACAAACCCAACTATTGGCGAAACACCGCGGAACATAGAAAACCTAAATATCTTCTAGCTCCGACTGATTTATTTAGCGGAAAAGATTCTGTTTTCTATAAAAATAATTACAAACTTTTGAAGGAATTCAGAATTAAAAATTACCTAAAGTCAGATAACAAAATTCTAGAAAAAATTTATCTACTAAAGCCTTCAGGAACAGATTACAATTTGTACGAGAAAAAGTAGTTTGATGTGTCTCTAATTTTTGTGACAACATCAAAATTTCAAACCATTTCAAACGACATCAAACCCAAAAATATGAAATATTGTGCTTTTCTAAGAGGTGTAAACGTAAAAGGAACTGCGATGAAAATGGCAGAAGTAGTAGAAGTTTTTAAAAAACAAGGAATGAAAAACGTTTCTAGCGTTTTAGCTACAGGAAATCTACTTTTTGAAAGTGAAGAAAATCCCTTAGAATTAAGAATAAAACTAGAAAAAGCACTTTCGGAACATTTTGATTATGAAGCTTTTTTGTTTTTAAAAACCAATATTCAGGTCAAAGAAATTCTAGAAAGTTTACCGTTTCAAAAGAATGAAAACCTGCATATTTATAGTTTTATTTGCGAAAACGGAGACGAAGATAATTTGTTCGAGGAATTCAAAAAAGTAAATCATCAAAAGGAAGAAGAAGCGGAAATCATCAATCAAAATTTTTATTGGAAAATCCCAAAAGGAAACACTCTCGACAGTGAATTTGGTAAAATTTTGGGTAAAAAATCCTTCAAAGATAAATTCACCAGCCGAAACATCAATACCATCGAAAAAATTGTGAAGAAATTTTCTACACTTTAGAAAGCGGAAACAAAAATTATCGATAAATTTACTCTTTCAAAAAAATCATTCCTCAAAAATGAAACTAAAACATACAATTATCGCTCTAGCAGCGCCTTTCCTTATGAAAGCACAACAAGTAATGACCCCGGAAATCCTTTGGACGCTCAATAAATTTTCGGTTACGGCTGTAGAACCTTCTCACGCAGGAATTTTATATTCCGTAGGAAAAGTTGACCTAAAAACCGAAAAAACCAACAGACAGAATTTTTACCTTAATTTTGAGAAAAATCAAGTCCAAAAAATGGATTTACTAGGTAAGAAATCTATTTTTCAATGGGATAAAAACGGAGTTTACGCCACAGAAGGAGATAAAATTTATATTTCTAAAGACAACGGTTTGTCTTGGGCAGAATTTTACACGATTGGTGAGGCAGACAATATCGTAGTTTCGCCAGATGGTAAAAAAGTTGCTTTCAGCAAAGCGGTTCAAGTAGAAAAATTATTAGGAAAAGATAAATATTCTGATGTTCCTAAAACTACAGCGCAAATTTATACAGACCTCAATCACAGACATTGGGATGCATGGAATGAAGGAAAATACAATCACGTTTTTGTAGCCAATGTTTCGAATGATGTCTCTAATGCTAAAGATTTATTAGACGGACAAAAATTTGATACGCCACAAAAACCAAGTGGAGGAAGCGAAGATTTTATTTGGAGTCCAGATTCTTCTCAATTGCTTTATGTTTGTAAGAAAAAATCTGGAAAAGAATATGCAACCAGTACCAATACTGATATTTATTCGTATGATTTAGCTTCAGGAAAAACTGAAAATCTTACTGAAGGAATGATGGGTTATGACGTGAATCCAAAATTTTCTCCAGACGGAAAATCTCTTCTTTGGCAATCTATGGCAAGAGATGGTTTCGAGGCAGATAAAAATGATGTGGTAGTGATGGATTGGGATTCTAAAAAGAAAAATAATCTTACCAAAAATTGGGACGAAAGCGTAGCAGGAGACGTAGCGTGGAGCAATGATTCTAAAATGATTTATTTTACAACGGCTAAAAGAGGAACCAAGCAGTTTTTTGCTTTAAATCCTAAAGATGCTAAAGTAAAACAAATTTCTGATGGTACTTTTGATGTGAACGAAATCGTTGCTTTTCAAAATGATTTTGCTTTTGTGACCAGAACAGATATTAACCATAATGCAGACTTATTTAAGTTAAATTTGAAAGACGGAACAATGCTTCAAATTACTCAAGTGAATAAAGAAAATTATGCCAACATCACTCCAGGGAAATCTGAACTTAAAATGGTGAAAACTTCTGACGGAAAAGAAATGGGAGTGTGGTTTCACTATCCTCCAAATTTTGACCCGAATAAAAAATATCCTACACTTTTATATTGTCAAGGTGGTCCGCAATCTGCATTAACGCAGTATTTCTCTACTCGTTGGAATTTTGCTTTAATGGCAGCTAATGGTTATATCGTGGTAGCTCCAAACCGAAGAGGAATGCCAGGTTGGGGAACAAAATGGAACGAAGATATTTCTAAAGATTGGGGCGGACAACCAATGAGAGATTATCTAGCAGCAGCAGATTTTGCAAAAACTTTACCATATGTAGATGGCAGTAGAATGGGAGCTGTAGGTGCAAGTTACGGCGGTTATAGCGTTTTTATGTTGGCAGGAATTCACGAAAATAGATTCAAAACGTTTATTGCTCACGATGGTCTTTTTGATATGAAATCTTGGTACGGAACTACAGAAGAACTTTGGTTTGCTAATTGGGATTTAGGAGGTAATTATTGGCAAAATCCTCAACCAAAGGCTTATACAGATTACAATCCTAGCAATTTTGTAGAAAAATGGAATACACCAATTATGGTCATTCAAGGCGGAATAGACTTCCGAGTTCCTTATGAACAAGGGCAAGAAGCTTTTCAAGCAGCTAAACTAAAAGGTCTTAAAACTAAATTTTTATATTTCCCGAACGAAAATCATTGGGTTTTACATCCTCAAAATGGTTTGGTTTGGCAAAGAGAATTCTATGAATGGTTGAAAGAAACGCTCTAAAAATTTCCATTGTCATTGCGAGGTACGAAGCAATCTATAGGTGTTAAAATTTTCTTGAAAATTTTGACGGGGTAGTTAAAAATATTTTATTTAAAAATAGAACGGGCTTTAGTCCGTTTTTTTATTAAATTATTCCATTTAGCCAAAATTTATAAATTTGAAAAATGCAAAAAATTTCGTCATTTCCTCCCATTGTCAATAAAAATTCTAAAATTCTGATTTTAGGTTCCATTCCTGGGATTAAATCTTTGGAAATGCAACAATATTATGCACATCCTCAGAACAAATTCTGGAAAATTATTTTCGAGATTTTGAATGAAGAATTTACAACAAACTATCAGCAGAGAATAGAAATTTTAGAAAAACATCACATTGCACTTTGGGATGTGATAGATACTTGCGAGAGAAAAGGGAGCCTAGATTCTGAGATCAGAAATGAAGAAGCTAATAAAATAGAAGAATTACTCCAGAATTTCCCAAACATAAAAGCTATTTTCTGCAACGGACAAAAATCTCACAAAAATTTATTGAAAATTTTAGGAAAAAAATTTCGATTGCCTATTATAGTTTTACCTTCTACTAGTCCTGCCCATGCAGGTTTAAGTTATTTTGATAAACTAAAATTGTGGTATATTATTTTAGAGAAATTACAATAAATTTTGTTGTTTTTTAAAATACTTCTAAAAACACTTGACAACCCCTGTTTTCAAATCGTATATTTGCAGCTCGAAATTTTTAAACCGTAATTTAAAAAAGATTTAATGAAAACATCAGATTTTAATTTTCATTTGCCAGAACATCTTTTGGCAGAACACCCTTCAGAAAACAGAGACGAAGCTAAACTAATGGTTCTTGACAGAAAAACACAGACCATAGAGCACAAGCTTTTCCGTGATGTAATAGATTATTTTGACGAAAACGATTTATTCGTTTTTAATAATACCAAAGTTTTTCCTGCGAGATTATATGGAAACAAAGAAAAAACTGGTGCCAAAATTGAAGTTTTCTTGTTAAGAGAACTTGATCGAGAAACCAGAGTTTGGGATGTATTGGTAGATCCTGCAAGAAAAATTAGAATTGGGAACAAGCTTTTCTTTACAGAAGACGAATCTCTAGTAGCAGAAGTAATTGATAATACCACTTCTAGAGGTAGAACTCTTAGATTTCTTTTTGATGGCAGCTACGAAGAGTTTCGTCAAAAATTGACTGAACTTGGTGAAACACCGCTTCCTAAATACATCAAAAGAGAGGTAGAACCAGAAGATGCAGAACGTTACCAAACTATTTATGCTAAAGTGGAAGGCGCTGTAGCAGCACCAACTGCTGGTTTACACTTTTCTAAACATTTGATGAAAAGATTAGAAATTAAAGGAATTAATTTTGCTGAAGTTACGCTTCACGTTGGTTTAGGAACTTTTAATCCAATTGAAGTAGAAGACCTTTCTAAGCATAAAATGGAGTGTGAAGAAGCAATTATTGACGAAAAAACAGCAGATATCATAAACAAAGCTGCGGAAGAAAACCGTAGAATTTGTGCAGTAGGAACTACCACAATGAGAGCTTTAGAAACCTCTGTTTCATCTAATAAAAAGATTTCAGCTTACCAAGGTTGGACTAATAAATTTATTTATCCTCCTTATGATTTTGGTGCAGCTAATGCGATGATTACTAATTTTCACACGCCAAAATCTACCTTAATAATGATGATTGCAGCGTTTGCAGGAAGAGATTTTGTGATGCAAGCTTATGAAGAAGCCATCAAAAACGAATACAAATTCTATTCTTACGGAGATGCAATGTTAATTCTATAAGAGATTCGAGTTTCGAGTTTCGTGGTACGAGTTATCCCGAAACTCGTAACTCGCAACTCGTAACTCCCATGAAAGACATAAGAACACTAACTTTAGAACAACTTACCGATTATTTCAAAGAAATCGGCGAAAAACCTTTCCGTGCGAAACAGGTTTATGATTGGTTGTGGAGCAAAAACCTACATTCTATTGATGAAATGACCAATCTTTCTAAAGATTTAAGAGATAAAATTTCTAAAGAATTTACTATCAATCCAATTTCTGTAGATTTATTACAAAAATCAAAAGACGGAACCATCAAAAACGGAGTAAAATTGCACGACGGATTAATGGTAGAATCGGTTTTAATTCCTACAGAGAGCAGAACTACTGCTTGTGTTTCTTCGCAGGTTGGTTGTAGCTTAAATTGCGAATTTTGTGCTACGGCGAAACTCAAAAGAATGAGAAATCTAGAAGTTGCCGAAATTGTAGATCAAGTAGCACTCATCGATAAACAAAGCAAATTATATTTTGATAGACCTCTATCAAACATCGTTTTTATGGGAATGGGAGAACCTATGATGAATTACAAAAATGTAGTTGACGCTATCAAAAAAATTACAGAAGAAGAAGGTTTAGGAATGTCTGCAAGAAGAATTACGGTTTCCACTTCTGGAATTCCTAAAATGATGAGGATGCTAGCTGACGAAAATTTGAAAGTAAAATTAGCACTCTCTTTACATTCTGCCATTGAACATAAAAGAAACGAAATAATGCCTTTTTCTACCAAATTTCCTTTAACAGAAATTATGGAAGCAATGCAATATTGGTACAGTAAAACGGAGAATAGAATTACTTTTGAATATTGTGTTTGGAAAGGAATAAATGATGGTGAAGAAGATATTAAAGCTTTAATTAAATATTGCCGACAAGTTCCTTGTAAAGTGAATTTGATTCAATACAATCCGATTGGTGAAGGAAAATTCGATCATAGAAGTGTAGAAGCGGAAGAAAGATACGTTCGCGAATTAGAAAAAGCAGGAATTACCGTTTTGGTAAGAAGAAGTAGAGGAGGAGATATAGATGCAGCTTGCGGACAATTAGCCAATAAAAATTCTGGTGAATAATGATTTTTTATGAAAAAGCTCTTAATTTTTCTTTCATTTCTATTTTCGATTTACTCATTTTCTCAGAAATTAGAAAAAATTTCTTTAAGAAAATATAGAATTGCCAGACTTTCTGATTCTTTGAGAGAAACTTCAGGACTTACTTTTTTTAAGGATAAGCTTTATACTTTTAATGATGGTGGAAATCCTAATTTAGTTTTTGAAATTGATAAAACTTCAGGAAAAATTTTAAATAAACTTCAAACTAATTTTCCTAATAAAGATTGGGAAGCTATTACCAACGATGGAGAAAATCTTTACATTGGTGATTTTGGGAACAATGCAGGGAATAGAAATGATTTAGCTATTTATAAAATCGAAAATTCAATAGATAGTTCTAAAATTCTATTTAATTATCAAAATCAAAAGGAATTTAAAACCAATTATCTCAATCATGATTTTGATGCAGAAGCGATGATTTTTTTGGATGGAAACATTCATTTATTTACCAAAGAGTGGTCTTCTAAAAATATTTCTCATTATATTGTTAATTTACAAAATGCAGAAAATCAACCTATTATTGAGGTAGAATCTTATAAAACTGGTTTTGTAGTAACAGATGCATCTTATTTTGAGGGGAAATTGTATGTAGTTGGTTACACCAAAAAAGGAAAAGTTTTTATGATGATTTTTGAAGAAAATTCTGATGGATTGTTTTTTTCTAAACCATTAAAAAAATACAAATTAGGTTCTGCGCTTACGATTGGGCAAGTAGAGGGAATAGCTGTAAATAAAGACGGTATTTATATTTCTAATGAAAGTTTTGCAAAATTTATTTTCAAAGTAAAACAAAGTTTGTATTTCATTCCTTTTCATCAATTAAAATAATTTTTTCTATTGCTAACATAGGATAATAAAAAAATAGTTTTAATTAATTATATTTGTAAGATTTTATTTCTTTCATCAATTATCATTTATATCACTCGTGTCAAACATAGTAGAAGAAATCAAGAAGCCCATTAATGAGGAAATGAAACTTTTTGAACAAAAGTTTTATGAATCTATGCAGAGCAAAGTGCCTTTGCTGGATAAAGTTACTCGTTTTATTGTAACCACAAAAGGGAAGCAAATGCGCCCAATGTTTGT
>APMI01008942.1_pt1 | contig 12238 bp, 11 predicted proteins | sample 667938 | NCBI WGS metagenome assembly APMI01 (sample SAMN01084076, study PRJNA167559) | wastewater metagenome | biome: Wastewater | place: Denmark: Ejby Moelle, Odense | collected 2011-11-28 | reverse complement strand
GGGCACGCCGCTGGCGGCGCTGGCCCACCCAGAGCAGCAGCAGCACGACGGCCACCGCAGCGGGGGCCAGGGTCCAGGTCAACAGCTCGTTCATCGTCGGGGCGGTGGCGCTACGTCAGGGGCGCCCATCATCGCGCCGCTGGGGCCGCGCTCAGTGCGGCAGGCCTTTCGGCGGGGGGCCGGGGGCGTCGTTTGTCACGCCCGGGGCGGGGCTCAGCGCTGGGGTGGCGGCAGCAGGCTGGCGGTGCGGACCGGGCTGTCGGCCGCATCGTTCTCGCCGGGCACGCACAGCGTCAGCACGACGGCCAGCACCGACAGCAGCAGCGTGGCGGTGAACTTGAAGCGCGCGGACGTGACCATGCCCCGGATACTGCGGCACCGTCGCCCCCGCCGCGCTCCCTAGCTTGACGGTGAATGCTGACGGCGCGCTCAGGTGCGCCGCCGCTCCAGCAGGGCCATGGCTTCGCCCACCAGCCCGCGCCGGAAGGCCAGCACGCAGACGATGAAGATCAGCCCGGTGACCAGGCTGACCGACTCGCCCAGGCCGTTGAACCAGGCGATGCCGGTCAGGTCGGCCAGCAGGTTGCCGAAATCGCCGATCTTGTTCTCCAGCGCGATGATGACCAGCGCGCCCACCATGGGCCCCACCAGCGTGCCCATGCCGCCCACCAGCGTCATCAGGATGACCAGGCCGGAGGTGGTCCAGATCGCGTCGGTCAGCGTGGCGAAGCCCAGCACCAGCGTCTTGGTCGCGCCGGCCAGGCCCGCCAGCGCGGCCGACAGCACGAAGGCCAGCAGCTTGAAGTGGGTCGTGTCATAGCCCAGCGAGGTGGCGCGGGCCTCGTTCTCGCGGATGGAGGTCAGCACCTGGCCGAAGGGCGAGTGCACGATGCGGTAGATCAGCCAGAACGCGGCGATGAAGATGCCCAGCACCACGTAGAACAGCGTCACGTCGTTCTCGAGGTCCAGGCCCAGGAAGTGGCCGCGCGGCACCGACTGCAGGCCGTCCTCCCCGCCGGTGAAGGGCGCCTGCAGGAAGTAGAAGTACAGCATCTGCGCCAGCGCCAGCGTGATCATCGAGAAATAGATGCCCGAGCGGCGGATGGCCAGCAGGCCGAACAGCAGGCCCACGACGGCGGCCGCGCCGGTGCCCGCCACCAGGCCCAGCGGTGCCGGCAGGCCCCAGACCTTGAGCGCATGGCCGCAGACATAGCCGGCCGTGCCCAGGAAGGCCGCGTGGCCGAAGGACAGCAGCCCGGTGAAGCCGACCAGCAGGTTGAAGGCGCAGGCGAAGAGGGCGTAGCACAGCACCTTCATGACGAAGATGGGGTAGGCGCCCAGCAGGGGCAGCAGCGCGATGGCGCCGAACAGCGCGACGTACCCGAGCAATTTCTTGTTCACGAGGCGACCTTTATTGCATGCATTCCGACGACCAGCGAAGCCGGGTCGTCACCTCCAGCGACTGCCGTGGAGCCGGCTTTGCCGGGCCACTGGCAGTGCCCCCTTGAGGGGGCGCGCGAAGCGCGTAGGGGGTGGGTCATCTCTCTTTTCCGAACAGGCCCGCGGGGCGGACCAGAAGCACGATGGCCATGACGACGAAGACGACCGTGTTGGACGCCTCGGGGTAGAAGACCTTGGTCAGGCCCTCGATGAGGCCCAGGCCCAGGCCCGTCAGGATGGAGCCGAGGATGGAGCCCATGCCGCCGATGACGACCACGGCGAACACCACGATGATGAGGTTGCTGCCCATCAGCGCCGACACCTGCAGGATGGGCGCGGCCAGCACGCCCGCGAAGGCCGCCAGCGCCACGCCGCCGGCGTAGGTCAGCGTGACCATGGCGGGCACGTTGATGCCGAAGGCCTGCACGAGCTTGGGGTTCTCGGTGCCGGCGCGCAGCTTGGCGCCCAGCGACGTCTTCTCGATGAGTGCCCACACCGCGAAGCACACCACCAGCGACGCGACGACCACCCAGGCCCGGTAGTTGGGCAGGATCATGAAGCCCAGGTTGGTGGCGCCGCTGAGCTGCTCGGGCACCGAGTAGGGCTGGCCCGACACGCCGTAGAAGCTGCGGAACACGCCCTCGATGACCAGGGTGATGCCGAAGGTCAGCAAGAGGCCGTAGAGGTGGTCCAGCTTGTAGAGCCACTGCAGCATGGTGCGCTCGATGACGATGCCGATCAGGCCCACCGCGAGTGGCGCCAGGCCCAGCATGAGCCAGTAGTTCAGCCCCAGGTACTCCAGCCCCATCCAGGCGAAGAAGGCCCCCATCATGTACAGCGCCCCGTGGGCGAAGTTGATGATGTTGAGCATGCCGAAGATGACCGCCAGGCCCAGCGACAGCATCGCGTAGAACGAGCCGTTCACCAGGCCCAGCAGCAGCTGGCCCAGCAGGGCCGGCAGGGGGATACCGAAGATTTCTGTCATGGCATTCGCATTCAGACCCTGGACACCCGCCGGGCCGCTCCCAAGGGCGGCCAGGGCCGATGTCGATGCCGGCCCATGCCGGCATCGATCGGCGTCCCCTCGGGGGACCGACCGGACACGCGCGCGTTCAGCGGCGCGAGGCTGGGCGAGGGGCTGACGGTCACTTTTTCACCAGCGGGCACTTCGAGTCGGCCAGGCTGGTGAACGCCTCGTCGCCGGGAATCTTGGAGACGACCTTGTAGTAGTCCCAGGGCTCGGTGGACTCCTTGGGCGACTTCACCTGCATCAGGAACATGTCGTGCACGCCGCGGCCGTCTTCCTTGCGGATGACGCCCTTGGTGTAGAAGTCGTTGATGGGCGTGGCCTTCATCTTGGCGACCACCTTGTCGGCGTCGTCGGTCTTGAGCGCCTCGACGGCCTTCAGGTAGTGCATGACGGCCGAGTAGTCGGCGGCCTGCAGCGACGAGGGCATGCGCTTCATCTTCTCGAAGAAGCGGCGGCTCCAGGCGCGCGCCTCGGGGCTCTGGTTCCAGTACCAGGAGTCGGTCAGGTACATGCCCTCGGCGGTCTTCAGGCCCAGCGAGTGGATGTCGTTGATGAACATCAGCAGGCCGGCCAGCTTCATCGTCTTCGTGACGCCGAACTCGTTGGCGGCCTTGACCGCGTTGATGGTGTCGCCGCCGGCGTTGGCCAGGCCCAGGATCTGTGCGCCCGAGCCCTGGGCCTGCAGCAGGAAGGAGGAGAAGTCGTTGGCGTTGAGCGGATGCTTGACGGCGCCCACCACCTTGCCGCCGGCCTTCTGGATGACGGCGGTGGCGTCGGCCTGCAGCGCGGCACCGAAGGCGTAGTCGGCGGTCAGGAAGTACCAGCTCTTGCCGCCGGCCTTGACCATGGGGTTGACCGTGCCGCGGGCCAGGGCCACGGTGTCGTAGGCGTAGTGGATGGTGTAGGGCGTGCAGCTCGCGTTGGTCAGCGCCGAGCTGCCGGCGCCGATGGAGATGAAGGGCTTCTTCTTCTCGGCCGCGACGGTGGCCATGGCCAGGTTGGCGCCGGAGTTGGTGCCGCCCACCAGCAGGTCCAGGCCCTGGGTGTCTATCCACTCGCGCGCCTTGGCGTTGGCGATGTCGGCCTTGTTCTGGTGGTCGGCAAAGATCAGTTCGATCTTCTTGCCGCCGATGTTGCCCTTCATGTCGGCGATGGCCATCTTGATGGCCTCCACGCCGCCGGCGCCGTCGATGTCGGCGTAGACGCTGGACATGTCGGTCAGGAAGCCGATCTTGATGACGTCGCCCGAGATCTGGGCCTGGGCCTGCGTGGCCGCGAGGCCGCAGCTGGCGAGGGCGGCGGCGGCGAGGGTGGTACGAATCGCTTTCATGGGTGCTGTCTCCTGGGTGTGAGTCTTCGTGGGTTCAAACACTGAGCAACTCGTCCAGCTGGGCCTGGTGGGCCGGCAGGTCGGCTGCGGGGAAGGAGAGCACGACCTCGCCGTGCTCGATGACGATGAAGTGGTCGGCCAGCGGCGCGGCGAAGCGGAAGTTCTGCTCCACCATGACGATGGTGAAGCCCTGCTTCTTCAGCTCGCGGATCATGCGGGCCAGGGCCTGGACGATGACGGGGGCCAGGCCTTCGGAAATCTCGTCCAGCAGCAGGATGTCGGCGCCGGTGCGCAGGATGCGCGCGACGGCCAGCATCTGCTGCTCGCCGCCCGACAGCCGCGTGCCGGGGCTGTGGCGGCGCTCGGCGAGGTTGGGGAACATGGCGTAGATCTCGGTCTCGCTCATGACCTTGCCGCGCTTGGCCTTCAGCAGCGGCGGCAGGCGCAGGTTCTCCTCGGTGGACAGCGACGCAAAGATGCCGCGCTCCTCGGGGCAATAGCCGATGCCGAGTTGGGCGATGCGGTGTGTGGACAGGCCGATGGTCTCGTCGCCATGGACCTTGATCGAGCCCTTGCGCGCACCGGTCAGGCCCATGATGGCGCGCAGCGTGGTCGTGCGGCCGGCGCCGTTGCGGCCCAGCAGCGTGACGACCTGGCCGGGCTGCACGCTGAGGTTGAGGCCGTGCAGGATGTGGCTTTCGCCGTACCAGGCGTGGAGGTTGGAGATCTCGAGGGCTGGGGTGGCCATGTCAGTGCTCTCTTGGCGATGGGTTGCTCTTGCCGAGAGCCTTTGCAGCTCGGTGCACCGCCGCGGGAATCCGCCCCGCGAGGGCGGGTAACTTTCTTCTGTCGCGCCAGAAGAAAGTCACCAAAGAAGAGGCGCTGAACTGCACGCTGCCCGAAGGCTGCGACGGGCGGCGCGCGAAAACACCGGTTCGGCTGGCGCACCGAAGCGAGCCGCTGCGCTCTCGCGGCTGTCCTTGTGACGAGCGCGATGCCTCCACCGTCCGTGCGCCTAACGTCGGCTGCACGCCGAACTCATGAGCAGGAATACAAGCGCCGCTGGGGCGGCGCGTCAGCGCCTGTGGTGCCTTCAATGGCGAGCCCGCCGTGCAGGCGGCGTTCACCGGCGTGAAGGCGCGATGGATGGTGCTCGGGATAGGGACAGCGGCGAGAGCGCAGCGGCTCGCCTCTCGGCACCAGAGGAGCGCATGTTCTCGCGCGAGGGCTTTGGCGGCATGTCGCTGGCATGCGGCTAGGCGCCTCTCTTTTGGTGACTTTTCTCTGGCGCGGCAGAGAAAAGTTACCCGCCCGCCGGGGCGGACTCCCGGCGCGGTGCATCGAGTCGAAAGGCTCGCAGCAAAAGCAACCGAAGGATTCAATGCGCCCCCTGCAACTCGGTCGCCTCGGTGCCCATATAGGCCTCCAGCACCGCCGGATGCTTGGACACCGTCGCGTAGTCGCCCTCCGCCAGCACGGCGCCCCGCGCCAGCACGGTGATGCGGTCGGCGATGCTGGCGACCACCTTCATGTTGTGCTCCACCATCAGCACCGTGCGCCCTTCGGCCACCCGCTTGATGAGGGCGGTCACCCGGTCCACGTCCTCGTGGCCCATGCCCTGCGTGGGTTCGTCCAGCAGCATCAGCTGCGGCTCCATCGCCATCGTCGTGGCGATCTCCAGCGCGCGCTTGCGGCCATAGGGCAGGTCGCCGGCCTTCGATGCCGCCATGTCGCGCAGGTCCACCAGCTCCAGCAGCGCCAGCACCCTGGCGTCCAGCGTCTTCAGCCCCGTCAGGCCCCGCCAGAAATGGAAGCTCGTGCCCGTGAAGCGCTGCAGGCCGATGCGGACGTTCTCCAGCACCGTGAGGTGCGGGAAGACGGCGGAGATCTGGAAGCTGCGGATGACGCCGCGGCGCGCGATCTGGGCCGAGGTCTCGCCGGTGATGTCGGCGCCGGCGAAGACGATGCGGCCGCGCGTGGGCGTGAGGAACTTGGTGAGCAGGTTGAAGCAGGTCGTCTTGCCCGCGCCGTTGGGGCCCAGCAGCGCATGGATGTGGCCGCGCCGCACCTGCAGGTTCACGGCGTCCACGGCGGTGAAGCCCTTGAACTCCTTGGTCAGGTCCTGGGTCTCGAGGATGGTTTCACTCATGGACTTACCGGTTGCTGCACGACTCTAGGCCTTCAGGCGCGGGACTGGCTTACGGGCATTCACGGGGTTCGATCGGCGCAGAGGAAGCGCTCGATCAGCCCGATCTGCTCCGGCGTGTTCAGTGCGGGTGCATGGCCGCAGCCCGGGATCAGCGCCACCGCCGCGCGCGGGCCGCGTTCGCGCATGGCCTGGGCGGTCTCGGCGGTCAGCAGCGTCGAGTCTTCGCCGCGCAGGCACAGCACCGGCAGGTCGAGCTGGTCCCAGGCGCTCCACAGCAGGTAGTCGTCGGGATGGTGGTCGAACTGCTGGACCATCGCCGGGTCGTAGTGCGTGGTCACGCGCCCGTCGGGCAGGCGGCGCAGCGAGGTCTCGGTCAGGTGGCGCCACTGCGTGTCGGAAAGCAGGCCGAAGCTGGCGTAGATCTCGCGGAAATAGCGCTCCAGTTCGGTCACCGTCGCAAAGCTGGGCGGCTGGCCCGCATAGGCCTTGATGCGGGCCAGCGCCGGCGCGGCGAGTTCGGGCCCGTTGTCGTTCAGCACCAGGCGCTTGATGCGGCCGCGCAGCTGGGTGGCCGCGCCCAGCGTGCCGATGGCGCCACCCATGGACGTGCCCACCCAGTGCACCTTGTGCAGGCCCAGCTGGTCGAGCAGCGCCTCGGCCTGCTCGACGTAGAAGGCCAGGCAGTACTCGCGCGCGGGGTCGATGGCCCATTGCGACAGGCCGCGGCCCAGCGTGTCGGGGCAGACGACGTGCCAGCGCGATGCCAGCGCTGTCGCGAAGTCGTCGAAGTCGCGGCTGCTGCGTGCCAGGCCATGCCAGGCGACGACGGGCGGCGCGGCCGGATCGCCCCATTCGGTGACATGGATCTCACGACCCAGGCAGGTCAGGTAGCGCGAGCGCATCATGTGCCGGCCCTCCTTCGCTTCCACGCCGCCAGCCGCAGCCGCCCGACGACGCCGCCGGGGAAGTGGTAGACGGCCAGCACGAACAGCAGGCCCAGCCACAGCAGCCAGCGGTCCGGCGACACCAGCGTGCTCAAGCCCGGCACGCCCTCGACCAGCGAGCCGGCACCCTTGAGCAGCGCCTGCAGATAGTTCTGCGCGACGATGAACAGCACGCTGCCGATGACGGCGCCGTAGACCGTGCCCATGCCGCCGATGACGACGATGAGCAGCAGGTCCAGCATGATCTCCATGCTCATGGCCGTCTCCGGGCCGGTGTAGCGCAGCCACAGCGCCAGCAGCGCGCCGCCGCAGCAGGCCAGCAGCGCCGCGATGACGTTGGCGCCGGTGCGGTAGACCACGGGCCGGTAGCCGATGGCCTCGGCGCGGAACTCGTTCTCGCGGATGGCCTGCAGCACGCGGCCGAAGGGCGAGTTGACGATGCGCAGCAGCAGCAGGATCAGGGCCGTGACGGCGGCGAACAGCAGGTAGTAGGTCAGCAGCCGGCCGTCGATGGAGACGCCCCACAGCGGCTCTTCCAGGAATTCCGTGGATGGCCGCAGGACCTCGGGCAGCTGGAAATTCAGGCCGTCCTCGCCGCCAGTGAAGTCACTGAGCTGCGAGCACAGCGTCATGAAGGCCGAGGCCACGGCCAGCGTGATCATCGCGAAGAAGATGGCCTTCACGCGCAGGCTGGCCAGGCCCATGGCCAGCGCCAGCAAGGCGCTCAAGCCCAGCGCCGCGACGAAGCCGATGCCCAGCGAGGTCCAGTCCGAGCCCAGCCGCGTCGATGCGATGGCGATGCCGTAGGCGCCGATGCCGACGAACATGGTGTGCGCGAAGCTGACGATGCCGGTGTAGCCCAGCAGCAGGTCGTAGCTGGCCACGAGCAGGATGAAGACCAGGATCTTGGCTGCGACGTTCAGTGCCTGCGTGCCCTGGAAGATGAAGGGCGCGCCGAGCAGGCCGACGAAGCAGGCGACCAGCAGCGCGGCCAGGATGCGGCTGCGCGGCAGGTCATGGGACAGCAGCGCGCGCATCACTTGGCCCCCACCGGGTAGAGGCCTTGCGGGCGCCACAGCAGGATGGCGACCATCAGCCCGATGTTGGAGAAGAGGGCCGCCTTGGGTGCCAGGAAGCCGGCGTAGTTGGCCACCAGCCCCACCAGCAGCGCGCCCACCAGGCAGCCCAGCGTGGAGCCCAGGCCGCCGATGATGATGACGATGAACAGCAGCAGGTTGACCTGCGCGCCGATCTGCGGCGTGACGCCCTGCTGCACCAGGCCCCACAGCACCCCGCCCAGGCCCGCCAGCGCGGAGCCCGCGACGAACACGCCGACGAAGAGGCGCCGGATGCGGTAGCCCAGCGCCTCCACCATCTCGCGGTCCTGCACGCCGGCGCGGATCAGCAGGCCGATCTTGGTGCGGTTCAGCACCAGCAGCAGCGCGACGAGCACGACCAGGCCGATGACCATGGCCAGCACGCGGAACTTCTCCACCGCCACGTCGCCCAGCAAGAAGATGCCGCGCAGCGCCTCGGGCAGCGGCAGCGGGATCATGGCGGGGCCCCAGGTTGCCTTGATCAGCTCCTCGCCGATGATCATGCCGCCCATGGTGATGAGGATCTGCTTGAGGTGCTGGCCGTAGACGGGCCGCACCAGCACGCGCTCGAACACGACGCCCACGGCCGCGGCGATGGCCATGCCGGCCAGGCAGGCGGCGGCGAGGGCTGTCAGGTTGGACAGCACGTCAGGACTGGCGGCCCAGGGGGCCATGGCGGCGAGCACGGTGGTGGCCATGAAGGCGCCCAGCGCGATGAACACGCCGTGTCCGAAGTTCAGCACGTCCATCAGGCCGAACACCAGCGTCAGGCCGGAGGCGATGACGAAGATGATCAGGCCCATGGCGATGCCGGCCAGCGTCAGGTTGAGCCAGGTGCTGGCGCTGCCGGTGAGGGGCAGGGCCAGGAGCATCAGCGCGGCGAGGAGCGCAAGGGGTTTGGGGTCAAGCTTCATGCTGGTCGGGGGCTCGTCATGGAGGCTTTTGCCGAGAGCCTTTCGACTCGGTGCACCGCGCCGGGAGTCCGCCCCGGCGGGCGGGTAACTTTTCTCTGTCTTGCCAGAGAAAAGTCACCAAAAGAGAGGCGCTGAACCGCACGCCAGTGGGCTGCTGCGACGGCGCGCGCGCGAGACCGGGCGTTCGGCCTGTGGCCCGAGGCGAGCCGCTGCGCTCTCGCCGCTGTCCCTGTGACGAGCACCAGGGATCGAACCCTTGTGCCGCTTAACGCCGGCTGCACGCCGGGCTCACCAATAGAGACACCATGCGCCACAACGCGTCGCCCGAGCGACGCTTGTATTTGCGCTCGTGAGCCCGGCGTGCAGCCGGCGTTAGGCGGGGTACCGATGGATGAATTGCGCTGGGGATAGGGACAGCGGCGAGAGCGCAGCGGCTCGCCCAGTGCCGGGGTTCGAGCGCCTGCTTTCGCGCGCGGTCCGTCGCAGGCTTCGGGCAGCGTGCGGTTCAGCGCCTCTTCTTTGGTGACTTTCTTCTGGCGCGACAGAAGAAAGTTACCCGCCCTCGCGGGGCGGATTCCCGCGGCGGTGCACCGAGTCGAAAGGCTCGTGGCAAAAGCAACCATGACACGCGGCCCGATCATTGATGTGCCGCCAAAGACAACCCCAGCAGCCGCTGCTGCAACGCCGAGTCCTCAATCAACTCGCGCATCGCGCCCCGATGCACCACCCGCCCGTCATCCATTACCGCGACCGAATCGCCCAGCTCGGCCGCGACGCGGAAGTTCTGTTCCACCAGCAGCACCGTCGTCTGCGTGCTTTTCAGCTCCCGCAGCGCCGTGATCAGGTTCTGCACGATGGCGGGCGCCAGGCCCTTGCTGGGCTCGTCGATGACCAGCAGCTCGCGCGGCTCGATCATGGCGCGGGCGATGGCGAGCATCTGCTTCTGCCCGCCCGACAGCTTGCCGGCCGGATGCGCCCAGAAGGTCTTCAGCGCCGGGAACAGGCCGAACAGCCAGTCCAGCCGCCGTGCGTCCAGGTCGGCGATGCGCCGCGCCGAGCGCGCCGCCAGCAGCAGGTTCTCGGCCACCGTCAGCTCGCCGAAGATGCCCATGGTCTCGGGCACGTAGGCGATGCCGCGCGCCGCGATGTCGGGCGTCGCCAGCTGGGTGATGTCCTCGCCCTTGAACGACACCGAACCGGCGCTGGCCGTCCACAGCCCCATCAGCGTGCGCAAGGTGCTGGTCTTGCCGGCGCCGTTGCGGCCCAGCAGCATGGTCACCTGGCCGGCCGGCACCTCCAGGTCCACGCCGTGCAGGATGTGATACGCCCCGACGTGCGTGTGCACGCCCTTGAGCGACAGCAAGCCACTCATGCCGCCACCCCCAGGTAAGCCTCTTGCACGATGGGCGAGGCGATGACGGTGTCGGGGTCGCCGTCGGCCACCAGCCGGCCCTGGTGCAGCACGATGATGCGGTCCGCCAGTTCGCGCACCACGTCCATCTTGTGCTCCACCAGCAGCAGCGTGTGCTTCTTCTCCGCCTTCAGTTCGCGGATCAGGTCCAGCACCACGGGCACCTCGTCCACGCTCATGCCGGCCGTGGGCTCGTCGAACAGATAGACCTTGGGCGCCAGCGCCATCAGCATGGCCACCTCCAGCTTGCGCTGGTCGCCATGCGGCAGGCTGGCGGCGAGGTCGGTGGCACGCTGCTCCAGCCGCACGCGCTGCAGGATGGCCTCGGCCTCGGCGACCAGCTCGCGGTGCGACAGCCACACCGACAGCAGCTTCAGCCCCAGGCCGCGCCGCGACTGCACGGCCAGCCGCACGTTCTCCAGCACCGTCAGGTGGGCGAACAGCTGCGTCAGCTGGAAGGCCCGGCCCAGGCCGCGCCGCGTGCGGACCGGGGCCGGCTGGCCCGTCAGGTTCTCGCCGTCCAGCCAGACCTCGCCGCTGGTCGCCGGCAACTGGCCCGAGATCAGGTTGAAGTAGGTCGTCTTGCCGGCGCCGTTGGGGCCCACGATGGCCGTCAGCGTGCCGGGCTGGAAGGCGCAGCTCACGCCGTCGACGGCCACATGGCCGCCGAAGCGGATCGTCAGGTTCTTGGTTTCGAGCACGGGCCGCCGTCCGCTTTGATCAACGCTTGTTGCGGATGGGCACGTTCATCTCTTCGGGCTTGATCTCCCGCACCAGCTCCGGCACGCCCCAGGGGAAGGCCGGGTCCGCCTTGATGCGGAAGTGGTACATGGACTGCATGGCCTGGTGGTCCTGGGCGCGGAAGGTCATCTTGCCCTTGGGCGTCTCGAAGCTCATGCCCTCCATGGTCTTGATGAGCTTGTTGGTGCCGGTGTCGCCGCCGGTCTTCTTCAGCGCCTCGACGAGGGCGATGCCGGCACTCATGCCGCCGGCCGTGAAGAAGTCGGGCGGCTGCTTGTAGAGCCTGTAGTGGTTGGACACCAGCCACTCGTTGACCGGGTTCTTGGGGATGCCGAAGTAGTAGTAGGTGGCGCCTTCCATGCCGGGGAACTGCTTGTAGGCCGTCATGGCCGGCAGGATGTTGCCGCCCGAGCCCACGCCGATGCCGTAGCGCTTTTGCAGGTCCAGCGCCGCCAGCGCCGGGAAGGGCGTCGTCGCACCGGCCCACACGACGGCGATGACCTTGGGGCCGGGCTTGTCCTTGAGCGCATCGACGAGGCGCTGGATGCCGGCCGTGAAGTCGGTGGTCTGCGTGGGCAGGTATTCCTCGTGGACGATCTTGGCCTTCTTGAGCGCCTCCTTGAAGGCCTTCACGCCGTCGCGGCCAAAGGCGTAGTCCTGGGCCAGCACGCCGATGTTCAGGCCCGCCACGTCCGACGCCACCGCGTTGGCCAGCGCGTCCTGGCTGGAGCTGCGGCCGGTGCGGAAGATGTACTTGTTCCACTTGTCGCCGGTGATGGAGTCGGCCACGGCCGGCTCCACCAGCAGGATCTTCTTGTACTCCTCGGCCACCGGCAGCAGGGCCAGCGCCACGCCGGAGGAGCTGGGGCCGACGGCGATGTCGGCCTTGTCGTCGCCATAGGCGGCGGCCAGCAGGCTCTTGCCCACGTCGGGCTTGCCCTGGTCGTCCTTCTCGATGACGACCAGCTTCTTGCCCGCCACGGTCATGGTGCCACCGGTGGCGTACTCCAGGCCCATCATCAGGCCGATCTGCGTCTGCTTGCCGTAGGCCTCCAGCGGGCCGGTCTTGCTGTAGACGTGGGCGATGCGGATCTCGTTGCCGGCGGCCTGCGTGAGGCCGGGCAGGGCGACCGCCAGGGCGGCGGCGGCGAGGGCAAAGCGGCGCGTGAGGAGGCGCGTGGT
>APMI01018971.1_pt1 | contig 12244 bp, 10 predicted proteins | sample 667938 | NCBI WGS metagenome assembly APMI01 (sample SAMN01084076, study PRJNA167559) | wastewater metagenome | biome: Wastewater | place: Denmark: Ejby Moelle, Odense | collected 2011-11-28 | reverse complement strand
TTACGCCGGTCACGGGGTGGCTCCAATGTGCCGATCACGCCCTGGCTCCATTGTGCCGATCACGCCCTGGCTCCATTGTGCCGATCATCAACTGGCTCCTATGTGCCGGTCGGTGACAGGTGTGGGCGGTCTTGCTGTTCCCTTCACGGTATCACGGCGTTCTCGCCGTCAAGGGCTGCGCACGCTTTGCGCGCTTGCGTCCTAGCGGCCGTCGCTGACCCCTGACTGCTTGCGCTGCGCCGTGCTGGAGCCGGTTCCGGGCAATTTCGCCCGAGCAACCGGAGCACGATCATGTCACAACTTTCTCTGTCTCTCAATTCCTCGCTGCTGGTGCGTGACGACCAGGGGCGTTATCTGTTGGCTACCGCTGACCAGATTCTGGAAGCAGCCCGGTACGTCATCGACCAGAAGATTCCACGCGGAACGCTGTTTACGTCGCCGGCGCTGGTCAAGGATTACCTGCGCACCAAGCTGGCCAGCTTCGAGCACGAGGTCTTCGCTGCCTTGTTCCTAGATAGCCAGAACCGTCTGATCGAATACGTTGAGTTGTTCCGCGGCACCATTGATCAGACATCGGTATATCCGCGCGAAGTCGTGAAAACGGCGCTGCAACACAACGCAGCGGCCGTGATCTTTTCGCACAATCATCCGAGCGGAAATTCCGAGCCGAGCCAGGCGGACAAGCTGCTGACCCAGCGCCTCAAGGAAGCCTTGGCGTTGGTGGACGTGCGCACGCTGGATCACATCGTCGTCGGCGGCGAGGCCACGACGTCATTCGCTGAGCGTGGCCTGATCTGACCCCAGGGGCTTCGGCCCCTTTTTTGCTGTGCCTTTACGGCGATCTAGCGGATACGGCGCAATAAACTCCGCGTGCAACTGGCACCTGGCACAAAATCGGGAGTAGTCATCACTCAATTTCATCGCCTCTTTCGTTCGTTCTACCAGCATATCGAAGGTAATTTCGTGCATCTTCTTCTTGTGATAGCGGATCATCACAAACGACGCGCCGCGCGGTGCGCCTTCAGGCGCACCGACCAACCCCAGCGTCCCGTGGGCAACGTGATTGCGAGCTTCATTGAGAGGCTCGGTACGCCCTATGAGACGCTTTAACTCGTCCATTGCTGGCGAATCAGGCCCTTTTTTGATCTTGTCTGCGATAGAAACGAGACGATCAGAGAACGTCTTGTTGAGCCAATTCACCGATAATTCTTCCTTGAACACATCTATGCGGATTCGTCCTAGAAGCCAGTCGATCTCATTCATGGAAAAAATGATTCGACCAAGATAATTGGCCCATACCTGTCGATCGCTGCCCATAGCAGTTTGTACCATTGTCATTCCCTTCGCGCCCGTGGCATTGCGCACGTGCTCAGGCGCTCTCTACAGGCCACCGATGGATCACTTGATCCAGGTAGTTATTTCCCGCCGTTGGCCAAAAATTTTTCCCGCCCGGTGCGCACAATTTTCGAATGCAGTTCAACTATCTTCCCGGCGTGGTTATGCAGTGCGTTTACGACCCGCCAAAACCTATCTGGTTGTTCAAACTCCCAGTCGGGAGGCACTGTGCTGAACTTCGGATTTTTCGCCGGGAAAGTATCCGTAGCGATAATCCCGTAATACGCATCAACTTCAGACCAAAGCTCCTGTCTTAGTTTTTCTAACTCAGGCGAAATGAACTCTCGTTCTGGTGTGTTCCACTCGTAGTAGAACTCCCGTATCGGCTCTAGCTCTAATTCCGGAAACGAATATCCAGCCATGTTCGTTCGATCCAAGAAACCAATCACACCGTCAGAACGAAGCAATTTTGTGAGTTCGTTCCATAGAGTGTTGTCATGTTTTTTTGCAGGATCATCACCGGGCTTAAATTGGGGGTAATGTCCGAAGAAGACATCTTCATCCTTTGCCAAGTCATTGAAAATATCATCCCAAAAAAGGATGTCGACCCTAAAATCTCCAGCGCCAGCACGCTTTTGAGAAATTTCTCTCACTGTTTTCTGAATCGGCGCATCTCTAGGGGCAGTTGTGGCGATGTAAAGCCGATCCAGCTTGGGCGTGAATTTCTCGGCATTCTTAATCTCAGCCTCGATAACGTCTAACGTTATTCCGCCTATTGTTTTTTTACACTGTAGCCCGATGTGACGCTCATCGTCGTCGTGACCCCAAATATCAACGCCGTCCTGCTTCTGACCCAGCCGTCCGTGACGGAAAAAATCTGTTGAATTCCAACGCAATTTTGCGGCGGATAGAGAAATGTCTTCAAATTCATCCCAAGACTTTGGTGCAGGCACTTGGGATGACGAAATAGTAGGCATATTGGCTCACGAAAGTTTCTTTTAATTTTATCCCCATATCACCAGTAGATGGCCATTTTGGCGTCCCCGACCAAGGAAACATGGCCGGTCGCGCTGTCGTGCTTTGCATCGAGCCACCTGCGGCGTCTCGCCCCATTCGGGCATCCATCGTTCCCTCGCTCCGCTCGGCTGACGCCTCCGGTCCGGCTTCCAGATCCGGGCCTGCGCGCTTCGCTTGCCGTGCGGTCAGCACATCAAGGCGGCCGTTGCCTGTCCAGCCATCTTTCCTGACTCCATCACCTTGCTCGCGACTGTAGCCCGCGGCCATGTGCCGTCAAGGCGCGCAGGGCCGAGTCCTCGGCTGCGCCTGTGGGCCGCACCAACCCTGCGCTTGTCTCCTTGACGGCCTCCGTCCGCGCGCTCCTGACCGTCGCGGGCGATGAACTCAGGAAAGACGGTGGCTACGAGGCCAACCGGGTTCTTCGTGCCGACCGCACCGAACAGCCGAAAGGCTGGGCTCCGAATCTTGGAATCCGGTGTGCGGTGTGAACAGCAAACCCTTTTTTGTCAGGAGAAAGACCATGCAACTCGCATCCCGTTTCGCTTCACGTTCCCCGTCGCTGCGCAGCGATTCCCCGTTGTCCGATGACCAAATCTTGCGCGTGGCGCCGTCCATCTTCGCGGACGCCCCGCATGAGAGCCGTTCCGAGCGTTACAGCTACATCCCCACCGCCGCCGTGCTGACCGAACTGCGAAAAGAAGGCTTTCAGCCCTTCATGGTGACGCAGACCCGAGTCCGCGACGAAGGCAAGCGCGAGCACACCAAACACATGCTGCGCCTGCGCCACGCCAGCCAGATCAACGGCGCGGAAGCCAATGAAATCGTGTTGCTCAATTCCCATGACGGGACGAGCAGCTATCAGATGCTGGCCGGGATGTTCCGTTTCGTTTGCAGCAATGGCCTTGTCTGTGGCGACACGGTGGCGGATGTGCGTGTACCCCACAAAGGCGACGTGGCCGGGCTCGTCATCGAAGGCGCTTATCAAGTGTTGGGCGGCTTTGAGCAGGTGAAGGCATCCCGCGACCTGATGCGCGGCATCACGCTGGACGATGGCGAATCCGAAGTGTTCGCCCGCGCCGCGCTGTCCCTCAAGTACGACGACCCGGACAAGCCCGCGCCCATCACCGAATCGCAAATCCTGATGCCGCGCCGGTTCGACGACAGCCGCCCCGACCTGTGGAGCGTGTTCAACCGCACGCAGGAGAACTTGACCAAGGGCGGCTTGCATGGCCGCGCCGCGAATGGTCGCAGGCAGAGCACGCGCCCGGTACAGGGCATTGACCAAAACATCCGTCTGAACCGCGCCTTGTGGCTGCTGGCCGATGGCATGCGCGCCCTCAAAGCTTGAATCGTCCCCCGCCGGAGGGGCGGTTTCCCCTCCATTCCTTGTTTGTTTCATTCGATTGGAGATACACCATGAACGCCATTACCCAAACCGAAGCCCACGCCGTCAGCCACGCCGCCGCGCTGGAAGCCGCCGACCCGTCCAAAAACCTGATTCTGGTTCCGTTGTCGCGGCTGCTGCTGCGCCCCACGGGTCGCAACGTGCGCAAGACCCCGCGCATGTCCATCCCCGAACTGGCCGCGAGTATCCAGCGCGTGGGCCTGCTGCAAAACCTCATCGTGATTACCGCCGCCGATGGCGAGCATTACGAAGTTGTGGCCGGTGGCCGTCGCCTCGCCGCCCTCAAGCTGCTGGCGAAGAAGCACCGCATCGCAAAAGATTGGGAGGTGCCTTGCCTGCTGGTGGCCGATGGCACGGCCCGCACTGCTAGCCTTACCGAGAACGTGCAGCGCGAAGCCATGCACCCGGCAGACCAGTTCGAGGCGTTTGCCGCTCTGGTGGCCGAAGGTCGGCCCATCGAGGACATTGCAGCGGATTTTTCCGTCACGCCACTGGTGGTGCAGCGCCGCTTGAAGCTGGCGAACGTCTCGCCGCGCCTGATGGCCGACTATCGCGCCGATGCCGTCACACTCGATCAGTTGATGGCGCTTGCCATCACTGACGACCACGCCGCGCAGGAAAGCGCGTTCTACGATGCGCCGACGTGGCAGCGCCAACCGTCCGCACTGCGCGAACGTCTCACCGAGCGCGAAATCGACGCCTACCGGCATCCGCTGGTGCGCTTTGTCGGGCTGGATACTTACGAGCTGGCAGGCGGCGGTGTTCGCCGCGATCTGTTCGCGGAAGGCGATGCAGGCGTGTATCTGACTGATGCTGCGCTGCTGGAACGGCTGGCGCAAGACAAGCTGGCGGGCATCGCCGCCGAAGTGAAGGCCGAAGGCTGGGCATGGGTGGATGCCACGCCGGGCGTTACCCATGCCGACCTGCACGCTTTCCAGCGTGCCCCGAGAGAACGTCGCGAACCGACCAAGCGCGAAGCGCAACGCATCGAGAAGCTGCAAGCCAGGATGCAGGAGGTGGGCGAAGCCCTTGATGCTGCGCTGGACGCGGAGGACGAAGAAAAAGCCGACGCACTGCAAGAGGAAGGCGAAGCCCTGGGCGAACAATTGCAGGCGCTGGAAGATGGCTTGCAGGACTACAACCCGAATGTGAAAGCCGCAGCCGGGGCCATCGTCACCATCGACCGCAACGGCGAGGCCGTGATTCATCGCGGGCTGCTGCGCGAGGCCGAGGCCAAGGCGCTGCGCACGCTGGAACGGCTGCGGCAGGGATTCGCGGATGGTGAAGCCGAGAACGACGACGAAGGCGAAACAGCAGACGAAGCGAAAGTCCCCGCCATGTCTGACCGGCTGGCGCAGCGCCTGAGCGCTCATCGCACCGCCGCGCTGCAAATCGAAGTCGCCCGGCATCCGCAAGTGGCGCTGGCCGCTCTGGTGCATGGCATGGTGCAGGCTATCTTGCAGGGCAGCCACTACGGCCACGACTTGCCGTTGGGCGTGCGCCTCACCGTGCAAGATCGGCTGGAAGGCATGGCCCCGGACTGGCCGGAATCGTCCGCCGCTCTCGCCCTACGCGAACTGCAACAGGCATGGGGTGGCGAGCTGCCCGAGGACAGCGCCGAGCTGTTCGCCGCGCTGCTGGCGATGGAACAAGGCGAACTGGTCAAGCTGCTGGCCGTGTGCGTGGCTTCAACGGTGGGCGTGGTGACGCCTCGCGCCACGCACCAGCCCGTCGCGGAGCTGGCGCAGGCCGTGGGCCTCGACATGGCCGCATGGTGGAAGCCGACCGCCGAGAGCTATTTCCGGCATGTGCCGAAGGCCGCAATTCTCCAAGCCGTGGGCGAGTACGCGCCGGAGCATGTCAACCGGCTGGCGAAGTTGAAGAAGGGCGACATTGCCAGCGAAGCCGAGCGGCTGGCCGATGGTACGGGCTGGATGCCTGCCATCTTCAAGACCGAAGGCTCGCGGGAGGTTGCACAGGAAGCAGGGCCGGAGCAAGACGCCCCGGAGGATGCTGAAGCCGTGGCGGATGAGCCCGCCGAGGTGCTGGCCGCTTGACTTACGCGGAAGGCAAACGCCCCGGCTTCGACCGGGGCGTTTCGTTTGGAAGGAGAACCGCCCATGACCCGCACCACCAGCCGCCCGCGCATGGCGGCGATCTATGCCCCCGGCACGGTACGCGCCCGCCGCTGGCACGGCGAAGGCGACGTGCGCGGCTACCGTCCGCCTCGCGGCTGGACCGCCCGCGCCGACCTCACCGACATTCACCCCATCACAGGCCACGCCTTGCCGCGTGCCGTGTGGTGGATCATCGAGACGAAAGGATAAGCGTCGTCCCAAGCATTGTTCGCCACGAAAAAAATTGCGGCCCCGGCGCTACCTCGCGCCGGGGCCGATCAAAAAATCAGGGCGCGGCCTGATGGCCGCGCCAAGTTTTAACAACCGATGCAAAAGCACCGCGCCGCTGCCAGTGTTTCACTGGCACCAGTTCAAACAAGCTATAGAACGGCCCAATCGACCCCAATATGCAGCTATTGAGGGAGTGACATCTGTTCCTGTTCGCGCGTCGGGATTTTCTGGAGTGGCAGAAGATCCATGACATCACAGAATAGCGAGCGGTTCTTCCAGTCGTTTCTGTCGCCGATCACATAGAAACGTCGCTTGGCCCGCGTCGCAGCTACGTTCAGGAGATTGGGCTCCGAAACAGCCCAGTTGCGGGCTCCTGAACCGGCGGTGTCACCACCTAACACCATGATGACAACCGGCGCTTCCTTGCCCTGCATGGTGTGAATCGTGCCGAACACCATTTTGTTGCCCACTATTCGTTTGATATTGTTCCGAACGTCTGTGAAGGGAGTGATGACGGATATGTCGTTGGCCTCCACGCCATCCTCGCGCAATAGCGCCAGCAGTTCCTGCAAGGCTTTACCTTCGGCGGGCACCCAATTCCCTTGAGACGTGCCACTGGCTTGTATCCAGCCAGTCGACAAACTGGCACGCGTCTCTTTCTCGGGGCTTGGTGCAATCGTTCCGTACACCATGATTCCGTCATAGGCAATGCGATTGGCGAGCCCGTGCATCGGCCTGTCGCAACGGCGATGTACGGCTAGCGGGAGTCCTACCCAAGTCTTGCTACCGACCGGGCCAGCCATGCGTCCCCACGGGGTCGCCTGGTCAGCCAGCGTCTGCGCTGATTGTCGGTTGGGGAGCCAATGCGCATCGACGCGGTAGCGCGTGCGCATGTGTTCCAACACTGCATCGGACACAGTTACGATGGGTTTGAGTTGCAGGGGATCACCCACCAGCAACGCGCGCCGGGATCGCCACAACGCCCCCACTGCAGCTTGCGGGGGAGCTTGACCAGCTTCGTCCACCAGCAGCCAGCCGATTTCACTGGCCCCCAATGAGCCGAACGAACGGGCAAACGACGCGAAGGTACTGCTCAGTACCGGAACGACCATGAACAGAGAAGCCCAGGCCGAACGGATGGCGTCGCGCGAAAGACCTTGGAAGCGTGAGCCGGTCAATAGACTGTTGATAAGGAAGAGGTTGGAGCGCATCCGGGATGCCTCCAACTCGAAAAACGTCCGATGGAGCTTGAGTGCGTGGATGAAGACGCGCGCGCGGGCTTGTCTCCAGCCTTCAATACGCCAGGGCTCGGCCAGTTCAATGGCATCGCCGCGACCGATGGTATCGCCTTGCAGCCAGGCGACCAGGTGATCGGCTTGGCAGGCGATGGCCAAGCCGGTAGCGTCTCGCATCAGAACTTTTTCTTGACCCTGCAATTGCAGTAGCGCCCGGCGCGCTTCGGCGGTCTGCTTTTCCAAGCTCTCCCTTGATACGTCGAGTTGCTTGGTGAGGCGTGTTGTTCGAGCGAACTCGGCAGAGGCCAGATCACGTTCGCCTTCCAGCAATTCCTGCGTTGCGTTCCAGTCGCGCTGAGCCTTCCACAGGCTGAATAATTTCGCCCAGAAACCCGGCTTGAGGGCTTGGTGTTGTTTAAGTGCGTCCAGGCACTGCTTGAGTGCAAAGTTGGCGGGGCGGCCTTCTTCGGCATCCAGGTGCGCGAGCTGCGCTACCGCGTCGGCTAGTTTCTGTTCGAGGGCGCTAAGTGTTTCGGACTTGTCGGTGATTTTCTTTCTGGTCTGGCAGATCGACTGGATCAACTCGCGAATGCGCATAGCGTCGGAGCACGCTTTGCGCGCCTCTGTCTTGACTGCTTCGTAATCGGAGACCGCTTGCCGCCACAAGGCTTGGCGTTGTTCCGATGAGCGGGCCGCGTTGGTCTCGGCATGCGCGTTGAGCCAGCCCATGAACCCCTGCGGGCCTTTGTCTTTTTCAGGTGGAGCATTGCCGTGATCGTCGTTGCCACCATCACTCTCTTCCAAAGTGGAAAGGTCGGAGGGCTGGGTATCTACGGTGTTCTCGATTTCCTCGTCTGACTCGACATCTGCATCCTCTTCAGCTTCCGAATCTGCCCTGTCCTTGCCGCCAAAGGGGCGCTGACCAAAGAAATAGCAATCCACGAAATTTTTCCGCCGGGCCTTGCTGCCCAATGCACCGGAAATCAGTCCCCAGGCTGGTTTGCCGCTGGTCAGCTCCCCCAGATCGGCGAAATACTCAGCATCCGGCAGCCAGCTCTCGTCGATCTTGTCGCGCTGGGGCAATTCGAGCGTGACATTCTCCACGGCGCCGTTATTGGACGAGGCGACCACGATCTCGAAGCCATATAGCGCTGGGTTGAGCCTGAAGCAAGCCTGCGGCTTGCCACCGTCATTGGCCTCTTCACGCCCGTTGCTCGCGAACCCATCGGAGGCTCGGCGCAACTTGGCAAGTGCATCGGCTCTACTGGTGACAATGGCCGCAATCAAGTCGCGTAGTAGCGTCGTCTTACCCGTGCCTGGTGGGCCGTTGATGCCCAGCATTCCCTGGCCATTGGCGAGAGTGGACAGGATCGTATTGACGGCTAGTTGCTGGGAATGCACAAGTCCCAGATGCCGCTCGGCAGGCCAACAACTATTCGGATAGGCATCCGGCATCAGTCGCTCAATCAGCGGCAGGGATGCGCGGTCGTCGTCAACGTGCAGACGCTGCTGAGGGTCGTACTGGCGGAGGTATTGATCTAGGGGAGCGCTTTTCACGCCCTTGCCGATGCTGTCGGCGACATCGGCAAGATCATCGAGCAAGAAGCTGTTGAGCGGATCATCTTCCGATTCGGGCTTATTGGGCTTGACTGGCTGAGAGCGGAAACGAAACAGATGGCGATCCACTTGACCGAAAAAATCCGCCACCCCAAGGAACTGGAGAATCCATTGGGTCAACTCCCGCAGGGAGTCTCCGGAAACCTGGCCTGCAAGCAGTGTTTTCGCCTGATCGCCGGCAGCTTTTTGATCGTCCTCGAATCCCCTTGTCCAATCCTTTCCAGTCAGCACCCGCCCCAAGAACCACACCTCACTGGAGAGTACGAAACTGTTATCGACCATTTGGCCGGCCATGGTGAACTTCGCAGCGAACAACGCCGATTCTCGAAACTGCGGCTCTCGATAACCTTGATCGGCCCCATAAGCTTCCTTCAGCTTTTCCGCGACGAGCCGACTGTCATACAGGTGGGCATAGAGTGTGTGGCTCCAAACCCGATTCTTGGGCAATGCCTGTTTGATAACAACACTTTCAGGTGCCCAGGGCGGAATGGGTCGCTGGATTGACGTGTCGTGAATGAACGCGCCATATGGGTTGCTGCGTTTCTTTAGCTTGGGCGCCTTCTGGGGCTGAAGTAATTCGACCGCATGCCAATACCTGACGATGTTCTCTTGCCCCATCAAAATTCTCTCCCCTTCATATTCAATCCTTTTTCCTTTGCATTTCGTAAAGCCCAAATTGCAGCTCGCCCGTTTGAGCTGGCACGGGCCTTCGATCTTGGCAATTAGGCTCAAATAATGCTCATTTCCTAAATGATCGCATGCCGTGGCGATGTGATGGGCGCTGAGTGTTGCCCTGACTTGCTGGACTTGGTTGTGCAAATGGATGCCGTGCTCAATGCTGGTGGTTCGTCTTGGCAACATCATGGGAGACGGCTCACGGACATACCGCTAAGCCTTGCTATGGAGCTTCCACACCACGCCTCAAGCATGCTGCCGCAGGATGCGGTGGGGTCGTTCGCCCTTTCCGATGGGGGGATCGGTTTTGTTCGCATCAAGGGGCAAACCGGCGAAGCAATCTGGCTGAAATGCCGAGTCGGCCCTGTCTCCTTGCGGAGCAGTCGGCCCATGCGTCCTTGGCTTGTCGTGAATCCTGGCGGGGGCACGGCTGTGCCTTGGGTTTTGTGGCCACAACCGTCCGGGGCAAACAATTTCCCCTGCGCGGTCACTGCGTTCGGCGCATTCCTCGCGGGACAAATTCTTTGCGCCTCCCGGTCCTCCACTGCGTTTCGGCCGCAAGCGGTGCGACCCGCCCATCCCCCGCCGGCCGGATCACAACAAGGACGCGATGGGCGCGACCTTGGTTAAACCGCAAGGAGAAAACATCATGGCCACCATCGGCACCTTCACCGCAGACAAAGACGGCTTCACCGGCACGATCCGCACCCTGACGCTCAACGTCAAGGTCAAGCTCATCCCCAACGAAAAGGAAAGCGAGAACGCCCCCGACTTCCGCGTCCAGGCGGCAGGCGGCTACGACATCGGCGCGGCGTGGAAGAAAGTCAGCAAGGCCGAGCGGCCCTACGTGTCCGTGACCCTCGACGATCCCACGTTCCCGGCGACGATCTATGCCCGCCTGATCGAGGAAGAGGATGGCACGCACAACCTGATTTGGTCGCGCAGCAAGCCCCAGGCGGCCTGACGACCGCTCAGCGCCCCGCCCATGCAGTGGGGCGCAGGGCTGCGCGCTGACGCTTGCCTTCTGGGGAAAGTCCTGAGGACTATCCACGCTGCGCATGGCTTGGCGCTCCGCAATACCGCGAGCCGGTAGCGCCGGATTGGAAGAACATGGCCCTTTATGCTGGTGCGCTAACGCGCTACTTTTTTGATTTGGGCCTCTATGTATGGAATGAGATTCTGTATGAAAAGACGAAGCCATTCCTCTTGCAATTCAGACGGAACCTCTTCCGCCGAGAGGGGCAAGCCCACTGCCTTCAATGCATCGGCACAGGCCTTCGAGATGGCCATAGTCCTAACTCGATCAGCGTTAAGAGCCTGAACGAGATTGCCCGTATGTTGAAAAGCCTCCAAATACATCTTTGGTGGCTCGCTTGCCATTGTGAACAAGTCTTCTAGGCGGCCTTTAACGAGGCCGAAGTCGACGAGTAAGTCCAGTGCTTTTCCTTCCACCGGATCAATGGCATAAGTTTCTTGAAAGGCTCGGCCACTGTATCCATCGCCGATTAGGATAAGGAGCCGGGCAAAATTGAAGAGTTCGACATATCCAAGGATACGACCTTCCTGAGGTTGTCCAATAACGGACACGCAGTGGAACAGGTGATCCTTAGGCCGATTCACAACCAGATCGGCATCGAAGAAGAAACAAAAGGGAGTGGGTGCCTTAGGACTCGGATCTAAGAGATAGGTCAGCGCGCGCCCACAGTCACTTTTTTCGACACTGGAAACCTCCGACAGGAGGGCCAGGCTCGACTTGACCATAGACCTTCCGCCTGCCGGGCCGCCATAGCGGAAATCCATACAGAGTGGTTCGTCTAAGTAGCTGTTTACTTGCTCTGAACGGGTGGTGGCATTCTTAAAATCGAACTCTGGGTAATCGACAGCAATCTTCTTGAGCAAGTTCTTTATGGTTTTAGGCTCGTTTGCTCGAATGGCAATTTCTATCCTGTCGCCCGACTCTTCGGCAGATATACCGTGTCCATCAGGCACCAATACAGAATCAGCCCGAAGCTTTAGCATTTCTCCCGACGCGGTTTGCACTCTAAAGTCGGGATGTGTGCCTCCTCGCCCGCGTTTGACCCCTGCGGAACTCGAAAACCAGAGGAACTGTTTGGCGAGTTCAGCCTCCCACGCGTCGCCCCTTGTGCTATTGCAAGTTCTGCAGATGAAGTCATGAACTTCCTTGCGCCCACCTATTGCGCTGGGGATGATGTGCTCACCAGTTCGATGATTTCCCTCCAGCGGATTGGGGCAAAGCCAGCATTTTTTCATGAACTCTCCCGACCAAAACTAGAAGGGTACCTTGTGTTCGTCGTCCGGCGTCAGTCCTAGGGTCGCAACTTCTTGTTAGTTCCACTGGAGGTGTTCTCTGGCCATTTTCACAGCTTCTTGTTCGGTCAAATCAATGCCTCGCCATGACTGCAGAATTTCGGCAGCTACGACCGAGCTGTTGCTAGCAATTCTTCCGTCTTGCCCATCAGCAGGACCGTGCTGCATTCAAGCGCGCCGGCGATCTTGAAAATGATCGCCAGCGTGGGCATGTGCTCGCCACGCTCGACCTTTCCCATGTGGGAACGTTCGACGCCCGCCAGATTCGCCAGCGACTCTTGCGC
>APMI01009197.1_pt1 | contig 12246 bp, 9 predicted proteins | sample 667938 | NCBI WGS metagenome assembly APMI01 (sample SAMN01084076, study PRJNA167559) | wastewater metagenome | biome: Wastewater | place: Denmark: Ejby Moelle, Odense | collected 2011-11-28 | reverse complement strand
AAGTATATAGAAATGGAGAGAGCGATCTTATTAAAGTGGTGTTTACTTCTTCTAATCCTAACTTGTCAGCTTACGTTGTAAACAATCTTTCTACTGATTTTATTTATTATTATACCGATCTGACATTAACCGGGCAAAAAAAGTCTTTAGCTATATTGGATACTGTTCTTCGTCAAAAAGAAAGTGAAATGCTCCGTAAAAATGCAGCGCTTTCGGGTTCATCTGTTAGTGCTGCAGCCAGTGCGGCCGGGGCTGCCAGTGCACAGCAACGCGCTCAATTAATCAACCAGCAAATATCTGAAGCAGAAGGTCAGCGGGCAGCAGTTATACGTAACATAAGTTCCATTCAAGGCGCTATTCAGGAAGTTAATAATAAATTAAGTGGTGGCGGTGGTTATGTGAGCCAGGATAATAGCAGAGAAAATACTGAAATTATTAATATTGATAACCAGCTGGATATTGCTAATCAGCGCTATGTTAATAATAACTTCAGGGCACAGGACAAAGCCACTATTGATTCATTGCAGCGAATAAAAAGCCGGCTTATAGCCAGCTCTTCCGGCAAGCAGTCTAACAATTCTGCTGCCATCCGGCAGGGCCTTATAACGGATAAAATAAAGCTTGAAAATGATTTAGCTTCGGCAAAAAATGCCTTGGCTACTATTGAAAAACAGCTTAGCGATTTAGGACCAAGACCTGGTTTTTCGGGTGGTATTACCGCTGCCGCAGCCGGAACACAAAATATATTAGCCCGGGATGCAGAAATGGCTTCAAAAGAGTACACTGATGCGCAGGCTCAGTATGAACAAACGAACCTGATCACTAAAACTGGTATAAGGCTGGGTCTTGCAGAACCCGGTTTACCCGGCCCTCCGGAACCATCAAAGAATAAAATATTTTTAGGTCTTTCAGGTATTTCAAGTTTTATGATTTGTGTGTTGACATTGCTGGTTGCCTTCATGTTAAATAAAACCATCAATACGCCACAGCAACTGGAAGCTGCTACGGGCCAAAAGGTAATTGGCAGCCTCAACTATATTACGCATGATGACAAAGACCTGAGAAATATATGGCGTGATAAAGGCGAAATAAGAGATTACTCTGTATATAAAGACCTGCTGCGTTCGCTGCGGTTTGAATTGAATGAGAAACTGGTAAACGAAGATAATGTTTTGGGTATTACCAGCTTATTAGACGGGGAAGGTAAGAGCTTTTTAGCCGGAAGCTTAAGCTATGCTTTTGCTATGATGGGTAAAAACGTATTGTTGATTTGTGATAAGGATTCAAGTCTCATTGATTTAGTTACTAATAAAAATAATTCAGAAACCGGCGCGCAGGTTTTTGAGTCGTTCCTGGTTAAGAAACAAATTCAGATAGAAGACCGGATTACTATTTTAAATCGTAATCATAATAACAATTCCTTATTGGAGCTTAGAGATAGCAATAGTTTAATTGCCGGGTTTAAGATTCTAAAGGAAACTTTTGATGTTATAATCATTGATATTGACAGCTCCCAGGATATTCATAAAGTAAAAGAATGGTTGATGTTTTGCGATAAAAGCATTGCTGTATTTGAAACAGGTAATAAAATTACAGAAGGCGATATGGCATTTGTTAATTACCTGTCTAAACAAAAAGGATTTTTAGGATGGGTATTAAACAAAGTTAAAGTCTTAAGTACCTGATGGCCGGTGTTGCCAAAAATATCATGCTATGAGCCACCTTTCGGGTAGTATTAAAATATCAAAAAAAGAATATCTATTTATTGGCACAGGGTTATTGGTGTCCCTGATCATTGGAGTAATAGCAACCGTTACGAAGAATTATTTTATTCCACTTGTGCCCGTGGGAATTTTAGCTGCGGTTGTATATTTCATATTATTATTTCGTGAACCTTTTGTAGGTTTGATAACTTCAATTACCTATTGTTTTTTTCTTCATTTTATTTCCAGGGAAGTAGGCGGCAGTTTTTCCTACGGGCTTGGTATTGATTTTTTATTGGTAACCACCTGGCTGAGTGTATGGTACAATGCCCGGCAATATGATTTTTCTTTACTAAATAATAAATTGGTATGGTTAACATTTGCCTGGTTTGTTTTAAGTGTTGCCGAAATTGCTAATCCTGCCGGTGCAAGTGTTATGGGCTGGCTGCTGGAATTAAGAAGTACGGCTTTATATCCTATGCTGGTAGCACCTTTGGGCTTGTTGTTACTGAATTCAAAAAAGCGGATAGACTTTTTTATTAAACTGATTATTTTATTTTCCTTATTTGCGGCTTTGCATGGCTTTAAACAACAGTTTTTGGGCCTTACCCGTAGTGAGCAGGAGTTTGTAAATAATTCTCCCACACACATGCTTTGGGGAAAACTGCGGGTTTTTTCAGTGTTTAGTAATGCCGGGCAATTTGGTCCTTCTCAAGCGCAGTTTTCAGCCTTATGTATTATACTGATTTTTGCTGTTAAAAAATGGTCGCAAAAAATTTTATTATTCGTACTGGCTATTGCTTTTTTTTACGGAATGATGATTTCAGGCACAAGAGGTGCGCTATTTGCCCTTATAGGAGCCGCGGCTTTCGCTATATTTTTAGGCAGGAAGTTCAAGGTAATGCTCTTTGGCTCCATCGTTCTGCTGGGTTTAATTGGCTTTCTTAAGTTTACTACAATTGGTAACCAGAATTACGGCATTTATCGCTTAAGAAGCTCTTTAGATCCCCAGGATCCCTCTCTTAATGTGAGGTTTATTAATCAAAAGAAACTGGCAGATTATTTAAGTTCCAGGCCTCTGGGCGGAGGCCTGGGTGTTATTGGTGCTTTTGGCCACAAATACAATGAGGATAAATATTTGTCCACTATAGAACCCGATAGTTATTGGGTGAAACTTTGGGCCATGTATGGTATAATTGGGTTTACTTTATGGTTTTGTATGCTGATGTATTTGTTTGGCGCCGCTGCTGGTATTATCTGGAAAATAAAAGATGGCAGATTTAGAGTAAAGCTAATAGGACTTGCAGCAGGCAATATGGGTTTATTTCTTTGCAGTTATGGTAATGAAGTAATGAATGATATGCCTTCATTAATAATAATATACCTGTCTTTTGCTATATTGTTTTTAGCGCCGGGCTTAGATAAAAATGATGTAGCAAAAGCAACTAATTAATTTAGAAAATTCAATCTTATGCCTTTTATAATTTTTGCCATACCGGGAATTATTTGCTTTATTGCAGGAGTTGTTTACGGAATGAAATATTATAAGAACGCAAAATGAATCTATGTCTTTGAAATCTAAAATAAAATCAAATCCCCGTTTAAAAAACATAGCCGAATGGCTATTGACGCCACCCGGCGATCCGCGGCCGAGATGGTGGATCAGAACATTTGTAAATCCTATAAAACAACGAAGAGGGGGAAAAACAATTATAAGAAATTTTGCCAGGATGGATATACTGCCTTATAATAATTTTTCCATTGGCGGTCATTCAATTATTGAAGATTTTGCTGTAATTAATAATGGGGTGGGCGATGTAAGTATAGGTAATGGTACAATTATAGGAATTGGCAGCGTTGTTATTGGGCCTGTGGCAATTGGAAACAATGTAATGTTAGCGCAGCATATTGTTGCCTCCGGCCTCAACCATGGTTATGAAGATATAAACACTCCGCCCAGTAAGCAACCGGTAACCTGCAAACAAATAATTATTGAAGATAATGTTTGGATCGGTGCCAATGCTGTTGTTACAGCCGGTGTTACAATAGGCAAACATGCTGTGGTGGGTGCGGGTGCTGTAGTAACAAAAGATGTGCCTTCCTATTCAATTGTTGTAGGAAATCCGGCAAAAGTTGTAAAAAAATATGATCAAAGTTCAGCTTCCTGGAAGCCTGTAACTTTATAAGAATTTCTTAGTCTTTGTATTTAATAAGGAAATATGCTTTGGATACTTGTTCAGATATTATTTAGTATTACTTTCTTCTTCCCTTTAATATTGCTTTTGATCAGCAAAATTAAAAAAAGCGGAAAACCCTTAAGTTCTGTTGAAAAAGAACTACAACCTGATTACGGAATTATTGTAACCGCTTATCAGCAAGTTGATTTGATACCGAATGTAGTTCATTCATTGTTGCGGTTGAATTATGAACGCTATATGATATATGTGGTAGCAGATAATTGCGATATATCATCACTCAATATAGATGATGAAAGAGTGATCATACTGCGTCCTGAAACGACATTGGCCAGCAATACAAGATCTCATTTTTATGCAATCAACAGGTTCGTGAGAAATCATGATATTATCACCATTATTGATAGTGATAATCTGGCGGATGAAGCATATCTGAATGAGCTTAACGTCTTTTTTAATAAAGGATTTTCTGCCGTACAAGGAGTAAGAAAAGCTAAAAACCTGAACACCATGTATGCCTGCCTTGATGAAGCCGGTGATATTTATTACAGGTTTATTGACCGGAAGATATTGTTTGAAGCAGGTTCATCTGCGTCCTTAGCAGGTTCTGGTATGGCTTTTACTACCAAAATATTTAAAGATTGTTTAGAACACCTGACTATCGAAGGGGCCGGTTTTGATAAGGTATTGCAATATGAGCTTCTGTTGAAAAATGAACGGATTGCTTTTGCAGAAAAAGCAATTGTTTATGATGAAAAAACCTCTAAATCAGATCAGTTAGTTAAGCAGCGTGCCCGATGGATCAATACCTGGTTCAGATACTGGATATTGGGTATAAAAATGTTTTTTACCTCTGTAATAAAAGTTAACTGGAACCAATTTGCATTTAGCGTTTTATTAATGCGGCCACCGCTGTTTTTAATGATGATCGTTGCCGCTGTATTTTTTATTATTAACATTTTTGTACTACCTATAATGGCCGTTTATTGGTTGTTGATGGGCTTAATATTTGCTGCTATATTTTTCATTTCCTTAAAATATTTTAAGGCTGCCCCTGTAATTTATAGCAGCCTGAAATATGCCCCTAAGTTTGTGTTTTATCAAATTCTGGCATTTTTAAAAATAAGAAAAGCAAATAAAATTTCTGTGGCAACAGAACATTATTCAGCGGAAAGACAATAATATCTATGAACTCCCGAAAAAAAATAAAAGTACTTGAAACCATCCGGCAAGGCAGCATTGGTGGTGGCGAATCGCATGTACTTGATTTAGTGGCAGGCATTAATAAAGACATTTTTGAGCCCATCGTACTTTCTTTTACCCAGGGACCCATGGTTGAAAAATTAAAGGAACAAGGGATAAAAACCTATGTTGTTGAAACTGAAAAGCCATTCAATTTTACTGTTTGGCCAAAAGTGAAAAGAATTATGAAGCATGAGGAAATAGACATTCTCCATGCTCATGGCACGCGCGCAAATTCAAATACTTTTAAAAGTGCGAAAGCTTTAAACATTCCTGTAATTTATACAGTGCATGGCTGGTCTTTTCATGCAGACCAGCAGGCTTTGATAAAAAAGCTACGGGTTGCCAGCGAAAAGTTTTTGGTGCATCAGTCTGATAAAACAATATGCGTGTCTGACAGCAATTTTGCTGAAGGACAATCATATTTTCCTATGACACATGCCTTAGTAATAAAGAATGGTATCAATCAAAAAAAATTTGATCCCAATAAGCAGTTCACTGACGTTCGCAGGGAGTTAAATATTGATCCCTCAACAATACTTGTTGGCTTTATAGCAAGAATTACTGCACAAAAAGATCCTTTTACATTAATAAAAGCTGCTTCAAAAATCCCCGATTCAATGAACATTAAATTCCTGATTGTTGGCGACGGAGATTTGAAAGAGCAAACGGTACAAATGGCAAAAGAACTTAATGTAAGCCACAAAATTTTATTTCAGAATTTCAGGCAGGACATACCGGATATCTTAAACGCAATCGATATTTATTGCTTACCATCCTTATGGGAAGGACTTTCCATTGCTCTGCTGGAAGCAATGGCAATGAAAAAAGCTATTATTGCTACAGCGGTAGATGGTACAAAAGAGGTAATAAGGAATGAATACAATGGCCTTTTTGTGGAGGTGCAGCAGGCCGATCAGCTTGCGGCAGCTATTATCAGATTAGCACAAAACACAGCTTTTAGAAAAGAGCTGGCTGATAATGCTTATAACACCATTTTACAGGATTTTAATGTAAAAAAAATGATAGATAAGATAGAAGAAGTTTATTTTGCTATATTCAATAAAAAATAGTTTCATGAGACCTGTTCTTATTCCTGAATATATAGCGAAACATTTGCAAGACGCGCAGTGGTTTCTGCAACATACTGACGGTATTGCAAACAAAATAAAGTCATTGGCAAAAGCCGGTGCACCTTTGGTTTCTGTAATAATCCCCGCCTATAATGAAGAGAAAAATATTTTAAGAACATTAGCCTCTATCTCAGAAACAATCACTGAAAAGCCTGTTGAAATTATTGTTGTTGATAATAATTCATCAGACAGCACAAAAGAACTGATATTAAAAGCAGGAGCTGAGTATATTTTTGAACCAAAACCGGGTGTGGACAATGCAAGAAATGCCGGTTTAGCAAATGCAAAAGGTAAATATATTATCAATGCAGATGCTGATACGGTTTACTCGCCCTATTGGGTAGATGCAATGGTGAACCCATTAGCTGAAGATGAAAAAATTGCTTGTACGCATGGCAAATTTGCTTTCATACCTGAAGAAGGGTATAAAAGAATCAGCTTTTATATCTATGAGTTTTTAGGCGATATATTTAAAAAAATTAATGGTTCTGTTAAAGATAAAGCTATGTATGTTTATGGCTGCTCCTCTGCTTACAGACGCGAACAGGGCCTTGCAGTAGAGGGTTATACTCATCCGCCGGAAACGAACGAAGATGGTTATCTTGGCTTAAAACTTAGAGAAAAATACGGCTCGCTCCAGCAAATTACAAGTAAAAAATCTTTTGCATGGACATCCAGCAGAAAATTTGTTGCAGACAAAAGCCTTACACAAAGAGTTAAAAGAAAAGCCCGGGAATTGATTAAAAATAACGACACAGATTAAAAAATATGCTTCGGGGAAAAGATATTATAATTGTAGGGCAACAACCCTGGGATACTGAAATAGGCAGTAATTGTAAAGACATTGCGTTGGAGTTGTGTAAAAACAACCGTGTGCTTTATGTCAATTCTCCCTTGGATAGAATAACCTTAAAACGTGGTAAGGATAATCCAAAAGTCCAAAAAAGAATTAATATTATTAAAGGTAAAGAGGAAGGCCTGATAAGAATAGCTGAAAATCTTTACAACCTGTATCCCGACTGCCTGATAGAATCTATTAACTGGGTGCGTCCTACTTTGTTATTTGATAAATTGAATTACATTAATAATAAAAAATTTGCAAAGTCAATTTCAGTAGCAATACGTAAACTTGGGTTTAAAAACTTTCTTTTGTTTAATGATAATGAAATGTTCAAGGCATTCTACCTGAAAGATTTTTTAAAACCTCTTTTATCGGCATATTATTCGCGCGACAATATGGTAGGTGTGGATTATTGGAAAAGACATGGCCTCGTACTTGAACCCAGGCTTATTGCAAAAAGCGATCTGTGTTTGGCCAATTCAGAATATCTGAGAGATTATTGCAAGCAGTATAATGCTAATTCTTTTTACGTTGGCCAGGGTTGTGATTTTACTTTGTTTAAAGAAGATGGCCTGGAAATCCCGGCGGATATAAAATCCATACCCAAACCCATTATTGGGTATGTTGGTGCATTATTAACAAGCCGTTTAGACCTGCCGTTGCTTGAAAGTATTGCTCAACGCTGCTCCCAATGGAGCTGGGTATTTGTAGGTCCGATGGATGATGATTTTAAAAAGAGCCGCTTACATAATTTGCCTAATGTTTATTTCCCGGGGAGTAAAAAACCAGAAATGCTGCCGGCATATATCAATGCGTTTGATGTTTGCATCAATCCCCAATTTGTCAATCCCATTACAATTGGTAATTATCCAAGAAAGATAGATGAGTACCTGGCTATGGGAAAGCCAACTATTGCAACTAAAACGGAATCGATGAGTGTGTTTAAAGAGTATGTATTTTTAGCGGGCAATGAAGAAGAATATGTAAATGGCATTGCATCTCTTTTAGCGCAAAATGACAGCGGGATGGCGGTTAAGAGAAAGGAATTCGCGCTTTCTCATACCTGGCAAAACAGCGTTCATTTAATTGCTGAAGCTTTCGGGAAAGTGGCGGCTCAAAAGGGTGTACACATCTGATAAAATCAATTAATCTTATCTTTAACAGGGTAAGCTATTATACTTTATATATAAAAACACCAATATAGTTTTTTTACACCGGTAGTATTTTTTAATACTAACTATAATCTAAACAAATAAAAAGCATCGTAACATAACATTATGAATCGTCGGGCTGCAATCAAATCTGTTTTTGCTTACGGGCTTCTTATCGTAGGTGCGGCATCTTCTTATGAATTAATAAGATTAAATCGCAAACCGGATTTTAAATACCTCGCTTCAAAAAAAACATTGATTGCAGAACTTGCAGAAATAATCATACCCAAAACCGATACGCCCGGCGCTAAAGATGCTGCTGTTGAAGATTATATTCTGTACGCTGCTGCAAATGTAATACCTGTTAAAGAGGCGAATACTTTTATTGATGGATTACAGGCATTAGAGCAAACTAGTAAAGTAAAATATAACTGTAGTTTTGAAAATTGTAATAATGAACAACGCCGGCAAATATTGATCAAACTTCGTGGGGAGAGATTGTATCCCGATAAAAAATTATTTAGAAAGATTGATAAAAAATTACGCGGGAATACTTTTTTTGAAACACTCAAAGAGCTGACAGTTATTGGCTATTGTACTTCGGAAATTGGCGCTACACAAGGGATGGCTTATGATTATATTCCGAAAGATTATATTAGCTGTAACCCATTACAAAAAAACCAAAAATGCTGGGCTACAAAATAATGTTAATAATATATTGTTAAATATTTATATGGTGTATGATGCAATTGTTGTAGGGTCGGGTATTAGTGGTGGTTGGGCCGCTAAAGAATTATGTGAGAAGGGCTTAAAAACTTTATTATTGGAAAGAGGCAGGGATGTGAAGCAGGGAGAGTATCCAACTGCATTATTAAACCCATGGGATTTTCCTAACCGGCTGGGTTTTACGAAAGCTGAAATTGAGGATATGCCAATACAGCATAACTATTGCGATGAAAGCAGTAAACATTTTTTTATAAATGACAAGGAAAATCCTTATATACAGGAAACGCCTTTTCATTGGGTAAGAGGACACCAGGTAGGCGGCAGATCATTAACCTGGGGCAGGCAATGTTACCGGTGGAGCGATCTTGATTTTGAAGCTAATGTAAAAGATGGTGTGGGAGTTGACTGGCCCATCCGGTATAAAGATATTGCGCCCTGGTACGATTATGTAGAAAAATTTATCGGGGTAAGCGGGCAAAAAGAAAACCTGTCTCATTTACCTGATAGTATATTTCAGGATCCGATGGAGTTGAATTGTATTGAAAAACATTTGGCCCAATCAATAAAAAATAATTATGAAAACCGGTTGTTAACAATTGCGCGGGTTGCTAATTTAACAAGCCCGTTAAATGGCAGGGGCAGGTGTATGAATAGAAACCTATGTCAGAGAGGCTGCCCTTTTGGTGCCTATTTCAGTAGCAATAGTGCTACAATACCCGCTGCTTTGGCAACAGGGAATCTGACGCTAAGACCATTTTCAATAGTTACTGAAATTATATATGATGAAGCCACCAAAAAGGCAAAAGGTGTAAGAGTGATTGATTCATTAACACAAAAGTCATATGATTTTTTTGCCCGGATTATTTTCTTAAATGCATCAACAATTGCTACTGCTGCACTTTTACTAAATTCAAAATCTGCCAGGTTTCCCAATGGGCTTGGGAATGATAGCGCTGAAGTGGGGCACAATCTTATGGACCATCATTCCTCTGCTGGCGCTTCTGCAAAATATGATGGCCTCCGGGATAGCTATTACAAAGGAAGAAGGCCTTGCGGATTTTTAATTCCCCGGTTTAGAAATATAAATGAAAATGAAAACCCTGGTTTTAGCCGGGGTTATAATATACAGGGAGATGGTGAAAGAATGGGCTGGGAGGATACTAAAAATGAGCTGGCGGATAATTTTGGGGCAGCATTTAAAAAGCAATTAACATCTCCGGGAGATTGGACAATATGGATGGCCGGCTGGGGCGAGTGTTTGCCTTATCATCATAATAAAATATCTCTTACCGATGAAAAAGATAAATGGGGGTTACCTATAATAAAAGTTCAATTTTCATTTGGTGATAATGAAAATAAAATGATGGATGATATTCAGGCTACTTCAGCGGAAATGCTGGAGCGCGCAGGGTTTAAAGATGTTCAGTCATTTAATTATCATAAACCCGGCGGCGCTACAGTGCATGAGATGGGTACGGCAAGAATGGGCCATGATCCTAAAACATCAGTCTTAAATAAGTACAACCAACTGCATACTGTAAAAAATGTTTTTATAACCGATGGCAGTTGTATGACCTCTTCAGCCTGCCAGAACCCTTCTTTAACTTATATGGCCTTAACAGCCCGGGCCTGTCAATATGCGTTTGAAAGTTTGAAGAAAGGAGCAATATGATTTTTTAGAAGGTTATAATTTTTTGCTCAGTAGCTCATCAAACAAATCCTCCCACTGTTTCCCAATGTTTTCGATGGAATAGCGCTGAATATTTTTTTGTGCCTGTTTTCCCATCTGTATTCTCATCTCTTCATTTTCAATCATTTCGCATACTCTGTTTATGAATTGTTCCCTATTACCGTTTTCAACTATGAAGCCATCAATTCCATCATTAATGATATCCCTGGGCCCACAAGGGCAGGCAAAAGATACAACCGGTAAACCGCAAATCATTGCTTCGGTAATAACCATTGGAAAGCCTTCATATTCTGAAGTAAGCACAAAACAGGAGCTTGCAATATACTTGCTCGCTATATCATTTGTAGAGGCCTCCAAATGACAAGTATCGCTTATTTGAAGTGTATCAATTAACTGCTGTAATTCATTGCGTAACATGCCCTCTCCATAGATCTTTAATGTCCAATCGGGATGTTTTTTTGTAATGGCTGACCAACAATTTATAAGTACATCAAATTTTTTCTGGGAAAATAATGCACCTACTGCAATTATCTGTTTTGATTTACAATTTGAAAAAGACGGTGGATTAAATGAAAATGGATTTCCTATAACAGATATATTATTAAGTTCTTTCCAGTTATTTTTATCTTCATGCGTTAAAACGACGAACCGGTTGAGTTTTTTTAAAGCATTAATAAGCTGATTCATCCATACATTAGAAACTATTTTTTGAATGCTTTTCGGCATTCTGCTTTCATTCATATTTCTATAGTGATACCTGCTGAAATGGAATTCACCAATTTTTATACTGCCATCCTTAATTTTATTGATAAAATTTATTTCTCTTCGTAATACCGAAATTGTGATATCAGGTTTAATTGTTATTAATGTTTCTGATAGTTTTCTCTTGTATTCTTTCTGCTTTTCATAGTAACCGGTTAATCTCTTTAAAAAAGAAGAATGATATAAATCGTCATAATTTATATCTAAGTTTATTACCTTTATTGAAGAATGAAGATCAAAATAAGGCTTTTTATCCCTTCCGTCTGTTAGAATAAGTGTAACATCATAGCTACCCAAAGAAGCAAAATAATTCGCTTTTATTGTAATTACTCTTTCCATTCCTCTTGAATTATACAAACTGGGAATACAGTAAACTAATTTTCGTTTCATAACAGGTTGAGGCGTTTTTATTAATACATTTATCCGTTAACGATTTTTTTTATGAAAAAAGGTTTTATAAAGTTCGGGATAAAATTGTATAGCATACTTCCAGGGATTGATGAAATTAATATTAAAATGTTTTTTCAAAACTGTCTGACCTATACAAAAACCAATTACTGATGCTATAAGTGTAGCATAAGCGGCTCCAATCATACCAAACTGTTTTATAAAAAAGAAGTTTAGTACGATAAGAACACAGGTATTCATCAGCATTAAATAAAAATTAATTTTTGTTTTTCCGGATGCTGTTAACATGGTTCCTGTTTGCCTGCCATACGGAAAAAAAATACAGGTTATCATAATTACTCTAAGCAGCGGTATAGAATCATGGTACTTATCTCCGGCAATAATAAATATTATAA